>Ga0315279_10007166_pt1 | contig 13856 bp, 9 predicted proteins | sample YL17G06_20_MG_FD_203694 | JGI IMG/M metagenome (GOLD analysis project Ga0315279, IMG submission 203694) | Sediment microbial communities from Yellowstone Lake, YNP, Wyoming, USA - YL17G06_20 | ecosystem: Environmental > Aquatic > Freshwater > Lake > Sediment | place: USA: Wyoming | collected... | reverse complement strand
GATAATATTTTCCCATCATGCGGTCTCCTAAAAGGGTTAACGATTTTGTGTTTCCAAAACATAACCGTTACCCCCGACCGCATGATTTTTCAATCAATTTTCAACGACAATAGGGACATCCTCGAATAGTTATGCACATCCAGAAGAAGACATAAAGATTGCCTTGAAACATATACCAATAACCCATCTGCACGGCGAGTTCGATACTCACGATTACGGTTCCGATCCTACGTTGGTGAACCTCAGAAGATGTTCAGAAAAAATCAAGATTGTCACTGATGATCTCGATGATAGTCCACAATTCAATAGAGTAGCCGATGACCTCTGGGCAGCGGAAGAGATATACTTCGTAGGATTCGGATACGATGAGAAGAACCTTGTGAGACTGCCTATCGAATCAAAGTATCCACTTTACTCACCCGGCGAGAGGATGGGTAAGTCACGTCCAAGGTTGAAGATATTTGGCAGCGGATACAAGCTGCCACCTGGTATTGCCGATAGAGTCAAAAACTATTTCAAAAGCAAAGGATTTCAAATTCAGCTTGGTGATCCTGGTGTAGATGCATTTCAATTTCTACGAACCACGATTTGGTTCGGAAGTTAGTAATACCAATCACAGTTAAAATTTGCCGAAAGAATTGCACATAGTGTTGGCTCTGTAGGTTTGGATTCCTACCTACACAGGAACGACAGGATGGGGTAATCAACTATCAATGACCAAAATAGTATAGATGGATAAATAGATAGATGGGTAAACTCACCAATACATCAATCGTGCTTAGTCTTTCGTTGCTCACCTTACCATAACCTGGCCGGAGTCGGGGACGAGCGTCTGGCCCGTGATGGTTCTCGCTTTATCCGAGCATAAAAAGACAACAGCGTCCGCAACATCCTGTCCCTTTATTTCGCGATTTAGTGCGGTTTTACTCACGTAGTAGCCAATAACGTCCTGAGGTTTTATGCCATATTTTCTCGCACAGACTTTTATATATTCTGGATTCCAGATTTTCGAGCCTTCAAACACGTTGCCCGGCGCAACGCAGTTGACTCTTATCCCATACTCGCCCAGCTCCAGCGCCCACCCGCGTGCTATATGGATTTCGCCCGCCTTTGTCGCGTTATAAGCGGTGTTATTTTTGCTGGCTTCCAGGCCTGATTTGGAACTGAGGTTTATGATATTACCCCCCATTCCCTGCTGAATCATAATCCTTGCGGCTTCTTTGGCCATCAGGAAATACCCTGTCAGGTTCACTTCGAGAGCAACCCGCCATTTTTCCGCCGGCATATCCACAATCGCGTATGCAGGCGCCACACCAGCCGCGTTGACTAGAATATCCAGACCACCCCAATTTTCGAGCACCGACTCAAACGCTCGCTGCACATCGGTTTCACTGGTGACATCGCACGTAAGAATCATTGTTTGAGAATTTTGAATTTCCAATGCTGTTTTTTCATTTCCCTTTTTATCAATATCTACAAGGGCGACCATTGCGCCTGCCTTGGCAAGGCCGATAGCGATACTTCTGCCAAGACCACTTCCTGCACCTGTAACGACCGCAATGCGGTTTTCCAGATCTCCTTTGACCGAGGCACTTGCAAGTTGCTTGCGAAATGCCTCTGATTCCCAGTTGTTAATGAAGTTCTGCTGGCGTTTTGTCAGGGCAAGTATGCCACCGAATTTCGCCGCGTTCATACGAATCACAAGCGAGCCGGTGGTAATTTCAGCGACAATGGGAGCAGTTTTTTTGTCCGCCGCTACAAAAAGTCCCAGCCCCTTGACTACAAATGCCGCCGGCGGTTTTTGCCTTTTGCCGACCCGTGTCCTTATCTTGCGAGCGATTATTTTGGCGTCCAATTTTTCCAGCCACATCGCTGAGCCGTTGGCATAAACCAGCTCATCCGGATTTAGCGCAGGTGTCGCCAGTAATTTCCCCACATCTTTACGGCTAATAAATCCAGCGACCGCTTCGGTGTTCCCAAAGTAACTTACCGGCAAGTATTGACCGGTAGCATCGAAAACCACTTTGCGTATCGCTAATTTAGTAGCGATGAGGTCCTGCCTGTTTAGAATGGAAGTTTTGAGTTTTGAGTTTTGAATTTTGAGTTTTTTTAACTTACTGCTGCAGAGTGAAATAACCTTCCACACCAGTCTTAACGCAGAATCAGCGGTTTCTGCCGTAACGAAAAGGCCGTGCTTTTGCAGAAAGAGGATTGCCGGCCTCTTGCCAAATTGACTTTGGTAATCGCCGGCCAGTTTCGCAATTTTCTTTGCGAGCATAAACCCGGGGTCCATATACGGCACCCATAGAGGCGGCAAGAAATTTTCGATTTTCGATTTTCGATTTTCGATTTTTTTGAAAAGCTTTTCAAGCTCTGCTCTGCCATTCCTGGCATTTACATAAGCTGCCACCACAAGGGGATGAAGGTGAATAACGCACCGGCCGAGAAAGGCATGCAAATGCGATTCCACCGATGGCCGGGCGGCGATATTAAGGTCATCATCGCATGCAAGGAGCAGCCGATTTACCACCTCCGGCTCTCGCACCGCCGCATCAAGACGTGCCAGGGACTTATCTTCTATAATCGACAGCACCGGCTCCAGCCGAAGTCTCCGCCACCCCTGCTTTGGGTTCATATCTTTCAGAGCTGTCCCGCTGGCCTTGATGAACATATATTTGCCGTCCGCCGTTTTCACCGATGTATTGCCGCCGCCGCCCTGAACGAGCGTAGGGTCTTTTCCGGTGACATTCGATATTCTTATCAAGTCTGCTAATGCTCTGTCCATTTCGGTAAATTCCTTCTATGGGACGTTACTTTTCTCTTTTGATTGCCCAGGCCGTTGCGCTGACAAAGTGAATTAAGGTTGGCCAGATAAGAACGCTTTTGAAAGTGGCAAAGTTCTGTTGGTATTGCTCGCCGCCGCTAACATACACCCAGATTGGCAAAACTATGCAGACAGCCAGAGATGCAATAGTCACAATTCCACAAAACCAGACTACTGTGTCCGCTTTCTTTACGGCCGATTTTTGTTCAGCAGGAGCGGGGGTGGTTTTACTGACCGACTGAAGGATGAGCTCCGGCAGCTTTTCTCTTGCGCCCGCCATTGAGGCAAATAGCGTGTATAGAATCGCTGTTATAAACCAGGTCGGCAAGAATACGAAAAATTCGTGCATCCTTCCGGTCATCCTCAGTGCCATCGCAATCGCGATAGCGATGCCCCAGCTAAATAGCGCTGGCCAGCTAAATATAAGGTTTTTGCGAGCGGCCCAGTACTGTGTCAGACCGAGCCTGGGGAAAATCCAGTGCTCCACGAACACTATAGCGCCGACCGGCATAAGCAAAAGCCCGTATATCGCAACAAAGTTCAGAAGATAAGTGAAGACGAAAGGAAAACATGCCATAATTGTGGTAACAATTCCTGCGACCAGCGTTACCAGCCATCGTGGCCAGCCGGGGGTTACTGCCTGGAAAGCCAAACCGGCCCTGTAGAGCGTTGGGTTTGATGTGGTCCAGCCGGCCAATATCACCGCGATAATTCCGGACACGCCAAGCGCCTGCCAGGCGACGCCGCCGGCATCCATCTGGGATATCGTCTTGCCGACAACAATTGCCGCCGCAGCACCCATTATGCCCGCGCATACCCAGGCCAGATAATGGCCTAAATACATCCCGAAGGCAGAATATAATCCGTAAGAGGCCTTCTTCGCATAACGCAACAGAGCCATATCCGACAGCCCGCCATGCATTGCAAGATTGCATATCCACGCAAACGCCGCAACATGCCAGAATCCGATAGGTTTACTGCCGTCAGGCCTGACGCCGGTCCATATAGATTTGTTTGCAATCGCCCAGAAATCCTGCAAACCGGTTATTGGATGCCCAAGAACCTTTTGAGCCAGCCCCGGCAGCATCACTATCGCGCCGGCTATAAACATCAAGAACATCCACGGCACGCACACCTCCGCAAACTGTGCCAATCGTTTGAACCCCAGAATAGCCAGCGTCACCACGACTGCACCCACAAGTATCGCTATCACAACGAACCGTATGTCCTCGGGATACCATTTGGTCTGTTCGGGAATGCCGAACGGTATGCGGACCGCAGAGGCGGAAACCGTAATCATACAACCGGCAAGGATACAGAACAGCACAGCGTTCAGGACATTGTATATGGTCGTGGTAACAGGGCCGGCAATCCTGCGAAGATACCAGTAGAGCGTAAGCCGTGTCTGCACTGCTATCGGTGCGCAAACAAACGTCCAGGTCAGCACCGCCATCAGGTTTCCGACCAGGAGTCCCCAGAAGATGTTCGATGCCGTTGCTCCCCAGGCCACAAAAAGCGCGCCGATTACAAACTCCGTTCCGGCGATATGTTCGCCGCCGTATGAGGCCGCAAAGTATCTGCCCGGCTGGAGCTTGTTTTCCGACACCGGCTCCTGTTCAAATTCATACAGTTTGTCGAGCGCCTCTATGGCCTTACTCTTGTGAACGTTATCCATAATAGCTTCCTTTCCATACCAGTATTGTCTATTTTCTGCCACAAAGGCACCAAGACACTAAAATTAATTGTAATTACCTGTTTTTTTTAACTTTGTGACTTTGTGTCTTCGTGGCTAATTGTCTATTTTCTCAAATTCGTTACTCTGGCCTCGTAATCCTTCACTTCTTTCAGCCAATCCGGCCCTGTTGGGACATCCCGCTTTTGACAGTAGTAATCCCACACCGCCCCGAAAGGCAGCGTCTTTAGCTCTTCGAGCATAGCCAGACGCGATGTGTAGTCACCGGCCTTCTCCATCTGCCGCAGATTCTTTGTCGGCTCCAGCAGGGCGAGCAATAATGCCTTTAGCATACAGCGAGTTCCTGTCACCCACGCTGCAACGCGGTTAATACTCGCATCAAAAAAATCGAGGCCGATGTGCACCCTTTCAAGATAATCGCCCCGCACTATCTCTTCGGCAATCGCCCGTAGCTCATCCGACAGAATAACCACATGGTCGCTGTCCCACCGCACGCCCCTGCTGACATGCAATAGTATCTGGTCAAGAAAAGTTAATACAGATGATATTTTATCAGAAACAACCTCGGTCGGATGAAAATGCCCTGTGTCTAAGCAAAGCAGCAATTTATTTTCGATGGCATAGCCCATATAAAACTCATGCGACCCGACGACATAGCTTTCCGAGCCGATTCCGAATAGTTTGCTCTCAACCGAATCTAAAAGCCACTTGCGATTTATCTTTTTCGCAAATATCTCATCGAGCGATTCTTTAAGCCGCCCCCGTGGTCCTTTGCGGTCCGCTGGAATATCCTTGAAACCATCCGGAATCCACAGATTTGTTACGCACGGCGTGCCAAGCTCTTTTCCGATGTGTGCCCCTATCCTTCGGCATACAATCCCGTGCTCCACCCAGAATCTGCGTATCCCCTCATCGGAGCTTGACAGCGTAAAACCACTTTCAGCTTTTGGATGTGCAAAGAACGTCCCGTTAAAATCCATCCCCAGACCGTTTGCCTTCGCCCAGTCAATCCAGCCAGTAAAATGTTCCGGCCTTAGCTCATTACGTTCTACCTTCCTCTTGGTCTGTGCATACATTGCGTGTATGTTTACCCTGTGTTTGCCGGGTATCAGACTCATCGCCTTTTTCAAATCTGCTCGAAGCTCGTCTGCTGTTCTTGCTTTGCCGGGATAGGCGCCCGTTGCCAGTATCCCTCCGCTGCTGACCCCTTCGCATCTCTCGAATCCTCCTACATCGTCTCCCTGCCAGCAGTGCAGTGATATCGCAATCCTGCAAAGCCGTTCCGTTGCCCTATCGGTATCAACTCCCAGCTCAGCGTAACGTTCTCTCGCGGCATTGTATGCCTTCTCAATTCTTCTCGAATTGCTCATACTCTTGATATCTCCTCTTCTTGGCCACGAAGACACGAAGTCACAAGGAAATTATAAATTAAAAAAAACTTGGTGTCTTTGTGCCTTTGTGGCTAATCTTCTTCTCTTTTTATTTTTTGATAATTTTCAATGATTCTTTATTAGGCAGTGCGGGGAAAGCTAAATGTCCCTCACTTTGATACCAGAACGCAACCGAAGATAAATCATCCTGCAGTGGCAGATACCGCCCTTCGCTTTGCCACCCTAGCGCCTGTATCGTTACCTTCAGGTCATTGTCAAATCTTATCGGGTCCATAATATGCCAGCGGTACAGGCCGAACTTCGGCTGCTTCTCGGATTTTATCACCTGCGGCATACCTGTGTAAGGCGTGCAAAATTCCTGATACTGGTCTGTCCCCGGCTTGGAAAATCCGTATGAGCCGCAAAAGTAATCTTCTGTCCCTGTCCCGCAAATTGTCGGGAACTCCTTGTCGCCGTCTATATAGAACTTAATCTCGCCTTCGCCCCACCATCCCGGACTGTTCGAAGCCCAGGTGATATATGTCCCGACATACTGCCCTTTTCCCTGCACATTATCTAAAATGGTATAAACTGCCTTGAATGGGACAGGATTTACCCTGCGAAATTGCGCATGCAAATAGGCGGCATCTTCCGGGACCTGCGTGAGCGTATAGTCAATCTGATAATACAGCACCATCGACTTTTCATCTATGTTGGTCATTGTAATTTTGCAGCCCTTGCGGAATGGCATTATCCAGTAACAGTTAAACCCGCTCATAGGATTGACGCAGACCGGCAGCGACGTAATCTGCGTATATTCACCCATGCCGCACGCAAAGAAATCACCCGCCGGACATTCGACCGATGGCTGGTTCTCACCATCCCAGTAAATCCGCAGAATGTTCATACGGTTGTCGCCTGTCGGCGTCATCCAGATATGCTGGATAGCGCCGCTTCCCTTAATGTCGGCCATGACAAAGGTTTGTCCCGCCGCAATAACAACTGAAGGTGAAATCTTCCATCCCTGCCCCAGCTCCCGAGATGCGTTGGCACCCGTGCCTTTTGTGGACATCCCGCCCTTACCTTTTTCACCAGTAAAGTTTTCCGGACTAATCGACCGCGTTTTTGCATCCGACAGCCGGGCCAGATTCGCCATACCCATATCCAGCCCGTTGAACCGCGTTTTGTTCGCGCCGCCGACCATCAAACAACAAGCCGCCAGAAAACTGCAAATAAGCAACACGTTACCGTTCTTTGCTGCAAAGTATTTGCTGAATTGCCTGATTAGTTTTGTCGCCTGCCACATAATTTGACCTCCTTGATTTTCTAAATTACCTGTCCGTTTCTCTGGCTATTATGCTACCTTTTATTGCTGTGCATCTCCAGCAGCTTCTCTTCTGCCTTTTTTGTCCACAGCCCGTTATTCAAACGCTCGGCAACTTCCGGCATCTTTTCGTTCAGTTCTTCCAGTGTTACCAGCCCCAGCCCTTTGCAGGCTGGATAAACGATAATCTTACCCGCTATCGACCGATTCTCAACCGCCCGAATCCCTTTGGTCGCACCCTCAAGCCCGCAGACAGCCGCAACGGAAACGTTAGTGTCCAGCAGGCCTTCCTCCGCCTTTTCCAGCATCCGTTTCATATCTTCTAACGTTGAACCGCTGGTCGCAATAAAATATAATTCTTTTTCGATGTATGCATCTAAGTCAATCTCTCCCGTAACTGTTGCCGGGATACCCGCAAATATGTTTATCAGCCCTCGCCTGGCTGCACTTCGCACACTAATAGCTGCAAGTTCCGGCGCCGGTGCCATCAATGCAATGTAGTTGAAGTCCTCCGCAGGTTTTTCCTTGGTGGGATTATATGCCTTGTATTGCACGTTATTTTTCTTTGCTAAAGGTTCGGCAATCCTCGAAAGCCGAGCTAATCGTCTATCGTCCACGTCACTTGCAAAAACACTCACGCCAACAATACCCTGACATATATTACGGATTACGTGCATCATACCCATCGGCCCGCCTGCCCCGATAACATTAATCCTGTCACCGGCTCGAATCTCATCGGTGGTGGGGATTGTTTGCATGGATTCTGCCGGGTCCAAACCCGTAGTCCCGATTATGCGAATACCACCATAATGTATTCGCCCCACCGCAGTGACAACGCTCCTGCCGAACTTCCCCCCGCAAAGAACAATGTTGAGAAGACCTTTTGCTGCAACTTTTGCAAATAGCACCTCAACGGTTTTCGCTTCGCATCCAAAATAGATTACATCGTCATAGCCGGCGTCGATAAGCTCTGATATGTTTCCTGCTCTTGTTATCGCCGGCCCGCGAGGTGCTGCCGTCCGTTCTCCGTAGGACTCCGAAGGATGAAACTGCGAAACGTATGTTATCTGAGCCCCCCTGCCATAGCGGTTAAACAAATTCCGCAAAGCTTCTGCGGATATTTCCCTTTCCGCAACAATAAGCATCTGCCCGTCTGCTTTTAAGTTCGTTCGCTCCCTCGACGCATACGCATCTTCCACGCACGCCCATGGTTCAACCAGCGCAATTGCCGATGCCGACAGCTCCTCGCTCGCCGCCAAAAGCATCGACTCCCCCTCGGGCGAAGTGATTACCCTTTCGTCCATCAGGACATATTCTTGAAGAGCTCCTTCAAAGTTGTACCCGAACGCAGCATTGGCATTGGTGGTTAACAGCCATCGATAGTCCGCTTGAACAAGGTAGCGTTCGCCGGGCCTGAAGTTTTCCACGCCGCTGCCCACCGCCTCAATTCTAACTGCTGCTTCATGCCCCGGCACTGTTGCCGCTTCCCTGTGAACATAGCTCGACACCTCTTTAAGTGTTTCCTTGTCAATGCCCGAAACTATCTCGCTTTTGCGAACGTGGCTGGAAAATTGCTTCAATAATTTAAGGTCGGAAAAGCAAAGCCCAACCGCCTCAACCCGACAAAGGATTTGGTGGCGCCCGGGCCGGAAAACTTTTTTTGACCTGTTCAAAATAAGCTTATCCGGCCCAACTAACTGCACAGCGTATTGTGTTTCCGGTAAACCCACTTCCATAATTTTGAGTTTTTAGTTTTGAGTTTTTAGTTTATTTTTTCTAATATACGTTCGGGTGTCGCATCAGCGGCTATGCTGCCAAGTTTATCCTCTTGCTCCGGCTGCAATAAGCTACCCAGTTCCCGGAAGAATTCGTTTTTCTCTGCGGTACTTTTGAAGTTTTTCCTGGCCCACTGGCTGGTATATCCCAGCCCGCATCTTTGCTGGAGCACCGAATGTGCATAGACGATGTGCGCTCCTTTCAAGAATATCGGCACTAACGGCGACAGCTCATCCGTATCGAAACTATCCACAAATTTCTGCCCGGGGCTGTTCATTTCCGTCCCGACCACAACAGGCAAATGCAGCTTTTCAGCCAGTTCCACCACCTGATAGAGGTTGTTGATTTTTTCATTCTTGGCTCCCGGCGTGTAGTTGCGGTCTGGAATAATGTTAATCGCCGCCGCCCCCGCGCTCATAGCCACTTCCAGGAGCTCTTCAATTGCCTTTTCGCCTTCGCTGGTGCCGTCCAGCCAGGTTAAAGTTGGTATTCCGCCGGCCGCGAGCACAAACTGATTGGTATCGGCCATTTGCGGAAACGACCCTTTGTCCGGCAGCACATACCCGACACCGCCTCGCTTCATAGTTCTGGCTCGAATCATATTGAGCAATTCCCTGCCCTCAGGTAATTCTGTTGGTTTTACTTCTACTCCCAGCTTCTCAGACCAAAATTTGGCAAGCGCATCTGTCTGGCCAAAGATTCCTTTGGCCTTGCGGGCATAAGCAAGACATATATGTCGCTCGGTTGGGTTCCCTGATGGCGTCAGGACAAGCACGTCACGCTCATAGTCCGGTTCGACCGGCCGAAGATGTTTATTCACCCGGCCCATCAAATCTCGATTTCGCTGCTGTGCGGTCCTGCGCAAATTATGCAAAAACTCTTTTTGTTCGCCTTTCAAATCGGCCCTCGGAAATCCTACCCCCATATGGTATGTGATACCAGGCTCGCCCGGCGACGTCATCACTCTGTCGGAAAACTCCGGCACATAAACCCGTGTCTCTAACCCAGCGCATCCCTTCAAGCCAAGAATCCTCGCCGCCTCCAGAAATTCTTCCAGGGCATCAAGCACATCAAAATCTACCACTCCTGCTACGGCCAAACCTCCCTTGCGAGCTAACCACGCAAGCTTGCTCGGCGAATAACCGTAGGTGTTATAGGAAAAAAATGTATGACAGTGCAGATTGACCCCAGAGGGGCGGGTCCCTGCCGCCGGCAAAGTAATTTCACCCGTCCGCACCTTCTCCCATAGTGCCAGTAGCGTCCCCTTTCTCTCGGCAGGATTAAAACTGTCCAGCTCACATTCAAGCTCTTCTATATTCGTGATTTGTGACTCGCGGCTCGTGATTCGTCCTTTACTTTTGCCTTTTTACTTTGCTCTGTAGAAAAGACCCACTGTCATTTCGACCGAAGCGGCGCGGAGCGCCGCGAAGTGGAGAAATCTGGGTTAGCAGCACTGTTGTATGCAGATTTCTCGACTCGCCTTTGGCTCGCTCGAAATGACGTTGCTGAGTGTTTTCTACAAAGCATTTTTTTACTTTTGATTTTTTATCCTCTCATCATATTGTTTTTCCCACAGCGATACCTCTTGCGGCTGATACTGTTTTAGCTCAAACGAATTGCGGATAATTTCTCTCGCCTTCGCCAATGTCTTAACCTGTCCCATCGCCCTGGCCTGCATCAGGATATTGCCGCTCGCCGTCGCTTCTATTGGCCCGGTGATTACCTTCTTGCCGAGAGCATTCGATGTGAATTGGCACAGCAGCTCGTTTTGTATGCCGCCGCCGACAATATGCAGCGTCTCAATTTTCTTTCCGGTAATATCTTCAATTGCCTCCATCACGTAGCGATATTTCAGTGCCAGACTCTCTAATATTATTCTTATCATTTGTCCTTTATCGGAAGTTTGTTTCTGGCCTGTTTCGGCTAAGTAGTTATTTATTCTTTTCGGCATCTCGCCCGGCGCAAGGAAGCCGCTGTAATCAGGGTTAATGTATGCTGCAAACGGCTTTGCCTTCTTGGCCATCTCCGCCAGTTCAGTGTATGATAAATCTGTGCCTTCCCTCTGCCATTGCCTTTTGGATTCCTGCATTAGCCATAGGCCCATTATGTTCTTCAAAAGCCGAATCGTATTCTCAACTCCACCCTCATTTGTAAACTCATATCCGAAGGTCTTGTCGTTGATAATCGCATCCGGCACTTCAACTCCCATAAGACTCCATGTCCCTGACGACAGGTATGCCCAGCTACCCTCCCCTGCAGGGACCGCAGCAACAGCAGATGCCGTATCATGCGAGCCGATTGCAATAACGGGAATTTGCCCGCACCCAAGTTCCTTTCTTATCTTGCTGCCCAGTTCGCCTACAACTGTCCCGGGTTCGACGATTTGCGGCATAATATCAATCGGCAAAGAAAGTTTGTCGAAGGTCTTCTTTGACCATTTACCCGTTCTCATATCCATCAATTGTGATGTGCTCGCAAGACTATATTCTCCAAACATTTTGCCGCACAGATAATAGGAGAATAGGTCGGCTATAAAGATTAGGTTCCTTGTTTTTGCCAGCGCAGCCGAATTAGCTAATCGCATCGCAACCAGTTGATAAATACTGTTCAACTGCATAAATTGCACGCCGGTATTCTCATAGATTTCCCGTTTGCTTATCATCTCGAACGTCTTTTCCATCATCCCGTTGGTTCGGCTGTCCCGGTAGTGATAAGGATTTTCAATCAGTTCTCCATCCGCATCGAGCAGCCCGAAGTCAACCCCCCAACTGTCCACCCCGATACCGGCAACCTCGTTACGTGCCTCTTTCACCACTTTCCTTATGCCGGTCTTAACTTCAGCAAGGAGTTTGCCAAAATCCCATCGCAGCGTCCCTTTTTCTTCAATCGGCCCGTTGCTGAAACGATGGACTTGCTCAAGAATAAGTTTATCCGCCATACGTGTGGCGGATTTATCCGCCGGATGTGTGGCGGATTTGCCAGCCGAAATCGAGCCGAGCATCACTCTGCCGCTCTCAGCCCCAAGGTCAACCGCAATATATTGCTTCACTTCCGCCATTCTCAACTCCCTTAACGAGCATCTTCGCTGTTTTTTGAGCGATTAAAACAGCCGACCCATCTTTATTTTCCTTCCACCTAACGAACTGATTTATAACCCAAATTTCTCGCCATTGCAAATTGAAAATACTCTGTAGAAAAGAACCACCGTCATTCCCGCACGATGGGTGGCAGCCTCAAACGCAGTTTGGGGATGGCCATCCCGGGGGTCGTTTAGCCGTCGCCGCCATTTATCCGCCGAAGCTTTAGCGAAGGAGGACGGCGACGCTACCTTCGTCATTCGACATTGAGTATTCGATATTGGACATTCCCTCCGTCCCCCGTCTTCTGTCTTTCCGTCTCACCACTCACCAATTGACTAATCCCCCGCTACCCTGTTCCGCTGTTGCTTACGACCACGCCGCCAGAATGTATCATAAAGACTTCGCGCGATTAGATTTTACCCAATGAGATAATTTGTTTTTATCTAACGGTGTTGAGATTTTTTGCAATTTTTTGGAAAAAGAAATCAACAATAGGGGTTTCTGGGTCGCCTCATACATTAATATGGAAGGTGCGCGCAGAAAATTTCACCTTTTTATACACTGTTGACGGTTCGGTTTTGAAAGTAAGGTAGAGCAAATATCTAAATTGACGATGGTTTCTTGTTATTAAGTCTTTGATGCGAGAACAGGTTATGCACGCTTACCATGACATGTTTATGCAGGCGGTTAAAGATAGAAGAAAGGTCATTGTGACATACTTCAGTGGCGAGTTCAACCTCAACCTTACAAAACTCTGTGTTCCACTGCATTATAGTCCATCGGATGCAGGAGGGGAATCCGCTTTTTATTATTCCTGGGATTCAGGGGGCGATGTCGGCGAACGCGTTGTGGCCTTGCGGCCATCTCAAATAATATACATGGAGTTAAGCGACGAGTTCTTCAATCCCAGCGAGTATATAGTCCCGGATGGAGATGGAATGGCCACCTGAAAGGAGAGCAGAGCAGGTTAATTGAATATTACCAACAGGGCGCGTGGCTTGGAGGGTCAGGCAGGTGCGGAATGGCCCTCCTTCGCCCTTCGCCCTTGTGTCCTGCTTGCCCTGCTTGCTTGTCGTAGCGCAGCGCAGACCCCAGAATGTTTACCCGCCATCTGTGTGGCGGGTCTTTATCTGGGACCCAGTCTTTCAACTCTCAACCCCCTCACTAAAAAAATCATGACCCTTAAAGCACTCCATAAGTATATACGCATATACTTATATACTTATATCTCTGTGCAATCTGTGGTTCAATTTCTTTTATCTTTTCTCTGTGGTCTCTGCGCTCTCTGTGGCCCCAAAATCCAACAAAGAAAAGGAAAAACCACGACCGGCGTTAAGCAAATCCGCGTAATCCGCCAAACACAGTGGCGGACAAGTCCGTGGTTACTATGACTTCACCGCCGGCTGGCAATACCCAGCCGAGAGTCGGAGCCGAGAAGCTGTCCGCAGATACTTTATCCGCCTGTGGTGGATTTGTATCGAGGATAGATTCGGCTCTGACCCGTAAGGCGTTTTTCAAACGCCTGCGGCGAAGTCCCTCTGCGCTCTCTGCGTTCTCCGCGGTTAAACAAAATCTGTGCTTGTCCGCCGTAGGCGGATTAATCAGTGCAATCCTATGAACCGGAGCCAGTCAAAGGTTTTTATCTTTTTCTTTCATATTATTATGCTCTGTTGAAAACCTTCAAGTTTTTTGAATAAGTGGGACGATTTATGGTTCATGGAAACCAAAAGAAAAATGACCAAATCGCCAGTATCGCTGGCAAAAATGGCTCTACGCGTAGCCAAAGATT
>Ga0315279_10007165_pt1 | contig 13858 bp, 10 predicted proteins | sample YL17G06_20_MG_FD_203694 | JGI IMG/M metagenome (GOLD analysis project Ga0315279, IMG submission 203694) | Sediment microbial communities from Yellowstone Lake, YNP, Wyoming, USA - YL17G06_20 | ecosystem: Environmental > Aquatic > Freshwater > Lake > Sediment | place: USA: Wyoming | collected... | reverse complement strand
GTGGATGGGGGATGTATTAAGAATTCAAAAGAAGGGCGTGCGGGGTTGTCGCGCGCCCCTCATCGGACCTGCTCTAGTTGCTTATTTCATCTTGGGGGCCGGTACCTTCGGTTCGAACTTCACATCGACCGGCCTGTTCGGCGGCAATGGAGGAGGGAGCGTCGTCGGGGCCTTGCTCGGGGCCGTGGTCGGGGTCTTGATCGGGGCCTTGGTTGGGGCCTTGACCGCCTCCTTCTCTGGGACCTCATCGTCCTCGATCTTCTCCGGCGTCATCTCTTTTTCATCGGGCCCGTCCGCTTCGATGTCCTTGCCGGTCTTCCCGCCGCCCCTCCCGCCCATCCGCTTCATCATCATGACCATGAGCACCATGATGACGACCACGAGGATTATCAGCAATACGAACAGGCCCAGGGTCATCGCCGACCCTGCACCGAGACCCGAGACCGCGCCGGTTTGCTGGTAATTCACATCCACGGTGATGGCCTTGGCATTGCCGACCTTGTCCACGGCCGTGACATAGATCTTGTTCTTGCCCGGGTTGAGGGTCGCTGGGGCCGTGAACTCGCCGGACGCCGAGACATAGACCATCAGTCCGTTGACGGTCACCGTCGCGTTCGCTTCCGTCTTGCCCCGGACCAACACGTTGGCCTGGTCCACGGTGCCCTTTGGCGATATGATCTCTATGTTCGGTGCGGTCGTGTCCTTCACCACGACCCAGGTCAGCGTGAAATTGTTCCCGAGGAGGTCCTTTAGGGTCAGGGTCAGCACGTTCTTGCCCTCGGCGAGTGGTACGGTATATTCGAAGTTGTCGTTGGCGTCAACGGTGACCTTCTGGCCGTTCAGCGTAAGGGTCCCAAGCTCGTTCAGCGAGCCCTTGATGACGATCGAGCTGCTCGATATCACGGTGCCGTTCTCGGGCGAGGTCACGGTGACCGGGTCCGCCGTGCCGCCGGCCTCCTTGAAGACCTTCCGGACCTTCGTGGCCGTGTTCCCGGCCTGGTCCGTGGCCTCCACCGTTATCCTGTTGCCGCCGTCGTTCAGGAAGACCGTATCGGAGAATGTCCCGTCCTTGTTCTCCACCACGACGCCGTTGATCGTCACGATGGCGTTCTTCTCGGTGGTCCCGTTCACGGTTATGCTGAACTTGCTGGTCCTGAGGTTGTCCGGGGGACTTATGATGGTCAGGGCCGGCGGCTTGGAATCCCTGTTGACAACGACCTTGGCCGTCTTGGAGTTGCCGGCCTGGTCGGTCGCGGTCACGGTTATGGTGTTCACACCTTCGACCAGTTCCACCGTGGTGGAGAAGGTCGTCCCATCATAGGGGGTCTTCCTGCCGTTGACGGTCAGAGTGCAGTCCTTCTCGATGCTCCCGGACACGTCCTGTGTCGGGTTCTTGGTCATCGTGTTGTTGAGCGGCTTCATTATGAAGAGCGTCGGCGGATTGATGTCGATTGTGAATGTGTGCGTTATGGATACCGTGTTCCCTGCCGCATCCCTCGCGATGACCGTCACCGAGCTGGCACCTTCCCTATCGAAGGTCACGGTCGTGTTCCATGCCCCGTCCTGGTCCACGGTCACGTTCTTGCCTTGCACGGTGAGGAAGGCCCCGGCCTCCGTGGTGCCCCTGACCGGTAGGGTCAGCTTGTTGTAGATGCCGTCCTGCTCAGGGTATGTGAAGGCGAGCTCCGGCAAGATCGTGTCGCGGGTGACATTGACCTTCCTTGTCGCCTGGTTCTTGCCCTTGTCGACGGAGAGTACCGTTATCGTGTTCTTCCCCTCGTTTGGGAGCGGTACCGTGGCCGAGAAGTCCCCGTCCGGGGTGACATCGGCCTTCACATTGTTTATAGTCACATGGGACAGGCGTTCGGTGCTCCCTGTCACCAGAATGCTCGTAGCATTGGTGAGGGTGCCTTCGGTAGGCGAGGTTATCTTGAGGAACGGGGTGACGTCGTCCAAGGTCATCACGATGAAGCTTATACCTGTTATCGTGACGTTCGTCTCGTTCGTGTAGGTGAACCCCTTGGCGCCGCCCTCGAGCTGGAACAGGTACGGGGAGAAGACCTTCTTCGTGGTCGAGCTGTTGAACTGTCCCGATGTCTTGACCTCGTAGATCTGGGCGAGGTAGAACGGCCCTAGATATCCGTTGGAATCCGTGTTCCCCTGGAATGCCGGCTCGCCATAGGTGTCGTTCACCGTCACCGTGCCCATGACGACCGGGTCGTTGCTGCTCTCCCAGAAGCCGTGGAAGTTGGTCGACCATGAGACCGTGATGGATGACTGGACCTGTGGGCCGTATGGGTAGGCCTCCAGTTTATAGTCGTCATAGAACGTGTTGTAAAGGTAGACATCGGTCGATATCCATTCGCCTATCTCAAGGATGTCCATGGTCGTGCCCAGGTCCTTGCCGGTCAGGTCGAAGGCCCACAGGTTGATGGTCCCTGCGTTGTTGAACCTGAAGGGTATCGCGACCTTGTTGAAATAGAAGTAGGACGGGTAGAGGTCCCATTGCGCGAATTGGTCGGCGTACTCGATGCTCACGCCGCCGGTCTGCTCGACCCCATTGTTGCCTGCCCTCACATTGGAGATCGCGTTGTTGCTGAAGGTTATGCCGTTGGCGCCCTGATTTAGGCTGATGCCATAACCCTGGACATCCGAGATGTTGTTGTCCGCCACGGTGCCTGTAGCGAGCCCAAGGCTTATTCCCTGACCTGTGTCCCAGTTGGTGCCTACGGTCGTTATCGTGTTATTCGACACATCGATATTGTTGCCTCCGTAGACCACTATTCCTTGATAACGTATCGTCGTCAAAGTGTTCCAAACGATATTGATCCCGGTAACGGCCATGGTCTTGTTGCCGCCTCCGCCGCCTTTGTTGTACATCGCAATACCGACATCGCAATCATGCACGGTATTTATGAACACCATGGAATTGCCATAGCTCAGGATGCCGTTGTAAAGGTCGTATATCTCGTTGTCATTGACATAGTAGCTCCCTTTCGGTGATTCTAAGTCTATGCCCGTATAGCCCTTGGGATCGCCATTTATCGTGTTATTCTTTATCGTGCAGTCGCCATTGTAAAGGTAAATGCCCGTGTTCGTCAACCCAATGGTGTTCTTCTCTATCGTGCAGGTCGATTGTTCGCCGCGGATGGCGTTGTAGGTCCCGCTGAAGGTGTCGTCCTTTATCGTCAGCGTGGAGTTCATGAAATATATTCCGTTGTTATCGACGGTCGAGAATGTGGTGTTCAATATGCTCGAGGTCGTGTTGTATATGGTAAGCGCATCCGTCACGGTGATGAACTTGTTGTTCTTCAAGACCGGATGGACGCCGTCATCACCATCGACCAGGATGCCGTCATAGTCGAGGTTCTTGAATGTGGAGGACCTGATGTCCACCGTCCCATCGATTATGATGTTGTACTTATCGGCCTTCGTCTTTCCCCGTATCGTGGTGTTGTAGATTATCAGCTTGGCACCGTTCTCGACCTTGAACCCGAAGTACTTGCCGAAGTCCGCGAAGGGGCTGTATCCCATGAGGGACTTGTTATGGCCACCGCCGCTGTCGTGCGAGGTCCAGTTGTTCACGATGTCGATCGTCGCATTCGCGATCCTCAGTGTGGCCGGGCTCTTGACCGTCACATTGGCAGACATCGTGCATGTCCCACTGTCCCAGTCCGTGTCAACGAGTATCGTCTTCGGTATCGATATCGTGGTCGGTATCGGGATGCTGGCACCGGTCTCGAATGTCATCAACGGCAGCACTGAAAGGCACATCAGTACGACCAGGGCCACCGTAACGATGCCCCGGACCATACCGTTCTTTGCTCGGGCGCTGTTCTTCGACATAGATTCACCTGTTTTCAATTCATCCTAATTCCTTTTATATTTCAGTTCCAACAAGGTTTACTATATTTCAATATTGTGGTATTGATTTTGATAATAATAAGGTTACCTATTAGGAAAAAGAAAGTTCTTGGGAAAAAATTCCAAATCCAAAATCTCAGGGCCTTTTTACCAGGTCCGCACCCAGATAGTCCACATCGATCATCTTTCCATGGTCGAGGACAGCATCGATGGTCACGTTCCCGGTCCGCTGGTGCTCCGCCACCGCGAGCTTGAGCTCGACGAACTCGTCCTTGGACTGGTCGATGAGGCCGCCTTTGAGGCTGTCCGCCGTTACCGTGTAGGTATGCGTGTCGTTCAAAGTGACCACGACATCGTCGGGCTCCGCGTAGGCGTTGACTATGCTATAGGTCATCCAGGTATCGTTGGTCTGATTGGTGGCCCCCTTGGCCATGTACTTATCCAGGGCGTCCTGGAGGCTCGTATCTATTACGGGGGCGGCCGTATAGAGCTCGGCATCGACTATGGCGTACTTCTGTACGGTGAAGCCTGCGTAGAGCGGGAAGATGTAGGCCTCGCGGACCGACCCGTCGTTCATCTTTATAGGATACAGGTAGCCCTCGTGGATGGTCAGCTGCTGGAATCCCACCTGGCCGCTGCTCAGGTATCCGACGATCTGTTGCTCGACGGTCCAAAGGCCGACGTAGGACTTGTCCTCCCGGTTCCAGAAGGTGGCCTTGCCCGAGCGGGTGTCCACCTGGACGAAGCCTCCCAGGACCTCGGAATCCTTCTGCCGCACCGGTACCTGCCAGTAGGTCCGGTTCTGGATTATTATGAACCGCGCCGAGAGGTCGTCCGGGTCGTATAGGTGCTTCTTATTGAACCAGGAATAGACCAGGCCCTGCCGATAGGAGCCCCAGTAGCTGACCCACTCGTACACGTACTGGTCCGGATAGACGACCTCCAGCCAGGCCGGGATGTTCGAGAGGTCGGAGACGTCGTACTCCGTATAATCGTTGATGTCCGATACACTGACGATGATTATCTTCTTCAGGTCCGGCATATTATAACGGACGCACCTTTCGGACAGGTAGATTATCCAGTACGGGTTGTAGTGGTCGTCCATGTCAATGCGTATCTGAGTGACCTCGTACTGGCCGGCGTACTTGTCGAATGGCAGGTGCCAGAGCCTGTTCTTCCACTCGATGCGTTCCTTGTGGAGCTTCAATGGCGTGTTCACCTTGTGGACGATGTCCGGGTTCTCCTTGTTCATGACGCCCGGGTCGTTCACGACGTAGACGAAGAAGGGGACCTCCTTGTCGCCGGTCCATTTCAGGAACTGGTACTGCGGGGCATTGACCCACACGAACTTCCCGTCCACGTAGGACGGGTCCGTATTTTGCGAGAGCACGTTCGGGTCGGTCTCCAGTACGGAGGCGCTCTCGCCGTAGGCCCTTTGGAGGTACTGCGTCGCCAGGTCCCAGGATATGACCCGGATGGCGGTGATATTATCGACGAAGTTCGTCTGGGGCGCCTTGGTCTCGTTCGCTTCGAGGGAGCTGTAGAGCGGGTTGTCGATGCCCTCGGGGTGGACCATCGGGTTGAACATGCCCATGATCAGCAGGGAGACGGCGAACATGGCGGCGAAGCCCTTGATGGACATCAGGGCCTTCTTTGGGCTGCCGAAGGCCTTCCTTCCGAGCCAGATGTAGGCCACGATCAGGACCACGACGGCCGCGTAGATGTGTATGAAGGTGAATATGAGGGGGATGAACACGGCGGCGAAGATGGCCCCGACGCCTACCTTCACCCCGTCGACCCCGACCTCTTTCAGGACATCGAGGCTCAAGGACACGAAGAAGCCGAATATGAGGGCCAGGGCCAGCCAGAATATCACCCATGGATAGCTGCTGATGAAATAGGCCCATGTGAAGTCCATGAAGGCCGTGAGCAGGAGGCAGACCACTATGGAGCCGACCAGCCATTTCAGGTCTATGGCCTTGAGCGGGTTATTTCGTTCATGTTTCGGCCTCTTCTTCTTTCTCTCGACCTTCTTCTGCATCTTCGTTTGGGTCCACTCGTCATGGGATTCCGTCAATACCTTCCTGAGCCCGCCTTTTTGGAGGACCTCCTTGAAGTAATCGAGATCGCTTTGGGGTGCCTCATCGGACACATCATCCTCGTCCTTGAACGCGTTCCTCTTGAACCGGAGGCCGACGAGCAATGCGATTACCAGCGCGATGAGGTAGATGACCTTGTCCATGAGAGCCCCTCCGCATTGATATTATATCTAGAATATAAATTATTGATGATTGGCATTACTCGGTGGAATGGTCATTTCGCAAGTAGTTCCTTGAAGAAGTGACCTATGTCCTTGACCTTTCCAATGTCACCGTCCCAGTCGGTCAGGATTTCCGAGTTCTTGGACTCTACCTGTTTTAGGGCCTCGGCTACCCGTTTCCTATTTGCCGACGACAGTGTCCCCGAGAGGGCCAGGGCCACGACCAGGAACTCCCCGTGCTCGAAGGCTATCTCCTTGTCCTCGAGCCGTATGCTGGAGAGCTTGGCCTTGGCCTTGCTCTTGGTGGTCCGCTTGAAGCTCGTCTGGACGAAATCCGTGATGGCCATCATCATGGACCCGAGCACATCCTTGTCCAGGGATTCGTCCACCGTGGTCGTAAAGCTCGATATCAGGATGCCGCTATTGTACAGTACGAACAGGTCGTCGATCTTGAGCTTGGATGCCTCGTCCAATCCTGTCGTGACCTTCTGGAAATTGTCCACATTGCGGGCGACGTCCATCTGGAGCATCAGCTGGCTCAGGTCCTTGGCCTCGGCCGGCGGGCCCTGGTAATCATCGATCATGTGCGAGAAGGACGCCCTGTCCGATACGACGATCTGGCAGTGTGGGCAGTAATCCATCTCGACGCCCATGACATCCGTGCCGGACATCTCGCCCTTGCATCCAGGGCAGTTGTGGACCGTGCCGGCCTTGTGATGCACATGGTCCTCGGCGACAACACCGACGACGCTCTTGAAGGTGTCCTTCCTCATGAAGAAGTCGCCGCAGTCGGAACACATGAACACCGGTGTCCCGTTGAGCTCCTTGGGGGCCATCAGGGAACCGCAGTCTGGGCAATTGAGCGGGGGTGGCAATTGAGCGGACATGAAAAGAAATAAGGTACTAATGGTTATTTATGGGTTTTCATGGTCGGGGATACTATAAAATTAAAGTTGGCCGGATTATTTTCTCGACGGCTGTGCGGCCTTCTTCACAGGGGTGACATTGATGGAACAGTCCTTCATCAGTATCCATCGGATCTTGTCGCCGTCCTTTAGGTTCAGGTGTTCGACCACCTCGACCGGTATCGTGGTCCTCCGACGGGACCCGCGTATGGTCAAGGATGTCTCGGAGATATGAATCACATCGTCCATGTCGAGCTGAATGGCATCACCTTCTTGTAGGCCCAAGTGAATACAAAGATAAGTATTTTTTGGTAACAGGGCACAAGAGAGCAACCTGAGGCAAGGGCTCATTCTATATTCTCGAGGGCGGCCAGCCGCTTCTCCAGCTCGTTGATCTTCAGCTCGAGCTCGTTCCGCAGCTGGGCCAGGTGCTCGGCCTGCTGTGAGAGCCGCTGCTTCTGGGTCTCGATGGTGACCTCCTTCTGCACCATGGTCGTCTCGCGTGCATCGAGGAGCCTCTCCCTGACCTCGAGGGCCTTGATGAGGTTGAGTAGGTCCTTAACGGTGTCCATATAATGCGGGTCCTTCTGGAGGCGCTGCAGCTCCTTTGCGAGCTCATCCCTTCGGGAGGTCCAGGTCCGCTTCAACCGTTCCAGCTCGTAATCGACCGTCGCGGGCTTGACCTTGCCGTCCTTCTGCTCCTTGTCCGTCCTTGCGTTGGTGCCGCTCAAAGGTGTGACCCCCAGGACGCGTCCTATCGCGTGATTCATGAGCGAATGGGTTAATATCTTTTTCTAGAGAAATAAATGAAATGGAGGTCGCATGATCTCTGTCGGTGAACGAATCAATTTTCCAAGCTTTTGCCACCTGGCCTCAGCTCACACCGACCGCACCATTACCGCACGACCATCGATATGTTCATAATGCCATCAGAACATCCACAGTGCCGTGAGGAAAGGGACCTATACTGAGGCGCTCATCACGCCGGATGAGGAAGCCATGCACCACTGATGCGGTGATGGGGGTCCCGCGGGCCTGGGAGGACATTTCCGACCGGGCCCGTGACCTTACTTCCTCGTGTTCTGTCGCCGTCTCTGCCTTGAACCGGGCTTCTTTACTTTGACCGTCCTGTCCCTTGGCGGTCTGACAGCCTTTTCTTTCTGCGGGATCGCCCGTATCCGCTCAAGGACCTCTTCGAGCTCCTTTTTCAGCTCCCGGGCCTTCTTGTCGTGGTCCCCGGTCCCAAAGGCATCGACCCTTGCGGCCCTGACGATGAGCATGCCAAGTGCCTTGGCCGCCTTGCCCCTCTGATGGAGCCTCGAGCCGCTCACGGCAGGATGGACGAAGACGAAGCCGTGCTTGGGAGGCAGCTCACCGTGACGTATGTGCCTGAAGACGGCCTTCCTGGCCCCGAGGAGCTGAACCGTCGTCGAGGACATCATTGCGAGCTTATGAAGGGACCCGGCCTCGGCTATGAGCCTCGCGGCCAGGTTGGGGCCCGCGACCTCCGAGAGCGTCGGGGCGGCCTCGGCCATGGTATCCGAGATGTATCCCTCGAGCCGGTCCCGTTCCCTGAACAATTGCATGAGATCGTTGGCCATGGCCCGGACCGTCTCGAGCGTGACGTCCTGGGATGTCTCCGACGAGAGGACCTTGTGGATGACCTCCAGGTTCTTGCGATAGAGCTCCGTCACTATGGCATGGTACTTAGGGTCATCCTTGTCCTCGATGGATTCTGGGCCCGGCATTTCCTCGACATGCCCGGGGTACAACGCCAGGAACCATTCCCGTATGCCCTGGCCCAGCCTCTCGATGACCTTGTTCAGGTCGACGAGCATCCTTGCCGCCTTGGCCGCCTGGATGTCCTTGCCTGGCCTCTTCCCCCCGAGGTCCTTTGCGGCAAGGACCAGCCCGACCTCGCGTATCGCCTTCATGGCATCGGACCGAGAACCGAAATGGCCCGCCTTCACAGCGATATCGACCATATCCTGCGACAGGATGGCCCTGGCCTTGTTGTCCGGGTCGTGCTTGAAACCCTCGATGCTTGCCGAGGTGACGACCTCGTGGCCCTCAGCCGCAAGACACCGGGCGAGCTCCGCCTCGTCCTTGTCGGAACTATAACGCTCGGCCACGGCCTCGGTGCTGCCTTTGAAAGGGATGGAATCGACGTGTCGTCCCTTCTCGTCGAAGGCGAAGACCCCCAGCACGCATTTCGCGGTGAAGACCTTTATTCCCAGGCCCCCTCGTCCGGTTTCGTGCGATATAATGGATTAAGAGTTAAAAAGGTTCTGGAATCATAAAATAATAATCCAAGGAGGCGGATACATGACCGGGTCGGGAGGACATCCGCGATGGGCGATGGGCTCGAGCTCAAGAAGGAGGTCAGGACGGTCCGGTTCATATGTAAAGGCCGTCCCGAGGAACGCAAGGTGGAGGTCAGGTTCGACCCGATAACTGGCCGGAGGTGCCGCATCCTCGAAAAGGCCATCCTGGTACCGCCAGGCACGGATTTCTCCGAGATACTCGATGATAAGAACTGTCCGTTCTGCGGGACGCGTCTCGAGGAGGGCACGCCGAGGTTCCTGCCGGAGGTCGTCCCCGAGGGGAGGATCAGGGAGGGCCGGGTCCTCCTGGTACCGAACCTCTTCCCTTATGCAGACCATGTGGCCGTCGTGGTCTTCAAGGACCACTATAAACCAGTGAACGGTTTCTCGAAGGAAGATATCGCGGATGCGCTCAGGGCCGCCCGGAGGTACCTGACACTATCGTTCAGGGCAGACCCGCAGGCCAGGTTCTGCTCAATCAATTGGAACTATATGCCTCCGTCGGGAGGGACGGAGGTCCATCCTCATCTGCAGATCATCATCGACCGATATCCCACATTCCTGCAGGAGCTCATGTTAAAGGGTTCTGAGAACAGGCCTGGTCTATGGAAGGAGTACGTCCAGAAGGAGATGGAACTGGGCGAGAGGTACATCCTGAAGGTCGGCAATGTCCATCTGCTGGCCCCGTTCGCGCCCATGGGCTTCGACCAGGTCGATGGGATCGTCGAGGGGGTCACCAACCTGATCGATCTTTCGGACAAGGACATCGAGGGCCTGGCATCGGCGATGGGGACGGTGTTGGAATTCTATGGCAGCCTCAAGAGGAGCAGCTTCAACATGGCCCTCTACTCGTCGGCCCTGGACTCATTGCCCGGCAAGGGCCCCATGTGGCTGAACTTCAAGTTCCTCGGACGCTCGAACCTCAGGCCCTTCTATCGGTCCGATGCCGGTTACACGGAAAGGCTCCATTACGAGAGCGTGGTGAACAGGCCCCCGGAAAAGGTCGCTGCCCAGATGAAGGAGTTCCTTGGGAAGAGGTAGGGCCTTACCGAATATTTTCCAGAGCTCGTAAAATCATTAAGTGGCCCACTGGGTCCTGGGACGGTGTTCGACCGGTGGGATCACCGGCCGGGCACGTGCGGTCCGTGGCCCATCCGTATCAGGTGAGCTGCCAACCGACGGAATCGAACTCCTCTTGCAGGTCATCGATCATCTGTTCGAGGACCTTGTCTATGGTCTTGGCACGGTATTCCCTGTATCCGCCGAGGCTGGTCTGCACCCTTGCGACGAAGTATTTGTCGTCCTTGGTTATTTGTACATGGCACAGATCCTCTTCCAAAAGGTCACCCCTCGCGCTGTGTCCTGCGGCCATTAGATTTCGCATGTGGTCTTATATATATCTTTCTACGGTTCTGGCGTTATATCAAATCAATTATTTTAACCTTGGTCAGGGCCGTTATTTATTCAAGGAAGGTTTTCAGACGATGCCGATCAATGGTTTTCAACATGTCATCTGGTCATAAATGCAAATACATGACAGCAAATAATTAATATATGCAATCTAAATCATATACATCGTAAATATGGTGGGGGGATCTGTCCGTTCGGACATTGGTCCATCGTTGGGGGTTAGAACATGCACTCAGGTGTCGGTCAGAATTGTCCTGTGCATGATGCCCCCAGAACGACCATGATGGTCGTTGTCGTTCTGATGATGGTCCTTTCGGCAGGGCATGCGGTGCTTACACTGGTAGGGGCGTCCCACACCGATGGCAGGGCAGGCTCCGGTTCCCCGGTCTCCAGGACCGTCCTGGGCGAGATGTTCACCGCCACATGGTGCGGCCCATGCATCAACGCGGACGCCGGCATCTCGGCCATACTCAACGATTCGAACTACTTCGATTCCCGTTTCGTCCTCATCGAGTACCATTCAGGCGACAACTACTCCATCGCCGCCGGGGACCAGAGGTCCCAGTACTATCTGATCACCGGCATCCCGACCATTATGTTCGACGGCCAGGACAAGGTCGTAGGGTCCGCCGGGACCCCGGACCAGAACGAGGCCACTTATAAACAGCACATCGACAACAGGCCGGGCACAGCGGACATGTCGGTGAAGGCATGGATGGCCATCAAGGGCGGCATCGGCACGGTGACGGTCAACGCCACTGTGCAGCACACCTTGTCGCTCGGGGAGATCGGCCTGGTAGTGAACGCCATTATCGTTGAGGACCACCAGAAGCAACTGAAGACGGGCCACTTCCTGAGGATGACGGCCGTGGACATGCCGATCAACACCGTCGGCATCTCGGTCCACAATGCAGGCTCATCCATCAACACGACAAGTAACTTCGATGTGAACGATACCTGGGACAAGACCAAGTTGGCCGTCGTGGCCTGGGTCCAGAACCAGAACACCAGGGAGGTCCTGCAGTCCGGTATAGGCTACATGCCAGCGGCCCCTCCCCAGAACGCGCCGCCGCAGTTCATCGGCGATGACCTGAACTTCACAATGGACGAGGGCACCACGGACAAGCACATCGATGTGGCGGAGGAGTTCAAGGACCCGGAAGGGGACAAGCTGACATACACCACGGAAGGTTCGGACCATATCTCCACCTCGATCGACAGCACGCACTTGCTGATCGTGGAGCCGGAATCGAACTGGTACGGCACGGAGGTCATCACCATCTCGGCCAAGGACCAGTACCATCCGCCAACCAAGGAGACCATCAAGGTCACGGTCAAAAAGGTGGACACGCCGCCCAAGCTCAATGGGAAGCTGACCGGCCTCACCTTCGATGAGAACAAGGTCTCTGTCACCTCGCCCCTGAGCTCCATCTTCTCGGACAGCGACGGCGATTCCCTTAACTACACCGTCTCCCCGACGGTGCATGTGAAGATCGTGAAGAACAAGGATACGACCCTGACCCTGACGCCACAGGGGGACTGGGACGGGCAGGAGGACCTGGAGGTCACCGCCTCGGACGGGACCTACAACACGGTCTACCAGGACAAGATCGTCGTCAGGCCCGTGAACCATGCGCCTGAGATAACGAGCTACACGCCCAAGGACGACACCCCGCAGCTGAAAGAGGGCGGTACCATGACATTCATGGTCAACGCCCGTGACATGGACGGGGACAATTTGTTATACCAGTGGCTGGTGGACGATGTCTCGACCGGCGTGAACAGGGACACATTCAGGTACGAGCCCAAGTACGGCGACGCAGGGGACCACCTGATAAGCGTCGATGTCAGCGACTATAAGGTCTACACGACCCACACATTCCATGTGACCGTGCTCAAGGGGAACAGGCCGCCCTCGGTCAAGATCACGAACCCGACCAATGGCACCCAGTTCGATGCGGACACGCTCATAACATTCACGGCGGACGTGACCGACCCCGATGACCCATTGCTCCTGTCGATGGAGTACATATGGACCATCGACTCCGCGGTCGTCAGCAAGGACACGCAGTTGACGAACAGGCCGGCGTCCGGTACCCACACGGTGACAGTGACGGTCTCGGACGGCCAGTTCGAAAGGACGGACACCGTGACCTTCACCGTCAAGGAGAAGAGCGGGGGCGCGATCCCCGGTTTCGAGGGCGGACCCCTCCTCGTGGCGCTTGCGGTGGCCCTGGCCATGTTGACCTTGCAGCGGAGAAAGTAGGTTCTTCCCTGCCTAGTTTCACAGGACGACCTCGCGGTCGGCCCAGCCCTGGAAGGCGTCGTAGACCTTGAGCTGCCGCGTCTTGTCTATTATCATCAGGTTCTTGAGATTAGGGAAGTTCTTGAGATGGTTGTCCAGTTTGACGAATATCTTCTTGAGCGTTATGAGCTCGATGTAATGGTCCAGGACCGCTATGTTGTCGAACATCAGGAAGTGCGTGGCCGAGAGGTCTATACCGGCCTCCTTGGAGAGGGGACCACCCAGGACGCTGAGCAGGTCCTGATCGAGGTCCGAACAGAATGGGGACCTGAGGGGCACGACACAGGGCGGGAACTGGGGGTTCTCGGTCGTCAGGGCCGTAGTGACGTCCACGATGCGGATCCTGTCGAGGTTCAGGTCCCTGCTCTGCATCAGCTTGATGATGTATTTGGCCGGCCGGTCGACGCTTATAAGGACGCCCTTCCAGCCCCGGATGTTCATCATGGTCTCGAGCAGGAAAAGGACGAACTCGTGGACATGGACGTATTCAACGGAGAACAGTGTACGGTTGCCTTCGGGCTCGTCCAGGGCCTGGAGGATCCTCTCGCGCGAGGGCCTTATGACCCGATAGGTATAGGTTGAAAGGTCGCCCTCCACTGGCATCTCGGGGCCACACCTCCTAATCCTTGGCTTCCTGGCCGTTCCCTTCCTTCCCTTCGGCCCCCTCGCTCGCACGTTCTGCGATGTGGGACCCGAAACGTTCCTTGAGCTTGAGCCTTAGAAGATGGCCGCGATATTCCTCGGCCGTGATCTCGCCGTTGACCCACCGTTTCTTGAGATGTTTCAGCTT
>Ga0315279_10007163_pt1 | contig 13860 bp, 10 predicted proteins | sample YL17G06_20_MG_FD_203694 | JGI IMG/M metagenome (GOLD analysis project Ga0315279, IMG submission 203694) | Sediment microbial communities from Yellowstone Lake, YNP, Wyoming, USA - YL17G06_20 | ecosystem: Environmental > Aquatic > Freshwater > Lake > Sediment | place: USA: Wyoming | collected... | reverse complement strand
TCTCTATCAATTTAATCATCCCCCTTTTCCTCCCTATGTAATTCTTTCTTCTTACATAGAGAATACTATTTCAAAGTGGTGTAGTTTTCAATTGATAAAGTGGTGTAGTTTTAGATTATCATAAACAGCGGCCAGAGCTTTAAGGATAAAAGAAGTATTAGGCTATATAAATATAGCTGGTAAAAGGGTAAAATTGGTAAGAGATAATAGGAAGATCAAAAGGAAGAAGGAAAAGATCTATGATAAGAAAGTCCTTAACGCTTTAAAGGAGATCTGGAAAATATGTGATTATATCTGTTCCAAAAGACTGGCCCCCTACTTATCCGAGATCATCCCGGTATTAGAAAAATGGGGAGAAATTAAACTTAAGCCTAAGGTAAGAGAAAAGCTCTTCAAGATAAGTGCGGCCACCATCGATAGGCTTCTAACTGAGACCAGAAAGAGATTCAGAATAAAAGGCAGATCTACTACCAGACCAGGGAGCTTATTAAAAAAGAGTATCCTCATTAGGACCTTTGCCGCTTGGGATGAAAAAGTACCTGGCTTTTTTGAGGTAGACCTAGTCTCCCATGATGGAGGGGCTACCAGAGGCGATTTTAACCAGAGTCTTAACTTTACCGATATCGCTACCGGCTGGGATGAGATGATCGCCGTAAAGAATAAGGCCCAGATATGGGTCTTTGCCGGAATAGAGAATATAAAAGAGAGGTTACCTTTTTCTATTTTAGGGATAGATTCAGATAATGGGGCTGAATTTATAAATGCCCATCTACTTCGTTATTGTGAACAAAACCAAATTACCTTCACCAGGAGTCGGCCTTACCGGAAGAATGATTCCTGTTTTATAGAACAGAAGAATTATTCGGTGATCAGAAGGGCGGTAGGATACTCTAGATATGATACGGATAACGAACTTAATATTTTAAATGAACTGTATGGTTATCTTAGACTCTACGTTAACTTCTTTCAACCGGTAAGGAAACTGATCAAAAAGGAAAGAATAGGGAGTAAAGTTATCAAAAGATATGATGAGGCTAAGACCCCTTACCAGAGAGTTCTTGAATCTCCTAATATTAAAGAAGAGATAAAGGTGAAACTAAGAAAAGAATATGCTATGCTAAATCCAGCAGAGCTGAAAAGAAAGATAACTAAATTGCAAAATAAACTCCTTAAATTAAATGCTCTAAAACAGGAGGCAAGGGAAGAGCTAGATAAAAGTGCGAAACCTTCAAGTAGGTTCGAGTACATTTCTACTTGAGGCATCGTATCGCTTTCAAGTACATTTTTATATGAGGCATTAAGCAATATTCCTTAATAGGTATTTTAACCTTGACCTTGGGGAAAGTTATTAAAATAGGGACACATCCTTATGGTTTGACTTTCCTTTTTACGAGGTCTTCCTTTAGGACGTCTATCTATAGTAATATCTAAAGCCTCAACCATCCGGTTAAGAAACTCCTCAGATCCTATAGGTTTTCCGCTAAAAAGTTACCGAATTACTAAGCTGGTACAACCCCTAGTGTATTATATAAATACATCATCTGCTTTCGAAATGTTAAGATGTATATTTGAAAAAAAACACTCATTACTATAAGGTTCATTCATTAATTCTTTTATGGTTAAGAAGGAAATATACTTGTAGGTTTTATTATGGTTATATTTATATAAAGTAATATTGGGTAATGTTTTTAGCAAATCGTTTTTATCGGTTAATTTCCAATTAATTTTTATCTTAAACATTCTTATTAGCTTATTTATTTCTTTTTCATTATTAAAAGATAAGACATTAATATTTTTTTCTTTCCCCACAACAATACAATCGATTTCTTTCTGATTTTTTTCATTTTCAACAATCAAAACAATAGGATTACTGTTAACAAAATTTTGCTTTATCCATTGAATGGCGATAGAACCCAGCTTGTTTTTTCTTAATTCTATATTATTTAATTTGAATTCTTTTATTTTTTCATCAATTGACTTAAGCTCTTCTTCCCGTTTTATCCAATACTTATGAGCACCAATTAGAACTTCCTCTTCAAATCTTTCTTTGTACTTTTTATTAACATCAATACCAACCGAATTCCTATTCATGGCATATGCCATAGCAATTGCCGAGCCTGAACCTGCGAATGGATCAAAAATAAAATCTTTTTCATCTGTAGAAATAGATATTATCCTCTCAACAAGAGGAAAAGGAAAGGGACAAACGTGATTAAGATACCCATTACCCCAACCGCGAATTGGCGTAATAAATTCCCAGATGTTTGATGGGGCTTTTCCTTTGGGGTTATATCGTTCTGGATATGTTAACCACCATTTTTTTAGGTTTGCTATTTCACGAATTTTGTCTATATTGAATTTATATTTTTCATTCTTAACATAGAAAAAGATGTATTCAAAGTGATTTTTAAATCTTCCTTTTGCATTCCAAGGAATATTTTTTGTTTTGTTCCAAATGATTAAATCCTTCAATTTCCACGTTGATAAAAAAGTATTAGTGAGCTCTCTATGTATATCAAAAGGTAGAGGAACAATAGTGCCATTCTTTTTTATGGTGTCAGAAATCATCCAAAAAGTAGCATTTGGCGAAGATAACTCATAACATTTTTGAAAGATTGTTATTGTATCTTTTAAATATTCACTGTAATCTTGTCCAAAGCCAATTTGTTTTTTAGCTTCCTCATAATTTTTTACATCAAAATATGGAGGTGAAGTAATAATTAGCTGAGGTTTCTCAATCTTATGTTTTTTAAATATTTTCTCAATATTTCTTGAATCTCCAATAATATAACTATATGTTTTCATATAATTCCCTCGTAATACTGAGGGTAATATCTATAAAACTCGATGTAATTCTTTAAATCATAAAACGAACCTAATTCAAAGGGAAGGGCTTTATTTATCATCTCGGTCATTTCTTCCTCTATTAAACAAAGATCGCCGTCTTTATTTTTATTCTCTATTTTTTTAATTTTTCGTTTTAGTTTTTCTATGTGGGAATCAATATGAAATTTCTCACAATAGGTAAGGATTGGAACATTAATATCTTTAACCTCTTCATCCGTAGAGATAAACTTGTTATCCCACTTTCTACTGCATAACTTCTTATCATCGTCAAAAATACCTCCTATTGTGAACATTGGAGAGCCGTCTTTATAGCTAAAAGAAAATAATTTATAGAAATTTATATCTCGATATTCAGACATTGTCATTAAATAATTTAATATTACTTCTTGTAACAGGTAAGGAAAACATTTAGGCGTATAATATTTTTTATCATGATATTTTGGAGAAATATACATTCTAAATTTATTATAGAAATCTTCTCGAGCTTGATCTCGTTCATCCCCAACATTTCCACAATACGCGTTTACGGTAATTATTAAAAAATCTTTCTTCTTGCAATTTTTAGCAATTATCTTAATATCCGATAAAACAATATCTTTTAATTTATTATCATAATCCAACCATAACACAGAATTTTTTTTCCAACCATACTCATTCAGGAAATCAGTAGAAATCTCATTGTTAAAAGTTATAAAATCGTATGGCCTATTAAAATTAAATCTTTTTATCGTAGATTTATCGTCAATGGATAGCAATCTATTCATGTTCAACATTTTATGAAATAATATAAAATCGTAGTAGTATATTGACCCAAATCCAATGTATAAATATTTACTTAATGAAATCTCTTTTTCTAGCTCTTGAAGGATTTCTATTATAATTTTTCTTTCAATTTGTTTTTTCGGTCTAAACATATAGTTAATGTATTCGAAACTTCGTTTTTCGTTCTGTTTATTCATTCTCTATTTCCTCTAAATCAACGTAATAATCAAATGTTTTTTCACCGACTTCCTTTAAGCTATCTGCCTTAAGATTTTGTTTTACTTTTTTCACCAATTTTTCAGGTCTTTTATAATATATATTTGACATTTTTATTTTTGGTTTTTGCTCCTCCGGTGCTTTAAATTCTGAGCCAACCTCAATTTCGTCTAAAGGAATATAATTGGCTTCAACGGATTCCTCTTTCTCAACAGTTTTGCTTTCTTCTTCTGCCACTACTTTTTCTTCTATCTCATCGAGAGTGTCCTTTTCTTCATTATATTTTCTAGAAAGATAGTCGATTAGAGGCCTAGAGGTTTTAATCATTTTATTTCGAATATAATCGTAGGTGGAAGTTTCAGTATCCAATCCTGTCTTTGAAGTGTTAAGTGGGAGTTTCGACGGATCTTCAGAACTAATAAAAACGGTACCTCGAAATGCATTATATATTGGATGGTATTTCGGCAAATCCGGGGCTCCAGACCAACCTGTTATCCCGGTAGTATCTTCAGCTAATATCAAACGTTTATTAAAAAAGATATTCCAACCCCTTTTACCTAATTCCTTCGTTGTTCGCCCTTCTTTTGGATCAATAAAGCATATTATTTCAAAATCAACATCTTCAAAATGCCCTTGATACTTTGATGGTTTATAAAGTTCGTCAGAGCGAGCTTTAATAACAAACGGTGGTATTTTAATATCATTATTAAGATAAAAATCAATGTGCTCAGTTATAAAAAATGCATAGGTTATATGAATAGCTTCCTTGATGCTGTTAATAAAGGAAGTTAAATTAAATTTATCTTTTATATTGTCATATAAGTCTGTTACAACAATCTTTGTATAAGGTTTTTCCCCGGAGGATAGCCTAGAATTTTCAAAATGTTCAAAAGGAATTTCCCAATTATCGGATTTGTTCCATTCATTTACATCCAAATAAATTTTAGAAAAACTTTCCCCATCATCAGTTTCCATCAATATTTTCTTCCCCATCTTTAATATTGCCCTCTTCATTCCTATTCCATATATTCCTAATGTCGGTTTATCTCTTTTTATATCTGCTCCAAATCGGAAAACAGTATTCTTAAGAAAATTATATTCAATACCACCACAGTTATCCAATATTTCAAACTCATCTTTTGATATGTTTAACCGGATTTCCCTTCTGTCGGTTATTTCATTTCTAATATATGCATCCACAGAATTATCGATCAAATCTAAAATGCAAGCTTTGACTGAGATATCTCGAGTTAGGATTTTAATAAAAAGTCTTTTCGTAGGTGTAGCATTAATTACATCATACTTTCCGTGTTCGGTAGTCATTTTCATCCCTCATTTCATCATAATATTGTATGTCCATCCGTTTATATTTATATATTTTTACCATTAGGTGTCGACTTTCAAGACAATATCTGACCCCGTTTTCTTCTGTTATTATTTGAGTTCTCTGATTCATCTAAATAAAGTAGATACCTAATCTTCTTTTGGCAATCTTTACATATTGTATTTCTTTTTCAATACCAATCCAATTGCGACTGTATCTTTGAGCTACAACGGCAGTTGTTCCGCTTCCTAAGAACGGATCTAAAACAATATCGCCCTCATTTGAGCTAGCTAAAATAATTCTTTTTAGCATTTCTTCCGGTTTTTGCGTTGGATGCAATGCTTTTCCGTCTTTTCCTTTAATTCTCTCTTTCCCTTGAACTAATGGCATTTCCCATAAATCACGCATTTGCTTTTCTTTTCCATTCTTTTGTTTTTCAGGATTGATCTCTTTGATTTTTTCATAATTAAAAGTCCAACCAGAGCCTTTTACTGCCCAAACAACAAATTCAGTCGAATGAGTAAAAACTCGTTTTGTCATGTTTGGCATCGCGTTTGTTTTGTACCAAGTAATGATATTGTTTATCTTAAAATCAAGTTGCTTCAAGACTATCATTATTTCGCCCATATTGTGATAACTGCAGGCAATATAAATTGATCCTATTGCTTTTAGAGCCTTATAACATCCCCTAATCCATTTTCTTGTAAATCGCAGATATTCAGGGGCTGTCATCTTGTCCCAATGTTCGTTGATCATGTACCAATCTCCACCTGTTTTACTTCCTTCCCACTTTAGGCCGTTTCCAGAAAGATTATATGGAGGATCGGCAAAAATAAGATCAATTGAATTCTCATCAATTTTTTTATTTAAGATTTCTATGCAATCGCCGTTATAAATAATATTTTTTTTCATAGCTAGAAATTAAGACCTTTCCGCCAAGATGTAATAGTATTCGGAATACTTTTTATCCACTCGTTTGAATCGGATAAGCTTTTTGATGCTTCTAGAATTTCATCATAAAGACTAAAGAGTTCGTTATGCTTCAAGAATCTTCCATTTTGCTTTACTTTAATAAGAATTTTTAGAAGTTCTACAAAGATATTAATTGATAAGGGGATAATTCTTTGTTTTTTCCCTTCATATTCATATTTTATAGCAGTCCAAAAAGTGTTTATTGTGTCCCGATGTAATTTTGGAGCTATAAACAAACAATAAGCCTTCTTGTCTTGATATTTGTTTTCAAAATCCCTTAAATGCCTCATCACCGGCTGGCCTTCGTTATACCATTGGTTACGCCCTGTAAGCATTGTAACCTCACAAATTGCATTATAACTTTCATAAAAACACTCAATATCTGGTGTATTTGCTGGAGCCGTAAAGGTTGGTTCGTTGTCATCTCCTACGGGATAGTTCGGTTTTATTTTTAAGGCATCATTTAAAGCATTAAGCCCGAGCAATAAAAGCTTTTCCAATAAGATTGATTTATCATCGACATTAAAAATACTTTCAAACTCTTCAATGTATTTTTTGATCTGTTCAATTTCTTGTGATTTTTGATGGTTTTGCTTGTCTTGTAGCTCTCTTCGATAGCTTCTCAAATCATCAATAAATCTTTTTAATCCATCTTCGTTTAATTTTTTATAATCCAAAAACGCTTTTGATGTTGCCATTATTTCTTTCTCATACGACTTTATGTCTTCCAGCAATTTTACGGCAATTTCAGTAAGTTTTTCTTTAGTTTCCCATGGTAATTTTGGCTTAGAAATATCAGAAATATACTCTAAATAATCCTCTTTTGAGGTAAAAGTTTTTGATTGAGCATTGTCAAAACGAAATAAATTTCTAATTTCGATTGATCTTCTTGGCTCTAAATCAATATAAAAGCCACCGCCTCGAATATATACATAGCGGGTTAAACGAAAATATCTAATCGCGTTGTCTCCATAATCTTTAAGGTTTTTTAATAATTTTTGAATCTCTCTACTATTTGATGTTCCTAAAAATTCTTGTACAAAAACTTTTTTATATCTATCTAAAATTACTCTTTGCTCCTGTTTTGTTTTGCCTTTAAGATTTCCTCTCAATGCAATAATTTTTTTAGCATAAGAGTCAATATCTTTATAATTAACTAAGGTTGGACAAAAAAGAGAAAACTCTTCCTTGTTGATTCCTTTTGCTTTTTCCTCTAATTTTTCTGACTCTTCATTTACTTTCTGAATAAGATGGAGAACACCAATAAATGGTTTTATGTTATAACCATCTTCAAATTTATAATCATTACTATCGAGATTTGGAATTTGCCACTTCATGAAACTTCTAAAGAATATTTTACCAAGATCAAAATCGTCTCTTAAAAATAATTTTCCTAAGCTGGTAATACAGATTTTTTTGTCTTTTATTACAACAAATCCAAATTTTTTAAGCGGATTCATCGACTGTCTACCTCTCATCGCAGGGTCCTTATAATTTTTAACATTAAAAATTTCTTCGGCTTGTTCAGAAGAAATTTCTTTTGTTTGATCGTCGATCAAGTCAATTTGCTTTTGGGATAAGCCATTGTAAAATTGACTTTTCCCATAGCCGTAAACCCTTTCTTTAATCAAAAGAGTTTGATATTTCCTTTGATTTTCTGAATTCCACTTACAATTTTCAAGTTGCTTCGAAACAATTAAGAAATCTCTTAATCTTTCAGGACTTCTAACCGTTGTTGTAATTGACCAAGGTTTTTTCATAATTTCACCTTACCTTACAATAATAAATTCGTTCAGCATTTCCATCACCATTGCTTTTCCCTGTGGTAAAAGCCTTGTAATCTTTTTCAAAAATTTCGACCTCTCCTTTACTTTCTAATATTCGCAAAATATTATTATCACTTATTCTCGCATTTGAACGCCCATCTTTTGAATCACCAGTATTATTATAGGACAATAAAATATGTTTACAATCTGCATTTCTAATTAAATCTTCAAATGCCTGTGTTGCGTTTTTAAGACAATAGGAACTTTTAATATGCGAACGATCCATTTTTTTTGCCACCCCCTCAACATTTGGCTTTTTCCATTCAGCTAAATTTTCTAATAAGTGATAAGCATCTGAATATTGGCGTGAATTATAGGGCGGATCAATATACAAAACATCGCAAGTAATTTTTCTAATCAAAATATTTGCATCTTCTTTGTAAATTTCGTTATTTCCATTATTTAAGTAGTCGATATCGGGGACTAAAAGTTTTAATGGTTGCAACATGTCTAAGTCTTTACGAAAAGCATCGTAATGACCGACCGTATTTGCAACTTTATCAACCGCATAAATTAAAGAACAGATTAAAATATTTTTTTCTTCTTCTGTTTCCGCAATCTTTTCGATTTCTTCACGAATAGCCCCGATTTTTCTAGCGTTTTCTAAAGAGAAATAAGTATTTCCAAAATACTCTGAAAAATAATTATCTCGATCAGCTTTTAAATTATTAAGAATATCAATTTTATCCGCTATTTTTTTAACATTTGAACTTGTACCAAGAAATGCCTTTAAACAAACATAATTGCTAAAAAGAAAATCATTAGAAATAATTTTTATTTCTGGCTTATTAAATCTTTCACCAACAACACCAGTGCCAGCGAAAATATCACAAAATGATTTTATCCCATTGCATTTTTCTGAAACAATATCTTCAATAAAACCAAGCAATTTGTACTTATTTCCTAAATATCTTCTGTTTTGCAATTGGAAAGTATTATCTTTAACTTTTGGAAAATGGAAATAAGATTTTTCAATTTTTTGAATATTTACCTCATAGAGAGGTTTTTCTATCTCAAACAAATCGAATAAGGTTTTCTGTATTCCGTCTGCAATATAATCAAAGCCTTTGTTTGAATCCTTTATCTTGTCATAAAAACTGTAATAATCCTCTTCGGAGATGATAATAAAATCAATAACAGGTATTCCCATTATTTCTCCCGCCTGCACGATTTTTTTGACAATTTGATGATCTTTTCCACTCGGTAAAGAGTTTCTTGAAGGGTGATTATGAATCAAGATTATGCTTGCTGCATGTAATTCAGTTGCTGGATAAAAAATTTCTCTTGGGTGAATAAGTGCTTTATCAAGCAGTCCAACACTAATGACTTCTTTTTTTATTAAAGCATTCCTCGCGTTGAGATATATACAAATAAGATATTCCTTTTTTTTGTCTCTTAAATCATAAGAAAGAGAAAGTACGTCTTTTACATTTTTAATAATAATTTCATTGCCTTTTTCTTCTTCATAAAATCTTTTTACTAAAGAAATTGCAGAGATGATTTGTAAGGCTTTAGCTTGCCCAATTCCTGAAATTTCTAACAAATCATCAACAGTAATATTTAAAAAATTCTTGCCAAATTTTTTGATAATATGTTCTGAAAGCTGTTTTACATTTCTACCTTTTATGCCACTGCCTAAAAGAATAGCCAAAAGATCACTTTTTGAAAGCGCATCGGCGCCTTTTTGGAGAAAGCGCTCTCTTGGGCGATCGATCTTTGGAATATCTTTAATTTTTACCATAATTTGTACCCAAGTTAAACAGAATTATTGTATTCTAATTCCCCTTTATAATAAATAAAAAACAAATTTATTCCCATTTTAAAAAGCCTATCAAAATTCCTTATTATAAGAAAAATATTTTTTGAATTGCGTATAACTTAAAATAACCGAACTACGGTAATTTCTATTTCCTGTAATTATAGTTATAGGAAGTAAAAGCTATTTTTTAGGTAACAAAATATCTAAGGATTTGATCGTTTTTTAGCTTCATTACTTATTATTTCTCCTGCAATTACTAATCCCATCCATAGAAAAATTCCATTTATAAATTTTAAACTTGCTTATATTAATAAATAAAATCAAATAACTTGTTAGCTGAATTAATATCTAAATTTTTAAGAATTTTATATTCATTTAAAGCTGAACTTTTATCTCCAATTATATTAAAGCGCCACCAGGGAGCAAAAAATTAATCTTTTCTATTTTTCTACAACTTTATATTAATTCAACAAAAGGTTGGGAAACTCCTTCTTTTTTGTAAAAGTTTTTAGGTTATCGATTTAGTTTTTAGAAATTATAGACTGACGAGCCGTCTTCTGTCCTACATTGTTGGTACAGATTGCTCCCCTCTCCCTTCAAGGGCGAGGGGAAATAAAAGATTGACGAATAACGGGAGACTCTGTTCTGTAAAAAATGTTTTTATGATTATATCACGTTTGTTTGAATACAGTATGGTAGAAATTATGAGATAAAATATATTTTTTAAAATTTATTTAAAAGTCTATAAATTATTATTCGACAAAGTTATGAAAAATCCTCTATTTTATTAATAATTTTCTCCGATTAATTAATAGTAATTATTATCCCCTGTTCTTCCCATTCCTGCCAGTCGAGGGTGGTTATTTCCGGCAATTGGGTGAGAGCTTTACTTATTTGTAAGATACTGGTAAGTTCTTCCTAGGATGCGTAGTTGATATTTATGGTTTGATTTGTCGGTTTTTAGGAAAGAGATTGCCACACTTTCTTCGAAAGCAATGACAGAAGGATGGATTCCCGCGTGCGCGGGAATGACATAAAAGGGGGCTTTAGAAAAAGAAAGACGGGTCTGATGAATCAGACCCCTACGTTCCCCCTCACCCTAACCCTCTCCCTCCAGGGGAGAGGGAATGACATAGAAAATATGCGGGTTTGATGAATCAAAGCTCTACTTTTGTATAGACAGGCGGGATGCCAGTCCTATATTTGATCTTTTTTGGCCTCTTTATTGAATAAATCTTGAAGGGCACGGATTGCTAAAATATAACTATGGTAGCCAAAGCCAGCAATCTGGCCTATGCAGGCAGGGGCAGTTACTGATTTTCCCCGAAAATCTTCTCGGGAAAATATGTTAGAAAGATGAACTTCAATTACTGGAATAGAACAGTCTCTAAGAGCATCGGCAATGACATAGCTGTAATGAGTGTAAGCTGCTGGATTAATAATTAAACCATTTACTTGAGAAGAGAGCTGGTGAATAAATTCTATAATCTCTCCCTCGAAATTGGACTGTTTTATAATTAGTTCAACATCTTCCTTCTCAACAAAAGATTTAATTTTACGGTTTATTTCGTTTAAAGTTAAGCTGCCATAAATCTTTTGATCTCTTTTTCCGAGCATATCCAAATTTGGTCCATTGATTATTCCTATTTTTAACATAATACCCACTCCTTTTTAAATTCTTCTAAAGCTTTTATTACTTCTTCTTTGGTTATATCATCAACCAGAGTAACTTTACCGAGAGTTTCTGGTAAAATAAATCTCATTTTGCCCTGAATATTTTTCTTATCTAAAGTGAGTGTTTCACAGAGCTGATTAAGGTCTAATTCTCTAATAGCTGTATTTATGGATTCCTGCTTTCGCCTGTCTGCGTGCACTGCACAGGCAGGCAGGAATGACAAAGAAGAGGACAGGAAGGACAGGATATGTTTAATCTGTTCTTCAAGAGCTTCTGAACATATCCCTCTATTATGGGCAATTTTAGTCTCGATTAACATTCCTAAAGCTACTGCCTCTCCATGACTTAAGCCTTGATATCCTGCCTCTACTTCCAGGGCATGACCAATACTGTGCCCGAAATTCAGTATTTTACGTAATCCTCTTTCCCAGGGATCTTTTAAAACTATATCCACTTTTAAAGAAACAGCTTTCTTCACTAATTCATCTAAAAGATAAATATTTTTGTTTATGAATTGAGCAATATTTTTTTCTAACCATCTAAAGAGAGAAGGAGAACTAATCACTGCTATTTTTATAGCCTCCACCATTCCATTATTTATATCTCTCTCTGATAAGGTCTGCAAAACTTCAGGGTCAATATAAACTGCCTGGGGCTGATAGAAACTTCCCATTATGTTTTTAGCTAAAGGATGGTCAACCGCCACCTTCCCTCCAATACTACTATCTACCTGAGCTAAAAGAGTAGTAGGAATATGTACTAAAGGTAAACCTCTCATATAAGTAGCCGCTACAAATCCAGTTAAATCTCCTATTACTCCTCCTCCTAAAGCTATCAGGGTAGTGGTTCGGTCTACTTTTCTTTTTAATAATTCATCATAAAGATAATTTGCGGTAGATAGAGACTTGTATTTCTCTCCATCAGGCACTTCTATAAAATCAGGATTATATCCGCCCTTTTTCAGAACGGTTAACAGTTTACCTCCATACAAGCTATTTACCAAAGGATTAGTAATTACAATGACTCTCTTATCTTCTATTATATTAGATAAATATTCACCTACTTTATTTATAATTCCCCTTTCCATATAAATCTTATATTCTTTATCTTCTATAACATTTACGGTAATCTCTTTCACTTTCACTATTCACTCCTAGCTTTTAAAATATTTATTATATTATCTACAACTTCCTGGATAGTTAAATCAGTAGTATCTATTTTATAATCGAAATTATCATATATTTTCTTTCTCTTTTCTAATAGATGATTAATCTTATTTAAAATATTATTCCCTTTTATGAGTGGCCGATTATTCTTTTTCTTTAAACGGTTGTATATTGTTTGAGAATTAGCATAAAGACAAATTATCTTTCCTTCCTGGTTTAATATTCTGGTATTATCCAAATTAAGGAACGTTCCTCCACCAGTAGCAATAACCATATTTTCTTTCTGAGATAATTCTTGGACTAATTTATTTTCTTGTTCTCGGAAATATTTTTCTCCATATCTAACAAAGATATCCGCTATACTCATCTCTTGGCGTTCTTCGATTAGCTGGTCCATATCTATAAATTTCATTCCCAACTTTCGAGCCAATTCTATAGCCACCACAGTCTTGCCAGTTCCCATAAATCCGGTAATAATAATATTTTTCTTCATATCTCTTGAAGTCTATCCCTATAGTTTTTATAATTCTCTTTAATTTCCACTAAAGAATCACCACCAAATTTTTCCAGAAAAGCAGTGGCTATTTCCCAAGCTGCTACCGCCTCTCCTACTACGCTGGCAGCAGGGACTACACATATATCAGACCTTTGATAGGTTGCTTTAGTCTCCCTTTTAGTGGCAAAATCAATGGAACAAAGAGGATTAATTAAAGTAGGAATGGGTTTAAGGTAAGCTCTGATTATTACCTCTTCTCCATTAGTTACTCCACCTTCTAGGCCACCTGCCCGATTACTCTTTCGGAAATATCGAGAAGAATTATTTTTTAGTTCTTCTTGAACAAATATTTCATCATGAACCGCTGAACCTTTTTTCTTTGAGGCTTCTATTCCTTCTCCTATTTCTACTGCTTTTACACTCGGTATGCTCATTAGAGCTGAAGCCAAGCGGGCATCCAGACGCCTATCCCATTGGACATAACTTCCCAAACCAATAGGAACACCAGAAATTATCACCTCAAATATTCCTCCTAAAGTATCTCCCTTTTCTCGAGCACGATCAATCTCTCTACACATCCCTAAGGAAGCTATTCCATCCAGGCAAAATACGGGGGAATTATTAATCTCAGCTTTAACCTCTTGATTAAAAGAAGTAATTCTATTTGCTTTAACCGGTCCAATCCTTAGGACATAACTATAAGTATTTATATTAAATTCTTCTAAGAGAGTGCCGGCTATCGAACCTATAGCTACTCTCATGGCGGTTTGTCGAGCACTAGCCCTTTCTAAAACCTTCCTCAGATCTTTAAATCCAT
>Ga0315279_10007162_pt1 | contig 13862 bp, 19 predicted proteins | sample YL17G06_20_MG_FD_203694 | JGI IMG/M metagenome (GOLD analysis project Ga0315279, IMG submission 203694) | Sediment microbial communities from Yellowstone Lake, YNP, Wyoming, USA - YL17G06_20 | ecosystem: Environmental > Aquatic > Freshwater > Lake > Sediment | place: USA: Wyoming | collected... | reverse complement strand
AAACCTTTTGAATCGTGAGGCTAGCAATATCTCTTGCTCAGATTCGGAAACGTCGTATCCCTTTTCCTCACCTAGTTTCTTTAGAGCCTCTTTGACCTTTTGATGCCAACGAGTTTCTTTTGGCATTATTACTTACCAATTCTGATTAGTTCCTTGGGTTCAGCTATAAGTTTTCCGCAAAACGAAAACTAGCTTAAAAAGACTGATAGAAGTTAAATCTATAAGACAAAAACAGCATTATGTTTAAACATGAAGTATCGCAAGGCTCTTTCAATCTCAGTATTCTTAGTGATATTGGCAATCTTGGCATCGCTGGTCTATTGCTACCAGTCATCTTTTGAATTCCTTTCAATTTTTGTGAAAGATGCATTGTGGGCAAGTGTTCTTGTCACCATTGTGCTGGTAGTCATAAATGCTTTCTATTTAATGCAAACAAGACAGACAATTAAAGCGATGGAAAAAGCAAGGAAAACTGATTTTCTTCCACATGTTAGAGCCGAGTTGAGTTTTCTAGGTCCAGTTTTCTTGATTCTCAAGGCAACCAACTTCGGCAAAGGACCAGCTACTAATGTTAAAGCCGAAATCACTTTTCTCCCTTCAAATGAGAAGAGGGTCTGGCAACAAGCAATAATGTCACCTAATGAATTCATTCGCATTTTATTGCCAGATGGAAGTCTAGCCAGAGTATTGGAGAGGTCGGCAGAAATTACTGTGAAGGGAGAATACGAGGATGTTTTCGGTCAAACCTTCCCGACAAATGAAAGAATAGATGTGAAGGAATTCATTGATGAGGCTACACAACTTCAACCCCTTCTAGAGAAGGACCTTGCCAGTCTTGTTGAAGACATAAAAAAGAAGTTAGAAGGGATAGAAGGGGAATTACGGGATATAGCTAGGGAATTGGAGAGAAGAAGAAGGTAAGATTACAGAATTGACTAAAAGAAAATAGCAGATTTTCCATTTATCTTCTAATTCTAATATAATTGAACTTTCACTGTTGCTGATTTTCCTCCATTGTTCTCAATTATCAGATACCATGTTCCGTTTGTAGGGACAAGATAATCAATATTAGTCTCTAAAATGCCTTCGTTGCTATCTTCGTAATCAAAAGATTTGTCTCTATTCCACTTGTCGAAATTGAACTCGTCCACGAAGTAAATATCTATGCGACTGGTGGACGATATTTCTCCTTTCAGATGGTCCCTTTTCATGAATTCAAATTCGTAAGAATAACCGTCAGAAGGGCTTACAACTATTGTTTCTTTACGAAGAACTTCTTTTTCTTCTTCTGAGGGCTTCTGTGCTTGTTTCTTTTCTACTGAAGGAACATTAATATTTACCTCTGCTCCGTCAGATGCCATTACTTGAACTGAACCAGAGGATTTTTTCTGTATTTGTTTATTATGTGAATCTGACCCTTCTTCTTCACTTTTAGCAAGATTTTTCAATAATTGCGATGCGACTGCTCCAACTGAATCTGGCTTCAGTAAACTTCCAACCCCTAATCCACCAAAAACGATAGTAAAAACCCAAAATATTTGACCTGATGTATTCCAACCAATATTAATTGCAGTTGGCAAAAAGATGGCAAAAATTATCAAGCAAACTAATCCTGTAACATACCCGTCTTTTCTTTTCTTATCCATGTCTATTAAATAATATAGGCTATCCTATTTCTTTTACTATTCTTTGGTAGCGTGCTTTGGGAAAAGAGGCTCTAGTCAAGTTGAAAGAAGAATACGAGAAGAGAGCCTAGTCTGGAAGGTGAAAGAGTTGTCTTCCAAACAAACCCTTCCAAACATTACGGAAGCTGTGGTTACCTTCCGTCAATTGAATTGGAAGAGGAAACCTAGCCTAGAAACGTTAGCCATGAAAACGTTTAAGCGTCAGTGGCTTTCGGTTCTCTCTTCTTTCGCTTTTTCTTTTCTTCACTTTCCGTTCTTTCTTAGTCGTTTCTCCTTAAGCTCCATCTTCTTGTATTCAAAAATGACACCAGTGAAGGTCATGGAAGCTCCTATTATCATGCCAGCGAAGTGATTTGCTGAGGATAAGATAGATTGTCCCGAGAACAGACTCCAATAAATAACTAGAAACCCCAGAATCACTAATGCAAAAGGAGTCCCATGCTTACCTAAAACGTCCACAAATTCAGTGAATTGTTCAAGCCCAGACTTTTCTCTTTCATAGCTCATTTTTTCACGATTCTAATTAGCTCTCTAGGTTCAGCTATAACACTTTTGCGCTTCTTACATGTCTCAGTTTGGAAAAACCTTAAGAGACTTCTGAACGTCTATTCAGAGAATGAGGGATTCGAGATTAGACAGAAAAAGAGCGGTTTCAGACTGAGTTATATTCTTATTGCTCTAGGTATTGTAATTATGCTCTTGGGTTCAGCAACTACTCTTTCGCCTATGTCAACAATAAGATTTGGTGATGCTGAAGTAACTGATGTTCCTACGTTTTCGGCTACACTAATCTTCATTGGAATCGCTATATTGGCTATTGGTGCAACCCTTTATCTTAAAGGCAAATAATGTTGCTGTTTTTCTATCTTGGCAATCCCGCAAAACAGTCATCGCATTTTTCGTATCCGTTCGGTGGACTATCATGCAAAGGTTCATTCGTGTAAGTCCACCTTACACGGACTAGGAACGGGATACGAAGGAAGGAAGTTCAATCTATATAAAGAAAGGTCTTTGACTACTTTCTATCTATTACTCTATAAGATTCTTACTCTCTTTCCTATGGTCTAATCTTCTGTCTGGCAGTTCTACAGATATACAATAAAGTATCTTATCCTAGCCTCCTAAATTCCCTCAGGCCCTCTGAAACTTTATTCTATTTTCTTCAGCCTAGACCCTAAGATCTAGACCTTCTAAAACTAATAAACTTCTAGAGGCTGAGGGAATAAAGTGGCTAACTACTAGTCTTTGATATTATATATTTTAATTAGCTCTCCTAGAAACTACTCTATCCTTATGGTCTATGGTCTTTGATCTACTTTATCTACCTATAGAAGTAAGCTTGACTATTATACTATGTAGAATTAAACTGAGAAAATGTCCTGAATCTATGCTTGAAATACTAGTAGAGATTTAATTCTTTAATATCTAATAGATAACTAGTGGTATGCTTCTAAATAGATATATTGCCTTCTGCATCTAGGTGTTCTTTCTTCCATTGGGCATATATATCTTTATCAAGCCTTTCAACCTTAGACCATTTATTAGCCATTGGAAACCTAGCTAAAAATACTATACTATCTTCATCTCTGTCATCTGGTCTAGGTAGGCCACAATAAGTGCACCTTTCCTTATAGATAAAGTTCTCAATATCACCACAAGGACAGTACCATGCACTATGAAGCCCTTCATGACTAGTTCTAATATACTCTTGGAACTGTTCTTCATTCATCTTATCTAAGTTCTCTTCCAAGTCTTCTTGTATCTGTTCTTGTTTAAGGTTCTCTTTCATAAGCTCTGGGCTAGTAGTTTCAAGAACCTTTCTGGTCTCCATGTCTAACCTAGTAGGCATATAGACTCCTAAGTTATTCTTAATCTTCTTTCTAGCTCTCCATACTCGGAGCTTCTCAGCATTGTTTTTGAATAGTCTCTTTCTTCCCATCTAGATCATCTTTTTATTACTATTGCCTAGAGGAGTAAGAGAGTGAGAGTAGATCATTACCCCTCTAGACTTTTGGATGGAATAAAGACCAAGTTTGCTGTGGTTATCTACTACAGCTTTATTATTTGATTCCCTCTAGCCAAGGTCTTGGTCCCAATAGAAGTTTATTCATTCCTGAACACCAACAAAGGTCTTAAACTTCTATATAACAGAGCCACACCCCCAAGCTTACTTGAGTGCTCCATTACTAAGATTCTACTCTATAGCTTTGACAATCTTATCTAACTTAGCGCTCAAAGCTTCTAATAGAGTATATAGATCGTCTATCGTTTTCTCGGTCATCCATTTCACCTTCTTATATTACTCCTACAACCAAACGGTTGTGTCGTATTAATTCTCAAATACTCTAGGGAGTCTATTTGAATAGACCGTGTTTCTTTTCCTCTATCTTCACTGGAGGCTTGGGCGTTCCACAAGACCTACAGTTCAATAGTTCAAAGTAGTTCTGTATGCCACACTTAGCACATTCATAGAACATGGGTTCTTTAGGTTCTACGGGCTTAGGTGTCTCTATCACCTTTCTAGGTATAGGTTTCATTTGTTCCTCAGTAGGTATCTTTATGCCTATATAGCAGGGTATCAGTTGATCTCTAAAGTGTCTAGGAAGTGTTATGTTGAAGAATATCTTACTAGGTAGCCCCTTCTCATCGGTCTCTACTCTAGTAATCCTTCTGTCAAAGTTCTTGACCGTCCACCTATTGCCTTCCTTTACTAGCTTGATATCTGGTCTGTTTATTCCTTCATAGAAGTCTATCTTCTTAATGCTTATATCGGGGTAGTGGAACGGTAGGGCTAGAAACTTTGTTCTTAGCTCCGTAATCTTATCTAAGTTTTCTTTGGTCTTTTTGGCCCCATGCTCCACATAAGACTCACTAGAATCAATTAATCTATTAACGGCCTCTAGTCTCTTGATCTCTTCTACCATCTTCAAATGCTCTGGCGTTGCTCCTACTAGTTCAGCTTTTAGAAGGTCTTCACTTATCTTGTTCTCTCTCTTAATATCGGCATCCTTTTCAAGTATCTTGTTTTTCTGCCTTCGAATATCCTCTTCCCTTCTGGCCTTAGCTTCTTGAAGTTGCCTATCATTTTCTTCAGCAAATGGGTCAAACCTTGGTTGTTCTTGGACTGGTAGTTTATTCTTTGGGTCTTCATTATTCAACGTTTATCACCGTCCTTTTACATTCTCTACTAGTCTAGCTTCTTCTAGCTGTAGCTTGAATCTATTAAGGTCTGATTGAAATACCTGTAACTGCTGCTCCAGAAACTCTATCCTTGCAACCCTTTTTGCCCTATACTTCTGTTCTATCCTCTTCTTAGTGTCTATGCTCATTTTGTACATTCTTATTTCCCCTTCCCGAAGTCCACCCATTCACCCTCAACGGGCTTATTCTTTTCCTCTGGCATAGAGGCAATATCAACACCATCAATTTCTATAAGGAATAGTCTTCCTTGGAATGGATTTAGGAAATACCGCTTACCGTCTATCGTGAAGCTGTAGCCCTTAGCTGTCCCCTTAATCTTAGTATCCTTAACAAGCTTCAGCATTGTTATTCCTCTGGCAATAGACTTTTCAATTTGGTTATAATGTCATTAGAGAGCTTGAAGTTGGGTTCTTCGGACTTCTGGAGTAGAACCTCAATAAGCTCATCGGGTCTGGCTTGGCTCAAGTCTCTGTTGCCCTTGATGGAAACATAATGGTCCCTAACGATGTCTAGAAGTTTGTTGGTGTCCTTCTGTCCAAGTTTCTTATAGACCTCATAAATGAACTTTCTATCTATGAAGGAATACTCAGACTTAAGGTCATAGACACCAATAGATGACTGTTCTCTGGCATGTGGACATTTGTCCACATCCTTGCATTCATCTGGAAGTAACCTCTGAATCTGTCTAATACCCCTACCGGTCAGCATAGCTAACTGTTTAGTGATCTGCCCTTTACTTACCCCCAACTTAAGAAATTCCTTACCTCTAATCTCTACATAGCGCTTAAGTTCCTCAGGATTAAGATGTGTGGGGGCATGGTCTATCTGCCATTGCAGATGCTTTTCTATTGTGTCTATCTCAGGATGGTCTTCAATCTCGGGCTTAACTTCCATCTTAAAAAGTTCTTCTAGTTTCTTATAGCCGTCTAGGATACCAAACATGCTTCTGTGTATCTTGAATGTTTGGCCATATTTCTTTAAGGATTCTTCAAGTTGTTTACTCATTTCAATTACCCTCATAGAAGAATGTTCTATTGCAACCTCTACACAAAAACCTCTGCTTGACACTTTTTATATGTTGATTATACCATTGCCCACACTTTACCACATTTGAACTTCTACATTCTGGACAATGTATATTTGGATCATGAGGTGTCCTTGGTCTTCCTGTCTTAAGCTTCATATCCCATTACCCTCAATTTTATATTGGACTGTCTGAGTTTCTCTTTCTGTTCATCTGATAGAATTTCTGAATAGCTCACTACCATTATCTTTTCTATGTTTGGTAGTCTACTAAATATGTTGAGAGAATCAATATCCTTCTTAAAAGTAGCTTCACAAACATAGTTCTTTCTAGCATAGTTTTTACATTCTATAACTGCTTTAATTGTACCACTAGGATTAGCAATAACCATTAAATCCACTCCTAGGCTATGGCCATAATTGGGGATCACAAAATATCCATTACTAGAGTATTCTATAGCTATCTGGAAAATGAGCCTATCACCCTTATCCCAAAGCTCTCTATGACTCATGGGCAAAGCAAGCATCTCCTATTGGACTGTGATAAACCGCTAGACCACTATGACTATTATGACTGGTGTAAACTACTAGTAAACAAAGGTAGTTAGGATTCATGTTATACCTATAATTGGGCACTGTCAGTTCATCCTCACCAAAGGAGAAGCCTAACAGAATATTTAAACATTATTCTTTTTTACTAGTTAAGCCCAATATAAGAAAAAGAAGAAAAATCTTAAGCGGTAGTATGAATAAATTAATTGTTGGGGAAAAGAGTTGAAAACTGCTTCAATAACCTTGCCTGACGCTTATCTAGAAGGATTAGATGAACTCGTCAGGAGTGGAATGTATCCTAGTAGAAGCGATGCTATAAGAAGTGCGATAAGAGACCTTCTGGAATCTGAACTTTGGAAAGAAAAACACCCCTCAAAACAATAAAAATGACGGCATAAACACAATGGAACGTTTTAAATAACGGTTGAAGGCTAAGAAACTTAGTAAATAAATTAATCGGTGAATACTTCTTTTCGACTTGTGAAGAATGTAGAAAAGGGGCTTTGGAGAATGGCTTGAGCAACAAGACCATGACTAGTAACCTTAAATTCTTGAGAATGTCTATTTAGATGAGAGAAGGAAAAGCAGAAAATGGTTCAGAGCCTTGAAGTGGACAAACCTCTTAATATTGGATATACTCGAATCTGTGATTGTCCACCTAACCATATGAACTGTCTTACCGCAAAAGAGTGGATCAAAGACCAAGTAGCGATTTGGGAATTCTTCTATGAGAAACGTGATACAAGAGATAAGAATATACATCCCGCAGTTTTTCCGATTGGTCTTCCGAAAAAATGCATCGAGTTACTTACTCACAAAGGAGAACTCGTTCTAGACCCCTTTGTCGGAATTGGAACGACTTTACTAGCCTCTCAAGACCTTCACAGAAATGCTGTCGGTTTCGATTTGAAAGAAGAATATATCAAGTTCTCAAAATCAAGACTTGCACAAACTAGGCTCGTTCAAGAAACTCAGCAAATAGCCATATGTGATGAGGCTCATAATATACCGCAATACTTGAAGGAAGAAACGGTTTCTCTCTGTGTGACTTCCCCACCTTATGCGAACATACTCAATAGACCGAGAAAGAACAAGAGCATACGGGGAAACCTACGAATGAATGAGCATTATCTAAAGGTTCAACAATATTCAACAGACCCAAGAGACTTAGGAACAATGGATGGTCTGAAATATGCTCAAGCGATAGGAGAAATCTATCAAGGCATTCTACCTTTAATGAGGAAAAAAGGACATTGTGTTATTAATGTAACAGATTTGTGGTGGGAAAATAAGCGAATCCCAATTCACCTTTACATCATTGAAAACATGCAAAAAGTAGGCTACGAACTAAGAAACATCATCATTTGGGATAGAAGAAACTTGGTTAATAAAGTCGGAATTTTCGGTTATCCCAATAACTACATTACTCTAGGAACGACATTTGAATACATCTTGGACTTTTGGCGACCCAGCTAAGGCAAGTGCCCATTCTGAGTGAAATAAAGAATGTCTTGACTGAATTGCGTATTAGGTTTAAAGCGATTTCCTCTATACTGCATTTCGCTCAAGGTTGAGGGTGGAACGTAGCAATATCCTTTCGTGCTCAAACATTGAGAATCTATCACTTCAACCGTGGACTGAGTGAATTCAGAAGGCTCATTGAAAAACCCAAACATGGAATCACCATCGAAGGCTAATCCTCTCGTTCCCCTTTCTCTCAACTTCACATTCTTGACTTCTACTCTATGTCTTGCTCTCTCATTTGCCAAATTAGGAGAACAAACCAAAAAATCGGTTCTTTCAACCTTCTTCCGATAATGCACTTTCTCTCTTAGACCGACCTTTATTAGTTCTCGTTCGACACACAACTCAGCTATATTTCCGCTCACAACTTGAAACGTCTGGCTAACCCGTCTCGAAGCTTCTTCCATGAAATTAGCATATTCAACGTCATTAGCGATTATTGGCTGAAGCATTTCTTCTCTGAGTCTTCTCTTCAAGTCATTTGGAATGTCCAACAAGCTAATGCGAGAAAGAAACGTATCAACTTTGACTTCATAATAATGCTTCTTGTGTTCCATCATCACGTTGTAAGTTCGTCCATGTATTTCGTTCACGTCTGTCGAGGGATGCAGACGAACTGCCTCTTGAACCAAATCCTTTGCCGAAGGAATTGACGTAGAATCACCTTTCACTAGTAAGAACGTTCACCTTATAACATTTAGTTCTATAACTATCTTCTATCAGTCCTTACAAGCTAGTTTTGACTTTGCGGAAAACTTATAGCAGAACCTAAGGAATTGAAGAAAAAGAAGAAGGTGGACGTTGAGGGCTTCTATTTATATACGATTTTCGCATTTGGAGTTTCTTTCTTGACTAAGTCTATTCCATGCAAACAATCATTTTTTTCCTTGTAGCCTTCCCCACTATCAGCTATTATCTTACTGTTGGATGCTCTAAATCTCCATCGCCATTCTTCAACTTTGTCTTTGTATACCTCAAATTGTGGTTCAGCCATTTTTATACACCTTGAGTTAACTCGTAGTTTATGCTATAAAGCATTTTCTATTTTGAGTCATAAAAAATATTAAAATGTAAGAAATACAAAAGTGTTATAGCTAAAATCAAGGAACTAATCAGAATTGTCAAAGGTGAAAAACACATTGGAATTCTCTATTCCAATTATCATAGCAGGATTAGAAGAAGTAGCAAGAACTATTGGACAGGTAATTAGAGAAGAATACAAGAGGAAACCTGTTGAAAAGGATCTTGACCAACTTTATAAAAACATGAAGCGTTACTATGCAGAAGTTCGGAAACTCAAAAAGGAGAAGGACAACGCGGAAGAACTAGCAAGAGAAATTGAACGGGATAATCTTTTCTTCTTCTACGTCACAGATGAAAAAGCTGATAAAATTGTACAAGCCTTAAGGGCGGTAGCGTCTCTTTCTAACAAAAAGAGTATAGTTGTAGAAGAAAGAGGGAAAGAAAAGAAGCTTAAGTTTACAGAAATAAGGTTCTATAGGATCAAAATAATTGTAAGGCTGCTAAAATGCTTGGAAATTGCCAAGAATATATGTTTGATAAAGGAGTAGAAAGATGGAGCCAGAAGTCCACATAATCGAAGTCGTACTGTATTACTATAATCAATAATAAAGAATTTGCCCAAGCTGTAGAACAGAAAAACTCTATATAGTTAAACGGCAAGAATCCTTGGGTGATGATTGAAAGTATTTTCCAGACTTTTTTCTTCCTTGCAACTTTTGACACAATATTAATTTCGGTCAGTATCGCTAACTATGCAATATCAGCGTCCTTTCTAGGCAGGGAGACACGCCTAACTAGAAGAAGAATGGAAAAAAGAAAACAGGAACTTGTTGTAAGAATAAAGGAGCTTCAGAATAAGGGACTTTCAATTGAAGACTTGGAAAAGGAAACCACCAAAGCCAAGGATGACATGAAGGACTTGAAAAGAAGATTGTTCTTTCTATCATGGATTGGTGCGGTTCTTATTCCATCTTTCCTTTTCGTTGTTTCACTCGTTCCTTCAGTATTAGGAATGAACTCAGATATTCTCTCAACGGATTTGCAAATCCAGAATGCCTTAGTGAATGGTTCGATGATAACTTCTATTAGCCTCTTAGGATTTGGCTTTTTCTTCCTTCTGCTTGTTATTCGTGTGATTGATTCTGCCGCAAGAAAGATTCCAATCCCAGAGTATGAGGTCTATTATAAGGACCACTCAAAGACGTTGAAATGCAAGCGGAAACAGATGTTAGTCATCACCTTGTGCATAAACAATAAGGGGGAAGACCTTGCTGAAGACGCTCTGGTTATGGTTCACTTTCCACCTACTTTCCAACTTCAGCCTATTGGTTATCCCACTATTAAGCAAGGTCCTGAAACGGACCATCCAAACTATAACTCAGCGATTTTCAACGGTGAAAGAATCTACCCTGATACGATAATTAATTTTGATATCGGCATAACAACACCAGATGATAACGAAATCCATGAAATATATGTAAACATTTATGAAACAAAATCAGGACATTCGGAATACAAACTCACGATTCAAACAACAGATTAGCAAAACCTCAAAAGACAGAAATCTTAAATCTGCACAGCAACAGAAGATACACTAGGGATTCAAGAATGAGTGAAGTCAAGAAGTGCCCCGAATGTGGTGGCTCAGATGCAAAATTCTTAAAACAAGACTTTAAATCCATCAAGTGACAATTTTGTCTTATGCGTAAACGTGTGATTGTCGCCATAATTGTGCTTGCAATCTGTTTAATTATAGTATTGATTGGTGCTCCGTTCTTTTCATACCTAGTTAATATGCTATTGGGAGGAAATCTCCAATTCCAGTTAGACAGTAATGGCAGACTCTATATGTATTCAGACACAGGAAATGCTAATGGTCCGCTATGGGCGTTTATCCTTCTCTTATTAATTCCAATAGGTTTCATCATTGCGATTGTGGTTCTGCTACTTGAAGTGAGATATAGAAGCAAGAAGAAAAAGCAGACAGTTCAATCATATACAGTCTAATTGCCATGTATTTAAGACAAGAAAGGCACATGTGAACTTGAGGTTCAAGAATGAGTGAAAAACAAGAAAAGAAAGTTGTAGGTAGAAATGTATAACGATTGCAACTCAGATTGTCTCTTCTTAACCGAAGCAGGATGCACAGAATGTCGGGAATGTACCTATTGCGGTAGCTCTCTGTACTGGACTGGTAACCGAAGCAGGCTACATTTTGACCACATTCTTCCTTATCGTTCTGGTGGAAGAACTGTTGTTCCAGTTTGTCATAACTGCAATCTTAATAAAAGTTCTAAAGGGTTGAAATCATGGCTTAGATATATTAGAGAAAACGACCCAGCCTATTGGGACTTAATTGTTGAGCATAATAAATGGTTGCAGAATAGCGTTGCCAAAGTTGTAAGAGAAGTAAGAGATGAATGAATTTCGTTTAATCCCTATGTATGAACCGTTAAAGACTGAGACTTGTAAGAAATACAAAAGCGTTATAGCTGAACCGAAAGAACTAATCAAAATAAAGACAAGAGGAAGATAACTACATTGAGAACTTCAATCATGGTCACAATTATCCTCTTTATTGTCGGTCTAGTTGTTACTTTGCTTGGTGCTGCTTGGCAACAGAGACCCATCATAGATTATGACATGTCTGGAATCCCCGACACTTATAATTTCCAATATAGCTCCATGATAGTCACTCTGAGAGTCAGAAATAGAGGAAACACAGATGCCTCTCTGGACCTTATTGTAACAGTCAGTGAGGCAAATATGACTGTAGATAAACTTGAGCCTTGGATAACCTATAATGAGACACAAGTTAAATTTCATGTAGCTGCAATTGCTCATGTGGAGACCTATTCAACTTATTCAGTTAACATTTCTCCAGTTGGAGACCCTCAAAACTTTACCATAACCTACACTATTGAGGACACTTCTAACAGTCTGTCCATAAATGGAATAATTAGCCACTTGTTCCTTGAACCCCATGGCTATAGTCCAGTATATGCCGTATATAACAAAACAGACATAAACACATATGAATGGCTGAAACAGATAACTCAGCCCTCTTAACATCCACTTAAGATAGGTCTACACTATCATAGAAGAATTGCTTCTTTGCGCATGCTAAGTATAAAATAGATACTAAAAAAAGGAAGGGAATATTCTAAGTTTCTTTCTGCCGCTTGGCCTTTATCTGTGCCATGGTAGGAAAGTCTTTTTCTTCTACTCCTAGCTGGTCCATCAGCATTTCTTTGAGTAGCCTAATATCATCTGGGTCTGCTGGTAAGGCTACAGTCTCAAAGACTCCTATCATCCTTAGGACACCATTCTCTAGAGTAGTAAACTTTCTAGTAAGCTCTTTGACTTCATTCTCTAGAGCTTCTACCTTCACAGAGCCTTTACCATTCCCATTAATGACTATACTAGGCATGGCTCTAAGATAGACTCCTTTAAGCTGATCTTGGCTAATGTAAGCACCCTCTTCTATCTTTTTACCTACTATCTGTTTCCATTGGCTCTCAGAAGCTACAGCAGATAGTCTATCTATCAAGTATTTTCTTAGGTTGTGGAATCTAGCTATCTTACCATGAACCTCTATATGGGCCTTAATTAACAGTCTCTGAATACTCTGGGTTAGGCTAGCCTCTGAATAGTCTAGTATCTTATCTGAATCCTTAGCTTCTGGGTTTCTCTCTAGCATGGCCTTAACTATAGGTATAGCATCAGAGTCCAAGAAGGGATAAGCCTTAACATGCTCTTTCTGAGTGATGGTTTCTCCTATGAAGATAGGTGCTTCACTATTTAGGTCTAGACTTCTAAGTTTCCCAAAGGTAATAGATACAAAGTCAGACACCCTTAAGCCTAAGCTTTTCCCTACTAGAAAGATATATTTCTCTGTTAGGCTTGCTTGAGCTTCCATCCTAGCAAAGTCTTCCTTAGTAAATAGATAGTCTTCTGTCTTTCTATTAGCTTCTGCTAGAGTTTTCTTTTCACTCCCTATAAAGACTAAAGGTATTCTATGATGAGCAAAGAACCCTCTTAGGCAGCCTATAGCTGTCTGGGCACTAGTCTCTGCCATATTATTATCTTGGAGCCAGAGCTTAAAGGCTACAGCTTTCTTCTCTGTTTCAGCATCCTTATCTAGCTTCTTAGCTTCTAGAGTTTCTAGGCCATTCAGCTTAGAGAATAGAATCCATTGCTTTAGATAGGTAGCATAGCTATACTTAGTCTGTTGCTTCTTAGTATTGATAAACTCTTGGAAGGTCTGGTCTAGGGAAACTTTACTATATTCTAGTTTTTTATTCTTCATTCTTCCTCATCTCCTTTAAATTCTATATTAATCTCTATACCTAGTAAAGTTTCCAAGATTCCCACTAAACTATTTAGATAATAGAAATTGATATTATGGAAATCTGTACAAACTTCTAGGTATTCATCTATACTCTCTTCTACCTCTTCTAGTTCTTCCTCAGAAAGTTTAGTTAGTAGCTTAGTATAGAGAGCTTTTCCTAAAGTCCTATTGAGCTTAGAATAGAAGTCTATAATCTTCTTGGGGCTAGAAGGACTAATAACTATCTTTTCCTTTCCTAGCTTAAGTTTCTCTTCTAGTTCTATTCTAAGCTTTTCTAGATAGGCCTTGGACATTTTTCTTTCCTTCTTTACCTACCTTATACTATGGTAAAGCTGTCTTATATACCTATCCCTAAAATGGTCAGAGAGTCTAGATTATCTATATATAGGGGGCTAGAAACTCGCAGAGAGCATCAGAGCACAAACACAATTCAAACTTGTAACTTCTGCTTTATTGCATTGCGCTTCTCTTCTGCCAGTGGTCCGAACTTCTTTATCCTGTCA
>Ga0315279_10007161_pt1 | contig 13864 bp, 12 predicted proteins | sample YL17G06_20_MG_FD_203694 | JGI IMG/M metagenome (GOLD analysis project Ga0315279, IMG submission 203694) | Sediment microbial communities from Yellowstone Lake, YNP, Wyoming, USA - YL17G06_20 | ecosystem: Environmental > Aquatic > Freshwater > Lake > Sediment | place: USA: Wyoming | collected... | reverse complement strand
AGTCAGACAGGCTGTGGGCGGCATCGGTGCTGTAAACCTTGGTCTTATAGCCCAGGTCTGCACACCGCAGCGCAGTCGCAGCAGCGATGCTCGTCTTTCCCACCCCGCCTTTACCGGTAAAGAGGATAATGCGCAAGTCGTTGATCTCCCTAATAGTCAGAACTCAAAAGCCCTTTTTTGAATAGTGAGAATACAGGAGTCAGAATCCAGAATTAGAGAATAAATACTTCTGACTACTGTTTCCTGACTTCTGAATTCTTATTTACATTATACCACCAAACTGACTTGTTGGCTCAAGGGAGTTGTGGGGGAAGGTTTTTAACGCTGCCCGTGGTTACTTGTGGGGTGTGCTGGGCTGTTCCTCAATCGCTCCGGGGTCGAATACGGATAGCCTGTGGTGTAATGACAGCAAAGGCTTGCGATAACTCTGTGGAATGAAAGGACTGGGGTCAGGTCTTCACAGGCTGTTGAAAAACTCTTTATAAGCTCATTCATTTTACTATCACAATATGGTAGAGTTGTGCAACTTCAGACGTATGGAGGTGCAACTCAGTGTTAGGATCGAGACAAAGAAGTGAACCAATGTTCTACTATTTCAGGGTTGAGGACATAGTGCCCGAGGGACATTTACTGAGGATGGTAGACCGGTATGTAGATTTCAGTTTCATCCGAGGGAAGGTAAAGCATCTCTACAGTCACACCGGGCGTCCATCCATAGATCCTGAAGTATTCATCAGAATGCTCCTCATAGGATATCTCTACGGAATCACATCAGAGCGGAGGTTGTGTGAGGAGGTACAGATGCACATCGGGTATCGTTGGTTTGTAGGATTAAGCCTTGAGGAGAAGGTACCCGACCATTCAACCTTTTCCAAGAATCGTCATGAGAGATTCGCCGAAGGTAATGTGTTCCAAGAGATATTCGATGCAGTCGTAACACAATGTATATCAAAGGGACTGGTAGGCGGGAAACATATCACGGTAGACAGCACTCACATAAAGGCTAATGCCTCATTTAAGAGCCTGGAGCCCATAGTAGTGGAGATGAAGCCAGAGGAATACATTGGGAAACTTGAGAATGAAAACCCAGGAGAGGACGAGCCCTGGGAACCTGGCAAGGACTATCCTCTGAAAGGTCAGAGAGTAAGCAACAATAGCCACAGATCAAAGACAGACCCTGATGCCAGACTGTCACGGAAGTCATCAACCGCAACGACCATGCTTTGCCATGCTGCCACCTATGTAATGGATAACAAGAGGAGGGTCATCGTTGGGGTAGACAATGGGGCACCTGATAGGAAGACAGATTGTGAAAAGGCCCTCCAACAGATCCGAAGGGTACAGTGGAGATACAGGATACGTCCAGAGAGCGTAGGTGCAGACAAAGGATATTCAGCAGGTGAATTTATCAACAATCTTATCAATGAAGGTATAGATCCTCATATCCCGATCATGGACTACAGGAGCCAGAACGACAAGGGGATATACCCTATAGAGAGATTCACCTTTGATAAAGAGAGGAATGTATTCATTTGTCCCGAAGGGAAAGAACTAAGGTACTGGGGAATCCATAAGCACAGTAGGCAGCATGTTTATCGGGCAAAGAGGAAGTCTTGCACGTTTTGTCCTCAAAAGGCGTTATGCACAAGGGACAGTGCACGGTCGGTAAGTTTCCACATTTATGAAGATTCGATCAAGAAAGCCAGGGAACTCAATAAGACAAAGGGATATAAAATCTCTCAACAAATGAGGAAGAGGATAGAGGAGTTATTTGGAGAGGCAAAAGAGTTTATGGGATTAAGGCGGGCAAAGTTTCGGGGAGCACAATTTTTCAGGGAACAAGTATTAATGACAGCGACAGCACAGAACATAAAGAGGATGGTGAAGCTCTTATCGAGGGGTGGGGACCAGAAGGAGGCTATCGCTACGTCCTATCCCATGGTCTTCTCTTTTATCGGAGGATTATTCAAATTGCTTGCTTGGTGGATCCAAAAAATTGGAGGGATACCATCTGGTAGGAGAAATCGTTTTGTAACGACTTAGTTTTTCAACAGCCTGGAAAGAATTGACCCCATGCCCTCGCTACCCCATGCCCTCGCATGCCCTCGATGCATTCTCCTCAAGGGCGCAAAGAGTTAAAGGTGAAATTAATCTACTCTGTGGAGATAATCTTATTCCGGGAGAATCGGACATAGGCTTTCAACTATGAGGTTTCAAGACGTCACTGACTATTTTTGCCTGAAGAAAATCATTTTGAATCCATGGGGTTTCATACGCCTCAAGGGAAGTCAGAAAACGCAAGCCCTATTCGAGATTCGCTTCAAAGACGGGTATTCCGTGTATTTGCGCCCCGGCACTCTGGACAGACACATATTTCATAGGATGTTCGTGAGAGATGAATACCGTATTGGCGAACTTGCGCCCGGCAATCTGGATTGTGTCATTGATATCGGTGGGCATATTGGCCTTTTCTCCATCAGAGTTGCTCAACTGGCACGAAAGATCCTTGTATTCGAGCCGATACTAGAGAACTTTGAACTCTTGGAAAAAAACCTCTCTTCAGAACGCTTCTCACATGTTGCGTGCTTTCGTGCAGCGGTCACAGATAGGAAAAAAGATGTCAAGATATACAAGTCTCAGTCTACGGCGTCTCATTCAGCTTATCGATCTGCGAGGGGGGGGTATGAACTTGTGTCTGGATTATCATTGAAAGATATCTTCCAGGAAAACAATATTATTTTCTGCGACCTGCTGAAGCTTGATTGTGAGGGTTCTGAATACGATATAATATACAACACGGACGACGAGGTAATCTCACGAATTGGTCGGATATACATGGAGTACCATCACATCGATCACACGAATCCTTTATGGGATATGCCTCACCTTAAGAAACACCTCGAGACTAGAGGATTCAGGGTCGAGATAAAAGCTTCAAAGGCCCCTCTTAAAAAGAGTATTATGTACTGTTACCGCGGAACGGGTACAATACACCAGGACCTGCCTTCCAACCCCTGAATATCAAATTGTTGCATCCCCGAACGGGTTCGTACCAATAAGAACTTAAAGGAGGGTTTCCCAACAACCCTGCTGCCCCCTATTGTCTCTGCAGCATATGCAACCAACTGGTGTTATTTCACAGGTCTTGAGTGGTATACTCGATCAAGAGCGAGGTAACGGGAATTTATCGCTTCTTTTAGGGAATCAGTTAACACTGTATTTTTAAGCCAGGTGATAGTTATACTCGGGGGTGGAAAAGAATAATAGTACCTGTAAAGGTTGCTCTTGATAAAATAATCACCATCATAATCAATCCCCAATTTCCCAGTGAGAAACTTGAACAAATATACAACAGCAATTTTGTTTCCTTCCTCATTCCAGTGACTGTCCTTCTTGAAATAGAACACAGCTGAATTCTGTTTCTGCTGTTCAAAAGCTTCAGAAAGATCTAAAACATCAATCCCTAATCCTTCAATCAATTTTCTCATCTTTAGGTAGTGTTGATTATACTCTCTGAAATTTTTACTGGGAACCAATACCACATAGAACCGTGCTGAATTCGAGTTCACCTTTTGTTTCATTTCAATTAAAAGGGCAGAAAAAATTCTTAGGGCGCGGTCCAGACGTGGATCTTCGATCCCCCGCGCATGGAGCCCAGGTAGATCTTTTAATGGTTTTCTGTTTTCACTTTCATTTCTTGCTTCAGAAATTTTTCCTGCGTCATAGAGAAGATAGGGCATTAAGATATCATAGGTTGAAGATATTTCTAACAGAAAGTAGGTGAGATAGAATTTTCGGATGGTTCTTTTTAATAACCCGGGTGGTTTTGCCGGTAAGTAATAAATATGTCCGTTCTTATCCAGATCAACAAGCTTGTCTGCAAGGATGTCTCTCAAATCGTTGGGGTAATACATGTAGATGACAGTATCGAGATTTAACTTGATACCTTCATCCATATATTGAAGGTATATTTGATCTGTCCCGTAACCGTCAGTACCGAAGTTTAAAACCTGATAAGAGTTTCCTGTTTGGTTCAAAAGAAAATCGAGAGGTTCTGTGAAAGAGTAGTGAACTGGTATCCGTAAGTTCTCGGTGAAAGAATCACCAAAGAAACCGATACGAGTAGTGTGAGCAGGCTTTTTAATCGTAAATTCTCTGTGTTGCCGGCATCCCAAAGAATTAAAAATTACTCTATGCACTGTACCACCAGAGTCAGGACGGTCGTGTTTAGTGATCAAGTTTTTGGGGTTGGTATGAATACGGAATTTATTTGTTACAAAATCGCTGTTAACTAAATATTTCAGGTCTGGTCTTATTATCCTTAAAGCAAGTTCCATAAGGAACAGACCTATTAGTATTCCTAATAGAATGAGAGTTGCTTTTTGCAAAATGTCTTTGGTTGTAGCCAGCTTAGACCTCCACCTTTTGCACGGCGATTATCGTGTCCCAGGACCGGAGAGCTTTAACCAGAGCTGGACAGCTTCATCCTGGTAAAGAAGATTGCGATTGAAGCCGCTATGTCCCTCTGGTCCGAGAACCAGTTTCTCAACAACCCCACCGAGGGACTCCAATAGTTCCTTGGTGCGTTGCATGCCCGCAACGCGCCCATTTTCTCGCTGGCTCACCCATAGATAGAAATGACAGCCCTTTATCGGGGTCTTCCCATGTGTCCCGGACAACAAATCCTTCATCTCTGGTTCATGCGGACGTACTTCGCCCGAACATGCAACAAAGAGCCTGAAGTAGTTATTCCCGGTTTTCTTGTCATAAAATGCGAAGAGAGCGGACTGGTTACTGGATTTACTGAAGCCCTGCCATGCGCATCCGTGGATATCGATGCCATAGCGTTTTGTAAGATATTTGATCGCGAGGGATATGGCGTTGTACGTGGCCTCAGGATACAGATAGACATACTTCTGTTTTTGAGACTGGTCTATACTGACTTCCTCACCAGGCCAGCCCCACTGCAGAGAGACTAATCCGAAATTATGCTTTCTGGCAGTTTCATAAAAATTCATCAGATGTCGGTAGGCATTACCCCTGGAGCCATGCAATACCACCAGGATGTGCTTCTCTTTCAGCTTTTCGAAGCCTCTGGGAATCCAGTACACGAAAAAAGCTTTCTCTCCCTTTTGAACAACGGTGACCGCGCCGATTGCCATGAGCTTTTGGTAACACGCCTGGTCTTGGGCATACATGCCTAATTCATCTTGCTTCACCTCAGTAAGTTCACATTTTTCTTCGCTCACAGAAAGTTCCGCAAAATTAACACACCGTGCCGGGTTTGAAATCACTCCCTGCATCACGAAGAGAATTATTAACAAACTTTTCACAAGTACCTCTATGCCAATACCATGGTGTACATATCATTTTTGAACCTTTTTTTCCACGGGAAGTGTGTATCTTCAGTATATTTTGGACTGCACCCCATGGACTGTAGACTTAACGTGGCAGTTTTAGGGTGAGCTGTCCGAGTGATTGTTTTCTCTGCTCGTCTTGTACTATAGCCTCAAACTCCTCCGGGGGCAAGTACTGAATCCCCGTCCCCTTTTCCCCCCGTTAAATCGATTTGGGAACGGCGGGATTAAGGGGCGATGACTTTCTCTGCCCCCATCATATGCTCCACAATCTCATACATATTGGAAACCTTGCCTGCTTTGAGTTTATCCTTCACCTCAAAATAATTGAGGCAGGTGCCGCAGACGAGGAGGTTCACCCCGGCTTTCTCCAGCTTATCCAGGCTTTCCAGAACCGGAGAGCCTTCAATCGCAAGCTTCACACCGCTGTTCATGAATATAATTGTTTCAGGCCTGGGAGTTGTCTCGATTAAGGTGTTGATAAAGGTCTTCATCAGGACCCTGCCCAACTCTTCGCTCCCCATCCCTATCTGGTCAGAAGTGATAAGCAGAACCACCTGTTTCTTGAGATCAGACCCTTCGCTGATCCCGGCATCTGTCCTGACATCTCCCTTCGTGATCTTCAGGTTAAAATTTCCCCCCTTCTCCGCACTCTCCACCTGGCATCCCTGGCTCCTGGCAAAGCGGGAGACGTTTTCTTTTGCTGCCACATTATCAACAATGACCTCGATAATCCCGTCTTTCATGCTTTCCAGGGTCTTTTTGGTCTCGATGACAGGTTGAGGGCAAGAGAGCCCGCGGCAATCAATTATCTTCATTTCCCTTTCCTTTCCATGTGATGAATACACTCTATCTTCACCGTGTTACTATCCAGAACCGTTTTTACCTTCGCTTCGTCCTCACATGCAAACGCGAGCGCAACCCCGCAGTCTGAACTGATCTCGCGGGGAACAGGGATCATGCTGATCGTGAACCCAGCTTCCATGAGGACTTTCTCTGCCCTCAGTGCCTGGTGAACCGTGAAGAAGGTAACAATACACCTTGCTTCTCCCTTCATCATACCATCTCCCGGATCTTTCCGAGGGCATCCAGGGCTGCACCTATCTCTTCCTCATGATTGAAGTATCCGAGACTGAACCGTATCGTGCCCTGCGGATAGGTTCCAATTGTCCGGTGAGCAGCAGGCGCGCACTGCAGGCCAACGCGGCACATGATGTCAAATTCCCTGTCAAGGAGGTAACCTACATGACCGGCGTCTTTTCCTTTGAGATTGAAAGAACAGATGGCTATCCTGTTTTCAGCGTCTTCCGGCCCATACACTTCTATACCCTCTATCCGTTTCATCCCCTGGATGAGCTTGCGTATGAGAGCCTTCTCTTTTTCTCTCACCTTCCCGATTCCAGCTTTAAGGAGATATTCCACGCCTGCCCCGAGGCCGGCAATCGCAACCGTATTCAGCGTCCCGCTCTCATATTTGTCTGGCAGGAAATCAGGCTGTACTTCCTGCTCGGAGTTGCTGCCTGTCCCGCCCTGTACGAGAGGTTCCAGTTCAATCCCTTCCCGGATGTAGAGGCCTCCCACCCCCTGTGGGCCGAGCATTCCTTTGTGACCGGTAAAGGCGAGGAGATCTATTCCCATTTCCTCCACGTCAATGGGAAGTGAGCCAGCGCTCTGGCAGGCATCCACCATAAATACGGCATCGTGCTCCCTGACCAGCCTCCCTATCTCTTTTACAGGCATGATCCCTCCCGTAACATTGGAGGCATGGGTAGCGATTACCAGGGCAGCCTTCTTCTCAAGTGCCTTTTTCATATCTTTAAGGTCTAATTGGCCATCTCTGTTGCACTGGACAACGGTGAGTCTTATGCGCTTCGTTGCTTCAAGGTGCCTGAGAGGCCTCATCACCGAGTTGTGCTCCATCGAGGTAACAACCACATGGTCTCTCTCCCTGAGTAAACCTTTTATCCCCAGGTTTATGCCGTACGTCCCGTTTACCGTGAAGATCACTCTCGAGGAGTCCTTGATCTTAAAAAGCTCCGCGACCTTCTCACGGGCATTGAATACAATCCGCCCGGCCTCAAGGGACATCCGGTGACCGGACCTCCCGGGGTTTGCCCCTGCCCTTTCCATAAAATCCGTCATCGCTGCGATTACTTCAGGCGGCTTGGGCCAGGATGTTGCAGCGTTATCAAAGTAGATCATAACGTGTTCCCTCGATTCATGGTTAAGAATATATATCCAATCTTTAAATGGTTAATGGTAAAAAAACTTTTTGAGGGAAATAGGGAGAGCAGATATCTGGTAAGGTGAAGGATAACAAAAGAGGTGAGTTGTGTTATCAGGTACTACAGGCCTCTTGCCGACTACCTCTGACCAGGATCTGCCACACCTTCTTCCCTTTTAGTTTAGTCCATGCCCATGGAACCTCTCTATAGGTTCATAGTCTATACCCATCATGACATACCCTGGTCATACCGGCTTCACCCCCTTTCTTTCAAGACACTGTTCGTGCTTCTTTTTACCATTTGACTGATTGGCCTGTCAAGCATTTGTACTCTATCATAAATGGTCTTGAAAAAAATCCCTCGTGGGTAGTATAGTTATATATTATCATGAACTACCAACCATCTAAAATACTTATCATCAGGTTAGGTTCCGTAGGTGATGTGGTGAGGACCCTGCCTGCCCTGCGGGCATTGAGGGAGAAGTTCCCGTCTGCGTATATTGCCTGGCTGGTGGAGGAGAAAGCGAAGGGGATACTGGAGGGCAATCCGGACCTTGACCGGATAATCCTCTTCCCCAGGAAAAAGTTGGTCAAAGGCTTCATTTATCCCTTCACTTTCCTGCCCACACTCATTGAGCCACTGCGGTTCATCAGAGAACTGAGGAGAATGACATTCGACCTCGTATTAGATTTCCACGGGATACTCAAGAGCGGGCTCATCTCCTTTCTCTCCGGGGCCACTCATCGAGTCGGATTCAGTCGTGGATTCTGCAAGGAGTTAAATTACATCTTCAATAATTACCATGTTAATCCGAAAGACAGGAGGTTGAACCGGATCGAGAAAAACTTAAGCCTGCTCTCAGCCCTCGGGATCGAACCAGTTGAACTTGATCCCATCATCCCTTTAAGGCAGGATGATAAGAAGGAGATCGACAATTTCTTTCAGCAGAACATGCTTGAGAACTACCACCCCCTCATCGTTATCCATCCTGAAACCAGTGCAACCACACCGTATAAGAGGTGGGATGAAGAGCGGTATGCCACGTTAGCAGATACCCTCATTGAAGATTATCATGCCCGGGTAATCCTGACCTGGGGGCCCGGAGAGATCTCAACTGTCGAAGAGATAGCGCACCGAATGAAACACCCTCCTCTCATCGCCTGCCAGACTGAGAATCTCCAGAAACTGACCGAAATATTCCGCAGGTGTGATCTCTACATCGGGAGCGATACCGGCCCCATGCATATTGCCGCTTCCGTGAGAACGCCCGTTGTCGCTCTCTTCGGCCCCACTGACCACCGGGTCAACGCCCCCTCCCTTAGAAACCGGAATATCATCATAAGAAAGGACCTCGCCTGCAGTCCCTGCCGGGAGTTTCGCTGTACATCAAGGGAGTGCATGGAGGCGGTAACACCTGAAGAGGTACTGGATGCAGCGATAAAGCTTCTCAACCTTCAACCGGTGCATTAGAGGCTATCCTTATGGAGAAAGCCAAACTTTCAGTCTGTATCGTCACCTATAACGAAGAGGAGAACATACGGAAGTGCCTCGAGTCCGTAGCATGGGCAGAGGAGATCATCGTGGTGGATTCTTTCAGTACTGATGAAACTGTTGCCATCTGCAGGGAATATACTGACAGGATTTTCCAGAGGCCCTGGCCCGGTCACATCGAACAGAAGAACTTTGCCCTGGAGCAGGCAACCCGCCCCTGGGTTCTCTGCCTGGATGCAGATGAATACCTCTCGCCTCAGGCAACAGCAGAAGTGATCCGCGAGGTATCCTCCGCGAGCAACACGTTCGACGGCTTCATCCTGCCCCGGCATTCCTATTATCTGGGAAGGTGGATCAATCACGGTGGATGGTACCCTGACTATAAACTGAGACTGTTCAGGAGAGGGAAAGCCCGCTGGGGAGGAAAAAATCCGCACGATAAACTCATTCTTGACGGAAAGAGTCAATACCTCAAAGGAGATATTCTCCATACGGTCTATAGAGACCTCTCCGACCAGCTCAGGACCGTAGACAGTTTTTCGGGCATCGTGGCCCGGGAATGGTTCAGAGAAGGCAAACGGTTCAATCCCTTCGCTTTTCTTTTTCATACTCCCATAAAGTTTCTCGAAACCTACATCTTCAAGCTGGGATTCCTGGACGGATACCCGGGACTGATCATTGCTCTCGTCTCCTCCTTTTACTGCTTCTTAAAATATGCTAAGTTATGGGAGCTTAAAAGGGGGAGCAATTCATAAAGCCTTCCTTTAACCTGAAGGGGTAGAAAAAACAACGTGGAGCACTATATCCGATTTTCCAGCAAGGGAATGAACTGGCTCATAGCACAGGAGTACCAGGATGTTATCTCTGAGATTACCGATATACCGGAGAAGCTCCCTGCCGAAGCACAGATCATAAAAGAGAACATGGTCCGGCAGAGCAGTGTGATTCCCTTACCGGGCCACGGCGAAATCTTTGTAAAAAGGTACAAGATGAAGGGGTGGGGAGAAACCCTCAAGTACCTCTTTCTGCCCTTTAAGGCTGACAGAGAATGGAGAAACATCCTCTTCTTTAAGCGGTACCATCTGCCCACCGTTACCTCTGTAGCCAAGGGGATAAAGAGGCAGGGGGGATTGCTCAAAGATTCCCTGCTGGTCACACAACATATCCCCGGCTGTCAAACGCTGAAAGCATTTTCCCAGTCTGTCCGCGATCAACCCTCACGGGATTACCTGACCAGGAAGAGAGCAATCATCAATGAAGCAGCACGTAAGATCAGGATGATCCACGAAAAAGGGTTTTTCTACCGTGACCTCCATGCCGGGAATATCCTGATCCAGGAAGACCCTTCCGGCAAATTTACTCTCTTCTTCGTTGACCTCCACAAGGCCTGGCATCTCGGGAGAACGCCTCTCCTCGCCCGCATCCGGGACCTTGCCCAGCTTAAAAATTCCCTCCCTTCCACCCGGTCTGATTGGATACGGTTCCTCAAGGCGTACCTTAAGGAAGTTGATCCGCCGCTGCTCATGATTGCAGGTGAGATTGACAGGTATGCCGAAAGGCTTGAAAGGGCTCACCTGAAAAGCCGCACCAGGAGATGCCTCATGCCGAGCAGCGAGTTCATGGCTGAAAAGAGTTTCAGGAAAAGCCTTTACGGAAAAAAGAGTTACGGAAAAGATATTTTCAATGCGGTCTTTGATGAATACCGGAAGGCACGGGGACAGGGGAAGATCCGAATCATTAAAGAACAGCCTAAATCTTTCGTATCGCTTCTGAGCATCCCCAGGAACGGCGGACACCAAACAATATGCATTAAGGAGTTCACCTACCCCGGCCTCTTTTACGCCCTGCGCTGTTCCTTCAGAAAGAGCCGGGCGCTGAAATCATGGGTCGGGGCAAACGGCCTGAGAGTAAGGGGATTTTCAACCCCTGAACCCCTGGCGCTGTGTGAGGAAAAAAAAGGGGGTATCTTGAAGAGAAGTATCCTCCTCCTCGAATACCTCGATGGCGTTGAGGAGCTCAACGACTACATCCTGAAAAATTTTGACCTGCCCGTTTCGCTTGAAAAAGAACGTAAGAAAAAAAATTTCATCGCGTGTCTTTCCTGTGAGATCAGAGGGCTTCATGCCCAGGGGATTTATCAGGCAGATCTGAAATCAAATAATATCCTGGTTAAAGAAAAGAACGGCGGCTTCGAATTTTTCTTTATCGATCTCGACCGGGTACGATTCGGGCAGAAACTTTCCTACCGGGAGAGGGTGAAGAACTTAGCTCAGATCAATGCATCTGTCGCTGACTGTATTACCATCTCAGACCGGCTTCAATTTTTCAGGTCATATGCAGCAAGGACACCCCTTCTCCTGCAGAAGAAAAACATCTACCGCAACGTCCTCAAAATCGGGCGGACAAAGGTTACAGAACCTTACGGGTTAAACTTTAAGAAGAGTATATAATACTTTGAAAATACTACATCTTTTCAGCAACTGGAAGTGGACCGGACCGGCAGAGCATGCCCTCCATTCAATTGCCTGCCTTAAAGGCCGGGGGCATGATGTGACCTTTGCCTGCGGCAAGCCACCTCACGGGGCAAAAGAATCTCTTCTGAAAAGCGCTGAACAGCGAGGGATTATTGTTGTGACCTCTTTCCACCTGAACAAGCACTTCAATCTCCTGCATAATCTTTCTGACTTCCTGAAGCTTGAACCATTCCTGGAGGAGAATCACTTCCAGATTGTGCACACCCACCTCACCAATGATCACTTTCTCGGCGGCATCTCTGCGCGGAGAGTAAAAAACATGAAAATCATCAGGAGCTGCTACGAAGGGGAAGAACTGAAGGTGAACTGGATGAACCGTATCCTCTTCTCCCGTCTCACCGACGGGGTAATCTGCGTGTCAGAGAGGACGAGAGATTCCCTGCTCAACAGATTCAATCTCCCTGCGGACAGGGTCTGGAAAATAGCTGTGCCCGTGGACGGGGAGAGGTTCAGCCCTGAAAAGAGGTCAGAAGCGGTACGGATGTCTTACGGCATAAAAAGGAATGAGGTTGTTGTGGGGATCGTTGCCAGGGTTCAACCTCACCGGCGTTTCGACATCCTGCTCTCCGCCATAGCCCGAACAATCCAGAAGATGCCCAACCTCAAATTCATGATCGTAGGCAGGGGAACCCATATTGAGAAAGTAGCAAAAAAGCCGGTTAAAGAAATGGGGATTTCTCCCCAGGTCATTTTCACCGGTTATCGCGACAGGGACTATGCAGAGACGCTCGGGTGTTTTGATATCAAGGTATTCCTCGTCCCCGGAACTGACGGCGCCTGCCGGGCTGTGCGGGAAGCCATGGCAATGGGGATACCTGTGATCGCAGCTCGGAGGGGGATGCTCCCGGAGATCATCGATGACGGGATAAACGGCTTGGTCATTGAAGATACACCTGAGAATCTCTCTCGAGCAATTGAGAGGCTCGTATCAAACCCCTCCCTCAGAAAGGAGATGGGAGCAAAAGCCCGGCTTAAAGCCCTGTCTGAATTCTCGCTTTCTACCTTTGGAGAGAGCGTGGAGGAGATTTACCGGAAGGTCATCGAAGCTTGATAGTGAAAATTAATAATCGTCGTTATTTCCTGCTTTTGTTAGCACTGGTCACCGGCGCATTAGGAATAGTTTGCTATAACTGGTATCTTAAAATCCACTCCAAATCGCCTCCCGCCATCAGCAATCAAGCAGCCAGAGTTTTCACGACGGCAAAAGAGAGTTCCGGAGAACCCTACTCCTTCTTCGTCCTGGGAGATTCAAAGGGAGGTTATGAGGTGCTGGAGAATTTCTTTCAAATAATTCAGAAGAGCAAGGCGTCCTTCCTCGTTCACCTGGGAGATATTGTTAACTTCCCTACCCCTGATGAGCACAGATTTTTTATAAGCGAAATATCAGAGACCGGTTTTTCCAAACCGGTTTTTATTGTGCCCGGGAACCATGATATCAATAAGGATTTTCCTCATTCTCAAGAGTTGTTTGAAAAGTTCTATGGTCCCGCCCACTACTTTTTCAGATGCAATGGTTCTCTCTTCGTTATTGGTTTCTGTACAAACAAGAAAGAATTTCCAAATTTCCTGGACTTTTTGGAAGAAACCCTCACGTTAGAAGCCGCAAACTCCCGCTGCCGCTTTGTCTTTCTCCACAAACTGCCAGACAATTTCTATCCTGGAAAATCCATTAAGGATGATCCGGATGCCGGAAGACTGTTAGCACTGGTAGAGAGATATAAAGTTAACTATGTCTTTGCCGGACATCTCCATTTTTACCATCGAGAAGTAGTCGGTAATTGCGTCTTTCTTTCTCCAGGCAGCGGAGGGTCCCTAATTAGGAGAAAAGAGGTTGACCCAAATTACCACTGTATCGAAATCACTGTCAGTCCAGAGGGAATAGGGGAGAAACTCTACTCTATTCCCCTCACGTACTTCATCAAAGATAAGGGGGATTACCTCGAGTACCTCTCTGAGGTAAAATACCTGCCCTGGCTGAAAGAGAAAGCGAGATCTTTGCTTTCTTACCTATGGTGAGATGAAATACAGAAGGGATCTACCGGCAGGTTATTTCGTGAATGCGGATCATTCTCTTGCGGATTTTTGAATGCGGGATTCTTCTGAATTCGGCTCTTCAGAGATTCGTGTGGATTAAAGTCCCTCCCCCTTGAGGGGGGAGGGTATGGGAGAGGGTGACTAAGGGTTGAAAGAAAACCTGATTGTATACACGAAAAATCTCAGAGGCGGCTCCACCCTCCCCTTAATCCCCTCCCCTTGT
>Ga0315279_10007158_pt1 | contig 13866 bp, 19 predicted proteins | sample YL17G06_20_MG_FD_203694 | JGI IMG/M metagenome (GOLD analysis project Ga0315279, IMG submission 203694) | Sediment microbial communities from Yellowstone Lake, YNP, Wyoming, USA - YL17G06_20 | ecosystem: Environmental > Aquatic > Freshwater > Lake > Sediment | place: USA: Wyoming | collected... | reverse complement strand
AACTCAAGTTTGCGATTTTCAAAGGAATGACGCAGTTTTATCTGCGGAAATATATGGGAAATAGGCTCTATGGCTTGATCGGCAGACCATATGAAATCGTTACTGATGCTGCATACAAAGCCTTAGACTAGGTCCCTATTGCATTTTGTCATCATCTGCACTCTGACTAGTTTGCATGGTGAAGCAAGGCTGAGATGGCTTGACATATTTTGTGGGCTGAAATATCCTACTTATACTGAAGTCTACTCTAGTTTGTGTTGAAGAAAGACGCTTATGATAACACTGCGTAGCTGTGGGAATAGTAATGGCTAAATCACTGAAGTTCATCTTCCAGTTTCCCCCAATTCACGGGGTTTTCGACTCAGGTTATGGAGTGGTCTACATCTTCGGTGAAGTGTACGAAGGTGAGATTGAAAACATAATAGTGCATGAGACTGTGCATTACGTTCTGCTGAGAGTGGCTGGAAAAAAAGCAAGCCTAAAGCTGGACAGAATCTATACACAATTGGACGACTAAGTCCTTGAGCCGCCCTGACTAGTAGCAAATCTCCTCTTGTTTAAGAACGGTTGTCTGGGACTTCTTTACGAATTGAAACATATCAGGAAATTGAGGAGTTAATTGGCGGGCAACAGTGGGCATTATTCTGCTTCTTCATCCCAATCTTCTTCGTCATTCGAGTCTGTTTCGTCATTCGAATCCTCTGATTCTTCTATCATGATCTTTTCACCACCTTCTCATTTCAGTGAAGCTCGATTGGAATCGATTGGCATTAAGCTTTCTGAAGACTGGATACTCATTCAAAATAAGGATTTATACGTGTGGTTTTTTTTTCTTAAACGCATTCTTTTCCAGCGCGCGCTGGGACCTCTTGTGTTTGTGGTGGGGTCGCTGGGATTTGGACCCAGGTTGCCAACGCCCCAGGCTGGTATCCTGACCATTCTAGACACGCCACAACTAGGATGCCAACGATTGACGTGTTAGCTAGACTACGACCCCAACAACCCACAAGATACAGCGACCTGATAATAAATACTCTCATCAAAGCCACAAACTCAGGAAAAGCCCCAAACACAATAAGCTCAATCTCACACAGCCTAAGACAACTCGACAAAAACGCAGACCTCAAAAACCCCGAAGAAGTAAAAACCTACCTAGCAAACGCAAAGATATGCAACGCCACCAAAACAAAGCTCTGTTTCGCCTATAATTGGTTCTGCATAGCCAATAAAATCCAATGGGAAAAACCAATCTACAAATGGGAAAGAAAAATCCCACTCATACCAACCACCGAAAACATCAACAAAATCATAGCAGCAACCAACACGAAACACGCCACAATCTTCACAATCCTAGCCGAAACAGGAATAGAAGCCCAAGAGCTAGTAACAACACGAAGACAAGACATAGACCCAGAACAAGGAATAATCAACGTACAAGGATGCAAAGGACACAACTCACGCTCAATCAAACTCAAACCAAAAACAGCCGATATGCTGAGAGCGTACCTTGACAAATACAAAGGAGACTATCCATTCCCAAACTCTAAAAACATGGGTGAAAGATGGCGAAAAACACGAAACCGACTAGCCAAAAAACTCAACGAACCACAACTCAAACTCATCCCAATGAGAAACCTTAGACACCACTTCGCCACACTAAAGTACGACCAGACAAAAGACATCCTACTCGTAAAACAACTACTTGGACACAAAAAAGTCGAAACGACAATGTTCTACACACAACTCGTCAACTTCAACGAAGAAGACGAATATACAGTCAAAACCGCAACCAACATCAAAGAAGCAACAGACCTACTAGAACACGGCTTCACATACATACAAGAAATAGACGGAATCAAACTATACCGAAAACGCAAATAATAACGCGCGCGCAAGTGAACAAATCACAAACAGACAACAATCCCCTTCTTTCTATTATCAAGAACCTAAGCCTAGACTCGTGAGGCTACCGCCTCACTCCCACGTTCCGAGCAAGCCGATACCCTCACACCACACGTGAAAAACAACGCACGCGCACTCCACAACTCAACCATGTGCCATGTATAGCGTTATTTCTGTATCAAGACGTGTATTAGTCTCGTCCAACATTGTCATAACCTTTTCCAACTTATTCCGATCAGATTTTGGATTCTCTACTAACCTAATGACTTCCAGATTTAGCGTGAAGACTTCTTTTTCGAGTTCAGTTAGCAACAATTTCTTCTTATAGCATCTCTCTAACACCTTCCTGAGTTCATCATCATTCCGAAGGGCATCTACCCACTTTCGGGATAGTTCTCTAGAATGTGCGTTGCTTAGCGCCCGCGCTACATAATAGAGAAAATCCTCAAAATCCTCTTCCAAATACTTTATGTAATCTCTAGAATTAGGTATGCCTGTAGCACCTTTACCGATAACATACGTTTCTAGTGCTCCTAGCACTATTTCAATTAGCCCGAATTTCTTGAAAAAGTCCCATCTGCCAAATACGAAAGGAATAAAATGCCCCCAATTCTTGGCGACATCGTCAATCTTAGCCCAAACTTGCCTATCATTCCAATCATCTAGAACCTCATACAAACCTTCACAAGTAAGACCATATGTACGCATTGGCAAACCCGTTCTCCAACTCACCTCACTAATGACACATATTCTGTCATCTGCTAGAAGTCCTGATTCTTTGTTTTTAGATGACTTGGATGTCCCATAAATAGCCTCATAAACTGTTGATTTTGGAAGCCCTGTCGTGCTCGCCATCTTGGGTATGGTGAGTGGACCTTCCAAAGCCAATGTTTTCAGGACCTGTCTACCACTCTTCTTCAAGACCTGTTTACTTGGAATAAATTTCGAGTGTGCTTCAATAGTTTCCATTAATCGATTCCAGCGTTTAATAGTGATTAATCGTTTAATCTATACCAACGATTATATGAAACTTTCCCCAATTACGGCTACGAGGATTAGTGATGGTCGAGCATTCATTCAGCAATGAATTTCGCATAGTGACTTCCCTTGATGGTCCATACGCGATATCGGATGCAGTTTCGGAAGTGCTCAAGACGACTAAGAACTCCGTGCTTATCTCAATGCCTTGGCTTGGCAAAGGATTTGTGAATGATATGAGGCGTTGTATTCCTAGTGGCGCCACAATAAATCTCGTGACAAGGGAACAGGAGAAAATTGACAATTCCTTCCATGCCATTAACTCCTTATACGATGTTGCAGAGACCAAAGGATGGAAAGTCAGCACAAAATGCAACTACAGTCTCCACCTCAAACTCCTGATTGTTGATGGAGTGACATGCATTATCGGTTCGTGGAATGCAACTGATTCTGGCACCTATTATAATCTTGAGGCTATAGAAATCTGGCATTACGCTCCAGTAGTTGAAAGTTACAAAGCTATTTTCAACGATGTGTGGGGGCGTTTTGAGAACGTCAAATTTGAGCAGATTAGGCTTTTCCATGGATACAAACAAATGGATAATCGTTCTTTTCTTAAGGGAATTGCCGAGAAAGTTTTAAGTTGTTTCGATGAAAACGGGAATGCTCCAATTTTGAAATGGAAGCTCTGCAAAGAAATTCAGAAGATGGGATACAGTGAGGGAGACGTAATATCCGTTCTGAGAGGTCTAGTCAATGATGGCGTTCTGTATGAACCTGACGACGATTCTTATCGCAGGATTGCGGATTAATAAGCGCGCACAACGCCAACCCTAAAACGCTTCAAGAATCAACCAACCATCCTCAAAACGCCAACGACGTTTATCATAACCAGACAACTCAACCAACCGCCTAACAGGAACAGACGCAATATAAGCTCCTTGCTTGCGACACCGAACAAACAAACGCAACTTAACCATTACCCCGATAACCCTCCTTTACCACAACAACCCATACAAGCCGACCATCCTCAAACGCATCAGCAACAAAATCCAACTTACCACACGACGACCGACTCGAACCAAAAATACCCAAAATATCAGAATTACCGCCAACATACCGCAATTTCTCTAAATCATGTTGACAAATCGGACAAACCTTACGCTTAACCTCAACAGTCACCTTCAATTTACGATAACTACAACAGCCAAACCACGTAGCAACATTAGACCGTTTAGCCCCAACCCTATACGAAGAATGGTTCAACTGATACCAAGCCGTACCACCAACCGTCTTACGCTTACCCAACACCTTAACAATAAACCCATCCTTCTCAAACTCACGACGAGTACGACCCTCAAAACCAGAACAGCCCAAACAACCCTTTTTACAACCCCGACACGGATAACCGCCAAGAACAAAGCCTAAAACGTGAAAATGAGGACTAACATACCAACTCTTACGACGACTAAAACGGTCTTTATGGAAAATCAACACACCACCAACCACACCACGAACACGCAAAATATCAACAACCTTCTTACGCAAAGATGGAAATTTCAAGCCATAATCCCGAACAGGAACGGAAGCAACAATATGCTCAACCAAACCAAACCGCTTAGAAGCCTCAACCAGCCGACCCTCAATCTTATCAGCCTCACGAACAGCCCAAGCGTACTTATAACAAATCGGACAAGACGGCTTATGACAACTAACAAACACCTTCCTCACATACACCTTACCAGAATAATCCACACCATCCAAAGTCCGATGATTATGCAACTCAACACGATTACAGCCCGAAAAACTCGCAAACTTCCCACAAGAAGAGTTAGTCACAACACCATGACCAGCCAAATTATACTCACCAAAAAAATCAACAACGCCGCCAACAGGTTCAACCTCATCAACATAATCCTCAAGAACAACAGCGTTAGCAGTCATCTCATTTATCACCTTCATTGCAGTCTTCTAACAACCCCTGACCCTTCAGCTTCTCATAAAGAGTCATACCATAACCTTGACCACCCTTCAACCTAATCCTCAAACAAGCAAAACCACCACCAGACCTACCCGCCACACTACAATGAACAACACCCTTATCATCAGCCAAACCATCACACGGCAACTTAGAATATTTACAAATTTTAATATCACTCGCCTTCATTTCAGCCTCAAACAATGCTTCCTCAGCCTCATCATCATCAACATCATCAACCAAAAACGATCACCTGAGAGGGCATTTTTAAAAAACCTCCGAAATCAACTACTACCAACAGCCATATAAAATCGACTAATAGAAGTAGTACGCTACACATCATCACAATATCGCCAAACTCCCCATAAACACTTTGAAAGTCAGGCTCATCAAAACCATTATCGCGCGCTAGAAGGGCATCTTAACATAAGAGGAATATGAGAAGCGAATCATGGAAAAAATAAAAATCAAATAGTCAAGACAATCAACAGGTTAAGATGTTTTTATTTCTTTAGCTTTGTTGTATAACCATTGAAAATCCTCCCAAAAATCATTTCCTCTGTTTTTCCTATAAGCTGTTATCATCGGCTGAGCATGTTCATAGCATTCTATTAGTGAATTACGCCATTTTTTGATGACCATTTTTAAGTCAATCATCTTGTTGCGTACCATAGTTCCAACAACATCATATTTAACACATGTAATTTCTGCATCATCGATTTCTTTTTGTGTCCACGATGTGAAATCGCTTTTTGAATTTCTCATTAATGTACGACGAGCCATACGAACTTTTTGCTCATACAATGTTGAGGCTATGGTCGAAAAGGCTTGGGCAACTGTACCTCTCCTCATTTCTCTCAGTTGGTAAAAGATAATCAACCCAGTGGTTAAGATAGCGGCAGTTGATAATGCTGTTGAAATTGCGGTAATAGCATTCCAACACAAGATAAATTCCTCTCAAATACTCATATCTCTTGTTTACCTCTATAAGTTTGACTCATGATCCAACCGCAATCAACTGTGTCATGTTGGGTAACTTAACTTAACAGTACCCGTGCGCTTCGCGCACACGACAACGGATATTCGCTCCTTGCCCGACGTACGCAAAAACGTAAACATGAAGAACAACGCCAAGCAACATGCGCGCCAAAACAAAAAAAATCAAGAGAGACAACAGATTAGGCAAAAAGCCTAAAATTAGAACTTAACGCCAATTCAAAGCCAAATCAAAAGCCTTCTCGCGAATAACGCACACCTTAATCTCCGAACACCCATCAGAAACTGCTTAAGGCGCACACTACTACCAGAAGCTTATATTCAGCCTCAAAAATAAAAACAACCCAAAAAAGAGGTGAGTTTAACGAAACAAACCATAAACAAAATACTTTACGACACGGAAAAAGCGACAATAATCGCCCTAGACAAAGAATACAACTCCAAAAACCACCTTGGACGAAAAGGCACCCTCTACCATAGCAACTCAACTGGTTTCTTCATAACAGTTGAAACAATAAACAAAGGAGAAACAAACCACATAGAACCAATCGACGAACTAGCAGCAAGAGAACACTACAAACTACGCCAACAAAAAAGAACCAACTTCCCAAAACAAGCCCGAAGACCAAAAAACACACGGCAAGACCTAGCAAGCCTGCTGTAAACAGCTACCAGCAAAACATTCAGCCATGAAGTCTTGCACACAAATATCTCCTCGGAAACATAAGACTTTCCCCCATTTGAAATTTAAGGGGAAAAGCAGGAAATCAACATGAATCCTGAAATAAAGCCATATTGTTTCCTCGTCGCGTCAACGACGAAATCAATGAAATCCATGAACAAAACAAAGGTGATGGAAAATGAACGAAAAACAGAAACAACTAGAGAAAGCCCAAGAAGAACTGTATAAAGTAAACCAAAGGAGGTGAAAAAATGCAAGAAGAAACACATGGTATAGACACAAAAGACACCATCAACCAAGACCAAATACAAACACAAGATAAGAATTACTTAGGCTTAAAGGCTGGTATCCTGACCAAGCTAGACTACGACCCCTATATGCGGGTTCAAGTCCCTCTATACTCAGTACCCTATAAAGCTTAAGAATGGTGGACTAACCGATGGTTCCTTGAGGACTGTATCCTACAACGCGCGCGGCCTATGATCCCTTAAACTTGCTCATTGTTCCTTTGTTTTTCCAGTATTGATAGTGGATGTTCTGGAATACCTTTTAGAGTTTCAGAGTCTTCCTCCCTGATTTTAGGATCTGTTGGGATCATAACGGTAAATTTGGAGCCTTTTCCAATGGAAGTTTCCGCCGAGATTGTGCCTCCATGAGCTTCTACTATGCGTTTGCAGATGGGCAGTCCGAGGCCCATTCCCTTAGCCTTGGTCGTAAAAAGGGGTGACCAAAGCTTTCTCATAATTTCATTTGAAATTCCGATTCCTGTGTCAGAAACACTGATCGCCACGCCTTCCTTTACTTCTGTGCATTCCACCGCGACCGTTCCCCCGTTTGGCATCGCGTCAAACGCGTTCTCCACCAGTTTAGCAAAAACTGTCTTCATTTTTTCCTGATCACATTTGATTCTCGGTGTTTTTTGTGTTTTGTCCAATATCGTAACGTGGTTTGGAACTTTCACGTGGGGGAAGACTTCGCTTAGGATTGATTTTGGTTCGGTCTCGGATAAATTGAGCTTTATCTCCTCTGCGTATTTCAGGAGGTCAGATATGATTTTGTCCGAGTGAGCAATTGCCCTTTCGATTGTTTTAACCATATCCTTCTCTCTTGCGTTCATTCTTGCTTCCAACTTTGTCTTCAAGTAGTACGTGGCACCGCTGATTCCTGTCAGGGGATTTCGCAAATCGTGCCCCACCATTGCTGCTACCTGTCCAGTTGCTGCAAGATGTTCCGTTTTCCGCAACTGTAGGGTCTTATCCTTGATCTCGGACAACATTCCATTGATTGATTCTGCTAGCACTGAAAGCTCGTCGTTTCCTTCGATTGATACTCGAGCCATGAGATCTTTATCTTTTCCGATTTTTCGGACATCACTGGTAAGCTTGACAACTCTATGCAAGACAGTTGTTTCCATTAGTACTAGAATAGCAGCTACGAAGACCGCGGCCAAACCAAGAAGCGCTAGTACGAAGTAATTCATGGTACCTAGTCCTTGTATGTAGATATCTCTGAACATGTCAATCCTGGGAATCAGGATGGGCTTTCCGTATACATCCTTCACAAGCGCGTATCCCGCAACAAGATCCGCATTCAACGGTCGAACAAGAATGGTTTGGTTATCAGAGAGAGACGGAATTGCTGCCTGAAAATCCGAAGGCATACTCGGGTCATTAATGAGTCGCAGAGTGAGAGACAAGTGGGTTGATTGAGCTAATCGATCAATTTCTTCCGAGTCCAAATAGCGCCCCATGATTAGCGCCCCTTGAACGGGACCCTCATGTTGACTTGTCAATATTGGCTCCGAGGCGATTAGCATCGGATTCTCGGGAAGGAGAACGATTCCGCATACTCCGCTTCCTGTGCTGTTGTAGTGCCAAAGAAGCTCATGAGCAGAAACCTCTTTAATCACGCTTTCAGGAACTGGCATTTCTGTTGCGTTCTGAATGTCGAAAGCCTTGCCGTAGACTATCTGACCGGATGAGTTGATGAACAGCATGAGATTGAGCCTTTGAGTAGTAAAAGTCGGATCAGCAAGGTTCGCATCGACATATTGGTTGTTGGGATTAATGATAAAATTATAGGTTTCGTCCCACGCGGCATAATCATTGGTTTTGCTATGCAAATCAGAAACATCATCAGACAGAGAACTCAGAAATCGATCGACGTTCTCGTGGACGATGGTCGCTTCCAGTTTCTCGAAGCTATTTGCCAACAAAGAATGGAAAGAGACATAGACTGTCACCAACAGAGTGATAGCTAGGATGCCAATTGCAATTGATGTTCTCTTCCGCATTCCCATTGTCTAGCCTGCTGTTTACATGCTCCGTACACCCTACGATGGGCGTATTCGAAAGTTGGACCAATACACAAATAGTCTAACTACAGGAACCATAGATAAGTCACTTATGAATGAATACTATTTATCGCTAAACTGTATAGAACAGAGGCAGAACACTATTAGAAGGCTGAGAATCTTGTTTGACAAAGAGATAATTGTCACACCCTCTGCAGGCCGGCTTGTTGCAACCTACAGCCCTGCGTATTCTCTTTCGTCCTTTATCACAGACGGAGAGCCGCAGACTGGACAGTGTATTCCCTCGTAGCTTCTGTTCCATGGCCTGTTGATTCTCTGCCTTAAGCTTGATAGCATGGCCATAGTCTGTTTCTTCAAGTCCTCTTAAAGATCACATTCGGAAACCCTGTATTCTTGGCTTCAGCCTCTTCTTTGCTCTAGAGCCCAAGGGAACTTGCAACGTTCTTTATGATTGCTGCGGACTTCTGAAAATCCGCGATTTCCTTCTGCTCTAACGGAAGTTTTATGACCTCTTTTATGCCATCACGGTTGAGGACTACGGGAACGCTCAAACATATGTCACTTACGCCGTGGTAGTCTTCGAGGAAGCAGGACACTGTCAAAATGGCGTTTTCATTTCGAAGTATGCTCTCCACGATCTTCGTCATTCCTAATGCAACTGCGTAGAATGTCCTGCCTTTGAGCTTCATAATCTCGTATCCTGCGTTTCTCACTTTCAAAAACAGTTCGTTGAAATCATCCGAGTTGTAGGGAACGTTGCATAGAGGGCAGTATTCTTTGAGTCTGATTCCAGCAACGTTTGCTAGGCTCCACACTGGCACTTCACTGTCGCCGTGTTCGCCTATGATGTACGCGTGTACGTTCCTAGGATCGACTTGAAGATATTCACCCAGCAAGTAGCGGAGCCGAGCCGTGTCCAAGACCGTTCCAGAGCCGATTACGTGGTTCTTTGGGAAGCCTGAAAGTTTGAAAGCAGCATAAGTCATAACATCCAACGGGTTGGTCACGACGAGCAAGATACAATCTTTGTTGTACCTCGCAACGTTAGGAACTATCTGCTTCAAAACCTGATAGTTGCCTTCAGCTAGTTCCAAACGGGACTGCTCGATCTTCTGTCCCTTGTCCACGGCAATGACGACTATGTCAGCATCTTTGCAGTCGGGGTAATCGCCTGCCCAGATTTTTGTCGGATAAGCAAAGGGCAGTCCGTGATTCAGGTCCATGGCTTCTCCCTGTGCTCTATCCTTGTTGATGTCTATGATCACGATTTGGGTGGCTAACCCTCGAATCAAAAGAGAATAGGCAAAGCTTGTTCCAACGAAGCCTGCGCCGACGATGACGATTTTTGGGCTACTAGCATTCTGGCTAACCACGTTTCCTCACCGAGCTCTTGCACACGCAAACTGTAGCGCGAGCTATCTTCATTTCTTGACCCCAAAAAGGAATACTAGATGGACTTCTGTTTATATGGTATGCGTTGTTTTGAGGATTATGGCCAATGCAACTGCATTGTTGTGCTCCTCGTCTTTTGCTGCGCGCGGCAACATTCGATATCTACGCACAATCTGACAGACACCAGGGGTCGACATGATGACAAAGCAATTGATGGTTGTTTATTCCTTGGAGGAGTTGCTCCTTTTCTTGATGGAACGATTCCTCCTTTCTAAGGTCTCACGTTTTTCCTGCTAGATGACCCGCGTGTGGACAACTTCCTCACTCAGATTCAGCAAGAGCTAATTAGTTTCTAAACGTCGACCATTATCTGGTCACCTTCGATTTTCACCAGATAGGTCGGTTCAGGCTTCTTAGCCGGGCCTTTGACAACACTTCCAGTTTTCAGGCTGAACTCCGAGCCATGACACGCGCATTTGACCTTCTCGCCCATCAAATCGCCGTCCGAGAGCATGCAGCCCATATGCGTGCATGTGTTCCCCATCGCATAGTATGCTCCGTCTAAGTTCGCCAGTAGAATCTTCTGACCATTCGTTTCTACACCTAACATTTTACTCGGCTCCACGCCTTTTTTAGCAGCGATCTTCACGAAAGGCATCCCTTCACTCACCCTTCAGTGCACAAGTCTCCTATTCGATGCAGTGCTTAAATCAGTTGCCCTCTGTTCAAGCGCGACAAGAAGAAGATTTCCTTGTTTCTTTGCTTCCTAGATCCTAGCGCGCATGCGTGTTCCTAAAATGGTCAAAAATGGTTTTAATTCCGTTTTGCCGTTTCTCCTGTGCTCGAGAAAGACAAAATCCCCAAAGAAATCAAGAACAGACACGAAGCCCAAAGCCGCCCCTAGATCATGAAGGGCGAATAACAACCATTTTAGGCCAATTTCGGAACAAGCATGCGCGCTAAGCGTGTTGTTCTTCTCCACGTGCTGCCTCACCCAGCTTGCAACAATCCATTTGATCAACTTTTGGCGTGACGATCACGCGACATCTTGGATCTGGAGCGATTTTGGGAACATCAAGAGAATCGTCAAACATGACAAACCTTTCCGCGTGCTAAGCATTGATCTCGAATTCAGCAGGATCTGCTTGCGTCCGACAAGATGATGACTCTGGTTACACGAATTTCCTTATTTGGGATGCAACCCTTTCCAATTCGCTTTGTCCAGGAGTCTCACGAGGCCTGTATGAGTCTTGTCCCTCATACTGAGGAATGATGTGAACATGAAAATGGAATATTAACTGGTGAGCAGCACGTCCATTGTTTTGAATTATCCTTAAACCATCAGCTTTCTCGCCTTTGACAATCGCGGCGGCTAATTTCTTCACAATTCTGAAAAGGTTCGCAAGCTCCTCATCTGGAACCTCAAACATGTTTTCGTAATGCTTTCTTGATATTACAAGCGTGTGACCTTCATTGACAGGCCTCGTATCCAAGAAAGCCACTACATCTTTATCTTGGTAAATCCGACTTGCCTGGCACTCGCCTCGTGCTATTTTGCAAAACACGCAATCTTCAGCCACAATCAGCACCGTTCTAATTATCGGAGCATTACCTGCATTTCAGTTTTGCTCGAGCTCAGCATGGGGTTTAGTGCATTCCATGAACAGAGACAACGTCATACAGGAAAGCAAATGGCTCGCGATTGGAAAGAACTGCGTGTTGCAAATAGAAATTCTACGTTATTTTCTTGTGGGTTGCTCTCGCCACGCCCAGAAAACGGCTACGAAAACTGGAACAAGCGATAATACTAACGTGACATAGTTGAGCGCAGGGCTTAGCCCGTTAGGGAAGACAAAATTCAGGATGAACTCCCGCGCAAGGAACTCCCAGACAGCTAGGTACGAGATGACTGTAGATACGACCAGAGCCATCAAGCTTAACTTACGTGAGCTTTGAATTTCAAGTACGTCTATGTGAGCTTTATGAGTTTCTGCTAGGACGGTAACATGATCAACCAATTCCTCTATTGCGTCGCGAATTTGAAAATCAAGTTCTGGGCTAAGTCCTTTCGCGATCTCTTCCAAGTGATCCCATCCATGCGACAAGTCAAGAATGGCTAGTCTTTCTTCCTGTAATAACTGATAGTTTCTCCAAAGCTCTTTTTCATCTCGCTCAGATGAATGTTTGTTCATAGCAGGCTTCAATCGAAGACTAATGCCTCGTAAACCCTCGAGGACACGGCTGGCCGTATTCTTGAAGGCTTCATCCGCTCCCCTGAGTTCACGTATCTGCTTCAGAATCTCGTCATAATCAGTGTGAATGACGTACGCATCGTTGGTATCCATGCTTAACCATTACTACATACGAGTCTGCCTTCAAATGCTTTACCCACAGCACGTTATTTTCAGAATTCAGAAGAAAATCAACGAGCAGGCAAATGGCATCGGTTGCCTGCAGTCACCTTCCGGCCCAGTTGCTCTTCAACAGTTACAATGTGATGTCATGCTTGCTCCACAGTTTATCACGCTGAAGACTCCGAAAATGCTTATTACGCATTGCATTCAAGTATTTCCACGTCGGTGACGCTCATTATGAAGGAGTATGACTTCATAGTAATAGGTACAGGTTCAGCCATGGAAATGGCCAACGCCATACTTCAAGATAACCCTAACATGAAAGCAGCCGTAATAGATAAGGACGAACCAGGCGGAATCTGTCTCACACGCGGTTGCATTCCCTCAAAAATACTGCTGTACTCTGCGGAACTGATTAGGACTGTTGAAAGGGCTGGAGAATTCGGAATATCGGTTGACATAAAGAAGGTAGATTTTCAGAAGGTCATGCAGAGGATGAGAAAACTGATTTACGAAGAAATAGACAACGTGCGACGAGGACTTTCTCATTCAAAAAACGTTGACTACTATAATGCGGCAGCCGAGTTTGTCGCCCCATACACGCTCAAAGTCAGCAACAACACCATAACCTCAAAAATGATCTTTCTCTGCACGGGATCAAAGCCGATAATACCCGCAATAAATGGTATTGAAAAAGTTGCCTATCACACGAGCGACACGATCCTCAAACTAGATCATCTGCCCAAAAGCATCGCGATTATCGGTGGGGGATACATAGCTGCTGAATATGGCCATTTTCTGGCAGCCATGGGATCAAAGGTCACGATAATCGGCAGAAATCCCCAGTTCATCCCAGAAGAAGAGCCGGAAATATCAGCATTAGCAAAAAGGGAGCTGCAGAAGCACATGACAATCATCACTAATCACGAAGTGCGCAAGGCAGAGAACGCTATGGACGGCAAAAAGAAGATAATCGCCGTTAACAGAGAAAACGGGAAAGAAACACAGATCCTGACAGATGAAATTCTCATCGCTTCAGGAAGAGGCCCGAACACGGACATACTGCACCCTGAAAAGGGCGGAATAAAGATAGATGATAAAGGATGGATCATCGTCAACGAGTATTTAGAAACGTCACAGCCTAACATTTGGGCCCTAGGCGACGCAGATGGTAAGTACATGTTCAAACACGTGGCAAACTTCGAGGCCATGGTCGTATATCTCAACGCTGTACAAAAGCAAGAAGTGAAGGTAGACTATCATGCTGTAC
>Ga0315279_10007157_pt1 | contig 13869 bp, 9 predicted proteins | sample YL17G06_20_MG_FD_203694 | JGI IMG/M metagenome (GOLD analysis project Ga0315279, IMG submission 203694) | Sediment microbial communities from Yellowstone Lake, YNP, Wyoming, USA - YL17G06_20 | ecosystem: Environmental > Aquatic > Freshwater > Lake > Sediment | place: USA: Wyoming | collected... | reverse complement strand
AAAGTGCCTTATTCTTCCGATCCAGAATGCATATGCTACAATTCGTATGACCAGGTGTCTCGAAAATTTCTAATTCGAGGCCTCCTAAATCGAGACGTACCCCTTCTTTTAACGGCGTAACATCTTCTACTGACTTCAATCGGGGAGAAACATCTTTGAACCACTGATTATATTCTTGCAAGTTCTGTAATGAATTAATTCCTTGGTGCGATGCCATAATTTCCATATTCGGGAATTCCGATTTGAACACAGAAGTTCCACCTGCATGATCCCAGTGTGAATGTGTCAGAATCAACATATCCGGAATTTTGCCAAGGTCTTTAAGTTTCTTAATAATTCTCTTCGCTTCTGGCTTCCCTGAGGCATCAATCAAAACCTTTTTTTCCTCGCCTTCAACGAGGTAACACGCCATATTTCCCTCATTACCGAATAAAAACGAATCAATCAAATAGGTATTCTCATTTAATTGTCCTTCTTCTTTTATCCAACTCAAACTAATCACCATGTCTCATTTAAAACTCGAAAGCCGTATTTGAAATTAGGACTAATAGAATAATTAAATTTATTTAATTTTTTAATCTAATAGAATATATTATTGTTCAAAAATTGAAGGGAACTTTTGAAAATGGCGGTCAATTATCGTGATGGATACTTCCTAATTGATGGACACCCTTTTTTCTTCTATTCTGGTGAGATACATTATTCAAGAATTCCTAAAGAACTGTGGGAAAATCGGCTTCAGAAATTGAAGGGCGCTTTCTTTAATTCAGTTGGTGTGTATAGCTTCTGGAATTGGCATGAACCTGAAAAAGGGAAGCTTGATTTGACGGATTTGAAGGAATTCATTCAACTATCAAAGAAAATTGGCTTGAAATATTTTCTTCGCCCTGGCTCGTATTGTTGTGCGGAATGGGAGATGGGTGGCTATCCGAGTTGGGTAATTCCAGAAAACGTCAATCTGCGATCATTAACTAAAAAACACATGCAATTGGAACGCCATTGGCATGGCAATTTGATTAAACTTCTTCAGGAGGAGAATTTCTTTTATCCGAATGGTCCCGTTATAATGTACCAGATAGAGAATGAATATTTTTGGAAATGGGATCATTATCTTGCCGCGTTGTACAAGCTGGTGCATGATTTAGGCGTACCAGTCCCCATTGTTACGAATGAGAACCCGTGGTGTGCGAAAACTACCCCGATATTAAATGGAATAGATCTCTATCCCGGTCCTTGGGATCTCCTTCAACCGACGCTTTGGATGATAATATATCAGAATCAGCCAAAAGATCGTCCGAAATTTAGCGCTGAGCTAGAGGGCGGCTGGTTCTCTACGTATGGCAACGGCTTACCAACCCTCAGAGGTAGTTTTCCAGCAGAATGGACCAGTTACCTTGCCCGGTCTTTAATAGCCTTAGGGCTAAATGGAATCAATTTCTATATGTTCGATGGCGGGACTAATTTTGGATATTGGGCAGGCGGCGGCAACGCGCGTGTTACGACCACTTATGATTATGAAACTGCCATCCGTGAATGGGGCGAGCTCCACGAACGTTATTTTCTCTTGAAGCTATTAGGGGCTTTTTTAGATACAGCAGGCTCATCTTTGGTGCAAGCAAAGCCGAAAAATAACCAATTCATAGCTCTTTTGGGTTGCCTATTAAGAAAAGTAGGACCTTTAAACACGCTCTTAGGTATCAAAAGATATCTTCGGAAAAATGGAAATCTGCAATTTTGGTTCCTCTCTAACCAGACGAATAAAACGAGAGACATTAAATTGAAACAAAAGTTTGAGATGAATACCGTTGAAACTAGAGTAAAGGTCAATTCAAAGTCTATTAAAATAGTGCCCCTCAATTTTGAAAAGGATGGGGTCAAAATTCAATATATCACGAGTCATCTATTTCATATCGATGATCAGGAAAGGCGATGCCTTTTAATATGCCATGAGGATGAAGGAGCCATCACTGAATTAACTCTGAAAATCGAAGGTACCCCCGAAATTGAAGGGACTGATACTTATCACTATGACAATGGTTCCCTCTTGCTCCTCCTGACGCATGAACCTGGACAACTAATAACGATTAAGACTCCCAAGCCAATTCTCATTTTTCCCATTACTACTCAAATGGCAAAGCGTTTATGGTATATCGATGGGATTCCCATGCTATCGGACATTTATTTTGCCTATTCTGATGGCAAGAATATTAATTGTGAACTCGACTCTTCTAAGGCCCATTTAACCTTCCTATATCCTCAGGAAATTCACTTGAGCCATGAAAATGAGGAGATTGGCTTGTATAACGCAGAAGCAGGAATGACTGAAGCCAACTTATCGAATCTAATGCCTGAATCCCCTCAAATTGAATTGAAATCAATTCATTGCATTGATGATTGTGCCGAAATAGAAACTTCATTTGATGATTCGACCTGGAGAAAGGTTCTAAAAATTCGACCGTTAGAAGATTTGGGGATTTTCGAAAGGGGTTTTACTTGGTATCGGGCCACTTTTACGCCTACAACCGATCGTGTGATTCTTGAGGTTGGTGCACGGGATTATGTGCAAGTCTTTTTGAATGGGAAATGTTTAGGCACAAAATGGTGGAGCCGGTCTATCGATATCACTAAATTCATTAAAAAGGGCGAGTCTAACTCGCTGGTTATTTTAATAGAAAATACCGGTCATCGTCATCACAATCCTTTTGAACGAAGTGGATTAATTCATCCGCCCATTCTCCATAATGGAACGAAGAGTTATTTGCCTGTTAGATTCTCGTTCGTTCGACAATGGGATGAAAAATACATTCCACGACGAACCTTTTATCCTTTTATCCTCCCGATTCAAGCCATCAATAAAAGACTTCCCACTGATCTCGAAGATATCACGATTAGTGAAAGTATCGGGCTAATTGCTGGCTATTTATTCCCCAAATTACAGGGTCATCTCTTTTATAAAGCCAGCTTTAAAGAAAAAACTTCCACTAAATCCAACGAGCTCTGGCTTCTCATTGATAAGGTGGGGCAAAATGGTTATTTCTGGCTTAATAACCAATTGATTAAGAGGTTCATAAACAATGTTGGTCCTAACGGCTTGAATCTCACGAAATTTATTAAAACAAGAACGAAAAATACGTTATTATTCGCACTTAATATCCGTCAATGGAATACCTTCCTAAATGGGGTCTCTATCGTTCTCGGACAGTCTATCAACAATTGGAGGATTCAGAACCAACTGACCGGACAATTGCGTTCTTATTTTCGCCCCGACCAGGACCTCGAAAACTGGTCTTCTATTGAGCTTCCACATACCCAAAACGCTCCGATTACCTGGTATAAATTGAAATTTGATATAAATCTCCCTGAGGATTGCGAATGCCCCCTGCGATTTACAGTTCCAGATCTTCAGGGTATAGCAATAATTTATTTCAACGGCTCATTCATTGGACGTTATGAAGCCGTGGGTCCACAACACGATTTCTTCATTCCTCCTTCGCTGATTCAGAATGGAGCTGAAAACGATATAACTATCGTAATTCATGCGCACCAATTGAACAGAGAAATTCCAGTCGGCTTTACTATCACCCCTTATCTAATCCATAAAACCCTCAAACTGCCGTATTCACTATAAAATAACTTAGGCGGTTCCAGTCAATTTATTTTCATCATCATATTTTTCAAGGCGCGCTCAAATAAAAATTCTCCACGTAAAAAACGTTATAGAGATTATTTCTTAGGATAACTTAGTTGTCTTCAGGTTCTAAACTCCGATATTTTTCTCCCAAACGCATTACCTTATTTAAAAGTAATCTTGACCTTTTATATGTCGAAAAATTACATTTAAGTACTAAAAAGTCACTTTGTCATACTGAGTATTTACTGAAAAACTATAAGGAAATTGAGATTTTTCGTTTAATTGAATACAAATTTCAGATGGGATTTCTATGGAACTTGAAAATATTGGTTTGTATGTTCATGATGTAGCGTTGAAACACCCAAATCAAATCGCCATTATACAGGGTGACAAGAAGCTAACCTATAGGGCGTTTGATAATAGGATCAATAGCCTAGCGGACTATTTTAGAAGTATTGGTGTAGAGAAAGGTGATCATGTCGCAGTTTTACTCTACAATTGTCCAGAATACCTTGAAATTTATAATGCCTGCTATCGGATGGGTGCTGCTGTTGTGGGCATAAATTATCGATACCAACCTCAAGAAATCCTCTATATTATCAATGACTCTAAGCCCAAGGTATTCATATTTGACCAGGAGTTTTTGGGCGCAATAAAAAGCATTAAGAACGACTTTAAAACTGTGAAGTATTTAATGTGCACAGGACTTACCACTCCAGAGGGCTTTTTGAACTATGACAATGAACTACTAAAGCATTTTAATAAAAAGCTTATCACGATCCCGCTAACAGAAGAGGACAAAGCCTTTTTGATATATACGGGTGGAACAACCGGCACACCAAAGGGGGCAGTCTGGACTCATAAGGCCGTCAATACACTTATCAGTATGGGCGGTATGTTAAATTGGACGATCTCTATGTTCCGCCGGTTAAAACAGATGCCCAAGAAACTGAGGTCAAAATGTTTAAAGATGCTACCTCTACCTTGGAGCTTAGGGCGCTTTCCGCTTTTTTCTCTTTTACAGACAGACGCGCGTGTAAAGGATCTCAATGATCAGCTCTTGGATGGAGCACAAAAAAACTATCCGAAAGGTTCTCTCGCTGAGAGAGGTGTATCTAAAAATATTTTCCTATGGCCCCCTCCGCTATTCCATATTTACGGATGGCTTTCCCACCTGATAATTTTCTCTGGAGGGACCTTGGTCTTAACCGAAAGTAAGCGTTATAATCCCAACGAGGTCTTTGGACTAATTCAGAAACATAAAATCACTTTTATGATGACCATTGGCGATAAAACAGCGCGAGCATTGCTAGATGCACCCGAGCTTGATAAGTATAAGAAAATTGTTGATGATACTCTCGTTGGAATCGTTTCAGGGGCAGCCATCTTCTCTGCAACAACCAAGAAAAAACTATGGGACGCTTTCCCGAATATCGGCTTCTTAGATACGATTGCCGCTACCGAAAGTCTTCAATTAGTCCCGAAAGTCTATCTTCCTGGTGATAAAGTTTCCTCCAACGAATTCGATAAATTACCTGATGATGCGATGCGGATCGTGAACGAAAGCGGAGCGAATGTCAAGCCTGGCGAAATGGGTGAAGGCTTATTCAAAGCAGGTCCCACCATGAAAGAATATTTAGGGGAAAAAGAAAAAACGGCTGAAACAATCGTTGATGGTTGGGTATATAGCGGGGATCTCTATAAGCTTAATGAAGACGGAAAAACAGTAATGCTTATTGGTCGTATCAAAGAGACCATTAACACAGGCGGTGAGAAAATCCACCCCCCCGAAGTTGAGGATGTTCTTGAAAAAAATCCAAAAGTTTCTGAAGCTGTCGTGATTGGAATCCCGGATCCGGAGTGGGGCCAATCTGCCTTAGCCCTGATCAAACTGAAGCCAAAATACGAAAACGAAGAGGGCGAAGCGCTGAAAAAGGAACTCGCTGAGTTTGTAAAACAAACTCTCTCTCACTATAAGGCTCCGCGATTTATCGAATTCGTGAAAGAACTTCCCACCAGCCCTGCAGGCAAAATTTTGCGTGGTAAACTCCGAAAAGACTACGAAAATTACGTAGAAGAGCATTAATCCTATTTTTTATCATTCTTGCTTAACTCTTTTTTTTATTTTCTCTTGTTCCTCAGATTTTTGCTAACCTTTTTCTTCGATTATTCTTGAAATTGCCATTGATATTATTCGGTGCTCTTATTACCATCGGGCTCTTTAGATTGAAAAGGCGGACAAAACTATAGAATTTATTTCCTTTTTTTTTCGTGCTTCATCTAATTAATCCTTTTATTGCATTCATAAGTCCAATGCATATTTTTAAAAATGAGTGTTCTTATAATAGTAATTGACGATGATACGAGTTACCACTTTCGATGTCTATTAATTTAGACGATGAGATGCCCTAGGGTACTTGAGTCATGCGGCCTCTCACGGGCTGCATTATTTTTTTTTAACCTTCTTTGAAGTATTAAATCCGCTATACAACAAGTTTTAAGAATGGTCTAGGGGAAAATTTAGTTTATATGATTAGTTGTTACATTTTAGAAAATAATAAAGTAGTCCCCTATCCCGAATTGGATATCGACAAAATTACGTGGTGTGATGTTCTAGAACCCTCAGACAATGAAATCATTGAAATTTCTCAAAAATTTAAGATAAATCTCGAGGATTTGGAGGATTGTTTGGATCTAACCGAAAGGCCTCGCTTTAATTACGATCACCTCTTAGAAAATAACCTGCTCCTACTGAGGGTGGTCCAAAGTTTTGAAGTAGAGTTAGATAAAAGAGCGACTAATCCGATTGGAATTTTCTTTACCTCCCACGATAAGATACTAACCATCCATCCTCTTTTAGCGCGAAATTTTAATGATCTAATTGATGTAATGAATCGTCAGCCAATCGAGAATGCTTGGTTTTTAGTCACAGAACTGATTCATATCTTAATAAAGCAACTAGATCAAGTGTCTCAAAAAATTGCTACAAAAATTATAGATCTTCAAAACAAAATCTTAAGAGCTCCAAGCGTTCGGGAGATTCATGAACCCTTTGAGCTTAATTCTTATCTGATTTTTTTTAATACTTCGATGTTAGGCAATGTAAATTCCATAAAAGGATTTTTTACTAGAAATAGACCCATTATTGAAGCGAACATTCCTCTTTTAGAAAATTATGATGATGTAATGACGGATTCTGACCAGGTCTATAATTTTACATCCATTTATCGAGACCAATTTGCCAATATCATTGATGCTTATGCATCTGTAATAAATAATAACTTGACTCAGGTAATGAAGGTTGTTGGGTCCATCTCCTTAATTCTGATGATTCCCACCTTAATCGCCTCTATTTATGGAATGAACATAGGTCTTCCAGGAGGAGTTACTGGTTCAGACCGTATTACCTTTATTGTAATCTTAATTTTATCTTTTGGCGTTTCATATATAACATGGCTTTTCTTTAGAAGAGCGAAATGGCTCTAGTGATATAATAAAGTTGCTTTTTTAAAATTATTTTTTTCCAAAACTGGTTTTTTCACTCAATCATTGTAAATAGGTTACTGCAGAACTTACTCACACTATGTTCGGAGTCATCGTTTAATTTGATTAGTCGATCCCCTGAAATGAACCCCGGTCCTAAATTTCGTATATCCTGATAGAGACTTTGCATAGCTTGATGATTTCTAAATTGTTTTTTGAGCGAATCTTCATTTTCTTCAGCCTTGATCCTATTAATGAAACTTTGAAGGATATGATCCACAGGCAAAATTTCCAAATCTTTGGCAACATTCAAAGATCTCGCAATACTATTAATGTCTATTACATGAAAATGATCATTGTGGATAATATATTCGATACTCGATAACAAGTAGGGATAATATCGGGCAATTGGAGCATTTAAAATATTAATAATTTGTTCTGGAATAGTTGTTATTTCTTCTGTTATATTTTCTATTGAAGAATTCAAAAAAGCTCCGCCCTCAAAAGGTTTAATTTTGGTTTTATAATGGATATCCCCACCTGAAATTATTTGCATGTAAAAATGTGACTTATAAAGTTCCAGCATTTTATTTGACGCAAGAAACTCTTGGATTAACAGGCCACCAATATTTGCTATTCCCTGAGACCTTTCATAATAAAGGGCGCAATAATAATCTAGTTTATCAAGGGGTGTAATCGCGTATGGAACCGTAGGACTTATGTCAAAATCGTATTCATCCTTCAAAATAAAATATTCAATGTTTTCACTTTTTGCAATTCTCTTAATTTTTTCAATGTAATCGAGCGCGTGCGTGTCACTCGGAAAATAGAACGTTTTAGGTGTATTGGGCGAAAATGTAAAGTTCAACAGCCATTTACTTGTTAAATTATTGTGGAGAAATGGATAAATTGGTAACTTTAGCACATCATGAATGAATGAATATATTTCCTCGTTTTCATCTAAGTTCAACGGTGCTATTATCCTTATATCGGAATACCCATATTGAGAAAGATTATTCAATTGTTCCTCAAAATTTTTGAATGAGGACGGTTCATATAAATATAAAAACACTTCCTCCTCCTGATTTATCAAAACCTTTAATAGCCCCGTCCATTTGTGCCCATTTCCGATAAGTTTTCTTATCGGATCAATTCGATAATCTATATTATTGGTTATAAGATAATTTTGAAGCCCCGAAAGAACTTCAATGAATTGTAGAGATTCTTCTGGGAGTAAAATTTCCTGTGCATTAAATTTTCTGATTAATCGTGATAGCGATTCATCGAATGATAAATCGCCTATATATTTATTAAATAAAAATTTAATGATGGGACCACAGATAACTAGGAACCTCATCTTCCATTTACCTTATAAATTCAGTGAGATGACTATAGAAAGTCGGAAGTTTCATGTTCCGAATGCTTTTTTGTTTTATAACACTATAGACTTCGAATTTTTACTTTCCATTTACCTAGATATCCGTAAGTCGATTAGGATTTAAACATATTGGAAATCCTAATTTTAATACCATTGAATCTGCGATAGCAATAAAAATAAATGAAAAATTGAAAAAAGGTTATTGCGAAATCAATTAAAATCCTTCAGAAAGGGGAATGATTATAAGCAAAAATAAGGTTAAGGAACTGATATTTCCGATAAATTTTCTTTGGGGATCTGCCACTGCAGCCCATCAGGTCGAAGGAAATAATACAAACAATAATTGGTGGGAATGGGAGCAGGAAGGCGGACATATTGCAGATGGTTCTGTTTCAGGCATAGCCTGTGATCAATATAATCGATTTAAAGACGACATTCAATTGATGAAAGAGCTCGGTCACCAGTGTTATCGGTTTTCTCTGGAGTGGAGTCGAATCGAGCCCAAGAATGGGTACTTTGATGCGAATGCTATTGACCACTATCGTGATATTTTAACCACCTTAATTGAGAATGATATAACCCCAATGGTCACTCTGCACCATTTCACCAATCCCATTTGGCTCCAAAAAATGGGCGCGTGGGAAAATCCGGAAATCATTGATCTTTTTGAGCGTTATACGATTCATGTGGCAGAAGAACTGGGTGATTTAATTCCCTTCTGGAACACCATCAATGAACCAATGGTCGTGGCGTTATTGGGTTATTTACTTGGGACTCATCCGCCGAATAAACAGGATATGGGCACCTTCGGGAAAGTGGCCGTCAATTTGCTTAAAAGCCATGGAAAGGCATACAATGCCATTCATAGGACCGTTAAGAGTGCAAAGCGCCCTCAGGTCGGAATTGTCCACAATGTAGTCGCCTTCGAGCCCTATAATCCAAATTCCGCAGGAGATAAGCGGGAAACCAAGTTCCGCGATCAAACATTTAATTGGTGGATTCTTGATTCCATTGAGAGTGGAATAATCAAAGCACCCTTTGGGAAAAATGAAGCGGAAGACTATCTCAAGAACTCTAGCGACTTTATTGGCATGAATTACTATTTCCGATTCCTTATGAAGGAGGGCACCTTTAATCTAATCCCGGGGCCTGGCGAGAAAAACGATATGGGAAATGAAATTTACCCGGAAGGCCTATTTAATCTCCTGGTGAGTGCAAAGAAATATAATAAACCCATTTATATTACAGAGAATGGTATATGCACCAGTGACGATCGGCGTCGCTGTAAATTCATCCTCCAGCATTTAATGGCCACTCATCGAGCTTTACAACAAGGCGTTGATGTCAAGGGCTATATTTATTGGTCTACCCTAGATAATTTCGAGTGGGCTGAAGGCTTTGCTATGCGCTTTGGTTTAGTTGAAATGAATTACGATACCTTGGAACGAATCCCGCGTCCGAGTGCGTACCTCTATCGCGATATTATTCAAAAGAACCGCATTACCAAGGAAATGCAGGATCAGTATCTTGAATGAAAGAAAACACCCTTTTCATTCAGTTTTTAGAATAACTTAGATTAGCTTCTAAAAACTCTTTAAAAAAAAGAATTAAGAATACGGATGGCATTCTCAGAATTTAGGAAAAGTTTCTGGCTCACTTTCTTCATTAACGCGTTCTATACGGGCACTGTGCATTTTTGTAACGACTTTTTTCACTTTGTTTACAAGGCCAGTTGCTTCTGCATATTCAAACCTACTTGAATCTTTTCCTTTCCATACCCAGATGATATTTTGAGCTGGATCGGCGATAATTGCAACCATTGTGCTGTTCAAACTTTCTGCTGCTTCTATGTCGGACCCCTTCACTCTGAATATCTTAACCACGTTCTCTTCTTCGACTGGAGCTTCGCTTGTCATTACAATATTAACTTTCGGTCCTTCTGCACTGGTCCACATGCAAAATGTATTCGGGCAGTACTTTCTGATGAGTTTTTTCTTTCCATCCACAATTTTATAATCCTCTAAAACAGGCCAGCCACATTTGGGACATCCACTTTTACTCTTAACGGTTTCATCTGCCTTCTCATACACCGGTTTCTTAGGAATAAGTTCTTTTAACTCCGTTATCTTTGCTTCAAGTCCCGCAATCGTCGTGTTTAATTTGTCTATATCTTCCTCCCTTTCTTTTAGGGCGTCTTCTCTGTCTTTAAGAATTCCCTGTATCTCCTCAAACTGAGTTTTCAGTTCTGATTCCTTTCCCTTCGCTTGCTCCTGCAACTGAGAACTCTTCTTTTGGGATTCAGCAATCTGATTCTGTAATTTAGTAATTTGATTCTGTAAGTCGACAGTTCTAGTATTTTTTGTTGAGATGTCCTCACTTAACTGCGTGGATTCTGCCTCCTTCGCTGAAATAGAATTGTTCAATTCACTTATATTCGTCTCTAAAGCACTGATGTTTCCATTTTTTTCTGCAAGTTCTGCGCCTAATGAAGTAATTTTCTCATTTTGGCCCTTAATTTCTGCTTCCAATGAATTGATTTTTTCATCCTTCTTTTTATTTTCTGCCATCAATTCTGAAACTTTTTTTTCCGAAGCGTTTACTTTGCTTGTGACTTCTTCAATGCTCTTTTCTTGGTGTTCTATTTTATTTTTCAAATTTAAAATATCTACTCCAGCGATCTTATATTTCTCCACAGGTTTGCTTTCAATCTTGTCCCATTCAATTGGCATAGTTAATATCCCACAATTTTTTTCTATCTTATTTTTTCCTACGATTCTATTCAGTCTGGATCAAATCATAGGCGATTTAGAGATTTAAATACTAGCATCTTTGTGCCTAATTCCCTTAGCATCTTTGTGCCTAATCCCCTTATAATTGCAATTCGAAATGCCGAATTCCAAAAGAATCCTCTTTTTTAGTTAATTTAAACCCACTTTCATGCATAAGCTGCATCATTTTCCGATTTTCAAGGAAAATATCCCCATGAACACTTTTAATTTTCCGTTTTATCATAATTTGGAGAAGTTGCATTAGCATTTTTGTGCCTAATCCCCTTAGCTGCCAATCATCTGCCACCGCCACCGCTATTTCGGCTGAATCTGGTGGTGGATCTAGAACATACCGCGCCACGCCCACCATTCGCTCTCGTTCATTCTCTGTTGCAAGCGCCACAAGTGCAAAATCATGCACGTAATCGATATATACATATTTTTCTAACAGTTCTGGGGTTGGCGGTGATGGATGATCGGTGAAAAATCGATAGTATTTAGTTAATGAACTCAATGAATTGTAGAGCTCCCCCCATAATTCTTCATCATCATGCTTTATAGGACGCAGAAATACCTTAGTCCCATCCTTGATCTTTATGTACTTCTCATACTGCTTCGGATAAATATTTGATTGCATATCTTTCTCTTTCATCCTAAATCGCCATCATTTCTTTCGAATCTTATCTCGGAGCTTTTATTTTGGGATTATTTCCTCAATTCATCAGTTTCCATATTTTGTTTTTCTTGTTGGAAGGTTATTAAGAATTTGAAAAATAAAAATTTGTAAAACAACAATCCTTCTATATCTTCATGAAACCTTAGAGAGATCACTGCCACCTCTTCTTTTTTATACTATACTTAACTTATTTTAAGAAATATTCTTCTTATTTAATACCCTATTTCTTGTTTTATAGCGAATTAGGTTGCTGACGTGCTGTTTTTTAAAGGGGAAAAAAGTCAAATATTCCAACAATAATCGTTGAAATACAATAACTAATCTTAATTACATGACAACCTATTACCAAGATTCAGTTAGTTTTATAAAGAGGGATTTTAATATAATTAATAAAAAAGAAAAAAAGCTTGAGATGAAAAAATGGCACGAAAACCATTAGATTTAACTCATTTAAAAGAAATACCTATCATCAAAGAACATTTAGCAAAGAACCATATTAATCAAGACCAATATAAAGAATATTTCCTCGCGTTTAACCATATCTATCCTAAACTTATAGAAACTTTTGGAAGTTTTGAAGTATTCTTAGATTCTGATGAAAACGAGAAATCCAAATTCCTCAATGACTGGTTTAGCGAACAATACGACTATAAAAAGAAGGAAAAGCCAGACAATGATTTGATCGCAATGAAAAATACTATTTTACGAGATGTTTGGGAGGTTCAAGGACTCTTAGGAAAGTTGGGAAAGAAATATAAAGCAAACCCAGAATTACTTGAAACACAACAACCTAATTCCAATTTAACTTTAGCAATTTCGTTTGAAGATGTATTAAAACTCTATGATGTTTTACCAACACAATACAAACTCATTCTAAAAATAATGATGATTTCAGGACTCGATCCAATAGATATTGTCGATTTCAGACTCTCAGATTTCAAAGAAGCTAATGAAAACTTTTATTATATTTACAAACCCCGAACAAAAACAAAAGAGAAAGGCGTTTATTTTCTCCTGATTTTTGATAGGGAGTTCTATGGTGAAATTGCAGAATACGTTAAAAATTTTAATATAGATATTGAGAGAAGGAAATCAACTCTTCAAAAGAGATTGAGGGACCATCCGGAAGAGCAAGAAAAAGTAGAGACTGAAATAAATAAAATTTCGAATGTTATTGGCATAAATGGCCCTATCTTTCCTATTAGCAAAGAAACCGTAAGTACCGAAATTAAACACTATCTTAGGAAATATCAATTAAATCCGAAAACCTTACCGCGTTATATTCGTCAATTGAGTGCTACTTTATTAGAAGATATCCTCCCTTCAAAATATTTACTTCTTTGGTCACAACATAAAGCAGAACTCATGGATCGCCATTACCTTAAGCAGAATGTAGATAAATTCATCCAATTTTATCCATTGATTGCTCAGAAGGTCTTAATCCATTCTAGTTATCAATCTGTAAAACTATTGAATGATAAAATCAAACAAGAAGAGGTTAATCAACAGATTTACGGAGTCCTTCAAGATATAGTTACTAATATTAACAAAAATCCACCTAAAAATGAGAATATTCCCTCAATATCAAATGGAAATGAACCCCTTATAACGGATCAACCTCTCCAAACACTGAAAGAAAAGTTAGAAAAACTCCAAAAACTCCTCCAAAAGTAATTCTCTCCCTATTTTTTTAAGATACTTTTTTTAATTTTACACACAATTCTGTTAAATTTCATGCAAAATTAGATCCATATCAATCCTGGGTATAACTTACCCATAAATGAGTAGATGAAAAAGTCTCAATAACTGGAATCATGAGACTATTAAAATTGTTAAGTTTATTAAGTAATCAGGGGTCTTTATGCAATTTAAGAGACTATTGCCTTTGTCTCAAGGCGTTTAATCAGTAATTGTCCATGAAGCGAAATTTGCC
>Ga0315279_10007156_pt1 | contig 13871 bp, 13 predicted proteins | sample YL17G06_20_MG_FD_203694 | JGI IMG/M metagenome (GOLD analysis project Ga0315279, IMG submission 203694) | Sediment microbial communities from Yellowstone Lake, YNP, Wyoming, USA - YL17G06_20 | ecosystem: Environmental > Aquatic > Freshwater > Lake > Sediment | place: USA: Wyoming | collected... | reverse complement strand
GTTAGCGTCTATAGCTTCAAGCAGAAAACTTGTAGCTCCAACAGCACGCCCAGAATCACACAGCGATCCCCATATGCCCGTGGTACTGAATGGGTATGATGCAACGCCACGTTGTGCTGCTAAAGCATTATACTTGGCTATTATAGTATTGCAATATGCAACGTCTGAAAGTGGACTTCTATAGAGTGTTGGAGGGTTCCAAATATGGAAGTCTAGCAAGAACTTCGGTTGCCATTTAGCAAGTCCTGCGAGAATAGCCTGTGTTTCTTTTTCACTTCCTGGGTTCGAGCCTCTATATTCCCAGTGATTAGGAACATCCATACCTCCTGGCGTAGCAACTTTATAACACCACCACAACGTTCCATATCCACCTTTGTATAGATAAGGTGAGATTACGCAAGCTCCAGATGCGTTTGTAGGTTCGCCAATCCAGTGTCCGACTGTAGCATCATAGTGACCAAGATCAGTTCTCCACGTAGCAGGAAAGTTCCGATTAAGATTCACTGTTCCAGTCGGATCTCTGTTGTTGCGACTTCCTTCACCTTGAAATGGAAGTGGAGCTACAGAAGGATAACCGTCAGCGTTTGTGAAAGGACAGATGAGAGTATAGTTCTCTCGCATGATCTTGTCAGAGATTCCAGGTTCCAAGTTCTGGAGCAACCAGCGAGCGTAACGATAGTAGACTTCTGTACCGACGATTTCGCCGCCGTGAGTTGTGCCGTTCCACCACAATCTTCCGCCGTTGGGGTTGCCGATTTTGAACAGAAGAATGTCCTTGCCAAGGTACGTTTGGCCGAGAACTTCATGTGTTACCTGTCCTGGGAAAAGGTTCTCTAGGTCGAGCCATGCTTCCAGCATCTCGGAATAGCTCAGATAGGTATTCCAAGGGTATGCTGGATAGACCAATTTTGTCGCCTATTTTCGCCTTAAAGCAAAGGCTGCGATTCCGACCAGAGCTATGCCACCTGCGCCTACCAGAATGACCCATAACGGAATACCGCCACCCGTACTTTCAAATACGGCTTGCAGTGTATGTGTACTGTCTATCGTCTGGGCTGGTACAACCCTTGGGTTCGTTGTTGAGTTCTGCGCTACCGTATCCCATATCCAGTCCTTGAGCCTATAGCCAGTGTTCGGCGTGGCTATGACAGATTGGGATTGTCCCTCTGGCACGTCTATGCTTCCTACTGGAGAAACTGTGCCGCCAGCTCCAGCACTTGCTGTGAGATGCCAGTGGTTGACTGTCGTAATCGGACCAATGTATGTATCGGCGATTTTGAAGTCATCACCAAAGACCTCTATGGCTGGCAGATTGTTGTTCGCGGTATCTTCACGCGAATATATCCCAAAGGCGGCAGATTTGATGTATGTGCACGCATTTGGGGCGTTAGCGACTTCCTGAGTGTTGTTAACACCTGAAATCCGAGCCACCTCAACGCCGTTGACGTAGGCGACATATTCGCCCGCGGTAGAGGAGACGACTGCGTGTAGTTCCACACATATTTGGATAAGGTTAGTCGGCGTAGCCGTAGCCGTGGGTACGACTACTGATGGATATGTCAGAACATTGTTCACGGAATCCCAAGCCTTTCCAACAAGGTGGTACTGAATACCACTACTTGTCTTAGTGACTCCAATACTGACGAAAAGACCAGCCGAATTTAAGAAACTGATTAGATTGAACCTATCACCAACATCAACGAGCGCACTCATACCCTGCAAGATGTAGAAGTATCCTCTGGCATAGACGCTTGTCCTCGTCGTTCCCAGAATAGATGGTACGCTTTCTAGTCGGTAGTCCGTAGGCGCACCCGTTGGCGTAATAAATCTTACGCCATAAGTTCCATGGGCTGGATGCAGGTTCGATATTATGCCACCACTGCCTCTGGCGACCCAGATGGCAGCATTGATGCTTCCTGACTCGAAATTATCGGTGAGGAAATCCGTCATGTTTATCAACATATACAGAGTAGAGGGAAGTGGCTTATTGCTTTTACGCCTGTAGTAGCCAGTACCCTGCTCCCACAGTCAAAATGGCAATGATGGCTAGAACCAACCAATTACCAGTGGGTGGAAGTAAAAAGACGAACATATTCCAGTCTCCAGGATAGTCAGCGGTTCCCTCGATGTTCGTGAGTGTCAATGGCTGCGTTACTTGCACCGTTACGTCCTCCTTAACTGTGCTTACTCCAGATACCACCTGCGTACGTATGTACCGAACTGTGATGCCAGGCTGCAACGTTATGTAGTCGTCGTTGTGCCACATTTGAACCTCATAGGGGGTGAACATGTCAAGTCCCTGCATGGCTGTGATGTAGTCCATTATGCACTGACTTGGACGATTCCAAGGTTGCCTCACAAGATTGGCGTTGTACACTTTCAACGGGAAGAAGGCTACGTACTGTCCCGTTTGCGACCATCCTCCACACCAAAGGTTCCATCCGACAACCTGCTCTTCACATCTCCAGCAACTCTGTTCAGCCAGCTTCGTTTCTGGATATGAACTGTCGAAAGGCTGGAATGACCCGAATTCTCCAAACCAAAAGGGCACACCATATTTCCTGCGCTGTTCAACTGCGTATGCAAGGCTCATGTAGGATAGCTGTTCTGGGCTGAAAATGCTAAAATGAACGGCGCTATACCACCTGTGAAAAGTATAAACTACGTTCGGTCGCAGCAGGCTAACAACATCAGCAAGGTCAGGATAAAGCCACTCAGCTCCCCAAATGACTATGTGGTCGAGGTCAACTGTGCGAATTGCGTCTGTTAGTTGCCCATAATAAATTATACCGTCCAGAGGTGACGTGATTGAAGGAGCAAAAACGTAGCCTCCGAAAGGTTCATTAAAAAGCTCATATGCCGCAACACGTGCATCTCCATGGTAATGTTGGGCGACCTGTACCCAATCGTTAATGAGTTTCTGTGAGCCAAAGTCTTCAGTCATGTCGTCGTAGTTGTGGCAGTCAAGTATGCCCTTTATTCCATGCTGATTAAGGAAGTCCAGAACCCAGTCCATCTTGGCAAAGTCAAGAATGTCAGCTGTTGGAGTACCACCAGTCGTTCGGTTGGGACTGCTGTCAGCGAATGCAAACGCTAATCGTACAGTATTAACTCCCATAGTCACGAGTTCAGAGAGGTGCTGTTGCCATGCTTGTTGATAGTTTGCGCCTGCATGGAACAGATAGCTTCCACCGCAACCTCGCCACACAGTTTCGTGACCATTCCCGTCAATGATTCTGTCTGCTACGACTTGTTCGACCGTCACTTCCATCATCAAAATTACTATGATTAATTCACAATATAATCCTTTTGAACTTAGCCTCCTGCAAGATTGGGCAATCCTGTGGTAACTTTTAGTCCAAGACGTGCCTTTGCAGCACCTGTTGCACTTGCTGTGGACACGTTGACAGCGCAGGCAACGTTCGTAGCGTCTGTGGCAGTGACCATGATCAACGTGGTTCTGAAGTCCGTGACAGCAGTATCTTGGAGGAGAGTTAATTGGCAGTTCTGTTTGGTAGGTGTCACACTTAAACCATGAGGAATGTTGAAAGTTACTAATGCGACAGCATCGACTGCAAACTGGGGACCGAGCACGTCGTTTTCTGTGATCCAGCCAACATTGTAGTAGATGTATATGTGGGTGCCGAGTCCACTTTTGTTTATAACGGGAGCGCCGAGGGGCATTACGTTGTCGTAGATCCAGATGTAATCACAACTGGTCAAGCTTATGCAGTAAAAAGCTACGGTGAGTACAGTGTTGTCGTGAATGAAGATGTAACTGTGTGTTCCATTAATGCTTATGCCTGTAGCTAGGTTGTAGATGTAGTTATCGCTGATCGTTATATACGCACAACTTCCCGTGTCAATTCGTATTCCTAATCGTGCACAGCTGTAAATCTTATTTTCAACAATGGCGTCATACGTACAACTATTAGTGAGATAGATGGCGGCTTGATTGCCTGAATTTTCGCTGAAGTGACGTATACTGTTGCCCTCAACCAGTGTTCCACTGCTGGTCACAAGTTCGATTGCGCCGATTTCGCCTACCACAAGGTTACCGCTGACGATGTTTATACAGATAACGCCTTCCTGCCCGTAAAAGAGTATTCCGTTGACAAGCGCTATTGTCGCGTTGACGGGCGGCAAAATCTTATTTCCAACAACATCAGCTCCCACAGCGGTTGTGTTGTCCCATTCTATGCCCCGTACGTGCCCCTTTATAGTATTGTTGACGATTCGGTTGAAGTTCATAGTTCCTGCGCCATAAACGCTTATACCTAAAGCTACACTATACATGGTTACGATTGTGTTGTTCACTATCATGTTTTCTACACAGGTTTGTCCGCCCGCTGTAATGAGAACTATTCCTGCTACTCCCGAGTTGAGTATTGTGTTGTCAGCGAAAATGTTGTCGCTGGCGGCATGTATCTTCATGCCACGTGCGTTAGCTCCATTGTTGCACTGTACCGTGTTACCGATGGCAACGCAGTTAGAAGGTTCGTAGGCAAACTGGATTCCGCTGCTTTCCTGAATCTCATTTCCAGTCAGGCATGTGCAGTGAGCCACTATGCTGTAGCTTGTTGCGCCCCTGAATTTTATGCAGTCATGATCTGAGGGCTGTACGTCACAGTACGCAACAATTCCGAATTTACAGTTGAACAGTTCGATACCTTCGCCCCTGTCCGTGACAAGTCTTCTGTCACCATAAACTCGGAGGTGATGAACCCAACAGTTCAAAACAGTGTCCATGAAAATAGTGCTCTGATCGCCTGCTGCCTGATTGAGCCTGTTTCCGTCGATTGTGCCTCCTCCACAGATCTCGATGAGGTCGGTACCTCCACCACCACCAACATTAACGACGAAGCTCGTGCCCAAGTTAGCCTGAGCAAGCCAGTAGCCCTGCACGATGAGGGTGATGTAGCTTGGCACGTTTATGATGCCGAGATCCGTGTAGTTGCCGATGACTACGACGACTTCTTTCCATGTTCTGCCAGCCGTTAAACTGGCGAGCGCAGCGTTGATGACTGTTGTAGCATTCGCACCAGATAACAGTAGATGATCAATGAGAACCCAGCCTCGGTCGCCTTGTCTTGCGGCACAAACATAAAAGTTACCGCTAAAGGTTGCTGTGTAAACTACGACAGATGCTGGCATTGCAAAAGTGCCTATGTCAGCGGGAGCGCCTTGCCCTCTAAAGTCAATAAGACTAGCATGTGCCATACTTATCCCTGCTAACTCTCACTCTGTTTCTCAGCCATTTCTTAACGTCTTTTGGAGAAACCATCATCACATCGCATTTGAAACACCAAGGCTTACCGTTCTTCACGTTTACTAGAGTGTTACCGCATAAAGGACAAACCTTTATGTTTTCAATCGGATGAAGACGAGCGTATTTCACATTAATGTCTATCAATGGAGCTGTAGGCGCTCTCAGACTTTTAACCTGCTCTAGCCGTTTCTCCTGAAGGTAACTGCTGTTTTCTCGAAGTTGATCAGCACGCGATTCTGCCTCGGCAGCTTCAAGTTTGACGTCTTGTAGCCACTGGTAATCTAGTGATGCAAGACGACTCTTGGGAAGCTGCTTGAGCAGGGCAACCTCAAGCCTAGACTTAGGCACTATGCTTCTACTCCTGAAGCTGAAACATAAGTAGATCCTCCAGTCACGTCACTTGTCTGTACTGCTGGTTGCTGGGTTGCCGTGAACACTCTCCCATCTTCGCTACTCCAAACCCTAGTAGTTTGTGCTGGAACATCAATAGTCAACCGTGTTGCTCCCCCCGCAATAAGCAAGGTTACGACAGTGTTGGCCGTTCCAGCATGACGAATCGTGATTTCGCGGACTCTTCTAGTCAATCCAGCCCCAACGGCAGCTCCTAAGTTCTGTTGCCCAGGAACTCCCGCCACGGCAACCGTAACTTCGTCACAGTCCCAATGATTCTCATGCAACCATCGCGCAGGATTAGTGTGCGCTCCACTATCGTCTGCGGCTCCAACTTCAGGCATGATCTTTACTTCCTTGATCTAGTATTAGAATCCCTATTCATATATTTCTTTTCGCCCTTGCGGTTAACTCTCTGTCAATTGCCTATGACTGAAGCCATAGGTTTGTAGCTACCATCCACTACTCCCGTAGGCGAAGCTTCATTTGACGCTACATTTGGCTCATTGACAAAGAGCCTGAGGTACTCAGACTTGCCAAGCACCCCGATGTTACGACTCGCATTAAGATCCGCATTCAACTCAAAACCGCAGTTGCCACAGCGAAAATCTAAGCCCTTTCTATTTTGTTTATGTATAAACCCGCATTTGCTACACCGTTGAGACGTGTATTTAGGGTTCACAAGAACAACGCATTTGCCTTTCGCATCTGCTTTGTACTGGATGAACAGCAAAAGTTTAGCATACGACCAACCGCCCAGTTTCCTGTTAAACCGTCTCCCATTTTTTTTCTTTTTGCTAATTTCAAGTTTCTCCAACGCGAACACGTCAAAAGGCTTGTTGATTATCTCTTTTGATATACAATGATTGGTGTTCAACACAAACCGTCTCTCTCGCCCCGATACCTGCTGTAATTTGCGGTGAGCAGAACGAGTGCCTACGTGCTGAAGCTTACGTTTCAAAAACTGGTACCTGCCTTTCACGGCTCTCAAATGTTTGGAGTCAAAGAAAGTGTTGTCTGAACAAGCAGCTATGTTTAATATTCCGCGGTCTATACCTAAGACTTTTCCAACTGCCTTAACCGCTACATCGGGCAGTTTCACTTGGACATTCAAGAATACTCTATTACCACGAACGACTAGCTGAGCATTCGTGTACTCGCCTTTCCATGTGTCTATGTAATCGTAGTGTTTGAATGGAAAAGTTAAGCGACCCATGACCGTTGTCAATGAAACATAGTTAGAATCTGCGAAGAATTTGAAGCAACGGTTATCGTATCTGACGGATAGGCGTTTCTTAACTACTTTGGCGAAGTCAGTTCGTAACAGCATTTCTGAGGCTTCATCTCTGGCAGTTTGAACTAAAGCTGATGGCAAGTTTGGGATAGAATCGCGGATTTGTCGGTACGTTGCTTTGTTTAATTTGTCTTTGTTATGGGTTTTATGTGTTGAGCCGTAGTCCAGAACTATCTGACAAGCTTTGTTAAAAGCAACCGCTGTTTGCAATAATGATTGCTCAAAAGGCAACTTTACCTTAACAGTTCTGAACATATTTAACAGTCACGACAAACTAACTATTAAACGTTAAGCTCGCTTTCATCCCAGAGCTAAAACATCTGGGTATTCTCGCTCGTATACTGATAAACGAGAACCATAAATAAACGAACAGCGGAGTATGTGTGTAGGCATTCAGATGTGTAGTCACTCATGGTCAAGCGTAAACGGAAATGTGCTGTCGAGCAGAAGAAACAAGACGAATTTTTAGACTGGACGCTCTCGATGGATGCTATGGACTGCTGGAACAGGGTCAAGTGAGCATTTCCAAACAACGTAGGCAAACAAGCCTTTCAATAGTGCCTTTAGCCGTAGCCTGAAGAAATTTTGTTACCCCCCCTATTTGACCGCAAAAATGGCACTCAATATTAAGCGTTTTATAGATTCGGCAAGCAGAACATTTTCCATAGTCAGTTTCTAAGCACTTGGCACATTGAAGTTTAAGGTCTTCGAACTTATTCAACTATACCACGGATCTCTTGTAAGAATTGTCGTCTTTTTTCAGAAACTCTCTTACCATACTCGTCTAGGCTGGGAGCTTTTTCCTTAACCTCTTCTGCTTCAGCTTGAACCTTTACCTTGCATGTGGGACACTCTTCAGTCTGTCTAACCTCATATGTCTTATCAACAAGCGCGTCAAGGTCTTTCTTGAATTGTCTAAGAGTTTCAATGTCTGCCTCTCCAAGTTCAGCTTTAGACGCATAAATCGCCTTTCTGATCTCCCTAGCCATATTATTCAGAACTAAAACGTTCGGGTTATCTACAGTGTTGGTGTCATCTTCAAAACCGCTTAATTCCTCAGCAACACCTCTGACTTTCTCTACAACGCCTTCGCTATCGGAACCGTCAGCCTCAGCTCTCTGAAGAGCCTCCTTCAAGAGTACTTTGGCAGTCTGTCCGTGTTTCTCACTGCAATTATGAATAGCACCATGGATTGTGAGGTAAGATTCAGTCTCATTCACATGAACATTATAGATATATCCTCGAAATGGTCTTGTCGAGACATTTTTGACTGGAATAAACACGTAGTTTTCAGTTGTGTAGCCAAAGTTTCCAGATGTTTTTTCTCCACCATCATACTCCATGCCTATCTTCTGAGCCAGTGTTCGTGCTGAATCGCCACTTATGCTCAAGCTGTAACAGTACCCCAGTGATTTAATTTCTCGTCCTTCTATTTCAGAATCACTTGGCTTTCTTTTATGTAAACCATGAAGGATGCCTAGTCGGAAGAGCAACAACCTTAACCTGTAGGCCAGTTTTATAGACGATGTAGAGTATGTGATTGAAAATCGGTGCTTTGTTCCGTCACCAGCAACTGCACCTTTGAGTAGTCTGTACTGCTTGTTTTCTGGCAGGTACATAACCCAAGACGGGATTGTCTTATTCCTCGCACCCATGCCAAACTGTTCGAACATAGGAGCAAAATACTTGCTCGACAATACAACCCTGATGGCGGTCTGGGTTTCTGTATCTGTTACACAAGGCTTTAGACCAAATAGATTCTCGATTAGATTCACTGTTCGTGTTATCAGTCCATTCTCATGTCTGCCAAAGCTAAAGGTTATGTTGATCCCCCTTTTGCACCTATCAAAGCTACCTTCGGCAATGTAAAGACCCATAAGTTCCATCAAGTCTTCAGTTGCAATTCCGATGTCTTTGATCTCTCTCATCCGAGGAAAGGCAATGAAATCTTCATTTGTTATATCCTTAGCTTGTATCCAGTTCAGCAAACTCTCGTCTATGCCCTCTTCTCTCCATTCTGATTGTGGCTTACGAACATTCTTAACCACATACAGAGGATGTTCTGGAGTCAGTTCTAAAGGAATATTAGCATATGCAAAATCGATTTTAACGAGAGAACCATGGTAATGACGTTTCATACAATCCTTGATATTTCGAACTTGACCCTTATGATCTATAACGGTATGTTTGTTTCTTATGCTTCCCATACCGACTACTGAATTAGCAGTATAGACAATCGTTGAGCTAGGTACACATTCGAGGCAGTATGAGACCTTTGATTGCCCCTCAAAGCTTAGGTGACTCATAGCCTTCATAGGTACATCTGTCTTAAAATATTTTCTCCAATCTGCGTCGTTTAGCCACTCATCAAGCATAGGACATGTTAACGGATTGCAGAAGTGCCATGAAACAAGTTTCCTTATGAGGCATTCAAAACAAGGAACATCAAGCGAATCGGTGGGTAACATAATACTTTTTCTGTTGACTATATAAATTAGATACCTCTTATCTGCTGATAATTCTTGTTAAGCGAAAAGAAAAAGAGAGGAAATTATTATTTAAGGAATGTGGTTGCAGTCAGCAGTCAAGTTTCGAGATTGCTTCGCAATAGGGGCACACAACCATTGGTTGACCGACGATGATAGGAAAATACTTTAGACAGTTCAGACACTTAATTTTGACTGTGCCTATCTCCTTGCTCGGAGTATTTATTTCCAGACGTTTTGCAACGGCACTACCGAGATTCCTCGTCAAATCAGCAACAGGCCCATCAAGCGCTTTTGCAATTAGACCATAAAGCTGTTTTTGGTCTTCTTTGTCTTCTACATGCCTTGCCATTTCCCAGTCAAGCCTTTTGTTTTCCAATTCAAGCCACTTGTTGTCTTGCCTCTCTCTTTGCTCCATTTCCTTAAGTCGCAAATCAATCTCTGCTTTCCTATAATCCGTTGGAATCTTTTTCTTTGTTTCCTTCTTTTCAGACATACATTCACCTCCATTGGATACTTTCCATGCCTTACCATACCTTGCTAGACTTCACCACACATCACCGCGCTTGACATTTCCGCACCAGACCTCGAATTGCCTTGCCATACAATACTTTACCTTGCCCAACCGTTCTGGACCCAACAGTACCACACGGTACATTACTGTACTCCACATCACCATGCCATGCCTCAAATTGCCTTGCCTTGCAACGCTTTACCCAACCATACCACTCAATACCTCACAAGACACTACACGACGTTACCGCACCTTACCAAACCTTAAACTGCCTCACCTTACACGGCCACACATCACAGCACTCTGCCTTACCAAGCTTCACATCACCTCACAGCACCCTAAATTGCATTGTTTTGTGGGAGGCTGGAAAAACACCAGCCTAATCGACTATTTCAAATTTTGAGACTTCAAAGGTTCCGAACCAGCCTTTATGTTGCGGTCTGTAGTCTAGCAAGCCCATTCTTGTTCCAGCATCATCCAATATTGTTTCCAATGTTTTCACTATTTGCTCTGTCAAGATCCGTTTGTTGTAGACGATTTGGAACTTTATCTCCCATTGAGGTATTTTTGCTCGGGCTTTTATGACACGCGCTTTCATTATGACGACTGGTCTACTGTCAACTTCATAGTTGCAGTGTCCAAGCGGTATGAATTCTGGTTCGACTCTTATGGTTCCAGCCAAGAGTCCGCTCAGCCCTGTTTTTCCGCTCTTATACTGTGTAGCAGTTCGGATTAACATGCTGTAGATTGCGTATCCTGGAACGTAGAGCTGTTTTTTTCCGTCTATGGTTGCTATGTATGCGGCTGCTTCTGCCTCTTTTTGGTCATCGTATTCCTTTAATGTTTGTCTGCTTTTTGCCTTCAAAACATCTGAGTTCAAACGATTCATGAGCAACGGTGTCAAACCTTTGATTGTCACGTTAACTCTGCCGAATTTCTTTTCTTTCTTTTCCATTCTTTTTCACCTCCATACCATGCCTTACAGGACAAGACCTGACCTTACTTCGCAAAACCTCACTAAACCATACAGTACCTAACCACAAATTGCCTTATAGTCCGAGTTTTTGTTGCAGTAGTTGAAACAAGCGAACGGTCATTTCCTTGATTTGTGGTTGTTCAATGGAGTAGGCTCCGCTTTCGAGTAATTCGATCATCTGAGTTAACAGTCCAGTTACACTCGCAACGTTGAAGCTCGTTTGGTCAACAGTTTGCAATGTTCCAGCTTCGGCATCTACATTGGTTAGGACGCTTTTGAGGTAGATGGTTTCGCCTTTTGGTCCCACTATTATTCTTTGTTGAAGAAGACCTATCTTGTCAACGGGAACCTTGATTAGCTCGCTGATTTCTTGTAGCTTAAACCGCATTTTCTTGAGCTTGTCGATGATTCTGACTTTTTCCTGAACGCTTAACTGTCTTCCATGAGCACTGTTCAATTTTACAGCATCAACAAACATTTCCCTTTCGCTTTTGTATGTTTTGACTATGGCGTCAATATACTCTTCTTTGAGCATTTTCTTTGCTTCGATCCTATGTACTCCGTCAACGACATACTTTTTCTTTTTGTAGATGCCGACAGTAATGGGCGGAAAGATACTGTTGGCTTTCATAGCTTGGGCGTATTGGTAGGCAGTTAGCCAGCCAGACTTTATGCGTGGGTACACCTCACTGTCAATGGTTAGCTCGCTGATTTTCATCAGGGTTGTTTTCATTTACTTGCCAGCTCCATTATGAAGTCGTGCCAGCTCTTACTTCCCTTAGCCTTCTTGAGACGCACAAACTCCGCATCCTCAAACACTTCAGCTATTCTTTTCATTTCAAACCTCCTTTGTAAGACTAAGAGAGTATCAGACTCTCTGCTTAAAAAGCTTGCGGATAATGAATTTGCGGTTATATATGATTATGCGTATGGTCTCGCATCAAAAGTTATATCAGCTTGTTTTCATAGTATTTGCTTGATGACCAGATGCCACTCAAAGAATTGACTGATTTTGAGCGCGTATTGATCGCCATATCATCGTTAGCCCTGACTTGTCCATCAGCTTACACTATCGCTTGGAGCAAACAGGAGCATAAGCAACAGGTGCCGATACTCTACGCTGGCATCGCAACAAGCGCAACCACAGTTGTCGGTGCTATTCTCGGCAAGAAATGGCATGGCGACACGATCATGTGGGGTGGGCTGGCTGCAACTCTGGGTTTGTTCAGCTACGTGACTTTCATCTATAATCCATCAAATATGGTTCCAGCAAAAACCATGAACCAACAAACCCAGCCTTTAACAGTCTCCAAATACATAATCACCGCTTAAATACGGGTATTTGGTTTTTTGCGTTTAAAGTACATTATGCGAATGGTCTTTCCCATGCCGACTATCTAGAAATTGTTGGTCAAACACAAGTAGTTTTGGCTTGCGGTTAATTGTTTCGACTATATGCGACATTTCTGCCTAAAAGCATCCGTGTGCTGTAGCCCATACTTCTTGTAGGCTTTGCATATCTTCTTCTGCCCTTGCTTGCATTTGGATGTCTGGGGTTGCGCATATCGAGACATAGCATTGAGAACTCGACCTTTAGGTTTTAACGGGTACTTGGCAACACCGTCAATTACACAGGCGAAATCCTTCAGTTTCAGTCCTTGTCGCCTATATTTGGCTGGAATGAGAACACTTGTTTTGAAATAAGCTCGTCCTAGCCTAAGAAATTTTTTAGCCATTTGACCTTAACCCTATTCATAACTGTGTTGTCCTAGACTTAAAAGGATTTTTTAGCGTGCCTTTCCGCTTGGGCTTTCGTGAACTTAGCCTTGTCATAGAGAACCGACTGAATAATTGTGCCTACCTTGCATCTTCCACGCTTAAATTTTCGAATCGGACAGCAAACCACAGCCTTGATTCCCTTCCGTTTACTCAAGGTTTTGACGCGAAAACTGGTTTTGGCACAAGCTGTTGGGCTACGTATTCTCGCTCGGTAATAATTCTTGGTTACATGAACCTTCTTGACCATTCGACCTCATCCTCCATATAAAAAGGGGTTGAAATACGCTTAAGGGTTTACGATGCTTTGTTACTTCAAACGGCAGACGATTGTACCAACACGTTTCATCCGTCTTGCAGTACTCTTTCGCGCGACCCTACGTACACGTCTTACACGCCTACGGCCAACTTTTCTGCCCTTTCTCCTTTTGTATTTACGTGTGTACTTGGCTCTTACTTTTGCTCCTTTCGCGCATTTCTTAGCAGCTTTCTTGAATGCGGCTCTCCACTTTGTCTTGCCCTTGATATGTTTGCCCTTGAGCTGTTGTTTCATACATGTTTGGAATTTTCCCATTCTAATCACTAATATGGTTTTACAATGGAAAGTTATTAAACCCTTCACAAAATCGGTTTGTTTTCAATATCTGTTGTTTTTTCAGGGATGACCTTTCTATTTCCGTTTCGAATAATCTAAGGAACATAAACAGATTTCTTATTATGGCTTCAGTTGTTGAAACTTTTACTTGCGAAAGATCCATGCCTTCGCTCATCTTCTGCATGTAGGGTACAAGCAATGTAGATAAGTCTTCTAACAACTGATCATCCCAACAGGCTTTTTGCAGGTGATAGAATGTCTTGTCTTCAGAAGTCGAAGTTACGATCATTCCCCACTCAACCATCTGCTCAAGATGATAGCTCACAAGTTGCTGAGACAATCGACTGCGTTTGGCGATGTGCTGTGCTATGAGAGGTTCTCCAACTCTCCTTAAAGTCTGGATGATCTTGATTTTGCTGGCGAAAACCTCTTCAAGGTTCAATTCGCTTCGTCTTCCTTATACGATCTATCTCATTCAGGTCTTCCATCAGCTCAGGGCTATCTCTAGCAGCATCTTTGATTTTTCTGGCAACCTGTTCAGAACTGAGTTCCCCACGAACATATCGTTCAG
>Ga0315279_10007155_pt1 | contig 13872 bp, 15 predicted proteins | sample YL17G06_20_MG_FD_203694 | JGI IMG/M metagenome (GOLD analysis project Ga0315279, IMG submission 203694) | Sediment microbial communities from Yellowstone Lake, YNP, Wyoming, USA - YL17G06_20 | ecosystem: Environmental > Aquatic > Freshwater > Lake > Sediment | place: USA: Wyoming | collected... | reverse complement strand
ATATCACGATCCGGCTCACCAATACTCACGACCTGCCGCAGTTGCTGGCGGAAGTACTTGACAGCTGCATCAAAGTCTCGAATGCCGACAGCGGTTCGGTGCAGCTGATCAATAAGGCCACCAATGAACTGCTCATCGTCCAGCAGCGAGAGATCCATTCGCCGTCGTCACGCTGCACCCTGGACGACGACCAGTCCGTTATTGCCAAGTGGGTCATCAAGCACGGAACATCGCTGCTGATCAATGGCGGATCCACCGTGCCCGACGTTTCGATCCCGCTTAAGCGCAAAGACATCGAATCGTCCATCTCCGTTCCGCTCAAGGTGCTGGACGAAACCATCGGCGTCATCAATCTGAACCATTATAAAAACAAAGAACCGTTTGCGATGGCGCACCTCAATGTGGTCGAGGTGCTGGCGGCCCAGGCGGGGATCGCCATCAATAATTCCAATCTTTACTCATCTGTCAACCAGAAGCTCGCCGATCTTTCTCTCATCTGCAATTATTCGGCGCGTCTCATGGGTCTGGTGGAAAAAAACGACATCATCCAGTGCTTTTTCGAAACCATCAAGAAGCATTTTCCCATAGACGTCATCGGCTACCTGACTGTGGAAAAGCGGACCAGCGAATTCGCCTACTGGTCGCGTCTGCCGATCTCGTATGAACAGCTGCAAATGGTATGCGACAAGGCGGTTGAGACCTACGAAGAAAAAGGCGCCAAAGTGCAGCGGAAAAAGATTGCGCTGCGGCCCATGGCCTCGGTCGACGGCAATGAACCCAGCGGCACGGCCGTCCTGCTTGCCTTTCACCACACCATGCGCATGCAGCTCGAGGGCGCCGACCATGGGGTGCTTTACTTTGGCGCCGCCAAGAGCCCCGACAACGTTGCCGATAAAATCGGTCTTCTCTCAAGCCTGATCAACCAGACCACCATCGCCCTGACCAACTCCAGGCTTTACAATGACATGAAAGAGAACTACATCAAAACGATCAAGGCGCTGGCCATTGCCGTTGACGCGAAAGACACCTATACGCACGGTCATTCGGAAAATGTATGCAATCTGGCCTCCGAAATCGCCGAGGAAATGGGGCTGGACCAGCGTATCACCAGCTCGATCCGCGACGGCGCCCTGCTTCACGATATCGGAAAAATCGGCATTCCTGGCTATATTCTCAACAAGCCCGGCGCATTGACACACGAGGAATTCAACGGCATTATGAAGACCCATGCGACGCTGGGCGCCAATATCGTCAAGGACGTACCGTTCCTCAAAGACTTGTACGAGCTGATCCTCTACCACCACGAAAACTTCAACGGTTCCGGCTATCCGGACGGACTGAAAGGCGATGAGATCCCCCTGGGCGCCCGCATCGTCCATGTGGCCGACGCCTTTGAGGCCATGACCTCCAACCGACCGTACCGCAACAGCCTGGGCAAAAAAGAGGCCTTCCGAAGATTGACAGAAGAAAAAGGAAACTACTTTGACCCGCGCGTCGTGGAGGCGTTCTTCGCGCTGGCAAAGAAAAAAGGCTGGTTGAATAACGGGGCATGATGCGCGCGCAGGCCCGATTATCCGGGCGCCGGCATGTCCATGATAAACGCCTTTTTCACCACGCATGCCTCATACACTTTCGAGCGCCGCACCTTCTTGACCACCAGTTCCACTCGGTCAAGCGATATGGTGTCCTCCATTTTCGGCTGGCGTTCAAGCCGCCGGCGCATCCACTCGTCCACCGTGGTGTTTTCATTGGGGATTGACGGGTCGATCTTGTCCCGTAACAGGCCCATGATCGCCGAACCGCCGGCAAGGAACCGTTCGTGGGTGATCTGGTAGACATAGTTGGGGAGGATGTCGTATTCGTCTTCGATTTCGCCCACCACGGACTCAATGACGTCTTCCAGAGTGACCAGACCAACGGTTTTGCCCTGATCGTCCTTTACGACGGCCACGTGATGATGGCCCTGGGTCAGGCGCGCCAGCATGGTCGACAGGTTGTCCGAGGCGCGTACGCTCAGCATGGGCCGCATGATCCCGCGCAACGTGGGGTCCGCCGGATTGATGCGCAGGGCCGTCACGATGTCCTTGAAATTCACGTAGCCCAGCACATTGTCAAGGTTTCCGTTTTCGACAAGCGGATAGCGGGTATGATGGTGCAGGTGCGCCTCGATGAGCGCTTCGGTAAGGTTCATGGAAACGGAAAGATGTTTGATTTCATCCTTGCCCACCATGATGTCGCGGACCGTGGCGCTGGAGAGCGTCATGCTGCGCGCCACCAGTTTTTCCTGCTCCTTGCTGATCAGACGGTTCAGCGAGGCGAACCGCGTGAGGATCGAAATTTCATTGAGCGCGTCATTAGTGCTCTGCTTGTGCGTTTTGCCGCCGAGGAACGGACGGTTGATAAAGGTGATAAGGTAGACGACAGGCGACAGGATCGTCACCATGAATTGCAGCGGCAATCCTATCGCCTGCGAGACGAACCCTTTGAATTTTACACCCAGTGTTTTGGGGATGATTTCGCCCCATTGGATGATGATCAACGAGAAGATGAATGAGTACAGCGCCAGCCATTTTGTTCCGTAAATGTCGCTGAACAGCGACCCGGAAATCGCCGCACCCATGGCATTGGCAAAGGTGTTAATGATCAGAATGACGGAAATCGGCTTTTGAATATTTTCCTTGAGCCGTTGCCAGGTCCGGCCGATCCTGGGCTTGTTCTCCGATATCTTCGCAATGTCCGAAAGCGAAAGGCTGAGCAGGCATGCCTCGGACAGCGAGCACATGAAAGAAAAAGACAGGGCGATAAGGATGACGGCAAATAACAGGACCACGGTTCCTCCTTGGAATCATCGAATATGCGGCGGAAAGCAAGACACTAAAAATAGCACACGGGCGGATATCGGGGCATCAAGGCCCCCTTGGGATTGCCTCTTATGCGGCGGATTTAGCCGCGGAAGTCACGATTTTAATGGCTGTAGGGGAGATGATGGCATATCCCGGCTCGATGGCAAAGGCCTGATTGCCGCTTTCTTTCTGCAGGCGCACGGGGCCGGCCTTGAGGCTGGCAAGACAATGGGCATGGCCGGGATAAACGCCCAATTCGCCGGACGCTCCCGGCAGGACCACGAATTCGAACTGGTCCGAAAGCTCGGTCTTATCGGGGGTGACTATGTTGACGGGAATGGTTTTCATGCTGATTGCCTTGCATCCGCGCGTATAAATCCCATGAGCGTGAGGCGCGTCTTGCGCTCATGGGATTTTCTCGGTTCGTTTTGGTATTCTTTTAGATTTCGGTATTGTTTAGGATTTCGGATTTCGGATTTAGGATTTAGAATTTCCCGGCCGCGGCGCCTGTGCTGAGCGCAGTCGAAGCATCGCCGCGCCAGGCGCTATCCCGACAACTTCCGCGCTTTCTCCTGCACTTCATCCACATTGCCGGCCATGAAAAAGACCTGCTCGGGAATGTTGTCCAGTTTACCTTCAATCAACTGGCGGAAACCATCGATGGTTTCCGAAAGCGGCACGTGCTTGCCGGCATAGCCGGTGAATACTTCGGCCACCGAGAAGGGTTGCGAAAAGAAACGCTGTATTTTGCGCGCCCGGGCCACGGTGACCTTGTCTTCTTCGGACAACTCTTCCACACCGAGAATCGCGATGATGTCCTGCAGGTCTTTATAGCGCTGCAGGATACGCTGCACTTCGCGGGCAACGGCATAATGCGCTTCGCCCACCACCAGGGGATCAAGCATTTTCGACGATGATTCGAGCGGGTCCACGGCCGGGTAAATCCCGAGTTCGACGATTTTGCGTGAGAGAACGATGGATGCGTCGAGATGGCTGAATGCCGTTGCAACGCCAGGGTCGGTCAGGTCGTCCGCGGGAACATAGATGGCCTGGACCGAGGTGATAGACCCGTTTTTCGTGGACACAATGCGTTCCTGAAGTTCGCCCATTTCGGTGCCGAGGGTAGGCTGATAACCCACCGCGGAAGGCAGGCGGCCGAGAAGTGCGGAAACTTCGGCGCCGGCAAGCACGTAGCGGAAAATATTATCGATGAACAGGAGCACGTCCTGGTTCCGCTGGTCGCGGAAAAATTCGGCCTGCGTAAGGCCGGCAAGCGCAACGCGCAGGCGCGCGCCCGGCGGCTCGTTCATCTGGCCGAACACGAGTACTGTTTTGTCAAGAACCCCCGATTTGCTCATATCAAGGTACAGGTCGTTGCCTTCGCGCGTGCGTTCGCCCACGCCCGTGAACACCGACACGCCGCCATGGTGCTTTGCCACGTTGTGAATAAGCTCCATGATGACCACGGTTTTGCCGACGCCGGCGCCGCCGAAAAGCCCGACTTTGCCGCCTTTGCGGAACGGAACCAGCAGGTCGATCACCTTGATGCCGCTCTCAAAAACCTGCAGGTCCGTGTTCTGATCGAGCAGGGTGGGGGGGAGCCGGTGGATCGGCTCGAACGGACGCTTTTCATCGGTCTTGATTTCGCCTTTGTAATCGATCGGTTCGCCGGCGTAGTTCATAAGGCGGCCAAGGCAGCCTTCACCGACCGGCACGGTGATGGGATGGCCGGTGTCCTCCACTTCGTAGCCGCGTCCCAGACCTTCGGGCGAACCGAGAACCAGAGTGCGCACCGAGTTGGCGCCCATATGCAGCATCACTTCGAGGCGGAGCTTGCCTGATTGGCCCGCCACAAGTCGTTTGTCGGTTACTACCAGCGCATTGAAAATGGGCGGCAGTTCCGACTGGTCGAATTCCACGTCTACGACCTGACCGAAAATCTGGATGATTTTTCCTTTGAGCATAATTATTTGACCACCTCGTTGGTTCCGATGATTTCTATGAGTTCACGGGTAATGATCGATTGGCGGAGCTTATTCATTTCAAGCGTGATGGTGTCGATAAGTTCGGTGGCATTGCGCGTTGCATTGTCCATGGCGGTCATGCGCGCTGCGAGCTCCGCCTGATAGGATTCCCGCAGCATCTGATACAACCGGGATTTCAGGTAGAACGGGACCAGAGACGTCATCAGTTCTTCAACCCCGGGCTCGAACAGATAATCATCGCGATACTGCTTGTTGTCGGCCGCTGCGGCCGGCAGCTCGATAGGCAGGAGAACATCGCGTACGACTTCCTGCTTGATAACATTGCGGAATGCCGTGCGGATGACCATAAGGCGGGAGAGGCCTTTTTCCGCGAACGCTTTCATAATGTCTTTGGACATCAACTCAGCGTCCGCGAATGTCAAATGATTGAAAATCCCTTCATACGCTTTTTCGATCGGTATCGTCCGGCGCCGATAATACTTGACAGCTTTGCTTCCCACGGTAAAAAGCGTGATATGGCTGTTTTTCGCGCCGGCGATGCATCGTTCGCTCTCTTTTATCACATTGCTGTTGAATGAACCGCACAGGCCTTTGTCGGATGTCATGACGACCAGTCCGATATTTTCCGCCGGGGCCTGGGGACGGAAAAAGGGGAGTATATTGCGCGCCATCATGCGCTGGCTGCAGGCGACACGCAGCGCCTTTTCGACTTCGGAAAGGAATTTTTTGGCCTCGGTCGCCTGGCGTTGCGCGCGGGCAAAGCGCGCGCCCGACACCATTTTCATCGCCTTGGTGATCTGGCGCGTGCTCTTGACGCCCTGTATCTTTTTCCGGTATTCCGCGAGTGACGGCATAAGGCAATTTCGGATTTCTGGATTTAAGATCGCAGATTTAAAGAATCGGCTTCATCTCCTGTATCGCCGCTATCAATTTGGTCTTCATTGCATCGTCGATCTGCTTTTTATCCTTGATTTCCTTGAGAAGGTCCGCATGCCGGTCATCCATGAATTTCAGGAAATCCGTCTCCCATTTGCGGATTTTATTCACCGGCATGGAATCGAGATAGCCGTTGACGCCGGCAAAAATCACGGCGATCTGCTTTTCCACGGCCATGGGTTTGAACTGGTTCTGCTTGAGCAGTTCGGTAAGTCGTTCGCCGCGCGTCAGCTGGGCCTGGGAGCTTTTGTCAAGGTCCGCGCTGACCTGGGCAAACGCGGCCAGGGCCGAATATTGCGCCAGGTCGATGCGCAGGCTTCCGGCCACCTGGCGCATGGCCTTGATTTGCGCGCTGCCGCCCACCCGTGAAACCGAGAGCCCCACGTTGACCGCCGGCCGCACTCCCGAAAAGAACAGCCCGCCTTCCAGGTAGATCTGGCCGTCGGTGATGGAAATGACGTTGGTGGGGATGTAAGCGGATATATCGCCCGCCTGGGTCTCGATGATGGGTAGGGCGGTGATTGATCCGCCGCCATTCTTTTCCGACAATTTACAAGCGCGTTCGAGTAACCGGGAATGGAGATAAAAGACGTCGCCCGGATAGGCCTCGCGGCCCGGCGGACGGCGCAGCAGCAGTGAAAGCTGACGATAGGCCTGCGCGTGCTTGGTGAGATCGTCGTAAATCACCAGCACGTCCTTGCCCTGCCACATGAATTCTTCGCCCATGGCGCAACCGGCATAGGGCGTGACGTATTGCAGCGGCGCCGAATCCGAAGCCGTGGTGCAGATAATGATCGTATATTCCATTGCCCCGTTTTCTTCCAGCGTTTTTGCGATTCCGGCGATGGTCGACAGCTTCTGGCCGATGGCGACATAAATGCAGATGGGCCGCTTGGGTTCGTTTTTCTGATTGATAATGGTATCGATGACAATTGCGCTTTTGCCGATCTGGCGGTCGCCGATGATCAATTCGCGCTGCCCGCGGCCGATGGGGATCATGGCGTCGATTGCCTTGATGCCTGTCTGCAACGGCTCTTTGACCGGTTGACGCTCCATAACGCCGGGCGCGATTACCTCCACCGGCCGGTGTTTTGTCGCGGCCAGAGTGCCTTTGCCGTCCAGGGTTTCACCCAGCGGATTGACCACGCGGCCCAGCAGCGCGTCGCCCACCGGCACTTCCATGACGCGGCCGGTGCGCTGCACCTCGTCGCCTTCCCTGATGGCGTTGGCGTCGCCGAAAACGATGCACCCGGCGCTGTCTTTTTCAAGGTTCATCATCATGCCGAAGACGTTATGGGGGAATTTGACCAGCTCGCCGTAGACGGCCTCGTCAAGGCCGAACACGCGGGCGATGCCGTCGCCTACCTGCAGCACGTAGCCGGTTTCGCGCACTTCGAGTTTCGACTGGTATTTTTCCAGCTCGCGCTGGATGACGCCGGAGATTTCGCTGGTTGAAATTGCCATGAGACAAATCCTTATTGTAAAGACGCGATGAAAAGCATATCGGACATCGTTTCGATGCGCGATTTAAGGGAATTATCAACGGTCCGGTCGCCGATGCGCAGCTTGAGGCCGCCGATGATCGACGGGTCCACCCGGCAATCCGCCGCGATCTGCTTGCCGGTAATGGCCGACAAACGCCGGTTGATGGCGTTTGTCTGCTGATCAGTAAGGGCCACGGCGCTGGTCACGGTCACATCGATCCGGTTCTGGTTTTTTTTGCGCAGAATTTCGAGTTCGTCGGCGATCAAAGCAAGCAGGGAAATGCTCTGCCGGAAAATCAGGCCGTGAATGACCTGCTTGATGAGGTCCGGGACCCGTTCGCCCGCCATATGGTCGACAAGCGCGATCTTCTGGACAGATGGGATTGCCGGGTGTAAAAAGAAATATGCCAGTTTCCGCGACGCCCTGAGCTGCGCGGCAATGGCCTGAATGGCCCGCAAATGCCCATCAAACGAACCTTTGGTGAGCACGTTGATCGTCTTGGCGTATTCCTGCGCTCGCGCCGACTCCTTCATGATCCCGCTCCATGACCGGACAGGTTTTTCTCATTTACTTTTGATAAAAGATCGTCGATGAGCTGCTGGTGCGCGCTTTTGTCGATCGACCGTTCGATGATCTTTTCGGCCACGGCGATGGACAGCTGCGCAATGTCGGCGCGCAAGGCCCGCACCACCACGCGGCGCTCTTCCTGCAATTGCTGTTCATTTTTCTGGCGCATGGCAAGCACCTCTTCGTGCGCCTGTTTGATGATGTCGTCGCGCATGCGCGTGGCCTCGCTCTTTGCGGCGTTCATCGCCTCTTCGGACTTCTGCTGGATCTCTCTGACGCGCACCTGATAGTCTTCTTCTAGACGGGCCACGGCCTTTCGGGCCTCCTCGGCCTGTGCAAGCGCTTTGGCGATGGAATCCTGGCGGCCCTGGACGAATTTCTTCAGCGGCTTCCAGGCCGCCATCCAGACCGCCGTGGCCATGACGCCAAAGGTGAGCACCTGAATGGCCATGATGGGCCAATCAATGCTGATCAGGCTATGTGATTCTTCCATGCGAATCTCCCTGGAGACGAAAATAAACGATCCTATGCGCTCCAGACCGCCGGTTGGGCGGTCATCGGAATTTACGCTTTGAACATCGCCTGGAACGGATTGGCGAACAGGAGCAACATGGCGATAAAAAGCGTGTATAGCACTTGCGCTTCGATCAAAGCAAACCCGATCAGCATCACCGCGCGCAGCTGGCCCTGCATTTCAGGTTGGCGCGCCATGCCCTGAAGTGCCGCGGCAATGAGCAGGCCCATGCCGAGTCCGCAGCCGGCCGCCGCAAGACCGACGCCAATTCCGGCGGCTAATACCGTTGCCGAAAAGTAACCTGCCGCTCCGGCCACCGCGCCCGTGCCTTCGGATGCCAGAAGTGAGCCTGCCGATGTAAGCATGAGGACCGCACCCACCCATAGCTTTTTCATGATCCTATCCTCCTTCGATGATAATGTTTTTAAATCCGGCTTAATGACCTTCCTGCGCCTGTATAGCGCCTGCGATATACGACATTGAGAGCATCATGAATACCAGCGCCTGAATGAACGCCACGATCAATCCCAGAAGCAGGATGAACGGCCGAAGGAACAGCGGGGCCAGGCCGAGGAGGTATTGATGCGAGATGAAAAACGAATAGATCAGCGTTGCCAGAATGGTTAAAAACAGCTCTTTTGAAAAAATATTGCAGAATAGTCGAAGGCCCAGTGAAAACGGTCGCAGGAAAAAGGAAATGAACTCAATAACTATTAGCAGCAATTTAATGGGAAAGAGCGCTGGCGGCATGGATGGCCCTAAAAATTGTTTGAAATATCCCATGCCATGCTCTTTGATCCCCATAACGTTAAAGTAAATGAACACCATGATTGCCAATCCAAACGTCAGGTTCATATCAGAAGTAGGGGAGACCAGGCAGGGGATCAGACCGATCAGGTTCCCCAGGAGGATGAAGAAAAACAGTCCCAGGAACAACGGATAATATGATTTTGCTTTCGGCCCTACGATTTCATCCGCCAGCCCGCATACATAATCAAAGAGCATTTCCAGGACCAATTGGATGCTTCCGGGAACCAGTTTCGGTTTTCGCGCGATGACAATAGAAACAACCGCGATGACCGCCCAGGTAAACCATGCCATGGCCACGGTCGTAGGAATGTGCGGGATATTGTAAACGATGCCTTCGCGGATTCCGGCGGCGGACATGGCTATTGGGCTCTCCCGGTTTTTCGTTCCCGCCCGGTGGCTGCTTTTCCGTTTAAACCGGATTTTTGCGGCGCGCGGCGGAAAGAAATTTGACAAATGCGCTTATGCCGATGCCAAGCGCTCCAACAGTAACACCGATAAGTATACCAATCGTGTTAATTTTAATCAAGAGGATTGTTGCGGCGAATATGCCAAGCATCAAAGGAATGCGGAACAGGAGCGCCCCCATGATATGATCTCTCATCATGCGCGAAAATGTGGCCTCGGCATCGCGGCGGAACGAGACAGCAAACAGCAGCAGCCCGATTGTCGCGATGGTCAATCCGGCGGCGATGCCGGCGGCAATCGATTGGCGTCCGGGGCAAACGCAGAGCACGGCGGAAGTCCCCGCCAGTATCGATGCCGCAAGGATGATGGTGCGCGTCTTCATGGGCTTTTGCGCGGCCCGTCAGGTTTGAAGGATGAATCAATGGCCTTAATGGCGCGCACAATCTGCCAGAATCCCGCGAATGTTCCCAGCAAAAAGCCGATGATCGTCAACCACGGACGGCTATGGAACCATTTATCGAGATACCATCCGCCGCCAAGGCCGAGGGCAGTCGAAAGAATAAGATTGATACCCAGCGATGAAAGCCAGAGCAGGTCTCCTGCGGCGGAAACGCCGGGGCGCGGCTTAAGAAATTCAGCCAGCTTTTTCTTGGGCATGCGAGGGATCCGCTTTCGGTTTATCATCCAGGGAGATGCCGGCTTTGATCAGGCGGTGCTTCCCATATTTCAGCTTGAGGTCGTGAAGCAGGAATTCATCGCCCTGGGGCTGCATTCCCGCTTTGAAAAGCACTTCCATGACATCGAGCTGCTCTACCGTCTTCCGCAGCTTCCCGACGTCGGCAACGAATACTTCCGCAAGGCCGTTGCGTATATGAGAATCCGAAGCCGCTTTATTGATCAATCGGATTCCATACGGGCCATAAAGCTGCTTGAATTCCGCTTCATGGGAAGTGAAATCGCGATTGATCAACAGACGCTTGATCCACCATTCTATAAAAAAGACGAGAGCGCGGACTCCGATAAACGTTCCAAGCCCGATCCAGATTGAATGAAGCAGAAAGCCTGATACTATCCCGACTGCTGCCGAGCCGTAGAATCGATAGAATGACAGAGGCCACATGGAATAGGAATATAATCCATATCAGGCCGAATATCAATACGTTATGAATGCCGATTCATTCTTTACTTTATGGGCAGAAGAGCGATCCGATAGCTTCATGGCGAAGGATTTCCCATCATGTTCGCAACTACTGCCGGAAGGCCGCTACTGCCGCAGCATCCCTTTGATCGCCATCGCAATGGCCTTGGCGGTTTCCTCGGAGATCTGGATGCCTTTTTTCGGCATTCCCGGTTTGCCCGTTCCTGACTTGACTGCGGGTAAAAAGGGCCTGGCATTGTTTCCCGCGCCGGCGGATTTAAACGGATTTGTAGCGGCTCGGCGATATCCATCAGGGGTCAGATATTGCGGTTTTTCGTACATGCGCGGTCTCCATGCGGCGGAACGTTCCGGATATGATTATGCCGTGTGGAATGTCCGGATACAAGCGAAATTGCGGAATGCAGGCTCAGACGCGGAATTCCCGCTCAACGATTTCGGTGATGAACCGGTCTATTGACACGGGATAATATTGAAACGCCGGACCGAACACCAGCGCGGTCTTGATGTTCTCGTTCATCATCAGCCGGTCGTGGAGCGAATCCAGGTGTTCCTGCGCCGGGATTTCAAAATTGGCGATATTAACGTATTCGCTCTGGATCTTCAGGTTTTTTTTGCGGGCAAAGGAGAACGAAAAAAGCCGGCCCTGAATCTCTTTGTCGAATGTCTCCGGATCGAACACATCGCCGAAGGTTTCGGCCAGTGCTCCGGGGGAGATCACGAATTTCGGCGAAACATTCACCTTGCCGTTGATTTCAATGGAGTGCCGCGGATTATCATCATCCGGTGTCACCAGGATGTAGGGGAGCTGATGATACCCGGATATAATGCCGGCAACGGGCTTGCGCACGATGTGCGTGGCCAGGTATGCCTGCTTGAGTTCCGGCCTTTCGCTGTAATACTGTTCGGCCCATCTCTCAAAATTATCGGATGATTGATCGTCCCACATGGGAGGAAAATACTATTTGGGGGGCGCGTTTGGCGTTCCCGGCAAAATCCGCGTTCGCTCCAGGACACGCATGCTTTTTCCGTCCCTCGACTTTTGGAGTTTTCCATTTAATATTGAATTGTCCTACTGCATTGACCCTCTGTTCCACCTGAACCTATTTTTGAAAGCCGTAATTGCTCATTCAATATAATGGCAAAGGACAACTACATACGATCATGAAATCCAGTTTTCTCACGTTGTTTTTCCTTTCCTTGTGCCTTTCATGCGCGCGTTCTCCTTTCGACGCATCCACCAGCGTCGGCAAGGAGGTGCTTGATGAAGTCGATCCTTCCTACACCGATTTCGGGTCGCGCGCGGCCATCGACACCGCCGTCGTCGGCATTATCGGCGCAGGCAGCCTCCGGTCCGCGTCGTCCGGATTGCATGCCGGCGAAGTGCTCTGCATCGGGCAATGGCCCGACAGCGGCGAATTCGCGAAAAGCTATATCGAATTCTCAATTGACACTACGATCATCAGCAAATTCAGCCTCATCATGGATACGCGGCTTTCAACGGGGATCACCGCCTGCCGCCTGGTGCTGAAGAACGATACGGTCCTGTACCGCGCGGACTTGAGCGCCCTGCAAACGATCTCCGTGTCCCGGTTTTCCGGCGAGCGGACCTATTCGCAGCCGATCGATTCTGCGGTCAATCCGGCGGACATTCTGCCGGTCGCGAGCTGCTCGCTGCGCACCAACGGCGAATCCGTCTTGCTTTTTGATACCGGATCTGTTTTTGTCAAGGATTTGAAGTCGGCATTGGATTCGCTCAAGGCCGGCATACCGCGCATGCGCCGGCTCGATACGCTTATCACCCAGGCTAATGATTCCGCAAAAAGCGCCGCCGGCCGCAGCGATACCGCTCATGTGCGCATTTTCGCCGATTCGATCATCGCGCTAAGCAATTTAAAATCAAGAAAACTGAGGTTTGTTCTTTCGACCGACGGCCGGGTTATGTCGTTTATCAATAAAAAAGGCACATATCTCCCGCATATCGATTTCGCGTATAATCCCACCGCCGACACCTTCACAACCGTCAATGCTTCATTCGGCGATTATACGGCCTTTGAAACCGCGGCCGCGGGTCGGGACAGTCTGGCGATCGCTTCCACCGGTGCGCAACGCTGCGCGCTTTTTAAAATCGATTTTTCCCAGCTGCGGGAGGACGCGCAGCGGGTGCATGCTCGAGGCGTTCTCAAAGCCACGCTGCCGGTAAAGATATCGGATAACGGTATTTCAGGATTGCCCCGCAACAACATGCCCGTGTCCCTCTCTTTCTATTATTCTCTCGGCACGGCGCCGGACACGGCCCTGAATCTTTCAGGATGGCGCGTGGGCAAGGCGTTTACAAAAGATTCCACGGTATTGTATCTTCCGGTCGAGGATTCACTCTGGACCATACTTTCCAGCGCTGATCGCATCGGGTATTGCACGATCCGTATTGTCGACCTGTATGGCGGCTGGTCGCGCGTGCATTGGGAGATACCGGGCGGTGACATCATGAAAATAGAAACCGTATTTTTAAAACAGACGGAATAACCGAAAAGGCGGAAAGTCCTGCATGCAGCATCAACAAACGCGCCGACTGATCAGGATCGGCAGCCTGGTGGCAACGATGGCGATCGCCTCCATGGGGCAGTCGATACTGAGTTTAAAATACCCCCAGGGATTGCCCCTCACCGCGGCCTCGGGCATGGCCACATCCATGGGTGGCGCCGCCACAGGGCTCAATGACGAGCATGGTCTCATGCTTGCCAATCCGGCCAACCTCGGCTCTATTGACAAATCGGTTTTTTCATCGCTCCTTTCCTTCAATTTCCTGAATATTTCGGAAGGCGGCGCCGGTACGGACCATGCGGAATTCATTCCGCGCTACTTTGCATTCGGTTTTTCGATGGGAATTGCCGGAACGATCGGCTTAAGCCTCGAACGAAGGTCCGACGCCACGCTCAAATACCGGGGCACGACCCGTGAACAGGGCTACTCGACCATCGACTCCGTGCAGGCCGCGCTGTCGCGCAACGGCGGCATGACCGCGTGGAGTGCGGCATGGGGCCATTCGATCGGCAAATGGGCGCGCGTCGGCATCAGCTATGAACGCTTTTATTACGTCACCGACGCCACACAATTCAAAACCGTGTTCGGCAAGCAGTTTGATCTGGACACCTTCTACCGCGTCGACGA
>Ga0315279_10007153_pt1 | contig 13877 bp, 13 predicted proteins | sample YL17G06_20_MG_FD_203694 | JGI IMG/M metagenome (GOLD analysis project Ga0315279, IMG submission 203694) | Sediment microbial communities from Yellowstone Lake, YNP, Wyoming, USA - YL17G06_20 | ecosystem: Environmental > Aquatic > Freshwater > Lake > Sediment | place: USA: Wyoming | collected... | reverse complement strand
TAATGCAGCCTCTACATCCAACCACGTTTGTAAACGTGCCTCTTCAGTAAATAAGTCTCGCATCTCTTTTGTATAATATCTAAATTCAATGGGATGAATCGGCATTTTTTAATTCCTTCCTATTCACATTTTAATAGAAACTCAATAAAATAAATGTAAATTAATAAGAGCACTTTGCCTTAAGATTTTTGGCGTTTTAGAACTTGAAGGATATGTTGGGTCTGTTCCTCTATCCACTTCTTCCCGTCGTCATACTCGATTTTGCTCGCATATTTATAAGCTTCTTTCAAAAGTCTTAAGGCATCTTGATACTTGCCTTCAGTTATTGCATTATTTGCTTGAAGTGCTAAGGTCATATATTGGTCAATATTTTCTTTATGTTTCTGTTGCTCTTCAGAAACTTCCTCTTGTTCGATTAGTCCTTCCTGTTTCATGATGATAATTTTTCCTAATTTTTCAAAGATCGCATTTATACTTTGACCTGATTTCGCAGATGATTCGTAATATATAGAATTTCTACTTCTTGCAAGTGCCTCCCCTTCTTCCCGATCCACTTGGCGCCCTGGGAGGTCTGCTTTATTGCCTATTAACAGCAGGGGGATGGAAACGCAGGATTTCTCCACTTCCGCAAACCATCGATCCAAATGATCAAAACTGATTCTATCCGTAAGATCAAAAACTAATAAGCCACCTACGGCGCCTTTATAATATAATGGGCGTGTATATGAGAACCGCTCTTGTCCCCCAAGATCCCAGATTTGCCATTTTACCTTCCGTACTTCGTCATTAATCGGGATATCTATCAATCTTATCGAAAAGTCTACGCCGATCGTCATTTTGTAATCTTCCCTGAATACTCCCTCCGCGAACCGCACTGCAATTGCGGTTTTACCTACGCCGCCATCTCCCACGACAATAATTTTAAGCAAATAATCGAAATTTTCGCTCATTTCTCTAATTCCTTTCTATTGACTTGTTACCAAATACTGAACAATTTATTAGATAAAATTTAACTTATTTTAATTTATCTATAATACCTTGGGCGGCGATACAACCCGACACAGCTGCCCCTATAATACCGCGTGTTTGCCCAGCCCCATCGCCAGCAACAAATAAATTTTCGACACTCGTTTCTAATTGTTTATTTGTAATGATTAATTTGGCGCTATATTTGATTTCCGGCGCATATAATAGTGTGTTGTTACTCGCAATTCCTGGAATAACTCGATCCAATTTCTCAATTGCCTCTATAATATCCGTTAAAATTCTATGAGGCAAGGCCATGCTAATGTCTCCAGCAGTCGTATTATTCAAGGTAGGCTGGACCGTGTTAGTCTCAATCTTATCTTCCGTGGAACGACGCCCTCTTTTAATATCTCCTAAGCGTTGCACAATTGGTTTTCCTCCCCCCAATGTTGTACATGCCTGTACAATACTTCTCCCATATTCGCTCGTGTCTTCGAGCGGTTTTGTCAGGGCGACTCGGACTAGCAGAGCAAAATTCGTATTTGCGGATTTTTCATTGATGAAAGAATGCCCATTCACTGCGACTGTTTTGTCATCATAGACTTCTTGAACCACATAGCCTTGATGGTTTGTACAAAAACTCCGCACAAAATCGTCATAGGTTGTTGTATAAATATGGAATTTTGGGTCTCGCTCAAATTTACAGATAGGGTCCATAATGAAAGCAGGCACCTCTACCCGAACACCAATATCTACAGGGAGATAATTTGTTTTAACATGTAATAGTTCCATCTGTTCGGCGAGCCAATGCATCCCCGATCTTCCTGGAGCCGCTAGACAGAAATCGAAATCCAAATTTGATCCATTTTCAAGTATAACCTGATTCGGAGTAATTTGAACTGCTTTCTGATTTAATAAAAATTCAACCCCATTTGCTTCTAAATGCTTTTGAATACTCTTAATGATTCCTGGGGCATTTTCAGTTCCAATTAACCTTTGACGGACAGGGATAAATCGAATCCCAACGGAGCCTGCAAGTCGCTGTATTTCTTCTATTTTTTCCTGACTAGGATAGAACACTTCATCTGGAGCTCCATGTTTCACAAAGATTGAATCCACTTTTTCTATTAAGTCATTTGCTCTCTGTTCAGTTCCAGCCAATTCAATCAGATTTCCCCCGATATGGGGATCTAAATTTAAAAGCCCTGATGAATAGGTTCCCGCCCCACCAACTCCAGACAAGATACGGCATGGCGTGCATTTCCTACAGAGCTTATGGTCTTTGGATGCGCAACCCCGCTCATCAACCGATAACCCCTCATCAATTATTTTAATTTCTAATTCATTTATCTCGCATAATTCATATGCCGCAAATAAACCGGCTGCCCCTGCGCCTATTATAACCACTTTCGATGTCATTTATGATACCTCTTACAGTTTCAATCCATTATTATTACATCGATCTAATTGTTAATTCCAAAATAATTCGATAACCAGTAAAAAACTGGATTCAATTTTTTAATATTTATCAAGTACCTGTCTGTAATCGATTGCTTAATTCAGAATCAGATAAAGCCAAAATTCTTAATGCAAGAAAAGCGGCATTTTGTCCATTATCGATTCCCACCGTTGCAACTGGAACTCCTTTTGGCATTTGAACAATTGATAACAGCGCATCTAGCCCTCCTAATTTCGAATCCACTGGAACACCGATAACGGGTTTCATTGTTTTAGATGCTATTACCCCAGGAAGTGCGGCGGCTAACCCCGCTATTGCGATAAAAATTTTGGCATCTGAATCCATCACATATCTATCTAATTGAAAGGGATCACGGTGCGCTGATATTACCTGAACTTCATAATCTATTTTATATTCATCTAAAACTGATGTTACTTTCTCGCAAATCTTCTCATCTGATTGGCTTCCCATAATTATGGCAATTTGCGTCATCTTAAAATCCCCAAGTTTAATTCTAATGCATCTATCAAAAATAATCCTTATCTTCTATTTAATTTTTCTTAGTATTTCAGTCATTTCCTCTTCTGTTAAAAGTCCTCCTCGAGCTCCCCCCTCTTGGATTTTACTAGCCGCTGCTTTATTCCCGATCTTACCACATAGTTCTAATTTTGAATGATCAAAGTTATATCGCAACAGCCCATAAATGAATCCTGCGCTGAACGCATCACCTGCGCCTGTTGTATCTACCACCTTTACCCTTTCTGCTGGAATTTCAATTTTAAAATCCTTGGTAGCTATTAGACTTCCCTTTTCCCCCTTTGTTACAGCTGCAATTTCCACATAATTCAAAAGCATTTCAATCCCTTCTAGCAAATTATTAATTTGAAACAGTTGTTTCACTTCACCTTGTGACCCAATAAACACATTAGTTAGATTGAGAAGCTTTTCACAAGCCTTCAACCCTTGATCCACAATGAGTGAACCTGGATTTAAACAAACTCGCGTGTTTGTTCCTTGTACTAATTCTGCCGCTTTAATAAGTGGAGTCAAATTTTTTAAACTCGCAAGATGAATAACCTGAAATGATTTCAGATACTCTTCGTCTAAATCTATTGCTTCAAGGTCATTTGCTGCCCCACTGAAGGCATATAAAATGCGACTTCCCCTCTTATCAACGGCTGCAAAGCACATCCCTGTTGAAACTTCATCACTGAAAACTATCCCCTCGGTCTCCACATTATCCCTTTTAAATTCCTGTATCAGTCTTTCCCCAAAGGCATCTTTCCCCAATTTCCCAACAAATCCAGTTTTCAATCCCAGTCTCGCACAGGCAACCGCAAAGTTTGCCGCAGATCCGCCTCCCATCATTTCCAATTTTGGTACGAATACTTCCTGATCAATTCCTGGGAATTTGTCAATTAATGCCACCATATCTATTAAAGCCGCTCCAATCGCCAGCACATCTTTCAATCCATTCCACTCCGACTTTCGTCCAAATTCTTCAATTTAATTACATTTTTGCAACATTCTTTGCTATACACGAAAAATAGTTAATAATCAGTACCTTTTCTAATTAAAAAATCTTTAAAAAAGGTTATTAGGAAAAACAATCTATTGACTAATTAATTCTCCTAATAGGGGTGTTCATACAAAATGAAAAAAACACTGATTGATTTAATTCCTTTGTTTGTAATGGCTATTTTTATCATTGAAATGACGGTTATAGTTTTAATTATCTTGAATAATCCAATTATCCTTCTTGCTTACATTCCTCTTTATGCCTGTATCATATTTCTGATTATATTTCATATAAGGAAAAAGGAGACCGAATAAATGTATGAATATCTACTAATTGGCCCTCTGCTTATTTTATTTCTCCTTTTAATTTACCACTCCCTCAAAACTGAAGGTAAACGAACAACCCTCATATTTTTTGGGCTTGCATTGATCTTTGCATTACTCCGGGAATTGATTATCGGACTCATAGGTCCTCTCTATTCCGGAAAGTTTAAAATTGGACCCATTTCGCCGGCCATTGTTTTCGGCTGGGTTTTTGCATTTTATTTGGCTCATTACTTCGCTTCTCGGCTCACTTCTAATACCCGTCTGCAAGGAAATTTTCTTATGAAAATTTTTCTTGGGACAGGCGCTGTTTTGGGAATTTCTCTTGTGATGGAAACCACTGCACCTAATCCTGCATTACAATGGTGGATCTGGAACATAGATGTTAGTGCGTGGCCTACACTTTTCAATGCCCCTATTTTTGTTTTCATAGGTTGGGCCTTCACGGGTATGGCCTTTTTGACCACTTTTTATTTAATACAGGAGTATGGATTTAAGCCTAAAATTATCATCGCAATTATTTCACTTTTTACCGTTGCTATAGGTGACTTTGTGGTAGGGAACTCTTGTATTTTGCCCCCTGCTTTTGTTCCGGGTTTGCTCCTCTCCATGCTTGTTTTCTCCTCTCTTTACCTCATAATCCCTGCAATTTACACCAAAAAGCGAAATCCAAAATTGCTTTCTGAAAATATCCTCTTAAATGTCTTTTATTCCCTCTTCGGAGGATTCACAATTGTTACGCTGGTGTCTATTTTCCAAAATCCATCTCCTGCCCCTCTTCAAATTCTGTTCTTGACCATAACCTTGATCTATTTGGGCATCTTCGTAATCTTAATCATCAAACAAGGCCTTTACATTAACTCCCTTGCACATCTAAAAGACACGTGAAGCCCTCCACTTAACCTCAATCAGATATAAAGCGGTAAATCTTTCCTTAGTTATTTTCTTTTCCCTAAATCTCGTTAATAGAAACAATTTTTTTAAAAGATAATTTTATTTGACGAATTTCGTTCGGATATTAATTTTAAAACAAAAAAAAGAGAATTAAAAGTTTATTTTTCGCCGCCACCCGTAATGGCACCGCCAATAGCACCAACTACCACGAGAACGCCTAAGCCAATTGCAATATCGAATACGATATTGATTCCTAGCATACCCCACCAAGTGGCTAAAGCTGCAAAATCAAAGACAAAGGCTACTGCTAAGTAGAGGATGAAAATGATGATCCAGCTTATAAGACCCACTAGAGCTCCATGTTTTGCACCTTTAGAAGCGAGCCCACCAATAAAGGCCCCTACGGCAAGTGCAGCTAAAACGCTCCAAAGACCAACCGAGACTGAGAAGTAAGGCTCCATAAGTAAAAAGAAAATCGTTTGATAAACTGCCATACCAGTCAGTTCTGGGATTGACGATAAATCGTAGCCCAATGTTACGAAAAATACGATTAAAATTGCGGCAGCTAAACACAGAATCATTCCGAGTATAACTCTTCCGGCACTCATTTTGATTTTACCTCTTAAAAATTCTACGACAAAAATTTGTCTATTTATGTAATGTGATATTATTATAAAAATCTAATTTCAAAAAGAAGTATTTAATTCTCGTATTAAATTTTAAGTTTTAAAAATTAAAATCGTACAATAAAAGAAAGAGAATTTTTTTATAAATTCTACTATTTTTAGAGAATTTCAAATTATTAAATAAAATTTAAAATCATTTTAAAGAGAAAAAAAGGAAGAAAGAGTTTTAATCTTTCCCACTAGCGAGCATGATGACGGCACCGATGATCATCAGAATGCATTCTAATGTTATACCTAGCCAAGGTCCTATTGACGTATACACTTCAAAAAGCGAGAATTGATTGAAGAGGACTATGAATTCTACTACAACACTCGATAGAATTCCGAGAATGAAAGATAATAATCCCGCTACCATTGCAGCTCCTCCACCACTTTTTGATGCAAGTCCTATGATACCTCCGACCAGCGCCATTAGACCAATTAGTAAGTTTATTACCCATGCAATTGCATAATTCCCGCCTAATCCAAAGTATGCCTCCATAAAGAGAAAGCACATAATTAAGACAAATATGCCCGCTATGAAAGCAAGGATACCACCAAGAACTCTGCCTGCACTCATTGTCATTTTACCTCATAATTGAATTATGACAAAAATTTGTCAAATAAAATTACCCTTTGCTATTATAAAAATTCTACGCCAAAAAAGAAAAAAAAGAGGGAATTTCACTCCTTAGTATATAGATAGATGAGTCTGATTTTAAAAATTAAAGAACTATTTTGTGTTAGTATAAAGTATGGGTTTTATTGAATTAGAATCTCAGAAAATTCCTCGGATCTCTATTGGAACGAGCCCTTTTATCGGTGCAGGACAATTTGGGCCGATAGCTATCACCTGGCGCATGACCTATTTAAATGATGCGAACTTGATGGCAAAATTAATGATTGCATGTTATAATCACGGTGCCGAGGGGGTCGAAGTCGTGCCGGTCGGGCACATATTAAAAGCAGCCGCAATTGTGCAGCAAACCTATCCGGATTTTACCATTCTTGCAAGCACCTTATGGAAAAGTGAGGCTGACAATTTTTTAATTGATGAGTTAATAAAAGCTGATGCAAAAATAATTTTTCTCCACGGATCAATATCAGATCAGCGGAATTTGAATCTTATCACCCCCTTACTTTCTAGAATTAGGACTGCTGGTAAAATTCCTGGCATGTCAACGCATGAACCCCTCCAAACCATTCCTTTCATTCAGCAAAATAAGTTGGATTGTCCTGCTATTCTATTACCGTTCAATGCGCGAGGCGAATTTATGGGAAATCAGAAAGCGGTCGAAGAACTAGTTGATTCGCTGGACTACTTCTTTGTGGCTATGAAAAGTTTAGCCGCTGGTAAAATCCCCCCTAAAATAGCATTTCCCTATCTCGGTCAACATAATATCTCCGCAGTTACCGTTGGCATGGTAACTGAAGAAGAAATCACCGAAACCGTTACAGAGGCCAAAAAGGTTTTTAGATAATCATCCTAAAGCCCCGACCCATCCCCGCACTTCCTTTCGCATCGCCTTTTGGAGCTCAATGATTTTTTCTTTCTCTGCTACTGAGGCTGTCGTCAAATTCTGGAGATATGGAACAAAATTCTGTTGCGTAAAATACTTCTTCAATGATTTATCAAGAAGATCATCCGGGATTTTTCTGGGATCCGCTTGAAATACAGGAAATTGATTCTCCCACTCTGTTAGAAACTCCCATACATTTTCTCTATGCATAAAAATTGGTAGAATTCCCATTAAATTTGGTGAGGTCACTGCAATATTTGCATATGGGATTGAATATTGATTTCCATTGAAAGAAATTGCAATTCCCCCTTCATCCCTTAATCTCCGAAGCATATCTTTATCTGTTATGCTATCTCCTGTCGCAATCATTTCAGAAATTGGTATCGATAACCTCTCCGAGACTTCAACTACTGCAGCCTCCTTTCTATGCCCTCCTCGCACACTAATTGTATTCATTGCCTTCGTATAATCTGATTCCTCTTTCCAAAAAAATTGATTCAGGTCATCAATCACAACTTCGATTCGAGAGTTTTCCTCTAAATACTTGGTGAAAATCGTCCCAATTAGCACACTCAGGTGGTCTCCCATATTTTCGATGAGACTCCTAGTCGATTCAATGTCAAGGGTTGTGCAATAGACATGATCCAGAGGTATGCCCAATTCTGCTGCAATATTATAGGCATGCTGTGTATAACTAGTGGATATAATTGAGATATCCCATCCCTTCCTCAGAAATTTAATCGTTTCTTTCGATCCAGGGATTAAGCCAATCTTTTTCTTCGAGATTTCTACCAATTCAGAATTCGTGAAGTATGAAACATAAATGGGTGCTAAAAGTTTTAAAGTATCGCCCGGCTCATAACTCGCTATCCCCAATTCTTCAATTATTTGCGGATTATCAATGAGATAATCGTCATAATTGCTGACCATCTGGAAAAATTCATCCAGCCTCTCATATTTCAACTTAGACCCCAATAATTTACAGATCTCTGCTGCAAAATCCGTAAAACTCAACGGTCCTTCCAAATCAAATGCGCAGACCTTCATGCCTATCCAAACTTATATTTTAAAAAACCCTTTCTCTTCATGTTATAAATTTTTATTTTTTTATTGTCGAAAGTTTTCGTTATTTTACTCCAAAACTGACTGCTCAAAAAAAAATTTTATAAAAAAAAGTAATAGGTCTTCTATTTTTCATCAACGTGGTTATTCTAACAGACCTTCTATTTCAATTAATTTAAGGCTCAATTTCTGGAAACTTTTCCGAGGCAGGTTCTCCACCAACCCCCCAATGTGATTTAGGGATTTCATGGATAATTACTTCTACTGCATGGGCTGGAATCCCCAAATCCACAAATACCTGAGTTATTCCTTCAATAACTTGCTTCGCTTTTTCTTCACCAAATCCCTTCCAGACATTTACGTGCACATTCGGCATTTTTTTCATCACCTAATTTATTCTTCATCTATTACTTATAAAAATAAAAAGATATGAAGCCTTTCAATTATTTCTCATTAATTTTTGGACTTTGCTTATTTGTTCTTTCTGTGCGCTTTCCATATCGGATTTGAACTGATCTGAAAAAATTGATGCCGATTTGATTCCATTTATCATAAATTTTCGCGTCATTTTAAAGAACCACCAGAAACGTGGGTTTCGGGCGAATCGAAAAAGCGCTCGAACAAGGAATGAGCGATGGAAGTTTTCTTTCCATTTAAAATAGAAATCGCGATAGGCGTCTTGGACCAACTGGTAAATTTCTTGGGTGGATAGATCCGGGGTTCTCATAATGGGCCGAACCAGATTCCAACGTGAAAAATCTTCAAAATCTTCATCCGAAATCCAACCATTTTGAAGTGCCTGCTGATACAGTTCAGTTGAAGGATAAGGGGTCAAAGGAGTAAATTGCATTATATCGATGTCAAGATCTTCTGCAAATTTAATAGTAGCTTTAACGTCCTCTTTTGTTTCACCTAAGTTCCCAATAATAATACTCCCAAAAATCGTAATTCCCAGATCATGGAGCATTTTCACAGCCGTCTTTATTTGATCAATGGTAATTTTCTTTCCAATTGTATCAAGCGATTTTTGATGAATGCTCTCGATCCCCAGAAACATCATTTTCCATCCCGCGGATGCCATTTTCCCAATTATGCGCGGATATTTCACTATATCATCCACGCGTCCTTGACACGATTTCCACTTCCTCTGATATCCATACTCTTTTATGAGATGGCATAATTTTTCTATCCGGTGCATGTTCAGCGTCGATTCAGAATCATTAAAAATGAACCATTGCTTCGATGAATCCATGTGGTGAAATTCTTCAATCACACGTTCTGGAGATTTATAGCGCCAGACTGGACGCCCCTGCCCCCAATGTGCCGCCTCACAACAGAAAAAGCAATGATGCGGGCACCCTCTGGATGATTCCAGCGCATCGATTGATGCCCAAAAGTAATGATAATCGTATTTCTTGACTAAATCCCGGCGCGGAATGGGTGAATCATCCAGATTAATCAGGGGTCTATTTTCAGTTTGGTATAACTTTGAATCGTTCTTGAAATTAATTCCCTTTACAGCTTTAAAATTCTGACCATTGTTAAAAGTGTTAATAAGTTCTGGGAAAGTAACTTCGCCTTCGCCACGAACCACTACATCAATTTCGGGATAAAGCGCTGTTTCCGGAACTAGGCTTCCATGGTAGCCACCTAGAATGGTCTTCGCACCATTTTCTTTAGCCATGCGCAATATTTCCCGTGCTCCCTTTATCATAGACGTAGAAGCCGAAACTCCTACTATATCAAATTTTTTGATCTTCCTTTCTACATATTCTGGGCTATAATCATAATTACGCAGATCCAGAATTTCGACCTCATGGTCTGGCACAGTGGCGGCTAAAACCATCAAACCAAGAGGCGGGGCTTTTAAAAAATAATCCATCCCTACTTTCGGCCCACTCGGATTGACTAACAAAATTTTCATTCTAAATATCTCCTATTTAAAAAAAGAAATTTGCTCTTTAAATTTTCAAGTCCGCTGATATTTTTTCTTTGAAATTAGTGATCCACTTGAAAACCGCAATACATCTCGAAGTCTCAGTATGGGAATTGCTATCATCAATTGCCAAAGAAAAATTAGACTTTCTCAACCTCGATATATTGATTCAAATATAGGGAACGAATTAGTCTCGCCAATCAAACTATTTTAATCTTTTTATGAATTACTTGACAAAATTTTGAGTAAATCAATCTTATTTCCGTAATTCATCAACTAATTTGAACATAGCGGGGATACTCGTGAATAGGAATTCAGGAACCATGCGCCAGAACCAAAGAAACTGTTTCTGTGCCATGCGTTTGCCGCCTCTCATTAAGAAGTTTGTCCGAATACCCTCCAAGTAGAATGAACGATATGCCTTGATAACCAAATCTCTTATTTCTTCCACAGATAGATCTGGTGTTGCCATAATGGGATCACAGAGATTCCATTTATCAAAATTTTGCTCTTTTATCCACCCTTTTTCCGTTGCCTCTTCAAATAAGCGCGTTTTGGGATAGGGCGTTAAAGGCGTGAATTGCACTATATCGATGTCAAGGTCGCTTGCAAACTGGATTGTCTTCATCACCTGTGCTCTCGTCTCCCCAATATTCCCAATGATGATTGACCCAAAAATTGTAATTCCCCGGTCATGTAGCATTTTTACAGCTTGCTTAATTTGTTCGATCGTGATGTGCTTGCCAATTGTTTCCAAGCTTTCTTGGTAGACGCTCTCAATACCGATGAAAAGCATCTTGAATCCTGCATCCTGCATTTTATCAACAACTTCTGGATTCTTCACTACTGAATCCACGCGGCCTTGTGCACTATACCATTTATTCTCTAATCCATGCTCTATTATCAGGTCGCAAATTTCGCCTACCCAGTTCATATTTAGAGTGAAAGAGCTATCTTGAAAAATGTGCCATGCGCGAGATCTTTTCATTTGCTCTAATTCAGCTATTACGCGCTCAGGCGACATGCGGCGCCACGTTCGATTGAAGAATTTGTTCACACAACAAAACGAGCAATCATGTGCGCATCCACGAGATGCTTCCATCACATCTACTGAAGAACCAAAGTAGGAATAATAATTATTGCGCACCAAATCACGCCTCGGGAAGGGTAGCGTATCCAAATTTTCAATTAACGGGCGCTCGGGATTGTGTATTACTTGCCCCTCATTTTTATAACTGAGTCCTAAAATATCATCAAATTTTCCCCCATTATTCAGCGAGTTGATTAGGGCGGGAAAGGTATGCTCCCCTTCGCCCCTGACAATGTAATCGATCTCCGGGCGTTCCACGGTTTCAGGTACCAAGGTGGGGTGATAACCACCCACAATAGTTGGGACATCGTATTCCTTCGCAATTTTGCAAAGTTTTAAGGTGGCTGAATAGGAGGGTGTGAGGGTCGAGATCCCCACCACATCTGCACGGGATATTTTCTTTGCCACGCTTCGTGATGGTAAATTTCGATATTTCAAATCTAAAATCTCAACGTTATGGTCGGGAACTGTTGCTGCCAGCAACAATAACCCCAAAGGCGGGGCTTTAATAAAACGATCCATTCCAACAATTGGCGCGGCAAGCGCTGGATTAATTAATAAAATGTTCATTGCGTTACCTCAAAAAATGATGAATCATAGAAAAACATGTTTCTATTTAAAGGCTAGCCTCAAGTACTTTTACAAACGAAAATGTTTTACTGATAGATAATAATTCAAATTCCATAAAATTAGAGAAAAATGAATTTTTTAAAACTAATGGTCTTATAAAAGAATTGACTCCAATCCCACAAATAACCAGTACATTGGCACATCAACTGATAAATATCGGCATACAATCTGTCGAAGCACTTTCTCAGAGCGATCACGAAAAAATCTCTCCTAAATTGAAACTATATCCAAGGTTTATACGCAGAATTATTGAAAACGCTCGAAATCAAACAAAAAAATGATTATTTATATTCCGCTATAGAAAAACAAGACTTAACCCTTACTAAATTATAGAAAACCTTACATATCGACCTTCTGCCCTTAATCGGTCTAGGATCTTCCTGCTCTTTGAATCTTCTGGCACGTGGGAAAGATTTAAACTCCCTAAATGCGGGAGTCGAGTTAAGTCTGGGAGGGGCGTGGTCCCATCTAACTCCAGAGTGAGTCGGTGGAGTGATTGGAGGTTCAGGAAGGAGTGCGGGAAAATCGCGCCCCAATCTAGATGTAAATCTAATTCTTGAAGCGATTGAAGATTGCCAAAGGCGTGCGGGAGCACCTTGAGCGTATTGGAATGCAAATTCAACTTTCGGAGGGACCGGAGATTCCCGAAGGATTCCGGGAGCGCCATGAGATTGTTCATAGATAAATCTAATTCTTGGAGGGACTGGAGGTTCCCAAAGGACTCTGGGAGCGCCGTGAGTCGATTCTCTGGTAAAAAAAGAGTCTGAAGGGAATGGAGATTCCCGAAGCAGTCCGGGAGCGTCGTGAGGTGTCCATGACGGGCATTCAGGAGTTTCAGCGATCGGAGGTTGCCGAAGGACTCCGGAAAGGTCGTGAATTGATGATGACCGAAAAATAATTTTTGGAGCGATTCGAGTTGCCCGAAAGAGTCTGGGAGCGCTGTTAAGGGATTTAGAGTGAGATCTAAGGTTCTGAGGGCTTTGAGGTTCCCGAAGGACTCTGGGAGCCCCATCAGGGAATTCTGCCATAGACTTAAGCTTCCGAGGGATTCGAGGTTGCCGATAGATTCCGGGAGTGCTGTAAGCGAATTATCACTTAAATCCAGAATTCGCAGCGATTTGAGTCGCCAAATAGAGTTCGGGAGTACCATTAAATCGCCTTGAGGCAACCAAAGTCCGATAACATGTCCTTTAATAATTTTTATTCCAAAGGGTTCACCTTGCGTCGAATTCACCGAGGGAATGCGACCTCCCAATTTCTCGCCATCCAACCTTCTTTCCAATACTTCTAATACCCTGTTTTCCTCAGAAGGTATAGATAATCCATATCTCCTTTCAATTTCACTGCGCATTTCTCTGGGCATCTTCCTTATATACTCTAATAATCCATTACTCTTTCTTGAGAGACATACCTTTCTTTGGTGGCTTAGTCCGAGTGCAAGGTATTTTCATCCTTATTATAAAATTAGGTTCCTTATTTTAAATCCTTTTCGGGTTTAAATGCGCATTTCCTCTCCCTTCATAACCCTCCCCAATATAAACGGTAAAAATAAGATTAAAAGAGAAATATAGTCTTAGCTCTACTAAAGATTCTTTTATATTTAATAAGCCATGCGACCACTCCGGCAAGGGCGATTGCATATATTCCGAAACTCAGATTGAAGGCGGGAATCCCGGGATTGAAATTTATACCTCCTACCTTGTAATACATAATAACTCCACTAGATCCCCAAATCCCTGGAGTTTCAAATTCCATAAAAATAGAGAAAAAAGGTTTTTTTTAAAATAAAAATAGTTTATTGTGCAATTAGTTC
>Ga0315279_10007152_pt1 | contig 13881 bp, 17 predicted proteins | sample YL17G06_20_MG_FD_203694 | JGI IMG/M metagenome (GOLD analysis project Ga0315279, IMG submission 203694) | Sediment microbial communities from Yellowstone Lake, YNP, Wyoming, USA - YL17G06_20 | ecosystem: Environmental > Aquatic > Freshwater > Lake > Sediment | place: USA: Wyoming | collected... | reverse complement strand
AAAATACTCTCCATCTCTCTTCCAGAGATTTCTTTGGATCGACTATTGTTAGAAGCTCCTCCTGCCTCATTCCCGACGAGACCAGATCTGACGACGCGTACTGCCTGAAGAGAACGGTTAGGGGGTCAATGTCCTTTGCAATTCGATCTTCCTCTGACATTAGGTGCTCATGTGTGTCGATCAACACAATCTCGTCGACGGCCTTCCTTATCGCGGCATCAGATGAACTGGCTACCATCAAATCCACCTAACCGACATCGTATGCGCGTGCATACTCCTATAAGAAGTCGGGCGCAAACCCAACCCGTGGGACTGACCCCATGGGAAGCTGCTCAACAATTGCAGTCGGCGGCTTTCGTTCTCTCACAATACTCTAAGAAGGTCGTTCTGGATTTCGCATGCCTCCACAGATGCTGAGCCGTTCCCGCGGACAAGATGGCGGCTAGAGCCTCCCGTCTGAACTCAAGTACAGTGTTCCGCCTGACAACAATGTGAAGTCTGTTTGCATTCAGCACTTCATCTATCACCTTGGGCCAAATGGCAAAGCACTCGGCTCCACTCGGTTTCCAGACGGTGCGGACATCGTAATTTGAACCGTTGGATGGATGATTTGTGTGTGTGGGTAGGCTGGTGCGCACACACACCTACTCATCTCCTCATCGGGAGATTCTTCTCCTGATCTCACAGAAACAGATCATCGTGTATGGCAAGCTATTCCGCGTCTCAGAGAGTAGTGAATCAGGATCAAGACTGAGCAACGTACAGACCGGCTCCCAGCGAGATTATCTACCTACATCCTGCTCCGCGTCTATCACTCGCATTTCGTAGATCGATTCTATGAGAAACGATGGCTGGGGAGCTTTCTCGAACACTCTACGTATTGATTCAGCATCTTTCGCATTCCATTCGCAGTAGAACTTCTCCTGCTCAGGCACTGCCCAAGCTCTGACCCAGTAGGCATCAAACGTACAGAGTTGTCTCATTCCGATCGCGAGCACATTCTGTCCGACGGGTGTGGCTAAGAACTCCTTCAATGCGAGCGACGGCGCCTCGTGAATAACCATGAATTTCGGCACTGTTTTGTCACCTCCTCTTCTTGCTGTATCTGGGTACTTGTTATCATCGCGCCCCTCCTCGGCGCTCCTCGACGAGCACGAGAAAGCAGTGTAACACCAAACAGGCAGGCCGTGAATTTCGGAGAGTCAGTGGATTACGTTGGTCGTTCAGGATTTGAGACTTTGGGTGTTTTACGGAGTGTGGGAGAGGAGAGAGCGGAAAGAGCGGCTGTTAGGGGGTCTATCCCTCAGCCCGTCGTTGTCATCGTAATTGTGTGTGGCTCTCAGGGTGCGAGCACCGTAAACAGGCGCAGCAAAGCGTATTATAGATCTGAGACCGTAGAATTTGGCAAGTTCGGAGGTTGCGAAATGTCGGCAGAGGAGAACCAGAAAATAGCTTCAGGGTTGCATGCTGCATTTAACAACAGGGACATTGAGAAGGCGTTGACGTTTTTTGCGGATGATGCCAGTTGGATTGTGATGCCCGGCGGAACTTGCTACTCGAAGGCGGATATCAGAAAGTATTTTGAGAAAATCTTGAAGACATACGAGAAGTTCATTCTGAAAGACGTGCACCCACCTGTCGCCTCCGGCAACATGGTGACTCACGAGTACATTAACGAGGTAAAGCTGCGTGGTGGCAATGAAGGGCTGGTCCCTGCCGTCGTGGTCATGGAACTGAGCAATGGTAAGATAACTCAGGTACGACACTACATTGACAAGCTTGAGGCGGCGAAGCAAATGGCGAGCGGTGTTGGCAAACTGGCCGTGGGCGCTGTGGCGAAACAGGTGGAAGCCGCGATTAACCCCTGATTGCTTCCTTTTTGTCCTCTCTAAAGACCCTGTCTTGCAGTGCCAGCATGGGAAGAACCCCATGCGTGGGTCTCGTGGTGCGCACGCACACAGACAAAATACCAAGAACGACGACGAACGACGGTTCAAATCTGGACGCCCGCACCAGCCTACCCACACAAAATTCGTGGTTCAAATCGCAGACATCTTCGCAATCACGATGAAGATAAAAGAGGAAGAGTGGGACTGTGCCGACTGGAAGTTTACTTCTTTTGCAGTCCTTGTTGGAGATCCTTCAGCTCCATGACTGGTTGAAAGTCTAGTTTGCAGTTGAACATAATCCAGAGGGGTTCGGATATTGTTGCTATCATGTCGGCGCTGGATAGGTTGACTATCATGTAGATGCCCCGTTCGCCTTCAATTGGGGTGAAGTATACTGCTTCAGGTTTTATTTGGTTGAGGACGCCTTCTAGTTTCTTGGGAAAGTTAGGATCTTGCAGCAATTTGTTTCCGTATTCTGTTGGCATATGCAATCGTAGTAGGAATTTCATGACGTATCTCACCTCCGCGATCTATGTGGTGTGATCTTACTTCTTCGTCGACTGCTTAGCGTAGCCCTGAAAGTCGACGGCGACGACTGGTTCGTTTCCGACAACCCACCCATCGTGCCCTGGGGGAATCAGGGCGACATCGCCAGCCTTGCAGTCTCTCTCTGTGCCATCATCCATGACCACATGCAATGTTCCAGATACTTGGTACTGGAGATGCGGAGCTTCACAGCTCTTCGTCTTCGCGATCGGCTTGACATGAGTGGACCACCGCCATCCAGGCTGGAACACAGCTCGTGCGACCGTCGTTTCGCCGATCTTCACAAGCTCAAGTTTTCCCTTCTCAAACGTTCTTGTCTCGTCGGGAGTATTCGTACTCTTAACTTCCAATTTGCTCAATGTTCATCAAACCAAATGTATCATCGGCCCCCGCGCAGGAAGAAATTGCCTCTTTACAAAGCTACAGAACGGATCTCATCCATGAGAGGAAGAGGGCTGACAGGGGGTTCCTCACCTGACGTTTGGAGATGTCAAGAGCAGGAGAGGAGTAGTTTTGTGTGTGTGAGTCACGTGGTGCGGGCGTCCGGATTGGAACTGCCGCCAAGAGAGTCTCTTTCGTGTGCCCACGCGCCGCAAGACGATGCAGAGAAAGGAACGAGCATTGGCTGATTCACCTGTTAATTCAGAGGTGTGTAACGAACTCCTTCGTTATCGCTGATGCATTTCGTTCGATAGGTGGCCCGTGACCGGGCAACAGAACGGAATACTTCAGCTCTGATATCTTCTTGATGGATTTCTTTGCTTGATCCAGGTCCGTGCTCATGGATCTTCGGGGAAGACTCAGCATCCGCTCGTCATCAGTAAGAAGGGCGTCGCCGACGAAGAGAGCCCGGCCAGGAAGGTAAAGACAGATGCTACCATCAGTGTGTCCGGGAGTATGAATCACCGTCAATCCGTCAATAATGTTCGAATCCTTCAGGAGCACGTCAGCTTCTATTCGGTTGAACCTCATGACGGCACCCATTACACGTAAGAACAAACCTAACACTCCCTTCACTGCCTTCGGTTCCTTTTCCCCTGACAGTCTGGGCGCATCGGCTTCATGGATCGCCACCTTCGCGTTAGTCTCCTCCTTCAGACGAGCGACACTTCCTGCATGGTCCATGTCGGAATGAGTCAAGACGATCGTTTTGACGTCCGAAGCTTGGCAGCCTATGCTTTGGACGTAGTCTATTATCTTGCCAGCGTTTCCAGGTAGACCCGTGTCCACGACGGTGATGCCGGCATCGCGCTTGACGAGATACGCGTTCGCGCCCCTGACTCTCGGGACAAGATGGACGCCTTCCGTTATCTCCAAATTCCTTACCAAACTCGTTTCTCACAGAACCTTCTCTATAAACGCGACACGTTTCAGTAGAGAAGAGAGCGGCTGTTAGGATTCTCCTTCCCAAGAGAGTCGTCTGGCAATCCTCATTGTCGAAGAATCCCATGTTCCACCGCCTCGATGAATCCTGCCAATATCTTCCTGACTTCAGATGCCTCGGTCCCAATTGCCAGATGCACCATCATACCGTCGTACAAGGCGACCAAACCTTTCGCGAATAGATGAGCGTCGAAGTCCTTCCTAAGCGAGCCCCTCTTCTTCCATTCCTCAAGTTGAAAGCAATGCAACACTTAATGACTAGTCGGCCAGATGCTGTTACACCAATCGTCTGAATGAAGGGCGTAGACTCTAGGAGCTGAGCTGGTTTTGGATATTGGTGGAAATACGGTTCTCATCACCGGAGGCGCAACCGGCATAGGTTTTGCCTTGGCTGAGAAGTTTGTGAACGCAGGAAGTGTAGTAATTGTGTGCGGGCGACGTAAGAGTAAGCTGCAAGCCGCAAAACAGAAACTACCCGCCCTTCACGTCAGACAGTGCGATATCTCCGTGGAATCAGATAGGAGAAGCCTGCTCCGTTGGGTTACGGCGCGTTTTCCCAACCTCAACGTGTTGGTCAATAATGCGGGAATCCAGCGGCAGATGGATTTCACATCTCCAACCGTGAGCAAGCCCCTCTCCACGAAAGACGATGAGGTAACCATCAACCTCGCCGGGGCCATACGCCTCTGCGCACTCTTCACGCCAATGCTTCTGAAGAGGAAGAAGGCAGCCATCGTGAACATCTCTTCAGGGCTGGCGTTTGTGGCGATTGCGATGACGCCAGTCTACTGCGCAACCAAAGCCGCCATTCACTCCTTCACCATCTCACTGCGCCATCAACTCCGCGGGACATCCGTGCGAGTGTTTGAGGCGGCCCCGCCGACCACTGACACAGAACTTGACGCGAGCTTCGCTGGCGAGGAGGAGCAAGCGTATCGAGGAATCAGCCCACAAGAAGTTGCCGCAGCGATCATAGAAGGCTTGAAGGCGGACAAGCAAGAGATACTCATAGGCCAAGCGCAAGGACTCTACCAAGCGGCGCTGAAAGATTTCGAAACCATATTCAAGCAACTGAACGACTAGCTATCACTCAGGGCTGGTCAGTCAGAGCTGATCGAGCTTCTGGAGAAGTCTATGATATTCACTCTCGGCGTCTATCACGACATCATGTTTTGTGAAGTAGCTCTGGAGATTCCGGAGGTCACGCAGTAACAGAGGTTTTGCTTCCTCTATTCGTAGGTGTCGGGTGACTCGGGATGAGAAATCAACAGCTTGGGGAAAGTCGATTGCGAAGAGTCGTTCGCCCCACATCACGACGTTGTATTCAGACAAGTCCGAGTGTACTATGAATGCGTCGATCAGTTTCTCTACCAGTGCGACCGCCTGCTTGGCCACCTCATCCGGCCGTTCAAGATAGGCGTCCTTCAGCAGTGGTGCTATCTGGTCGTCTCCGAGGAATCTCATCGTGAACATGTTGTCAGCTCGTCTTGCCGGAGTCGGCACAGGGACGCCTGCCCGATAGGCCTTTTCCAGTATCGTGAACTCTCGAGCCGCAACCGCACCCACCTTATCTAATGAATAGCCGATTACGGATTTCTTCCTGTGCGGTGTTCTGTGAAGCCTGTACGCCTTCAATGCCAAGGGTGCGCCTTTCCAGAGCCCCAGGTAGACATCTGCCTCCTTCCCAGAGGCTAGGACTGTGACAACATCGTCTACGAGTCCGCATTCGATAGCATCCGCTCTGACGGTCTCGAGGGATACCTCCCTCACTTCTATGAACCGGCTTCTTCTGCCGCCCCGGAGTTCTCTCCGCTTCCAGTAACTCCGAGCGGACGCTAGCTCTCTTTCCGACACTCTTCTTGGTCAACCTCAGCACATCCATGGAACCCACCACGCACGCGGCAGCAAGTAGGCTCCTTGAAACAAAACTGGGAAGTTAGGCTCCGTCTAGCCTAGACGAACGAAGGCTGGGACGGAATCTTCAGAAACAGAATGCGCATCATATCCTCAGCCTCCTGAAGGTTGAACCCGTCCACTGATCCTATTAAACTTCCGTTTGAAACGCGCCTGCCTCACCATTAATCCAAGATGATAGACGTTGTGTGTAGGTCTCTTGGTGCGGACCGTCCGTTGTCGTTCTTTGAGTTGCTTTTGTGTGTGGGGCGGGGCTGGTGCGCACACACACCTCTCCAACCTATCGCGGCTCACTACAAGATGCCTGGTGAGGGGAGGCGCTCCCTAACGAGCTCTCTGCGATGCTACGAAATAGCGAAGAAAGAAACTATGCAGTCTTGCTGTCAAGAACAAAAGTGTACAATCCAACTCCCAGCTCAGGGTCTCTGATCCGGGGCCAACACTCTAATGTGAGCCTCTTTGTTCACAAGATAGCAGCCAATGCCAAGCTGGATGCGCGCCCAGGAAATCCTATCGACCATTCGACGGTACGTTGTGAAGTCCGGAAGCCCCAAAGCTACTTCAGAATTGGGATTGTCGCTCTTGGCAAGCAAGCAATCAAAGACAGCGTCTCTGAGCCAGTGTCGTGCTTGAGTTGACGGAGTGGTCCGTTTAATGTCTCCCTTCTTGCCGCCGAGCGAATCTGATGCATACCGCTGTGAGGGGTATCCTTTGACAGAGATAACGCATCTGCGACCGCCCTTCTCTGCCAGTATGTCAGGGCCCTGCTCCTTGATGCTTGTGTCAGCAATCTTGAGGATGTTGTACCCAGAACATCGAAGAAATTCAGCAATCCTATTCTGAATGTTACCTTCCCAGAACCAATCAGTTCGTGCTTCCCAGATCGTCTCCGGTTCTGTGAATGCGGCATCCGCATTGAGAGTATCCTTCGTGATGAATTCAAATGTGAGGAATACATTCGAGCCTTGTCTGGGACCGCGACGGTCAACCAACTTCAACCCGTTTCTTCTAAGAAAATCAGCTGACTGAAGAGCAGAGCATACCGCGGGCAACCTTGAATGCAGGCCCATAGCTTCGTGAACATCACCAGCCCTCAGCCTGAAGCTTTTTTTCTCACGGTGACGAGCAGGGGTTACGTATCGCTGCCTCACAAAGGATCGTATATCGTCAGCCAGTCTTGGCAAGCCAAGAAGCTCCCCAGAGAAGAGGCTAGCCCGAGCTCTCCTTACATTCACACTCAGCATTCTTGGGACTGTCCTCAATCGTGCACGAGAAGACGTACTCTGTTGCCGGCTTCTTGTCTGGGTGATAGTGCTTGATTGTCACCAGCCAGCCACTCCCGTGCTGCGCGGACTTGATGTCGAACTTGTTGTTCATGAAGAGGGCGTTAGGACATACGCGACCCATCTTGAGAGCTGCGAAGTATTTTGCGTCGTCAGAATTCAATAGTATCATACACGAGTCCATAGCTAAAGCATATTATGTTTTGCGTGGCTAGGGGGAGAATTCCCTAACAACACGTTCAATACTGATTTCGAGTCTACACAAACAGCTCTTTGTGGGTGAAGATGCGAAGGATGATGAGGGGTTTCGGTATCAGAGCGATCTAGGGGGAAGAACCTCCTCTCCTCTGGTGCTGCTCTGGATATGTATACTGATGATTCGCGATTCGACAGTCTGCCATGGCGGAGTGGGAGGAGTCAGTAGCAGCAGAGGAGTGTGTGTACCTTGGTGCAGGCGTCCCGATTTGGACAGTTGAATTTTGTGTGTGTGGTACTAATGGTGCGAGCGCCCGAATTTGAACCGTCGTTTCGTTGGTGTGTGTGTCACTTGGTGCGGGCACCCGAACTTGGACCATCATGAGGAGTGGTTTTGAGTGTGTGCGCACCACTAGAGGCACACACATGTCACGGCCACAATCCGTAATACGAGTCCTAGCATTGATTATAACGGGACCAGATGGTAGATCGGTTTGGAAATCAGCGTACCGCTTCGAATAGTCATTCTTGCTCCTAGCATTCTTTTCTTTGTCACATTGGCTTGGAGCTGGATTTTCCGAGGCTATCTAACTAACAGGATTGTAAGTATAGCAGCTCCTAGGAACCCTAGGAAGGTAGAGGGCATCGTTCTAACGCCTTTTATGGAGTCCTTAGTAGCCGAAGCGACAATTGTCTTTCTAGTGAACGGATTAACGATCCTGCTTGTCCTCGGTGACCAAATTGCCGGAGCGATTCAGATGATCGCTGGGATCGTGTTCTCGATGACTCTTCTCCTGGCGCTCATCACTTCAAAACGTGAGTTAAGTCTACGTGGATTTGCTTTCGCGTTCTATCTACTCGGGGGGTTTGTAGTTGGACAATTGATCTTCCTGTTTAGCTACGGCCCAGACATCGTCCTTCCTTGGGTGGGGTTTGTATTCCCGATTGGCTTAATGGGATTCGGCGCTTGGTTCGTAGCGAAACGCATTGGATACCACAAAAGGAAGACCAACGCCAAGGCTGAATGATACAGATCAATGCGGGTTTTAGGTGAAATCATTCAGAGTCATTTTCTTTGGCGAGTCTTCGTGGCGTTATTGGACGACCGTTAGTGTGTGGGTACCTTGGTGCGCGACGACGACGAAAAACGCCTCTCCTATGACGGTTCAAATTCGGACGCCCGCACTATGAAACACGACGACGGACTTCCCCTCAACCACTACAATCCGCCCCACCTACACAAGTCAAGCAAGAACCACGCGAGAACCATGGTTCAAATCACGGCGCCCCTCACCACCACACTACACACATCAATCCAATGAAAACGGTCCAATTTGCGATGCTCGCACTATGGATTCTGCGACATTCAGGTATTCCTAGAGCCGCCTTTCGAGCGGCTTTCTCTAGTCGTCTCTGACATTGGATATCAACGCCTATGCCAAGCTATCTAATCGAGCTACGTTTTGACGGAACAGGCGAAAGCGTCGCCGAGTCATTCGCTTGATACTCTCAACTCTTTGCGGAGAGAAAGCTGTCCAAGCCATTCCTTGCGAGCGTCTCAATGATGTCCAGTAGGATCTTCTGCTCTCTCTCTTCGTCCAAGCACATGCCGCATGATACCAGGAAACCTCTGCCATACGGGACCGCAGCGACAGGATAGACCTCTCCCCACGACTTGTCGTCGGTCACGACAAGTGGTATGGGTTTGCTGGGACTGTCTGCAACTATTGGGCGGAAAACTCTTGCCGGCCCCTTGAAAGGTCGTCTCAGTTTCTCACTGTATCGCACGTCGACTTCATGAGGCCCAGTGACTGTTGGTAAGTCCCAAGCTGCGGCAGTCTCGAACTCGGTAATCAAGACCAAAGCGTCTCCGGGAAATCTCGCACCACTCTTGGTTAGTAACTCGAATTGGTTCTCGTTGATCTTCTTGACCTCAATTCCCGTGACTACGTTGAAGTATGAGACTAGGAACCTCTGGTTGTCAGAAGGTGCGTCAACATCCCAAGTGTATATGAAAGGGTGCCCGGCGCTGTTTACGAAAACACCTCCATCGCGAATGTACTCTAGAATTGTCTCAAGAGCTACGCCGCGGCCTTGGCCCTTTTCCGGAAAACACTCGCCAAAAGGGTTGATTACGATTGGGTAGAAGCCGCTTCCAAGCTCTGCAATGCTGATCTCGACCGGCACAAAGAGATCGCCAGTTGGATTTTGAAACATCTCATCCGGGTCTATGTATGATTTCTTCAGGTCATCAACCCACTGCGACGCGCTTCGAAAAGTGGAATATGGATACCCTTGACAAGACTTTTCCTTAGCGGGTTCGTTCACAAAACCGGACAAGACCCCTATTCTGATCGGAGGTTCTGACATCTGAGTCAGGTGAATTTGTCGAAGTGCTTCCACGAGCCTGCGTACTCTGTCAAGATCCTGCATTACGTCTCCGGGCTGAAGTATCTTGTCCGGCGTTACAAGCGCCTTGTTCTTCTCGGTGTAGCCGTAGATTGCTAGCTCTCTTCGAGAATCTGGCAGTTCGGACAGTATCTTGAACAGCTGAGCCTTATCTTCGGGCTTGAGGATATCGTGGGAGATCTTCGAGAATTCATTCTTGGGGGTTTGGTGCTCGAAATCAAACATTCGGCCGGATAGCACGACCAGCGATTTCCAGAAGAACTCTGCTGACTGAAACAGCATCCTGTCGCAAGAACTGTACATGTGCATTGAGTAGTAGTCTTCAGCCCTTGACAGCGAAGATAGACACTCACGGACAAGATAGAGATAGTACTCCTTCAGACTTTTTTCGAGAGAGCCAAGAACTCGTTTCATATTGGAGAGAGCTGCGCTGGCGAGTTTTAGGCATTCCGTGTGGTTTGGATACGGACAAGATATGGAGTGTCAGCGCCGAACTCCACAAGTTCGTCCCGTCGTCGGTACACTTGGCGCGCGCACGCCAAAAAGGAGGGAGAAGAGGACAGATACAATCAAGGGTTCAAACTACGCGCCCGCACCAAGAGAACCAACGACGACTTCCCTAACAGTATTATTGTCTGTCGAGAATCTCATGAGGGGCGTGATGGTTGCAGTGATAATCGCAGGGCAGAGAGGGAAAGCGAGATACTGGGGGAATTATCGCGTCAAGAAGGTTGCCAAGCTGAAATCGCCAGTGCTCTGTCATAGCAAACAAGCGGGCGAAGTTGAGTTCATGCCTACGATCGTGCAGTTAGAGTGGGAGACGCCTCCGTCCCCGGACAACAACGAGTTTTGGTTTCCGTACTGGGTGAAGATAGGTGGAAAGGAGAAGTACGGTCAATTTGCTCCCATGATAGGAAAGAAAGCTCTGCTGCAACTTCTGGACGAAGCAATAGGGCAGGATTTCTTTGACAGACAATTCCTGGTGGGTTTAGCACGAAGCATAGAAGGGAAACTCGAGAAACTACACACGCAGGATTAGGCAGATTAAGAATCAAAGCGAATCTTCCAAACTCTATAATGAGCAGACGATTGGTGACGGCGAGCTTGCCATGACGCTAGATCCCGATGAGATCAGATCGAAATTCAAGAGTGCGCTATACAAGTTCCTGCAATGCGATCTTGTTCTTCTCGAAATCAATGTGAACGAAAGAACAATTACACACAAATTGGCGGAACACCTGCAGCAGGAATTCCCGGGATATGATGTCGATTGCGAGTACAATAGGCACATAAACGAGCGGAAGAAGCTGCCTATACCACCTAAGAACTTCAAGGGACCGGACCTCTGGCATGACACGGGCGCGAAGACAGTCTATCCTGACATAGTCGTCCACAGAAGAATGAGCGACGAGAACCTTCTGGTCATAGAAGCAAAGAAATCATCAAGTAAAGACGATCCGGACTGGGACAAAGCAAAGCTGAAGGCATTCAAAGGAGAGAACTACAACTATCGCATGGCCATTTTCGTCAGCTTCCGCGTCGGGAAAACAAGTGGAGAGAGATTTCACTTTGAGGAAGTAGCCTAGCACGCCATGCCTTCAGTTTCTAGGGATGGGCCTCTATTCAACACGTCTCCTGTCACGGTTCAAATATCTGGAAGCGCGCACTAGGTGTACCGACGACGGTCTCCTTGGAGACATGAGAGTATGAAGGAAAAACTCGGATCAAAGGCAATCTCATCACTTCCCCTGACAAGGGAGAAATTGGTGTGGATTGTCTTGATCCTTGCAATTGTGGCTGGATTCATTGTCTTCTTCGTTCAGAACCAGTATGTTGCAAACAGGCAAGTGTTCGGTCCGGTCTCGTTAGGTGGCGGTTCGCCATTCAATCAATTTAGGATTAGACTGGAATGCGGCTCTCAAGATGGCTCGTATCCATCTGATTTGTCGGACATATACTGCAAGATCCTAGTCAAGTCTCTCGGGCCTTCGATACCAGAAATAGATCTTTCCGTAGCCATACGAAGTGCAGACAATCGAACGTTGATCAACTGCCAAAGCACCGTTCGAGATATCAACCCGGGGTTCGATAGTGAAGGCTATTGTGTGGATCAAACAGGAGGGCCATACCTCGAGCTTCCGCATGGTGACTACACGATTCTGATCACGAAGTTTGGAGTTCCTGGGCCAGAAGTAGGGTTTGTACTCACCAAGGCGACACCCCCGGCTTTCAGAGGTGAATTACACATAATGTCAGCATTTGAACGCCAGACAAGACAAACAGACGACGGAGCATCATTAGCAACGTTTCTCGCCTTTCTCTTCATAATTCCAACGATGATTATCGAACTACGTTCTTTCCTGCGTGAAAAGCCTCTAACATTGCCAGCTTGTCTACTTTGATACCTCCGTATGGCTAGCTCCATATGATGAATTGACCGAGCCTAGAAAGGAACAAGTTCCTGCGATAGGAACTCGCCGCGCTATGCTTCTTTGAAGGAGGGGGTATAACAAATCTCTACTTGGTTATCCCCCGCCTCGTCCAAAGGTGGGGTACAATGATTGCAAACGTGGCTTGAATTACAGATCTTCCGCGTCGGCATAGCAGGCCTAGGAATGCAGTAGAATGCAGGTGTAAGACGCAGTGTCTTACACGGAGAATTTCACGGCTACGCATTCATGTTGGGTGGATCCGTTTGGAATGTGAGAATACGTATGGTATCTAGAAATGAGCCCCTACCACCCCCAGGGGGTCCCTCCGGAACTACATACTACAGCTTGGCCGAAGATCCGGCACCAAAACGATATCGGATTGTTTCGACGCGATATCGCATTCATCCAAGGCCATGATGATTGCATCAAAAAAACCGTTAATAGGTTCTTTCTTCGGTAGCTACTCAGAACTTCGTGCTCGCTCGACCGTCGCGCGCCTGGATGTGAAAGTAGGAGGTCACTGATCAAGGGAGCCGGCGATATGGAGCGGCTATTCTCGTTCAAGCTGAATGGACGCCAAGTATCAGTCTCTGCTCCGCCAGCTTACACTCTTCTCGAAGTCCTACGTGAGAAGTTGGATGTTACAGGGCCGAAAGAGGACTGCGGAAAAGGGGAGTGCGGCGCCTGCACAGTCTTGATGAATGGGAAAACCGTGCTTTCTTGCCTAGTGCTCATCTCGCAAGCAAATGGAGCAGAGATCGTTACCTCTGAAGGATTCATGAGAGATGGCTCGCCAGATCATGTACAGAAGGCGTTCATAGAGAACGGGGCCGTCCAGTGCGGTCACTGCATTCCGGGATTCATCGTCTCCACTGAAGCGCTTCTGAGCCGAAATCCCAACCCCAGCGTCGAGGAGATCAAAACTGCTCTGGCGGGTAACCTGTGCAGATGTACGGGCTACGCGAGCATAATCCGAGCGGTCCAGCAGGCTGCGCAGAAGGACTAGGAGCGGTCGCACAATGACGCTTAGTGAGATCGAAGTTGTCTCCGCCAAGAATCTCAAGGATGCATTGAGGGTTCTTCACGACCGATCAGACAGCATCAAACCGATTGCAGGAAGTACAGACGCGATCATTCAGCTAAGAGAGGCCTCGCTTCAAACAAAACAACTCCTTGACATTTCGAGTCTGGGTGAGCTACGATATATTCGCAGAGAAGGATCCGTGATTCGCATCGGTGCCTTGAGCACCTACTCGGACATAATCGAATCCCACGCGTTGAACAGCTCTTGTCGAATGCTTGTCGAAGCCAGCAGAACGATCGGATCACTACAAATTCAGAACCGGGCCACCATCGGCGGCAATCTGGGAAATGCTTCTCCTGCAGGCGACACTATTCCTCCACTGTACGTGTTGGACGCGAATGTGAAAGTTCAAAGCCATGAGAATGCGCGTCTTGTGCCGATTGAGAAGTTCTTCCTCGGATATCGTAAGATCGATCTCAAACCCGATGAGATCATCACCGAGATCTCATTTGAGGCGGTCGAGAAGCCTTGCGATGGAACATTTCTGAAGCTCGGCCTGAGAGAGGGACACTTCATCTCCCTCGTCAGTCTGGCGATCCGTGCTGAATGGGCACCTGAGGGCGACAGGTTTTCAGACGTTAGCGTTGCCCTCGGCGCGGTCGCCCCAGTTGTACTTAGGGCGAGAAGATGCGAGGAATACCTCAAGAATCGAATACTCGCAGACGACACGATCTGGAACGCAGGCAAGATCGCGTCAGACGAATCATCACCCATCAGCGACCTGCGAGCATCAGCCAACTACAGAC
>Ga0315279_10007151_pt1 | contig 13884 bp, 9 predicted proteins | sample YL17G06_20_MG_FD_203694 | JGI IMG/M metagenome (GOLD analysis project Ga0315279, IMG submission 203694) | Sediment microbial communities from Yellowstone Lake, YNP, Wyoming, USA - YL17G06_20 | ecosystem: Environmental > Aquatic > Freshwater > Lake > Sediment | place: USA: Wyoming | collected... | reverse complement strand
CCAGCCCGAGTTCACCCAGATCGACATCGAGATGAGCTTCATCGACCGGGAAAGCTTCTTCGACCTCAACGAGGGGCTGATGGAGGCCGTCTTCGCCGTCACCGGAACGAAGCCGGCCCGGCCCTTTCCGCGGTTCTCCTACGCCGAGGCCATGGAGAAATACGGATCGGACAAGCCCGACCTGCGCGTGCCGTTCGAGATGCGCGACCTCACGGCGATCGGAAAAGAGCTGTCCTCCGAATTGCTCAAGGGCGTTTTTGCCGCGGGCGGCGAGCTCAAGGGCCTGCTCATCCCCGGGGCGGGGAATCTGTCCCGGGGCCAACTCGACAAGCTGGGTGAGAAGGCCAAATCGCTGGGGGCCAAGGGCCTGGTCTGGATCAAGAAACGGGACGGCTGGAAGGCCGCCCTCAAGCTGGCCGCGGCCGAGTACGAAAAGATCTGGGCGGCCCTGGGCGGCGGAGACAACGATCTGGCCCTTCTCGTCGCCGATAAAAAAGCGACTGCGCTCAAGGCGCTGGGCGAGATCCGCAGGACCTGGCCCGTGGACGAATCCTTGAAAAAGGGCGCCCTCAAGTTCGCCTGGGTCACGAACTTCCCGCTTTTCGAATGGAGCGAGGAGGAGCATCGCCACGTCTCCATGCATCACCCCTTCACCTCGCCTGTCGAGGAGGACGTCCCGTTCCTGGAATCCGATCCGGCCCGGGTCCGGGCCAAGGCCTATGACATGATTCTCAACGGCGTCGAAGTCGGGGGCGGCTCGATCCGTATCCACGACATGGACCTCCAGCGGCGCATCTTCAAGTCGCTGGGTCTATCCGACGAGGAGACGCAGGCCAAGTTCGGTTATTTCCTGGAAGCCCTGAGCTACGGCGCACCTCCGCACGGAGGCATCGCTTTCGGTTTCGACCGGCTGGTCATGCTGCTGGCCGGCGAGGAGTCCATCCGCGAGGTCATCCCCTTCCCCAAGACGACAAGCGCGCTGGACCTGATGACGAACTCGCCCTCGGACGTCACCGAGCGGCAGCTGGCCGAATTGGGGCTGAAGCTCCGCTGACCGCGCGAGGGGCGAAGCGATGACCTTCCTGCCCATCGACTGGATCATCATCGGCGTTTATGCCGTCGTGATCGTCACGGTCGGCGTCTTCATTGTCAAGCGGCCGAAAACGAGCGAGGGCTATTTCCTGGCCGGCCGCCGCCTGCGCTGGCCGTTCATCGGGGCCTCGATGCTGGCCTCGAACATCTCGGCCGAACACTTCGTCGGATTGGCCGGAGGCGGCTATCTGGTCGGCATCGCCATCGGCGCGGCCTACGAGTGGAGCGCCATTTTCTGCATGCTCCCGCTCATCCTCGTCTTTCTCTCGTTTTATCTGAAGAACCGGATCTTTACCGTCCCCGAGTTTCTGGAGCGCCGCTTCGACGCCGGCGTGCGGCTGCTGCTCTCTTGGATCATGGTCATCTTCTCCATCCTGACCAAGATCTCCATCTCCTTGTGGGCCTCGGCCCTGGTTTTCCAGACGTTGTTCAAGTGGAACCCCACGACCGTGATCTGGGTGGTGGCTGTCATCACCGCGCTCTACACCATGAAGGGCGGACTGACAACGGTCGTCTATACGGACGCCATCCAAACCGTCGTCCTGCTGTCGGCCGCCTGCGTCCTGACGATCCTGGGCCTGCACGAGGTCGGCGGGATCGGCGCCCTGCACGCCAAGGTCCCAGCCGATTTATTCCGGGCCTTCAAGCCGATGACCGATCCCAATATCCCTTGGACCGGGGCCATTTTCGGCGTCATGTGCCTGGGCGGGGCGTTCTACTGGTCCATGGACCAAGTCCTCGTCCAGAGGGCCTTTGCCGCCCGCGATCTGAACGAGGGCCGCAAGGGCGCTATTTTCGCCGGCGCCCTCAAACTCTTCATTCCCTTCGTGCTGGTCGTTCCCGGCCTCATCGCCCGGGCCTTGTGGCCGAACCTTCCGAACGCCGACCAAGCCTACCCGAAACTGCTGGGCGCGGTCATGCCTCACGGCCTGCTCGGGCTGACTGTGGCCGGGATATCGGCGGCCCTGATGGGCCACATGAGCGCCACGTTCAACTCGATTTCGACGATGTTCACCCGCGATCTTTACATGCGCGTTCGTCCGAAGGCCGAGCCCCGGCGGCAGATCCTGGTCGGCCGCCTGGCCGTCGCCGCCGTGGCCTTGATGGGCGCCCTCTGGGCGCCGATCATCGGCAAGTTCGGATCGCTGTGGGACTATCTTCAACAGGTTTCGTTCGGTCTGGTCGTGCCGTTCGCCGGCGTCTTCTTCATCGGGGTGGCCTGGAAACGGATCACCACGAAGGGCGTTTGGGCCGGGACGCTGACCGGCTTCGCCATGGCCATCGTTTTAATGGGCGATCGGATGTGGACCCACCTTTACGGTCACGCGCCCGTCCTGCCCTTCATGCACACGAAATACCTCGAGCCTTGGCTGCACGGGGCGATCATCGAATTCGTGATCAGCGCGGCGGTCATGATTGCCGTCAGCCTGCGGACGACGCCGGAGCCGGCCGAAAAACTGGCCGCGACGACGATCGCCTGGGGCGGGCCGAAGACCGGCCCGAAGCTGCCCTTCTGGACGGATTACCGGCCCTGGCTGGCGATCGTCCTGACCGTGGCCGTCGCCCTTTACGTTGTCTTCTCGATCGGCGTAATATAAATCCGCGGCCGGGTTAAGGAGATTACCTATGCCTAGATTTCGTTTCGTTCCCATTATCGCCGCCCTCGCGGCCCTCGCGTTCCTCGCGGCCCCGTCTCCAGCCCAAACCTTAAAGCCCGGGCCCCAGGTGCTGACGTTTTTCTCCGACGTCGATGATACCGAACAGCCTTACGCGATCTACCTGCCGAAGGCATTCAATCCCCGGAAGAAATACCCGCTCGTCATCAGCCTGCATGGCGCGGGGTCCAATCATCGGCTGAATCTCCGGCGCGTCTTCGGCAAGAGCAACCAGGGCGAGGAGAACGACGTCGAGGCGACGCGCTATTTCCCGGCCTGGGAGGACGTCGACTTCATCGTCGCCTCCCCGCTGGCCCGCGGCTCGATGGGATATCAAGGCCTGGCCGAGAAAGACGTCTACGACGTGCTGGCCGACGTCAAAGCCCGTTTCCCCATCGACGACGACCGCGTCTATCTCACGGGATTATCCATGGGCGGCGGCGGGGCACTTTGGCTGGGGTTGTCCCGGCCCGATATCTGGGCCGCCATCGCCCCGGTCTGTCCCGCTCCTCCGGCGGAGACGGGGGACCTGGCCCTCAACGCCTTGAACGTCCCCATCCATTTCTTCCAGGGAGACGCCGATCCCGTCGTCAAACCCGAAGGCACGCGCGAATGGGCCGGCAAGCTCAAGGAGTTCGGAACGGCCGTCGAGTATACCGAATATCCCGGCGTAAAGCACAACAGTTGGGAGGACGCTTACAGGGACGGGGCCATTTTCAAATGGTTCGGCCGCTTCCGCCGTAAAGCCTATCCCGACCGCGTCCGGTTCGCCACCAGCCGCTATAAATACGACCGCGCCTACTGGGTCGCCGTCGACCGCTTGACGCCCGGTACGCCGGCGGCCATCGACGCGGAGTTTATCGCGCCCAACGCCCTGGTGATCACGACGTCGGGACTGGAAGCGTTCACCCTGGATTTCAAGGGCCACCCCAAGCTCAAGCCGGGGCGTCCGTTCACCGTCCAGGTGGACGGCGCATCCTTCAATGGGACGGCGGCCGAGACCAAGTCATTCTTCAAGCGCAACGGCGTCTGGACCGCGGGCCGGTTTGAAATGCCGGCCGGTGCTAAAACCAAGGGATTGGAAGGGCCCCTCGGCGAGGCCTTGGCCGGGCGGCATATCTATGTTTATGGCACGGCCGACAACCCTTCGCGAGAAGAGCTGCAGGCCCGCCGCGAGATCGCGGCCAAGGCGGCGGATTGGTCGTCCGGCCGCAGCCGTCTGACGGTCTTCCCCCGCGTCGTTGCCGACAAGGATGTCCGCCCCAGCGATTTCCAGAGCGCGAATCTCATCCTGTTCGGGACCAAAGAGACCAACGGCCTGATCGCCAAATTCGTCGACCGCCTCCCCCTCGAACTCAAAATGCCGGCCGAGGGATACGGCTTGGTCTATATTTTTCCCATCGACGGGCATTACGTCGTCGTCGCCTCGGGCCTGCCCTTGTGGACGCCGCCGCCCGCGCCTCCGGCCGGAGCGCCCGCAACTGTCCCGGCTCCCGCCAATCCGCCTGTCCGGCGCCTGTATTTCGCTTCGGGCGCGGCGCTGGCCCTCAATAATTTTGGAGATTTTCTATTGTTCAAGAACTCGGCGGCGACGCCGGTCGCCGAGGGGCGTTTCGACGCGGATTGGAAGCTCGCCGCCGCCGACGCGGACAAGTTGGCCGCCTCCGGGGTGGTGGTGATCAAGCCGGACGCCGTCGTCAAATAAGCGAACGATCGAAGCATGAAAAACCCCGCCCCGGGAAACCGGGAGCGGGGGTGGAATTCCTGCGCCTTCAAGCGGCCGTTACTTCACTTCGGCGACGGCGGCGTTGAGGACCTTTTTGGTGTCCTTGGCTTGGGCGAAGACGACGACCAGGAGCCCCTGCCGATCGATCTTGGCGTGGCGTTCGGGGAACTTGAAGCCCTGAAACCGGGTGTTGGTCTTTTCGAAATTCGTCAGGTATTCGTCGGCGGCCTTTTCCGAGGCGGTCAGGTCGAACGACGCCGTTATAGCCCCCGCCGCCGGCGTCGCCAGTTCGCGCACAACCATCTTGTGATAGATGAGGCCGTTGCTGCCCTTGTATTTTTCCACGCCCTGGACCAGGACGACGAATATCTCGGCGCCGGGGACGGCCTTGTCAAATTTGTATTCGACCTTGATCGTGTCGCCGGCCCGTGACGCCTTGGCCTTGAGAGTCAGCGCCGGTACTGCGGCGAGGCGGGGATCGATCTCGGCCTTAAAAGCCTTGAACTTGCCCCCGGCCATGCCGCGGCTGCCGCCTCCGCCCAGCTTGGCCTCGCCGTCGAAAAATGTCGAGGGCGTGCTGTTCACGCCGTAGTATTCCTGGCGTTTCTGGGTTGCCGCGTTGATCATCGGGTCGGGGCGAGGGATGGGCAGATGGTATTCGAGGACGGCCAAATATTTGGCCGGGTAGGCCTCGATCAGGCCGTCGAAACCGAGGTCGGCCGCGACGCAGGGCGGGCATTCCGACCCGGTGAAGACCTCGGCCAAAACGGCCTTGCCTTTCCAATCGGTGGGAGCCTTGTAGGCTTCAGGATGATAGGGCAATTCCTTGAGCTTGGCTTCCAGGACGGCCTCGAAACCATCGGCCTTGCCGTTGAGCTTGGCGTAGAGCACCTTGGCCTTGGCCGCCGCGTCTTCGTAATTCTCCGTGGCGGCGTTGAGATAGGCCTCGTAGGCCTCCTTGGGTTTGTTCGTCTTTTCGCAAACGCCGGCCAGCGTGTACGAGTACACGGCGTCCGGAGCGCCGCCGTCTTTCTTATAGGTCTCGAGCGCGGCCATGGCCTTAGCCGCATCGCCGGCCGTAAGCTGAGCTCCGGCGATCAAAATCTGGAAACCATTGAGGAAGTAGGCCTTGAAGTCCTTCTGCTGGTCGACGGGGACGCCCTGGTACGTCTCCGTTTCTCCGGCGGCCTTGACCGCTTCCTCGCGGTACTTAAGAACGGCCGCCACCACCTTGGCCTTGTCGAATGTCTTGACCTTGGGATGGCTGAGGACCTGGTCCGCGGCCATGAAGGGGTTCTGCAGGCGGTCCGGCCCCTTGCCCTTGGCCAGCAGGTCTTTCTGCAGGGCCAGGACGGCGTCCAGCGAATCGGCCATCTCGATTTTCGCGCCCAGGATGTTCTGGTCGATCATGGCCAGGTACTGGCTGTTCGGGAAAGCCGCCTTGATCCGCTCGAGCTCTTTGAGCCGGGCGGCCGGGTCCTGGAGGCGGAAAGCCGCCGAGAGATCTTTGACCTCAGGCGGTTGTTGGCGGAGCTGGTTCTGTGCCGAGGCGGCGACCGCCAGGTTCAGGATCAAGACAAACGCGCATCCGAAAATGCGCCGGACGGATGTCGAAGTCATGAATATTCTCCTTCTTCTTTTCTGCGGGCGCCGGTCACTTCACTTCGGCGACTACGGCGTTGAGGATTTTCTTGGTGTTCTTTTCCTGGGCGAACACCACCGCCTTCAGGCCTTGCCGGGCGATCTTGGCGTGTCGTTCGGGAAACTTGAAGCCCTGGAAGCGGGTGCTGGTGTTCTCGAACTCGGTCAGGTACTGATCGGCGCTCTGCTCGGACTTGGCCAAGTCGAAGGTGGCTCCCCGGACGCCCTGAGGGAAGACGGCGATATCGCGGACGACCATTTTATGGAAGGCCAGGCCGTTCGATCCCTTGTACTTTTCTTCGCTTTGGACGAGAGCGACGTAGACCTCGACGGCCGGCCCCGGGTTGTCGAATTCGCCATCGACCTTGACCGCGTCGCCGCTGCGCGCGGCCTTGGCTTTGAGGATGATCGCGGGCGCCGCGTTGACGCGGGCGTCGACTTCGGATTTGTACTGTTTGAACTTGCTTTCGGCCGATCCGCGTCCGCCGCCGCCGACGATCTTCTTGTCCCCGTCGATGACGACCGTCGGGGTGCTGTTGACGCCGTAATACTCTTGGCGCGTCTGTGTTGCGGGATTCATGATCGGGTCGGGGCGAGGGATGGGCAGATGGTATTCGAGGACGGCCAGATATTGAGACGGGTACGATTCGAGGAGGCCGTCGAAGCCGAGGTCGGCGCCGACGCAGGGCGGACATTCCGAGCCGGTGAAGATTTCGGCCAGAACGGCCTTCCCTTTCCAATCGGCCGCCGGCTTGTACGGCTCAACGTGATAAGGCAGGGTCTTGAGCTTGGCTTCGAGCGCGGCGTCGAAACCGTCTTCGCGGCCGTTGATCTTGGCGTAGAGGATCTTGGCCTTGGCCGCGGAGTCTTCGTAATTCTCAACCGCCGCCGAAAGATAGGCGTCATAGGCTTCGGGGAGCTTGTTCAACAGGGCCAGGGAGGCGCCTCGCGTATACCAATAGAGGGCGTCGGGGGCGCCGCCGTCCTTGAGGTAGGCGTCCAGGACGGCCATGGCTTTGTCCTCGTCCCCGGCGTTGAGATAGGCCTGGGCGGTGCGGATGCTGAACATGTTCAGGACGTAGGTTTTGAAGTCGTTTCTCTGGTCTTCCGGAACGCCCTGGAACGCGGCCGGGTCGGCGGCGGTCTTGAGCGAGAGCTCTCGGTACTGCAGGATCGCGGCGAGGACCTTGTTCTTGTCGAAGGACGCGATCTTGGGGTGGGTCAGGATCTGGGCCGAAGCCATCAGGGGGCCTTGCAGGCGGGCCGGGCCCCGGCCCTTGGCCAGGAAGTCCTTCTGCAGGGCCAGGACGGCGTCGAGGGTGTCGGCCAGCTCGACCTTGCTCGTCTGGATGTACACGTCGATCGTGGACGTCATCACCGAACTCGGATAGGCGGCCTTGATCCGCTCGAATTCCTTGAGCCGGGCGGAGGCGTCCTGGATCCGGGTCGCGGCTACGACTTCCTTGTACTCGGGGGGCTGTTGGCGCTGGCCGAGAATACCGGACGCCAATCCCATAATCAGGACGAGGCCGCAGGCGGCGGCCCGGTGGAGGGACGTTGTCTTGCGCATGGCGGGTCTCCTTTTTTAAACACCTATATTATCAGAATTGTCGGGATTGGACACGCGGGAATTGAAAAACCGCCGCCCCGGAATGAAAAAGCCCGCCCTCCCGCGCAGCGAGAGGACGGGCGCGCGTCTCAAATGGAGACGGGATCCGTCTCCGCGGTTACTTGATCTCCAGCCCCGTCAGCGGGTCGATGAGATTGACCCGGTGAACCTTGCCCAGCTTGTCCAGCGGGCCGGGCCACTTGTCCCCGCCCTTGTTGCTGGGCTCCCAGTCGCCGACGATCATGATGACCGCCTGGCCTGGCTGGATGTACTTCCGGGCGACTTCCTGGACCTTGGCCTTGGTCACGGCCTTGATCTTGTCGCGATACGTCTTGTAGTAGTCCATCGGCCTGCCCTGCATCTCCAGGTTGGCGAAGGCGGCCATCGTGGCCTGGGGCATCTCGAATTGGCTGGCGAAGCTGTCGATGAAGTAGTTGATCGCCGTGTCCATCTCGGCGTCGGCGACCGGATCCTTGCGGATGCGGTCGAACTCGGCCAGGATCAGCGAAATGGCGTAGCCGACCGTGGACGACTTGGTCTGGACGTAGCCCGAGAACGTCCCCGGGAAGCCCCAGCGGGTCGTGAAGCGGCTGCCCTGGTTGTAGGACAGGCCTTCGTTCGAACGCACCTTGGTGGTGATGCGGGAGGTGAAGCTGCCGCCGCCGAGGATGAAGTTCATAACCTGGACGGCCGCGAAGTCGGGGTTGGTGTCCTCGATGCCGAGATGGCCCAGGCTGATGTATCCCTGGTTGATGGCTTTCTGGACGAAATAGACGCCGGGCTCGGGGGCGGGGAAGGACTTGGAGAACGAGGGGATCTTGACGTCGTGGTTGGCCCACGCGCCGACGATCTTGTTGATCTTGGCCGTCAGGTCGGCCTTGGCGAAATCGCCGGAGGCGGACAGGATGACGTTCCTGGGGGCGAAGTATTGGGCGTGGACGGCCTTGAGATCGGCCGGCGTGACGCCCTCGTACGTTTTCTTCATCGGCTGCCAGGTCAGGGGGCCGTCTCCATAGAGGACTTTCTCATACTCGCGGCTCAGCACGGCGCCGGGCGAGTCATTGGCCTGGCGGAGCTGTTCGATGGCCCGGGCCTTGGCCAGATTGAACGGGGCCTCGCGGAATTCCGGATTCATCAGGACGTCGAAGAACATGGCCAGCCCTTCGTCCAAGTCCTTGCTCAGGACGGACAGGGTCAGGGTCGAGGTCCGTTCACCGACGTTGAAGGCCAGGGAGCCGCCCAGGAAATCGATGCGTTCCTCGATGGCCGTCCCTTCCCTGGTTTTCGTGCCGCCCCGGATCAGCGTGCTGCTCAGGAGCGATTCCAGGCCCTGCTTGTCCTTGGGGACGTACAAGCCGCCGAAATTGACCAGCGCCGAGACGTTGACGATGGGCAGGGCGCGGTCTTCCTTGATGTAGGCGCGCAGCCCGTTGGCCAGGACCGTGCGGAAGGCCTTGGGATCGGGCGGTTCATATTTGAGAACGGGGTATTTCAGGTCGGCCGGTTTCTGGACCTGGGCCAGGCCGGAGGCGAGGAAAAGAGCACCGACGGCGAACAGGAGGCAAAGCGTTTTTTTCATCGTCGTTCTCCTTGCTTACCGGGCCATTTTCCGCTTGTAGATGGCCGTCAAGCTGTTGTCCTTGACGAAATACTTGGCGGCGACGCGCTTGATGTCGTCGTTGGTGACCTTCTTGAGATCTTCCAGGTCGGAGAGGATCGCTTTCCAGCCCCGATGGAGTTCGGCCCGCCCGACGCTTCCCGCCAGGCCGGACGTCGAGCCCAGGCTGCGGATGAAATTGGCCTCGCTGCGGTTTTTCGTTTTCTGGATCTCGTCCGCGGTCACTCCGTCTTTCTTGATCTTCTCGATCTCGGCCCAGATTTCCTTCTCCAGGTCCTCGGGTGTGACGCCTTTGTCCAGGCGCGGGGAGGCGCTGAACTGGAAAGCGCCGACGTACCACTGGGCCCGGCTGGAGGCCGAGGCGTTGACGGCCAGCTGTTTTTCCTGGACCAGGATCTTGTTCAGCCGGCCGGTTCCGCCGCCGCCGCCCCCGCGCATGCCGCCGCCCCCGCCGCCGAAGCCGGAGCCGAGGATTCCGGCCAGGACGGACAGAGGCGCCGCGTCGGGCTGGCCGCCCCACGGCGTATGGAACATGATCTGGACGTTGGTAGGAGCCGGGCCCTCGCCGTTCATCCGCTTTTCGCCGTACTGGGGCGGCTCATAAGTCCGGATGGGCTCGAGATCGGGGCCCTTGGGAATGCGGCCGAAATATTTCTCGGCCAGGGCGAGGATCTGCGCGGGATCGAAATCGCCGACGTAGATGGCCACGGCGTTGTTCGGGACATAGTACTTGTTGTGGAACTCGACGAGGTCGGCCTTGGTCATTTTCTTCAGGTCATCCATCCAGCCGACGACTTCCCAATGGTAGGGTGAGGCGGCATAGAAGGCGGCGTTGACCTGCTCGTTGAAAAAGAACCCGGGGCCGTTCTCGCTCAGCCGCCGCTCTTCCATGATGACGTCCTTCTCGGAATAAAATTCCCGGAAATAGGCGCCCATCATGCGGTCGGACTCGAGGAGCATCTGGAGCTCGACCTTGTTCGAAGGCAGGGTCACATAATAGCCCGTGTTCTCGTTGCCCGTGGAGGCGTTGAGGCCGGTGCCGCCGTTCTTCATGTACAGTCCCCAGAGGTCGTCCTTGATGATGTACTGTTTCTCCGTGGCGATCAGCTCGTCGGCCTTTTTCTGCAGCGAGGCCAGCTTGGCCTTGTCGCCGCCGTCGGCCTTCCAGTACTTCTCCCGGTAGATCTGGTCCACGACTTCGTCGATCTGCCGGTCGATGGCCGTATCCTTGTCGAAATCCGTCACGCCCATCATTTTCGTGCCCTTGAACATCATGTGCTCATGGACGTGGGCGATGCCGGTGATGCCGGGCTTCTCGTTGATCGACCCGACTTGGAAATAGATGTGGCAGACGACGCGGGGCACGCCCGGCTTGGGGATCATCAGGATCTTCATCCCGTTGGCCAGGGTGTGCTCCTTGACGTCCAGGGTAATCGCTCCGGCCGAGGCGAAAGCGGCCAGGACGAGCACCGCGAGGGACAGGGTCAGGGTGCGCTTCATGCGGTTCCTCCTCCTTAAATGATAAGGGGCCAGTTCTAATTCTTCCGGAATTAGGGCGAAACCTCTTCACTACTTTGACGCCGGACGTAGGGCGATTCTTCCCGAAATCACCAAAAAATTATGCCGCGAGCTGGGCGCGCGGTTCTTGTCGGGGTTTGGGGGCTGAAGCGGAAGTCTTGATCACAGGAGATCAACGGCATGACCCGAAAAAGAAAGAGGGGCCGCGAACGTCAGCCGAAACGGCCGGTGATGTAGTCTTCCGTGCGCTTGTCGCGCGGACGGGTGAAGATGTCCGTCGTCTTGCCGAATTCGACCAGCTCCCCCAGCAGCATGAAGCCCGTCTCGTCCGAAACGCGGGCCGCCTGCTGCATATTGTGGGTGACGATGACGATGGTGTAGCGGTCCTTCAGTTGGTGCATCAGCTCCTCGACCTTCATGGTGGACATCGGGTCGAGCGCCGAACAGGGCTCGTCCATCAGCAGGACCTCGGAATCGACGGCCACCAGGCGGGCGATGCACAGGCGCTGTTTCTGTTCGAGCGACAAATCGAGGGCGCGCTTGTTGAGCCGGTCTTTGAGCTCGTCCCAGAGGTTGACGGCCCGCAGGCTCTGTTCGACGATCCCCTCCAAGGCGTTGCCCCGCGACTGGTGGTGGACCCGGGGCCCGAAGGCGATATTCTCATAGATGCTCAGGGGAAACGGGTTCGGCCGCTGGAAGACCATCCCGACTTTCTTGCGCAGATCGGTCAGGCGGGCTTTCTTCCGGTAGATGTCATCGCCGGCGAAATGGACCGATCCGGTGATCCGGACGTCCTCGATCAGGTCGTTCATCCGGTTGAGGCAGCGCAGGAGGGTTGACTTTCCACAGCCGGACGAGCCGATCAGAGAGGTGATCGACTTTTCGCGGATGGACATGTTCACGTCGATCAGGGCCTGGAACTTGCCATACCAGAGGTTCAGCCCTTTAACCGCGATCTTCGGCGCGGGAGTCGTCATCCGAATCTCCCCACGATATAGTCCTCCGTGCGCGGATTCTCGGGCGCGGTGAAGATCGCTTCCGTGGGCCCGATCTCGACCATGTCGCCCATCAGGAAGAAAGCCGTCCGCGTGCCGACGCGCGCCGCCTGCTTGGTGTTGTTGGTGACCAGCACGATGGTGTGGTCCTTCTTCAACTCGGTCATCGACTCCTCGACCTTGGCCGTGGAGATGGGGTCGAGGCCCGAGCAGGGCTCGTCGAAGAGGATGACGCCGGGCTCAAGGGCCAGGGTCCGGGCGATGCACAGCCGCTGCTGCTGCCCGCCCGAGAGCTTCTGCCCCGAGCTGCGGAGGCGGTCCTTGACTTCGTCCCATAGATAGGCGGCCCGGAGGCTCGACTCCACCAAGGCGCCGATCTCCTCTTTGTTCCGCAGGCCGCTCATCCGCGGTCCGTAGGCCACATTGTCGTAAATCGATAAGGGCAGGGGGATGGGCAGGGCGAAGATCATGCCGACCCGCTGACGCAAGGACTCGGCGCTCATGTCCTTGAAAATATCCCGGCCGTCCAGCTTGACCGTGCCTGTCGTGCGGGCCTGGGGCTCGAGATCGTTCAGCCGGTTGAGCGTGCGCAGAAACGAGGTTTTGCCGCTGTTGGACGGTCCGATAATGCTCAGAATCTCGTTTTCATAGATATCGAGGGTCAACGCCTTCAGCCCCTGGACTTTGCCGTAGGCGACGGCCAGGTCCCGGATTTCGAACCTGGCCTTCACTTCCTCCTCCGGAACCGGGAGCGGATGATGACCGCCGAGATGTTCATGATGAGGACGAGCCCGACCAGGACGAAGGCGGTGCCGTAGCGGTAGTTCTCCGGAACGTTGGGAATCTGGGTGGAGACGATGTAGAGGTGGTAGGGCAGAGCCATGGCCTGGTCGAGGGGCGAGTGGGGCAGCCTCGGCAGGTAGAAGGCGGCCACGGTGAACAGAATGGGCGCCGTCTCACCGGCCACCCGGCCGATGCTCAGGATGGCCCCGGTCAGGATGCCCGGGATGGCCGAGGGCAGGACGGAATGGCGGATGGTCTGCCAGCGCGTGGCGCCCAGGGAAAAGCTGACCTCGCGATAGGATTTGGGCACGGCCCGCAGGGCTTCCCGGGTCGTGGTGATGATGACCGGCAGGGTCATGATGCCCAAGGTCAGGGCGCCGGAGATGATCGAGACCCCAAACTTGAGGAAGACGACAAACAGGCTCAGCCCGAACAATCCGTAGACGACCGACGAGACGCCGGCCAGGTTGACGATGGCCAGATTGATCGTCCGGGTCAGGACGTTGTCCTTGGCGTACTCGCTGAGATAAATGGCGGCCATGACGCCGATGGGCAGGGCGAAGGCGATGGACACAATCACCAGATAGAGCGTGCCGACGATGGCCGGAAAGATTCCCCCCTCGCGCATGCCCTGGCGGGGCATGGTGAAGAGGAAATTCCAGCTCAGCGCGCTCCAGCCCTTGCTGATGATCAACCAGATGATGAAGAGGACCGGGATGACCACGACCAGGGTGGCGACCAGAAGGACGCCGAAACCGAATCTCTCCTTGATCCGCTCCGGGATCATCGCTTCCTCCCCCGGTTCAGAAAGAGGTCGGCCGTGAAGTTGATGGCGAAGGAGATGATGAAGAGGACGATGCCGATGGCGAACAGGGCGTAGTAGTGCTCGCTGCCCCGGACGGCCTCGCCCATCTCTGCGGCGATGGTCGCGGTCAGGGTCCGGACCGGCTGCATCAGCCCCTTGGGGATGACCGCCGCGTTGCCGGTGACCATCATGACGGCCATGGTCTCGCCGAAGACGCGGCCGATGCCGAGCATGGCCGCGGCGATGACGCCCGGCAGAGCGCCGTGGATGACGACCCGATAGAGCGTCTGCCAATGGGTGGAGCCCAGGGCGATGGCCCCTTCCTTGTATTCGCGCGGGACGGCGTTGATGGCGTCCTCGGAAATGCTGATGATCGTGGGCAGGGCCATGAAGGCCAGCATGATCGCGCCGGACAGGGCCGTCAGGCCGGTCGGCAGGTTGA
>Ga0315279_10007150_pt1 | contig 13885 bp, 9 predicted proteins | sample YL17G06_20_MG_FD_203694 | JGI IMG/M metagenome (GOLD analysis project Ga0315279, IMG submission 203694) | Sediment microbial communities from Yellowstone Lake, YNP, Wyoming, USA - YL17G06_20 | ecosystem: Environmental > Aquatic > Freshwater > Lake > Sediment | place: USA: Wyoming | collected... | reverse complement strand
CGCGTGAAGGATCGACAAATGCACTCGATGCCCGACGAGGAACCCGCAGAACATCATCGCCACCGCCCCGAACCCCGCGGCCGCGCTAACGAGCCCCAGCCGCCGAAGGTACGCATACGTGCCCAGGCCCGCGATGGCGAAGCCGAGCATAAGCGAGAGGCTGTAGGCGGGCTTTGGCGGCATGACGGCGAACAGCCAGGTCGGCGGGTACATCACCGCCGACTGCGGGTCCGCCATCAGCGGCGTGCCGGTGGCCTCGTGGGGGTTCTCCAGCGGCCATTGGAGCTTCCGAAGTTGCTCGCCGACCATCTTCCGCATCGGGTAGTAATAGATCACGTCGTCCTCCCCGGCCGAGACGGGATTGCCCCACAGCGTGTAGAGCATTGCCGTCGGCGCCAGGAGGATCAGCATAACCGTCAAGGTTGCCCGCATGCGTTTGGTGACTGTTGTCATGTTAGAAACAACTGATTACCGCGGAGCCGCAGCCCCGACGGGGCGGCAGCTTTTGGCCGGGGGTGACCGAAGGGAACCCCCGGAACACAATCCAACAAGAATGAGCCCCGAAGGGGCGGCAGAAAGGCAAGCCCCCCCACAAGGGAGCGGTTTCTGTCGCCCCTTCGGGGCTAGTTTCTGTAAAGGGTCGGTTCCGGGGGCTTGGCGCCCCCGGCCAAACGTTTCCGGCCCTTCGGGCCTGAGATTCAAGACCTATCGCCCCCCGGCCTGCGCAACCTTCACCCCCCCCGCTTGCCGGCAAGAAGGCTTTATGGACTATGTTTCGCATGATTCGTCGCTTTACTTTTCTACCCTCTGAGCCTCTGCGCCTCTGCGGTAACCTGCCTGCCGGCAGGCAGGTCCGCTTCTCTTCTTCACCCCGCCAGGACGCCCGCCTGTCGCAGGGTCCGCAAGACCAGTTGTTCGAACGGCACGTCGCTCGGCGCGGCGACGTAGGCGGCCCCCCTTCCCGAGGCGGTGCGGGAAAGGGCGTCGCACATCTCGGCCCAGCGGAGGCGGTAGCTTGCTCGAACGTCGTCGGTAACGTCGACGGGCATATTCTGGCCGGTCTCGGCCTGCCGGAGTATCACCGGCCCGGCCAGGGCCGGGTCGGCATCCAGCGGCGAATAGACGTGCAGGGCCGTCACGTCGCAGGAGCGTGCCTTGAGCCGGACGACGGCATCGGACAGGTCGTCGCCGCAGTCGAGCAGGTCGCTGACGATCAGCACGCTTGCCGGCGCGTCCAGGCGCCGGGCCAGCAGGTCGGCGCACCGGCCAAGTTCCGTCCGCCCGGCGGGCGCGAGGTCCACAAGGAAGTCCAGGACCTCGAGTATCTGCCCGCGGTTTCGCCCGGTCCGCAGCGGCTTGGCCAGGTCTTCGGCGAAAGGCTGGAGTATCACCCGTTCGAGCCCGCCCATGGCCACAAACGCCAGGGCGGCCGCAACGCGAAGGGCGTAGTCGAACTTGTCCATCGCCCCGCCCGGCGCCATGGAGGCCGAGGCGTCCAGCAGGATTATCACGTCGGCCTCGCTTCGCTGGTGGAAGAGCCTAAGCAGCAGCTTTTCCATGCGGGCGTAGTAAGGCCAGTCGATGAAGCGTATGTCGTCGCCGGGCTCGTACGAGCGGTGATCGGCGAACTCCAGCCCGTCGCCGATCCGCCGGCTCCTGCGCGCGCCGCCGGCCTCCCGGGCCGTCAGCCGCTTGGCGATCAGGTGAAGCTGCTGAAGCCGGGCAAGGAACTGCTGGTCGAACAGGCGCTCTTTCCGCGACTTTGCCATGCCTCCATTAGCGCCAAATCGCCGCCTCTTTGCACGCGATTTTCCGGGGGGGACAGGGGAGAAAAGGGAAGGAAAGGTTGACTGCAGTCGAAGAGGCATTTCTTCATGTCTTTCCCGGCATTCATTGGCATTAGTGGCATTCGGCATTCGGCATTTGACATTTGACATTCGGCATTTGACATTTGACATTTGACATTCGGCATTTGACATTCGGCATTTGACATTCGGCATTTGACATTCGGCATTTGACATTCGGCATTTGGCATTCGACATTTGACATTTGGGCATTCGCGTGCGAAGCCCGCGCTGTACAATCGCTGCGATGTCTATCAGGGCTGGTGTAAGTCTGGCGGTCCTTGCGGTGCTTGGCGCGGGGGCGTGCGTTTCCGGCGGGTGCGACCCGGCCGGGCAGTCGCTTATGCGCAACCCCTGGGCCTCCAAACCTGCCGGGGCGCTCGACGCGTGGGTCGCGGGGGAAATGGTCAACCTCACCGACCGCACCCAACGACAGGTGGACCTGGACGTCTACGATCCCTCGACAGAGCAGGTCAAACTCCTGGCCGGGGCAAACGAGACCGTCAGTTTCCAGGTGGTCCTGGAGGGTGGCGAGCGTGGCGCCGACGGCGTGAATGTGAGCTGGTCGGAGTTCTCGACGTTGGGCGGTGAGAAGATCCCCGCGTCGAGCATCCGGGCCTATCGCATGCTGGCGATACAGGTCGAGAAGTATCCCGACTGGTATTTGCGGCTGGCGGACGGCCCGGCCGAGCCGGTTGGGATATACGACCCGCTGGCGCCGATAGACGCCTCGGCCTCGCCGGCGCCCGCCTTCGACGTCAAGCCCGGCCGGCGACTCGCGTTGTGGGTGGACGTGGCCGTGCCGCCCTCGGCCGTGCCCGGAACGTACACGGCGACGTTCAACCTGGGCTCGTCCAACGGGCGCCAATGGTCAGCCACGCTCTCGATGGAGGTGCTGGCGTTCGTGCTGCCGGACGAGCGGGCCATCCCGGCCGTGGGAGGCTTCAGCGACCGCGAACTGATGCGGGCGTTGCTGACTCGCGACTCCAAGCCGTTCGACCCGGTCTACCTCGACCGCGACAATCCCATGGTCCGCCGCGGGCTGGTGCTTATCCGCGACCTGATGCGAATGGCGCACGAGCACCGCGTGGACCTATTCGACACGGACATCCACCCGCTGCTCAAGCGTACGGGCATCGGCGAGGTCCAACTGGACTGGAAGGACTACGACGCGATAGTCCAGCCATACCTGGACGGTTCAGCCTTCGACGACCACATCGGCGTTCCGGCCTGGCCGATGCCCTTCAGCCAGGACTGGCCGGACCCGGCACACTACGACGGCGCCGCTTCGGCGAATTACGCCTCCGCCGTGACGCAACTGCTGACCGAGGCCCGCAAGCACCTCGGCAGCGCCGGCGGCGCCGGCATTGTTGGCAAGAACATCTTCCTCTGGCCGGGGCGGAATCTCCAGGCGCCCGGCGGCTACGCGACGCACATGGCCCTTGCGGCCCTGGCTCGCAAGGCTGTACCGGGCGTGCCGATCCTCAGCCAGCTTCCGCCCCAGGCGCCGCCCGGCAGCGACTGGGCCGTGCCAAAGGGGTTCGGCGAGACCGCCGACATCTTCGCGCCGCGCGGCGAGTTCTTCGACCCGAACCTCGCCGCATCCGCCTCCGGGCGCCTCAAGCAGGCACCTGGCGGGGCCGGGAATCCTTTGGCGGGCGCATGGCTTGCCTCGGGCAGGCCGCCGTGGCTGCCGAGCCTCGGGCTGATCGCCAAACCCGCCGACGCGCGGGCAATGCCCTGGTTCGCGATGAAGTACGGCTGCACGGGCCTGCTGCTGCCGGACGTGCTGCATTGGTCCGGCGACCCGCTGGCCCCGGCGGCCGAGGCCGAGACGAGGCTCTTCTACCCCGGCGTCGTCGCCGGCCTGGAGGCCCCGCTGCCGAGCGTGCGGCTCAAGCGTCTCCGCCGGGGTCTTCAGGACATGGCCTACCTCTGGATACTCAATCGCCGCCAGCGCCAAGGCGTGGCGCAGGCGGTGACAAGCGCCATGGTCCGCTACGGCGGGCTGGCGGCGGCGGGCGACAACTACCTCGACTGCCGGCTCGACGGCTGGGTCGCCGACGGCGCGACGTGGGAGCTTGCACGGCGCGTCCTGGCCGAGGAGGTCCAGGCGGCCGTAACGCCCGAAAAGGCCTTCCGCCTGGCCGGCCTGGCTCATACCCTCGCGCAGAGCCGACTGACCGAGCAGACCCAGTCCCTCCAGGTCGAGCGGGTCCGATCGAGCGTCGAGCCCGCCGCTGGTTCGACGGCCGTGCCGCCCGAAAAAATCCGCGTGACGGTCCTGCTGGACCTTTTCAATTGCCACAACATCGAGGCCAACGTCCAGGCCGACCCCGCCAACCTGCCGGACGGTTGGAAGCTCGTTTCCGGCCAGGCGCCCGCCATTACGCTGGCGCCCTACGCCACGGGCGTGATGCGAATCGCCGCCGAGGGGCCGCCGGAGCCCCTGCCGATAGCCGCCAACGCGCGGGCGACCCTGGCCCTGACGCTCACCAGCAACGTCGAGAAGCCCAGGCAGATCGAGGCCCAGGTGCCGCTGCTGCTGGGCGGGCAGATCCGCCGCCCCCTGACGATCGACGGCGACTTGCGGGACTGGCCCCTCCGCGCGGGCAACACGGCAAAGGACTTCCGGCTTATCGGGCGGCGCGGGAGCGTCGGCAACGGCCTGGCCGGGCGGCAGACGATGGCGTTCGTGCTGCGCGACGAAAAAAACCTCTACCTGGCGCTGCGTTGCGAGGAGCCGAACCCGTCGGGCATGGTCCGCAAGCCGACCAACCAGGTGACGTACGAGCAACTGATCGCCTGCGGCGAAGACCTGGTGGAGGTGCTGCTGGACCCGGGCGGCAAGGCCTCGGGCGCCTCGGAACTCTACCACCTGGTCATCAAGCCCAACGGCGTGCTCATCTGCGAGCGCGGCGTGGCATGCAAGCCGGCGCTTGGGGCGGTCGTGCCTTGGCCGGCGTCGGCGTCGGTCGCCGTCGGCTCGCAAGACTCCGCGTGGACGGTGGAACTGGCGATACCGCTGGCGTCGCTGGGGCCCGCCGCCCAATCGGCCTTCTGGCGGGTGAACTTCATGCGCTACAGCCCGCAGGGCGACGAAAGCTCGAGTTGGTCCGGCGCGAGGCGTTACTTCTATGATCCACGGAATCTTGGTACAATGTTCGTGGGTTCTTATGCAGACTCGAACCCATAGCCATAAGACATTCAAGGAGCACGACCTTGGGAAACAAGACCGGTTGGATAGTCGGCGGAATCCTGTTGGCGGCAGTCCTGATATTCCTGATGCTGTTCGTGTTCAGCCCGCTGCCCTCGGCGCCTTACATGACCAACGAGCCCGGCTTCATGGAACTCAAGGTGCCCCAGACGCCGCTGGACGCAATTATCCCGGCGGCGCCGACAGGCGCCGGCAACGCGGCGGATGATTACGCCAAGGCGATGACCTTTTACAAGCAGCACGCCGCCGACATCGACAGGACGGCCGACATCGCGCCGTACAACGCCGCCACCGCCTCGGCCGACCCCTGGGCAAATCCGGACTTCAAGGCCTGCCGCGACCTGGCCGACATCGTCGCCGAAGGGGCCAAGAAGGCTGAGTTCCGCTACACCTTCGTCATGACGCCAAAGAAACTCAAGCCTTACTTCCAGGTCGACTATGCACGGGAGATGCACGACATCGCCATTGGCACCCATCAGTGTTTCCTGGTCCACATGGATCGCAAGGAGTATCCCCAGGCCGAAAAACGCCTACAGCAGATGTTCATCCTCGGTTGGCACATGTTCAACGAGCGGACCCTGGCGGATATGTCCATGCAGGGAATCGACGTCATGCTAGCCACAATGAGCAGGCAAGGCGACGATCTGCCCGGTTTCCAGGAACTCTACCAGCGCTGGCCGGAAGGGCCGAAAGACAGGATCCGCTCTATTGATGAATACGCCAACGAATTGAGAGGCATACTTGAGGACGACAAAAAGAAGAAGAGGCTGCTCTGGGACTCGCTGCCGTTGAACTTTTCCAAGGCCGGAGATCAGTTCTACCCTGGCGACGTGCTGGTCATGGCCGAAAAAGAGGAGGACCACGCCTGGAAGGTTCAGGCCGTCCTCACCCTGGGGCCGATGAAGTACCGCGCAGTGGGACGTGGCGACGTCAAGATGGCCCTCAGCCTCATTCAGAAGTACCTCCGTAGCGAAGACCAGTTGCTCAAGGCCGCCGCGGAGTGCTCCAATGACATGACGAAAGATCAATACCAGCGATTGGGGTTGATCGAAAAAGAGGATGAAAAGTGACCCCATTCGGCAGGCCATGAGCAATGCTGAAACCGGGTATCGGGCCGAGATCGTATGCGCGCCCGTCAAGCTTGGTTCGCGCCCGGACGAACTGCTGGCACTGCTGGCGCCCGACGACGAGCCGGCCCTGCTGGACTCATCCGCCCGGCACCCGATCTACGGCCGATACAGCATCCTCGCGTGCCGGCCCCTGGAGGTGCTGACGCTTCGCGACGGCGTTCTGCGCGATCGCGACCGGCGCATGATCGCGGCCGGGGCGGGGCAAGTCTGGGCCGAACTGGGCAAGGCGCTCGGTCCCGTCGCGCCCGCGGCCGACGACGAATCTCTGCCGTACGCGCCGGGATGGATCGGCTACGTCGGCTACGAGATCGGGCGGATCATCGAACGCCTCCCCGGCAGGGCCGTGAGCGACACGAGCCTGCCCGACCTGAGGCTGGCGTTCTACGACGCCATCCTCGTCTGCGACGCGGCGGGCGGGCAAGCCTGGCTGGCGGAGTTGAAGTTCCGCGACCCCGCCCCGCCCGGCGCCGGCGTCGCGGCCGAAAAGATCCGCAGCATACTTGCCCTGGGCCGGTCGAAAGGGCTCCCCTCAACCCCATGCACCGGCCGGGCGGGCGCCGTGGTTTGCCCAGGCCCGAAGGGCCGGAGCAACCACGCCTTTGAGCCAGGCATCTCCCACACGGGCGAGCCCGTAAGGGCCCCCGAAGCAGCGCCCCTGCCGCTGACTTCCAACTTCACGCCCGATCAGTACCGCCGGGCCGTCGCGCGGTGCATCGAGTACATCGCGGCCGGCGATATCTTCCAGGTGAACCTCTCGCGGCGATTCGAGGTCCCAAACGCCCCCGACCCGCGTACGACTTACCGCATGCTCCGCGCCCGCAACCCGGCCAGTCACGCGGCATACCTCGAGTTCCGCCAGGAAGGCCGGCTCTGCGCGGTTCTCAGCAGTTCGCCGGAGCTTTTTCTTCGCGTTCGCGGGCGGCACGTGGTGACGCGGCCGATCAAGGGCACCCGCGGGCGGTGCGGCGACGAACGGATCGACGCGGCCGCTTGCGCCGATCTGCTGGCCAGCCCGAAAGACAACGCCGAACTGGCGATGATCGTGGACCTGCTGCGCAACGACCTCGGGCGCATCTGCCGCTACGGCTCGATCCGCGTTTCCGAGCCGGCGGCGCTGGAGGCCCATCCGACCGTTTTCCACCTGGTGGCCACCGTCGAGGGCGAATTGCGCCCGGACGTGGGCCCGGCCGGGCTGCTCCGCGCAACATTCCCAGGCGGCTCGATAACCGGCGCGCCGAAAATCCGCGCCATGGAGATTATCGACGAGATGGAGGACTTAGCCCGCGGGGTTTACACGGGCTGCCTGGGCATCGTCTCTGCCGACGGCGCCTGCGAGTGGAACATCGCCATCCGAACGATGGTTTACGACGGCGGCCGAGCCCTGATCCAGGCCGGCGGAGGCATCGTCGCCGACTCCCGCCCGGACGATGAGTACCACGAAACCCTCCACAAGGCACGGGCGATGATCGAGGCGCTGGCGATGGCGCGGGCCAAGTGACGAAAGAAGCTCCAAATCACAAGCACCAAATAACAAACAAGGACCAAACAGCAAAACGGCAAATTCCAAACGGGGAAACGAACGAGTCTTGTTTGGTGATTGGGATTGTCTTTGGTTTCTTCTTCTTGTTTGAGATTTGCAGTTTATCTTCTTGGTCCTTCTTTGTTATTTGGTGCTTGTGATTTGGTTCTTCCTGCCGATTTGGTGCTTGTTATTTGGAGCTTATCCTGTGATTTGGTCATTACGCGGCGTTTAGGTTATGATGGACTCCTTGAACCTTGGAACCTCGCCATGAAGACGTATCCGATAATGCTGGACCTCCGCGGCAAGCTCGCGGTGGTCGTCGGGGCCGGGCCGGTGGGCCTTCGCAAGGTCGAGGGTCTGCGGGAGGTCGGCGCCCGCGTGTTGCTGGTCGCCCGGGACGTCGCGGGCAAAGCCCTGCCGGAGGGCGTCGAGGTCCGCGTCGAGCCGTACCGCGCGGAAATGCTTGCCGGCGCGGCGCTTGTGTTCGCCTGCACGGACCAGCCGGACCTCAACGCGCTTATTGCGGCCGACGCCCGCGCCGCCGGGGCGATGGCCAACGTCGCCGACGTGCCTGACGAGTGCGACTTCTACGCCGCCTCGGTCGTGCGGGACGGCGACGTCGTGCTTGCTGTCGGCAGCGGAGGGGCCTCGCCGGGCTTGGCGGCCTGGCTGAGGCGCCGAATCGCCGGGCAACTGCCGCCTCGGATCGGCGAGTTCGCCGCCGTGCTGGAAAGCCTCCGAGCCGACGTGCGGGACGCAATGCCCGATGACAGCCGCCGGCGAATGCGGCTGATGAAGCAACTCGTTTCTGACGATACCTACGAGGATTTCCTGGCCGCAGGGCCGCAGGCCGTGCGCGACAGGTTCCATCGGCTGCTCAAAGGCCCCAAGGATTAAACATGCCGCCACCATCCACCCAGGCCATACTGCTGATCCTGCTGGCCATGATGGCCTACGCAATGTCGGCCGTACTTAATTGGATAAGCGGCCGGCGGAAGGACCAGGCGCCGACGCGCCTGACGATAGCCTGCCTGGCCGCGGGATTAGCCCTGTGCCTTGGCGTGGTCGTCCTGCGGGTGGCGCACGGGCACATGCCCGCCGCCAGCGGCTTCGACACGTTCGCCCTGATGGCCCTGCTGACCGGCGCAATGGCGGTATACCTGCGGGCCGTGGACGCCCTGGGCAGGGCCGGGCTGGTGCTCATGCCAGTTGCGGCCATCTGGGCGGGCCTGGCCGTGGCGTTGTCGGGCCCCGCATACCGCGACTTCGCCCGAGACACATGGACAGTGCTGCACGTGACGCTGGCGTCGGCGGCGACGCTGGCGTTCGCGGCCTCCGCCGTCGGCGGCGGGCGATACCTCCGCAAGTACGACCAACTTCGCAGCAAGGACCCGCGGATGTTCGAGGGCTCCGCCGTCTCGCTGGAACATCTCGGGCGGTTCCTTCGCAGGGCTCTGCCCATAGCGTTCGCGCTGGTCACCGCTACGGTCGTCACCGGCTTTTTCGACGCCCTTCAGCCCAGGCAGCACGACTTCTTCCACAACTGGGTGACACACCCCAAGATGCTCACCGCGGGAATAACCTGGCTGATCTACTCTATTGCTCTGCACGCGGCCTACGCCAGGCGTTTCAGGGCCCGCCTCGCGGCGATACTTTCGATTGTCGGCGTCGTACTGCTGGTGGCGGTATTGCTGGCCAGCATGCTGATTCAAATGTAGCCATATGCGAATTCTTTGCGTCGGGACAAACCACAAGACGGCCGGCGTGGCCGTGAGGGAGAAGCTGGCCTACGGCGCCGAGCAGCGTCAGGCCGCGCTGAAGGACCTCCGCGCCGCCTGGCCGGACGCCGAGTTCGCCATCCTCTCGACGTGCAACCGGATGGAGATATACCTGGCCCGCCCGGTTCACGGCCACCCGCGCGCGGAGGAGCTGCGCGACTGGGTGCTCGCACAGCACGGCGTCTCCGGCCCGCCGTACGCCGAGGCACTGTACATGCTCTCCGACGCCGAGGCCACCAACCACCTCTTCGCCGTCGCCAGCGGGCTGGACAGCCTCGTGCCTGGCGAGGCGCAGATCGTCGCGCAGGTGAAGGAGGCGTACACCCAGGCCGTCGAGGCCGGCGCGGCCCACATGGTGCTCAACGAGCTCTTTCAGGCCGCACTGCACGTGGCCAAGCACATCCGAACCGAGACCGAGATAGCGATGGGCAAGGTCTCCGTGGCGTCGCTGGCGGTGGACTTCGTGCGCCAGCTTTTCGACACGCTCAAGGGCAAGTGCGTCCTGAACGTCGGGGCCGGCAAGATGAACGCCCTCATGCTCGCACGCCTTCGCGAGATGCAGGCTGACAGGATCGTGGTCGTGAACCGCAGCCGGGACGCGGCCGAGAGGCTCGCCGGAGAGTTCGGCGGCGACACCGGCGACTTCGCGCGCCTGGAAGACCATCTCGCCGAGGCCGACGTCGTCGTGACCAGCACGGGCTCGCCGGAACCCGTAATCACAGCCAGGATGGTCAGTTCCGCGCAGAAACGCCGCGACTGGCGCCCCCTGCTGATAGTTGACATAGCCGTGCCGCGGGATGTGGAGCCCAAGGCGGGAAAGATCGACAACGTCTTCCTCTACAACATTGACGACCTCGACCGGATCGTACAGGCCAATCTCGAAATGCGGTCGGGCCAGCACGGCGCGGCCCAGACGATCATCACCGAGCACGTCGACGAGTTGATGGGCGCGCTCAACGTCCGCAAGGTCGCGCCGACCATCGAGTCGCTCTATAAGAAGATGAGCCTCATCGCCGAGCAGGAACTCGCCGACGCACGCAACAAGCTCTCGACACACCCGGACGCCGAGGAAGACATCGAGATCCTGCGCCGCACGCTTCACCGCACGATCCAGCGAATCCTCCACCCCTGCACCCAGCACCTCCGCAAGTCCGCCGGCACCGACGCCGCCCGCGCCCATGTCGCCACCATCCGCGAGCTCTTCGAGCTAGACGAGCAGGACGGCAATGCCCAAGGCAAGGGCAATGACAAGAAGCAGCCCCCAGCCGAAACGGCGCCCACACACCCGGAATAGGCTTCAGGCTTCAGGCTACAGGCTACAGGCTACAGGCGTCAGCCTACAGGCGTCAGGCTACAGGCGTCAGCCTACAGGCTTCAGGCGGCATGCGATGTCCCCAGGCACGCGGGGCGGGTGAGCATAGGTCCTATAGGTCCTATAAGACCTATGGACTTGTCCACAGGCACGCGGCATAGCAATCCCCAATCCGCAATCCGCATTCCGCAATCCGCAATTGTTTCTACTCCTGGTACTCTTTCGGCAGACGTTTGGACCATTCGCGCCAGGCGACGTCCGGGCGCCGAAGATGCCCGCCCTGGGTGCTCTTTCGCTCTGTGCCGTAGAACTCGTGCTCGCGGAGGAATCGGAAGGTCGCCCACGACTGGTCGCGGATGGCCTCCAGGTCGTCGCGGCCCCAGAAGATCACGATCGGCAGTTTCCTGGCCTCGTCGGTATACGCAATGGAGTCGAGCATCTCCGTCGTGCAGTTGCAGTCGCGGGCGATGAGCATGTCGAACACTTCCGGGTTGCGCAGGCCCACGTAGAAAAGCGGAAAGCCTCCCGACGAGAAACCCGTCAGCAGCACCAGGTCCTTGCCCGGCATGCCGTCGGCGCCGCCCGGGCGGCGGGCAATGCGGCGTTTGCGGCGAACGTCCTCGATGACCGATAGGATGGCCTTCTCGTCCCTGGCAAGCCTGTCGCGGTTGGCCTGCCACACGCTGGGTACGGCCGGAACATAGCCCTGGGTGCTCTCGAGCCGCGGGGCGGCGACGATCAGACCGTACTGCTCGGCGATGTCCTTCCACTCCAGTATCTGCCGGACCTGCCCGTCCCATGGGTTCGTGCCGTGCAGCGTGACAACCAGCGGCCAGTCGCGGTCGTCGCTGTAGTAGCTCGGCACGTAGAGGCAGTAGCTGTTCTTCGTGACGGGCTCGGTGAGCGTCAGGTGGGGGTTCCTGGTTTCCGGAGGGACGTACGGGCACCCGGTCAGCAAGGCCGGCATTACCGTCATGAGCAAGCCCCTCGACACGACCCCAATCGCTGGTTTCATCCTCAACACTCCGCGGCGCCGAAATCGCCGCCGAATCCGTCTTTGCATCCCGGCAACCGGATACAGTATCCTGTCATGTGGCGGCGGACCGGTCGCGGCGCCGACTTACACGATTGAACCATACCAGTTACGTCAATGGCAAGGAAATGAACAGACCGACGCGAACATTGATGGCGGCCTGTGTGCTTGGCCTTCTGGGCGCAGCCGCGCCGGACGGCCTCGCCCTGACGGCCAGGGAAGTCCTCGTTGTGGCAAACGCGGCCGTGCCGGACTCGGTCGCCATTGCGCAGCTTTACGCCCGGACCCGGGGGATCGACGCCAACCAGATACTCCTGCTGAAGCTCTCCGGCGGGACGGACATCTCCCGCGAGGATTACGAAACGCAGGTGCTCGATCCGATCCGCAAGGCGCTCACGCAGCGCAAGCTGGACTCTCAGATCCGCTGCATCTGCACGATCCACGGCGTTCCCTACCGTGTCGCAAGCCCCGCCGGCGACGCCGACGAAGCCCTTCTCAAGGCGGCCAGAACAGACCTGACCAGGATGCACTACCAGTTGGTCATCGACTACAAGCTTCTTGGCACGGTCGCGCGGGACTTCCCCGGGCCGCGGACCACGGGCCTCGAACCATTGGGCTCGCTGTTCGCGGCGAGCATGGAAGCGCCCAAGGAGCCGCTGCCGAAGATCAGCGCCGTCATCGGCGACATCCGGAAGCTCCTGGCCGCCAAGCAGGGCGAATTGGCCAAGATCGCCGACGCCGACCATCAGAAGACCGCGCAGCGGCAACTGATGGCCATGCACATGGAGCTGGAGGGGCCGCAGGGGTTGATAGACTACATCCGCGCCTGCAATCCCGAAGGGGCCCCGGACACGCAGGACCTCGAAAAGCAGCTCAGGGATGCCTCGCAGGCGCTCCTGGCCGCCCAGCGCCAGAAGCTCTCGCCCGAGACCCTGACCGCGGCTATGGCCGCGATGAGGGGCACCAGCGGGCTGATGGGGGCCATCTCGTACCTGGAGACGCTCACGGACCGGCTTTCCCAAATGCTCGTGATGTACAAGTCCGGCGCGGCCCTGGACAGCGAACTCGCCCTGCTGCATTGGAAGGAATACTCCCTGCGAGGGCCCGCGAAGAACCCGCTGAACTGGCAGACCAAGCTGCCCGCTGGCGCCAAATTGGAGCCGACGCTTATGGTTTCGCGGCTCGACGGCCCGGGCAAGGTCAACGTCGAACGCATGATAGTGGCCTCGATGGTGGCCGAACTGAAGGGCCTGACCGGTAACTGCTACATCGACTCCGGCGGCCCGGACAGGGTGGCCCTTCAGGTCAGGACGGAGTATGACGCCAAGCTGACCGCCCTGGCCACGTTCCTCCAGCAGCACTCGAAGGTCAAGGTCGTCCTGGACACCAGGCCCACGCTCTTTGAGAAGGACAGTTGCCCCGACGCCGCCCTTTACGTCGGCTGGTACAGCCTCCAAAAGTACATCGACGCGTTCAAATGGAATACGGGGGCCGTGGGATGGCACGTCGCGAGTTGGGAGGCCGTACATCTGCGAGACCCCCAGACCCAGGAGTGGTGCCCCATGATGATCCGCAGCGGCGTGGCTGCCACCATCGGCGCCGTTGCCGAGCCGCTGCTGGCGGCGTTCCCCGAGCCCAACGAGTTCATGCCGCTGCTGATGACCGGAAAGTACACCATCGCGGAATGCTACTGGCGGACGGTCCCGCACTCGAGCTGGCAGATGATGCTGCTGGCCGACCCGCTCTACAACCCCTTCAAGACCAACCCGCAGGTGCAGGTAAAGAACCTGCCGCCGGGGCTGGCGCCGTGAAGGGATGAGAAAGGGCCAAATAACAAATCCCAAATAGAAAATCTCAAATCTCAAATCTCAAATAACAGATCGCAAATCTCAAACTGACCGGTTCGGCAGGCCCGAAGGGCCGGCGGCGCATAATTCCATGAAAGGCTGCCTCCAAGAGCCTATCTTCTGGGGAACTTCAATAACCCTAGAGACAGGAAAGGAGACAGCCATGAGTGTACGGAACGTTTACGATATGGTATCGGCAGGC
>Ga0315279_10007148_pt1 | contig 13887 bp, 12 predicted proteins | sample YL17G06_20_MG_FD_203694 | JGI IMG/M metagenome (GOLD analysis project Ga0315279, IMG submission 203694) | Sediment microbial communities from Yellowstone Lake, YNP, Wyoming, USA - YL17G06_20 | ecosystem: Environmental > Aquatic > Freshwater > Lake > Sediment | place: USA: Wyoming | collected... | reverse complement strand
TTACCACCGAGTGTCCAGTGGTTAGCACATCGTGTCCACTTGTTACCACCGAGTGTCCAGTGGTTAGCACATCGTGTCCAGTGGTTAGCACATCGTGTCCACTTGTTACCACCGAGTGTCCAGTGGTTAGCACATCGTGTCCACTTGTTACCACCGAGTGTCCAGTAGTTAGCACCACGTGTCCAGCTAGCGTGCCGACAGTGTGTCCGGTAGTCGATACATCGTGTCCTCCGGCTGTGACCACAGTGTGTCCAGCAGTTAGCACCACGTGTCCAGAAGTTAGCACATCGTGTCCAGCAGTTAGCACATCGTGTCCAGTAGTTAGCACATCGTGTCCAACAGGCGCCACAGCGTGTCCAGAAGTTAGCACATCGTGTCCACCAGCTAGCACCACGTGTCCAGCTAGCGTGCCGACACTGTGTCCAGCGGCTAGCACCACGTGTCCAACTCCCCTGTCGACACTGTGTCCAGTAGTTGGCACCACGTGTCCAGCGGCTGGCACCACGTGTCCACCAGCTGCCACATCGTGTCCAACAGGTGCCACAACGTGTCCAGCATCTGCCACATCGTGTCCAGCAGCTGCCACATCGTGTCCAACAGGAGACACAACGTGTCCAGCATCTGCCACATCGTGTCCAGCAGCTGCCACATCGTGTCCAACAGGAGACACAACGTGTCCAGCATCTGCCACATCGTGTCCAGTAGCTACCACATTGTGTCCAGCAGCTGCCACATCGTGTCCAGCGGCTAGCACCACGTGTCCAACTCCCCTGTCGACACTGTGTCCGGCAGTTAGCACCACGTGTCCAGCGGCTAGCACATCGTGTCCACCAGCTGCCACATCGTGTCCAACAGGTGCCACAACGTGTCCAGCGAATCCCACATTTTGTCCAGCAGCTGCCACATCGTGTCCAACAGGTGCCACAACGTGTCCAGCGAATCCCACATTTTGTCCAGCAGCTGCCACATCGTGTCCAGCATCTGCCACATCGTGTCCAGCATCTGCCACATCGTGTCCAGTAGCTACCACATTGTGTCCAGAAGCTAGCACATCGTGTCCAGCGGCTAGCACCACGTGTCCAGCTAGCGTGCCGACACTGTGTCCTGCAGTTGGACCGTGTGGTCCGTAGCTGTGGGCTGTCTCACCTGACAGCCACCTGAAAGGAACTGACTCTGCCACCGGGTAACCGGTGGCAGAGTCTTATTAGAATAGCGTCAGCTGCGTTCTGCTGGTAGACAAAGTCTAGTTCTTGTATTAAAATGCACTGCAATTAAGATGCCGTCATTCTGGAAAATAGCCATATTTCTTCTGGCCTCGAGCTTTCTGGCCGAAAACATGGGGTTCCTCACCCACCAGATGAATTTAGCCATCGGCCTGGCTTGGCTTGTTTTCTTTGTTCTGCTGTATTTCCGCCCCATAGCGTTCAAGAAAATCGATAGAAGAACAGCAGCTATCGGGCTGTTAATCATCATTGTGGCAATCGTGCTGCTGCGCGGCGAGCTTGTGGTGAGGATGTCAGGGCTGTGTGTATTCCTATTCGGATTTGACGTCCTTCTCCGCAGCCTTGGCAGACAAGAAAGGGAGCTCCCGGTGCTGCTGGTAGCGCTGATAGGCTTTACCTTGTTTATGGCAGTCTACCAGTACACGCCGTTCTTGTGGTATCCCATGAACGGCTTCTCACTGGCAATTTCCAAAATGGTGAGCTTTTTTACGCACCAGGACGTATTGCTCAGTATCACGTTCACGGGACTATGGTCAACGGTGCTGTTCGCCTGGTTTTTTATCAGCTCCTACCTCTTTTCCGTGAAAAAGAAGGCCTGGCAGCTTCCGGTTTTCCTGGTCGGGCTGCTATTTGCCAACGTCGTGTATGTCGTTTTGTTCGCCTATCTGCCTTCATTCCTTGGCTTCTTTTCGGCACTAACAGGCGGTGTGAGCAAGCCAGGTGCGGCAATACCTGAAGCGTATTTTCTGAATCTGCCCATCGTATTGTTCCTGCTGCTGCTGGTTCCTCTTTATCTGCATATGCGAAGCACTCAATATCAGGCCATGAGCCTCATGCCCGAGAAAGCCGATATCAGGTTCCTAATCCCCAGTTTGGTGCTGGTGGCTTTTTCTATCGGTTCACTGACAATCAATCTCCCGGTGAATTTCGTTGCTGATAGAGAGGTGGTCTTCTACGAGAAGGGCTTTCTCAACTGGCTGACGCCCGATTTTAAGTCTTTTGGCTCATACAGTGCCGGAATGTTCGGCAACTTGCCCTCTTTTGTAGACAAAATGGGATTGAAGTCGCGGCGGATTAGCAATATCACGGAAGAATCACTATCGGGGGCGAAGGTCCTGGTGCTGATAAATACCAATGAGGAAGTGCCCCAACCGGAGATTGATACCATATGGGATTTTGTTAGAAATGGTGGCTCATTGCTTATGCTGGGAGACCATACCTGGCGCGATAAAGATGGGAAAAACTGGTTGAATGAAATCCTGAAACCGGCAAATATAAAATACAATTTCGATTCCGCACAATTTTTTATAGGCGGCTGGCTCCATTCATATGAGTATGCCGCCCACCCGATTACGCATAATCTGGGTGATGAAGAGAACGAAACGGGGATTGTGGTCGGTGCTTCCCTGAAAACGAGCTATCCAGCGGTGCCGCTTATTATGGGAAGGTATGGCTATTCAGACGCGGGGAATGTATATAATTCTAACGGATACCTGGGCAACTTCGAATATGATATGTCTGAACAGTCGGGAGACCTTGTCCTGGCTGCTGAGCAGAGGTATGGAAAGGGGAAGGTGCTGGTCTTTGGGGATACCTCGGGCTTCGTCAACGGCATCCTGGTAAATAGCTATCCATTCATCAATCGTGTCTTTAACTGGCTGGCAAGCGACAGCATGCCAGCATCTTATCCTATCCGCCTTAGCCTTTGCCTTGTTTTTCTGGCAGGAGCAGTGGTGCTCTTTTTGAAGACGAGTAGAAGTGCAGGGACGCTGTTCCTCGGTGCTCTAGTCATAGTCATCGTTGTGGTCTCAGCCGGGCTTGCTAGCGCCTGGAAAATAGAACGGCCGATAACGGGGGATATAGCCTACGTTGATGCTTCCCATTACGGCCGTTACTCGCTGGAATCATGGAGGGACGATGGTACCATGGGGCTGCATTTGAATCTGATGAGGAATGGCTACCTTTCTTTTCAACTTGGAGATTTCTCCCCAGAAAAAATAGCTAACAGCGACCTCCTTGTTCTTATAGCTCCGACTAAACCTTTCAGCAATGGTGAGATAAAGATACTTAAGAGATATGTGGAGAACGGTGGCCGTTTGCTCTTGACTGTTGGCTGGGAGGAGAGAAGCGCTTCCATACCCGTACTCAAAGCGTTCAATTTCAGGGTAGGAGATACGCCCCTGGGATATTTCAAGGTGCCGGTTCCCAATACCAGTGAGACGGCAATGTTCTGGAAAGCCTGGCCTGTGTACTCCGATGACAGTGCGGCTAAAATAGTTTGCAGCTATAATGAATATCCTTTGATTGCCATAAAAGATTACGGGAAGGGCAAGTTTGTGCTGATTGGCGATTCACAGTTCTTTCTTAACAAGAATCTGGAGATGGAAAAGGTACCTTATATGGATAACATTAATTTTCTTAAGTGGTTGTTAAAAGACCTGGCAGCTCCATAGACTTGGTACGAAGGAGGTTAAACATAGCAGTTGAGCTATCAAGCTGATAAAGCTGCTATTTGAACTGAGATGTGGCTGGCATTATTTCTAATTTCAATAAGCTGGTTATTCTCCCTGCCCATTTATACGCCTGAGAACTATGCTGCAGTAGCCATTTTAATTATTGCTGGGGTGGCTTCAGCATCTGTAGCATTATGGAAAAGCAAAATCGACTTTACACGGTTCGACAAGAAATACTACCTTTTGCTTCTTCCTCTGGCAATCTCGTGGCTGCTGTTACATGTTCCGTATAATCTGGGCGTTAGTCTGCTGTTTATAGGCCTGGCAATAATCCCCCTACATTCCCGCTGGCGCGGCTTTTCTGCCCTGACCCTGGGGCTATTCTTCTGCGGGGCTATCCTGATAGTGCAAAGCGCTATTCCTCATCTCTACGCTGTCTTTACTTCCAAGTCTCATAGCAGCAGCTTCCTGAGCCCTATAGTATATCAATTGCTTGAGTATTTGAAATTGCCGGTTAGCTATAGCCAGGGGACGATTTTTGTCAGCACCATGCGTGAACTTTACGCCTTTACCACCACCTGGGACAAGATGGCTCTGTTCCTCTTCTTAAACCTGTTGGTGGCTGGCGGAATTCTGCTCTGGTTATTCTCCAAGGAAGCGACATGGAGGAAGAAGGCGCTTTCGCTGTCCCTGTTTGTCATAGTAGGTGTCGTATACGTTGTGGTCAGGTATATATTCATGGTCCTCCTCTTCGTTCACCTGATGTATTATGTAGGATACTATGAAAACATCTCCAGGGTATCTATCTTCTGGAGCGCACCGGTCGCCGCAGCCAGTTTCCTGCCTTTGTTGTTTGTGGTGTGGAAGCTCTTTCCGCTTAAAGACACGGCAAAGACCATACGAGGAAAATTGAGCTTCCAGCCGCTTAACCGCCGGCACCTCATAGCAGGAGCGCTTCTGTGCCTCAGCGTTTTTCTTATCGTGGGTAGCATGGGATTTCACGACCCGGGTGAACAGAAGCAGGGCCGTGTACTCTTAGATGAGAAGCACAGCAATTGGGAACCCACCACCAAAAAATATAATACCACATGGTATGGCCAGGAATCAGGTTATAATTACTATTGCATGGCGGAGTACTTGAACTATTATTATCAGTTGGATAGGAATTTGGAGGAGATAACCCCGGACTTGTTGTCTAACTACGATATATTGATACTCAAGATTCCGACTGCGCCTTTCTCGCACGAAGAGGTGGAGGCTATAGTTCAGTTCGTCCGGAAGGGAGGAGGACTCTGGCTTATAGGAGACCATACCAATGTCTTCGGCTCGGGCGTCTATCTCAACCCTATCGCCAAGCAATTCGGCTTCTCTTTTCGCTACGATTGCCTTTTTGATAATAGTGAAAGGAAATTCGAACAGGTATATGTTCCCCCCCGCTACCTGCCCCACCCCATTGTCCAAAACATACAGTCTTTCCTTTTTGCCGTTTCCTGCTCGGTAGAGCCAGACTCTTACTTTGCGGAAAAACCAATTCTGGCAAGCAGCCTATATTCTCTGCCTATTGATTATCACGCCTCCAACTTCTATCCACCGGTAGAGCATCATACCTACATGGATTTTGGCTACTTTGTCCAATCCATCGCGGTCGAATACGGCAAGGGTAGAGTTGCCGCTTTCACTGATAGCACTGTTTTCTCGAACTTTACGGCCTTCATTCCGGGCAAGCCGGAACTCATGCTAGGCACTATGAACTGGCTCAATAAGGAGAATCGGCTGGGATGGCTCAATTTCCTCTTGCTATCGTTGGCTATAATCTGTTTCGCTTCAGCCTTCGTCGTTTTAAGAAAGTCGCCAAAGGACCTGCGTTTCATCTCCATAGTTGTCATATCGGGAGTATGCGTTATAGCGCTGGCTATGTCTCTGTTCACTGCTATCAATAGGGCAAACTATCCTCTGCCTGAGCCTCAGACAAAACCGACTCAGGTATACTTCGAAAAAGAGCACGGCAATTACGAACTGCCGATACTGGGATTCGTCAAAGAGCAGAATAAGAGCTATGCGATATTTTACCAGTGGGTGCTGAGATTAGGTTATTTCCCAGGCGTTGGGCCAAGCATCGAGAATTGCATCGGGCGTGGTAATTTAGCAGTCATAATCAATCCGCAAAGAGATTTTACATTTGAAGAAATCACTGCCGTCAAAAACTACATATCCAATGGAGGCAAAGTCCTGCTAATGGACAACCCGTTTAACTCAGATTCTTCGGCGAACTCGTTTGCTCAAGCTTTCGGCATGAGTATCATACCGGGAGGGCAAAGCTATAGCTCTATTTCGGATGAGTCTAAAAAGAACTCCTGGCCGATAGGAAGTACGTCTGCAAGTGTCATACAGGGAGGAAAGGGGCTGTTGTTTGCAGGTGAGGGAAAGGCAGTACTATCGGTAGCCAGAGAAGGCAAGGGGACTCTAGCGGTGATGACCTTTTCAGACGGTTTCGTGGACAGTAACATGGGTGGGATAGAAAGTAATGTGCCAAATGAACCGCTGCTGCAGCGATATTATTTGGAGTTCGCCATATTGCGAGGACTCATAAACGATAATTTAGAAGTCGAGCTTTCTACTGCGGGAGGAGCTCGTTAAGACGTATGAAGCATGCGTTTTTACAGTGGACTGGAAGCGTCTTAGTGAAACGGCCTTCCTTGGTCGAACCAGTTAAAGGCTAGTGTTAACGGCTGGGGTTGGCTTCTCGCACCCGATGAATTTCCTCCCAAAAAGCCCAGGATATCCGCCCGGTGAGGGAGGATTAGCTGCAATGAGAAAAGGACTGCTGTCAATATTCACCATCGTTATATGTCTAGTTCTGTCAATAAGCGCCTGCGGCAAAGCTTGCCCTGAGATAGACACAAGGGCGCCAGATTTCACCTTGAAAACCATCGATGGCAACAGCTTGAGTCTACATGACTTCCGAGGTAAGCCGGTAATCGTCAATATTTGGGCGATCTACTGCCCGGCGTGTATAGGCGAAATGTCAATTATTCAATCAGTCTACGACAACTGGTCATATCAAGGCTTAGCAGTTCTGGCTATCAATGTCCAAGATAGTGCCACAGCTGCCAACGATTTTATGACTGCTCATAAATTAACCTTTACCGTTATGCTCGATCCCAAAATGGAGGTATATAACCTTTATTGTCTTCCGAACGCTATGCCTATTACCCTGTTTATAAATGCTAAGGGCGATCTCAAGGTAAGAAAGGTTGGCAGCTTCCGCAGCCAGGACGAGATAGAAAGCATCCTCAGGACCTTGTAGTCAATTTTGCGTTCGACCTCAAGAGATTCAGCACTGACCCTAGAACTAATTTTGCCTTTGCGGGGAGCTACTAATAAAGAGGGGGATAGAAATGAAAAGAAAACCAACAAGAAATCAACTTGGACACAACAGCACAAGTGACGAATCAAGACACTCTTGCTTAGTCAAAATCTTGCACCGATTTTAAATACTTGCTGCGTGGTTATCAGCTCTGCGCTGCTAGCGAGGGCAAAATCCCCAATTCCATAGCTATCGTTACCAACAGCCTAGATTATCTCGGTACAGTAAGCTACGAGAGCGTCAATGCATTGGATATCTTACTTGGTAGGAAAGTACTCATGATGCAAAGTACCACAAATTATCACATGGAGCGGGATGTTCGACTTACCTAGATGTGATTGAGAGTTCATAGCTATCGGCGAGTCTGACGGTGCGTAAATATAAAATCATTTGTCTCTGCCGTTTTATTCGCCCCGGTTTTAATTTCAATTGACTATCGGTCAGGTTTATCTTTTATGTGTAAATAAATCACCTAAGATAAGCATCTATAGCTTTCTGTACTAACAGGTGCATCTTTGGAGTTTTGTCAACGTTAACCTCTGCTGAAATTTGGCAAGAGACACTCAGTATTCTATTGCCTTTGATAGCAACTAGGTCCAATCTACCATGATTATAGGCAGTGCTTGGAGGTCTTGGAAAGCCGTTGTCAACACAAGCGCTGGCCCAGTTATTAGCATCATAATAAGGGTCGTGTTTCGCCTCGTCCTCACAAGTCTGCCCAGTATTCCACAACTCGAGCGCTGCGGCGCTAGATTCAAACTCAAGGAAGTAGACTGCAAAGAATAGGACATCCTCAACCGGCCCTCCCTTTAGTGCGGTATACGTAACATAAAGACCATTCTTCTCTCCAGTAAACTGCTTTTGAGTAGGAAAAACACTCTCATCGACAGTAAGCCCTTCGATTTCCATTGTTTTGCCAGACTGCCCCTTACCAATGCTTGTCTCCTCCTCTTGATTCCCAGGAACATTGACTGTGACATCCCGATGTGTACAGCCAATGCCGATGGTCAAAATAGATAAAGCCACTATTGTGTGAATAAGATATTTCTTCATCTGTATTACCTCTTTCCTCCAGTGCGGCTGTTTAATCTGGCCTCAGATTTGAGTCAAGTTTGACTTTTTATTCCTTAAAGTTCTCGCCCCATTCTATCTCGGATGCTCTAATTTAATTTTTGGTTTGAAATCTCCGAAACACAGCCTCTTATTATTTCAGATTGCCTATTGGGTGTCGTTTCTACCCCTGCCATTTCGTTGTCTTGTTTTATATCTGTCTTTTTAAGATCGGCTTATTGCCCCGTTGTGAAAAACAAAAACCGACCGCTTCTAGTGTGATTAGTCTCACTAGTGGCTCTTCGGCGTCCAAGTGACGAAATTCACAGCCGCCTCTTCCTCGCTCCCACTCCTTCCTATCACCTTGCCCAGATTAGATAGCTAAATGCGAAAGACATCCAGCCCAGCATGTTGACGTGAGTCATTATACCATGTTTGTCAACCTGTCTTGCCCACCTTTTGCTTATCATTCGGACGCAGAGAAATAATAAAACGCACACTGATTCCACATACTAAACGTCAAAATGTGATTATCTGATACCCACTCAATATTTGACTAACCACTTGTTCATCACTATACTTTGCCTTGGAAAGGAGACAAGCGGTCTCCGCCTTGTAGATTTAAATTCTCATAAGCCCTTGGTCACTGGTTCAAATCCAGTCGCTGCCACCAGTCCTCCCTCTGTCACTGCGAGCCGAAGGCGTGGCAATCTCGGAGAATTAAAGAGGTTCCGTTTACCTTTTCTTTTTCTTTCGACCGGAGGATTAAACTGAAATCACGCCCAATACACCAAGTATGCCTACGATAACTCCTATCGCTCCCAATATGCCAAGATATTTAAGCCCATTCTTCAAATACCTGAAGTAAGCGAAGAAGCCAAAGAAGGCAAAGAAAAACAATTGCCACGGATTATGAATTGTGAAGGCCATAAATCCTAACAGTCCTAAGAAGCCCAAAAACCCATTAGTCCATAATCGCGAATTATTTTTATCCATGATGTCATTATGCCCCACATTTTTTAAACTAGCAAATAGGGTGGAATGGTAGAATTATTTTAAGAGCTCGCATAATGTCGAGCAGCTCTTTAAAGGAGGTGGATATGGAACTAATTGAACAATTGGTCAAAAACTTGGGTGTCAGCGAGGAGGCGGCTAAAGGTGGCTCCGGCCTGCTTTTTCAGATGGCAAAGGAAAAGCTGGGCTCAACCCAAGTCAAGCACTTTTATTCGCTATGTTCAATAATTTTCGGCTAGCAGCTCATAAAATGCCTGAGGATGCTTGCATGCCGGACATTCTTTGGGTGCTTCGGTACCCTCAAAGACATAACCGCAGTTGGTACAGTGCCATTTCACCGCAGATTTTTTCTTGAAAACCTGGCCATTGGAAATGTTATTGACCAGTTTTCTGTATCTTGATTCATGAAACTGTTCAACTTCTGCGATTTGCTTGAAAGAATTAGCAATCTGTGGGAAGCCTTCATCTTTGGCGACCTTGGCAAAATTTGCATAAATTGTAGTCCATTCCAGATTTTCTCCCGCGGCTGCGGCTTCAAGGTTTGTTTTTGTATCCTTAATCATACCAGCCGGATAACCTGCGGTTATTTCCGTATCGCCGCCTTCCAGATATTGAAAAAATATCTTAGCATGTTCCTTTTCATTTTCAGATGTCTCTATAAATACATTAGCGATTTGCTGAAATCCCTCTTTTCTGGCCTCACTGGCAAAATAAGTATATCTGTTTCTGGCTTGAGATTCGCCGGCAAAAGCCGTTAGTAGATTCTTTTCTGTTTTGGTACCTTTGATTGATTTATCCATAAATTTACCCTCCTATGTTTATAGTTTCTTATCGTGACCCGCCCAAACCTATTGTATCACTCTTGAGAACAGGGTGCTGGAAAACCGCCAGAGCCAAGCTCATTGATACCGCAATTGGAATCTTGTTATACTGATACTTTAATCGGTCGGGTAGGCTTAAATGAAAAAAGCGCTTTTGGTATGGGTTCCGGTTATCATTGTTATTCTATTTGTCGGTTGCGTTACGCCGTCCACTCCGCCTCCAACCGGACCGGCACCAACGCCTTCTACACCGGGCGCGGAATCTAAAATTTCTCTGCCCGAGCCGATCTTTACCGGTAAATCTGTGGAGCTCTGCTTAAATAGTAGATATTCATATCATAACCCCACCGGTACTGCCAGCGACCAGCAGCTAAGCAACATTTTATGGGCTGCCGGAAAGGTTCCGGTCACAGGGTCTTTCAGGAACATCTACGTGGCTACACCGAGCGGAACATATTTGTATGACCCGAGCCACAACACACTTAACTGGTATTCAAATGATGTGGCAGACAGGGGCGCTTTTGTACTGAGTTATGAGAGAGAGCTTGATTTTGACGCCGGCCTATCGTATATGCCGGCCATACTGGCCTCTGTTTCTCTGTGGGGCAGCACTGAATCGTCAGTTTCCAGCTGCCCGATGAGGTCAAAGTTATATTTTGGGGTACAGGACGTTAGAGGATTAACCTCCGAACTGGCAGCACATTCTTCCGTACCGGAGGGTGAGGACGGGTGGCTACCAGACCCCAAAACTACAGGTGATAACGCACTCGAAACAGTCTTGGCTAATCTAAAATACACTGGCAATTTCGACCAAACGAATTTAACCAGGCAGCAAATCTCGCAGATTCTATGGGCAGGATATGGCTGTACCCCTCACGTAAGCTCGAATGGCAGGATGGGCTTAACGGTTCCGTCGGCTATAGCCAGATATTTTTTAACGGGAACCATCTATTTGGTAAATGAAAATGGGGTTTATCGTTATCATAATAGAAATCCCGATAAAGACCTGACCACTCGCGACCACAGGCTGGAACGGATAAACAGTGATGATGTCAGAGGCGGCGTGCGGTCCGCCGTCAGTGGACTAAGCCAGGCGCCGTGCTATGTCATGCTTTGCCTTGATTCTTCTTATGTGGGGCAGGAGTTTGCTCAGTTGGAAGCAGGTTTCGTGGCCGGCAATATGCTTATTCAGGTATCGGCTATCGACCTGGGATGTTACTTCAAGACCAAACTAACTTCCGGCGAGCAAGAAGCCATTCAAAAGGCCACCGGCATACCCTCATCACATATCCCCCAGGTGGTCATCAGCATAGGCCACACACCGCCTTAGCCATCTTTTCGGCCAATTCTATTTTCCGTTTGACAACTCGTTGCAATCTACGTATTCTACAAAGCAGACAATAATTCAGGGAGAAGATAGATGAAAAAGCTGACCATTATTTTCCCCATCATAATTATTACTTTGCTAATGTTGGTAACGTCATGTGTGACCAGACAGGTCCCGGTGGTCGAAACTTATTACGAAACTGAATACAAAACTGAGTACCGGACTGAGACCTATACTGAGATGGTGAATACCGTGATAAGCTCTAAGCAGGGTGCAACCTATCTGAATCTGAAGATGAAATGGTATACCGATTTGCTTATACTGGGATTCGAAGGCTCAGGCGGCACCTATTACTATGACTACCTGATTGAATCATCGCATTCCAAGAACCAGGTAGAAATAAATCTGTCACAAGGTGTGCAGGAGCAAAGCGGAGTGGTGAGAGTCTACGACCTTTCCAGCACAGGCCCGATTCCGCCACGGCCAACACCGTTCAAGAAGATCTGGATACAGCCTTCAGAGCTGGACTGGTTAAGCAACCTCAATACCACGCTCAGCACAGCACGATTGCTGGGTGAGGTGTACCTGGGTTCCGGAGCAGGCAACCAGATTGTGTTCGACGCTAATGGGGTAGGGGAATTTGGTATATTCGCCACCACCTGGAATGCTTATGCCATAAGAAGCGTTCGACTGGTTTGGACAGATGAAGTAATCGGACCAAAGACAGTTACCGGGGAAAGACAAGTGCCGTATCAAGTTCCCTACCAGGTTGAAAAGCAGCGAACAGTCTATAAGAGCGAAAGAGTTCCATTTTGGGATGCAATTCTCGGGAGGTAGGTCTCAAGCCCCGCATAAAACTTTCTATCAATACGGACATAGCCAGGGCAATATATAAGCCCTCAGTTGGTCAGGCTTCCAAAAACTTTATTATCTCCTCAATATCCGGTAACTGAGCAATAGGATACAACTTGGCAAATACTACTACCTGGTTCTCGTCGATTAATATGTTCGCTCGCTCGGAAAAACCGTCCTTGTCACGGAACACACCGTACAACCTTGCCACCTCGCCTTGAGGCCAGAAATCAGCCAGCAATCTGATTTTCTCAATATTCAGTGATTTTGCCCACGCCTTATTCGAGGGCGCTGAATCAACGCCGATGCCCAGGGCTATCGTATTCAATTTGTCGAATTGGTCGAAGTGCTCTTCCAGAGACACCATCTGGTCGCTTCAGACTGGTGTCCAGGCCAGCGGTCTAAATGATAGTAAAACCCTCTTACCTTTAAGAGAAGAAAGCCTCACTGATTTGCCATTCTGATCCTTTAGTGTGAAATCAGGAGCCGGGCTGCCAACTTCTATCATGATAATGCCCCCCTTTAACTTTATTGTTTTTGATTGTTACACACACGTTAAGTAATTGCAAATACGCTCTAAATGACAATCTCTTAGCATGGGGTGTTATAATAATCCCGGGGTGAGTCCATGAAAAGCAGAATAATACCGCTGTTAAAGGAGTCGCTAAAGGAGTTCGGCACTGATAACGGTACTCTCCTGGCAGCTTCTGTTTCGTTTAATTTACTTTTATCAATATTTCCACTGGCTCTGGCGGTAGTATACATCGCGGGCTCTTTTACCGGTTCGCCATACACGCAAGAGCAGATTATTCGCGGCATCGGCTATCTGCTACCTGTGTCACGACAGTTGATTGCCAGCACCGTAACCGGTGTTGCCGCCGCACGGGGTGCCATCGGCGTGGTGGCTTTTATCGGACTGGTTTGGGGCGGCATATCTTTTTTCAACTCTATAAGAGCCTCATTGAACACAGCCTGGGGTATACGTAAACCTCAACACATTCTGAAGGGCCAGCTAATTAACCTGATAATGATGATTGGCGCCGCCATTCTTCTGTTTCTATCGGTCTTGATAACGGTATTTCTCAGCACTGTCTCCGAGCAAGGCATCCCGGTGCCGGGAGCAGAATTGGTACGCGGCGGCTTAATTGTGCGTATACTGGCAAACATTCTGGCAACCGGTCTTGCTTTCCTGGTATTTCTCCTGCTGTACAAGTTCATACCCGGCATACGACCAAAATGGAAGGATATATGGCTGGGCGCGCTGGCAGCGGCTATTTCCTTTGAAATTACAAAGATAGTATTTTTAGTTTATCTCAGGGTTTTCAACCCGTATAATCTGGTCTACGGTTCCATAGGCGCTCTTATCGCTTTTCTGATGTGGACTTATCTATCGGCGCTGGTCTTCCTTTTCATTGCCAAGATAACGCATGTAAACCTGGAAATGCGGAGCAGGTCACATAGGTTAGAATGAGCGGACGAGACAGTTTTATACTGGAGCTTATCTATTTTGCGGTAGGCTGCGCCGCGCTAGGCATAGTATTCGCCTTTATTCTCGTTTTTATCTGCCAGTATTTCGGCATCGATATATACCAGCATTTATGGCTGCTACTTATGCCTCTCGTTTTATCGATTTCGTTGAATATACTTATTCTTGAACTGTACGGAAAATACAAGAGGAAGAAACGGAGTCATTAGCTAATTTGCCGGCTTATCTATTTTGCCGGGCGCGCGGTCTAAGGGTTCGAGGCTGGCTAAAAGAGTTTAAATACCCTTCGCAGCA
>Ga0315279_10007147_pt1 | contig 13888 bp, 6 predicted proteins | sample YL17G06_20_MG_FD_203694 | JGI IMG/M metagenome (GOLD analysis project Ga0315279, IMG submission 203694) | Sediment microbial communities from Yellowstone Lake, YNP, Wyoming, USA - YL17G06_20 | ecosystem: Environmental > Aquatic > Freshwater > Lake > Sediment | place: USA: Wyoming | collected... | reverse complement strand
AGTTGATCGACCGGCGAGGGTTCATCGGTTTCGTCTTGCCATCTGCCTTCCATGCCAACGAAGGATCGACCGGCACACGGCATCTATACTTGGAAAGGTTAGGGGTTCAATTCTGCTACTCGTTCGAGAACCGGCGCAAGCTCTTCGAGATCGACTCCCGGTTTAAGTTCGCGCTGGTCGTAGCCTCATATCGCCAGCCGGGTAGCGCCTTCCCGTGCGCCTTCTACCTCCACGATGACGAGTGGCTTTTCGGGCAACGGGACAATCGGCAACTTCTCCACTACAACCTCGAATTCGTGTGTCGGACCGGTGGGGACTACCTGAGCCTTCTTGAACTCCGATCACCGCAGGACCGAGACGCTGCTGAGGCTTGCTTCCTCAAGGGAGAACCATTTGGAGGGGTATGCGAGCGGTTGAGCATTAAGCTGAGTCAAGAGTTGAACATGACCTACGATTCCTGGCGGTTCACGGCTACGGCCGCAGTTTTGCTAGAGGACGAAGATCCTCGCGAGTTCACAACCGCAAGGCGATTGCTCCAGAACGGCTACGTGATTCTTCACGAGGGAAAGACATTCTGGCATTACGATGACCGTTGGCAAGATCGACCGCGTTACCTTGTCGCGCTCGACAAATTGAGCGACAAACCCAACTGGCGCAAGACCGCATGTTTCTATCGTCTGGCGTACCGGGACATTGCAAGTTCGACGAATGAGCGGACTGTAGTAGTCGCTTTGCTTCCGCCGTGCTGCGTGGTTGGCAACACTGCGCCAACGGAGCGGGAGGTGGACGGGAGACCTAACGTGTCCGCCTTGTTGCTGTTGGGTTTGGCAGACGCCTTTGCCTTCGACTGGACGATCCGCATTAAGGCGACGACGCATGTAAACCTTTTCATTCTCAACGGCGGAGTGCTTGCGCCGAGTGCATCCATATCCCCCTTTGTTGCCCATACAGCACTTCGCCTAATTGCCAACCATTCCGGGTACAAGCCCCTGTGGCGCGAGCAGGTAGGCGATGCCTGGCGGGAGCCGGGCAAGGAGCCGTTCACCTGGCCGGTGCTGGCCGGGGACGACGAGCGGTGGGAGGTCCGCGCGGCCATCGACGCCGTGGTGGCCGACGCCTACGGCCTCTCCCGCGACCAGTACGCCCACGTCCTCTCGACCTTCAGCCACAAGAGCTACCCCAAGGCCCCCGAGCTGTGCCTGGCCCGCTTCGACGAACTCAAGCAGATCGGCCTGGACGCCTTCACCCGCAAGCACGACCCCTACTGGGACATCCCCCTGAACGAAAACCTCCCCCAGCCGGTGATCGACCTGCCCATTCCGACGGCGGAGGGCGAAAGGCGGGTGGCGGACGGGGGTGTGGGGGAGTTTCGCCTCCGTGCCGAATCGAGGGCCAGGGGCGGGAGGAGAAGGAGGTCCTAGCCACGTATTTGCCGTTCCTGGGCGTGCGGCAGCGATGGGCACGGACGCTTCTGGCGTCAGAAGCGAGGAGAACGCACTACTTGGCACTCTTCTGCACTTGCCAGCCGTTTGGCGCTGGACTTCAGGCTGTTGGTGCTGCCGTCGTAGTAGACGTTGGCGTGGGCGGTGTTATCTCGGTAGTCTTCGTCGATCTCGCGCCGCGCATCGAAGCCCAACTGCCGGGCAAACCCACAGTTGAACGAGACAAGTCCGCCGTCGGGGCACTTGAGGACGCTGCAAAGGTGTCGGATCGCACCCTCCAGGCCGATTTCCGAAGCAACATTCACCGAGAACTTGCGCTTTCGGAAAGCTGCCGAACGCGGCCGCGGTGGCACCGCGTCGGCTTCCCACCAGTCGGGAGTGGTGATGGCGCGGTAGAGATCCTCGCGAGGGTCGACTTGCGGCCCACGCCCACCTGCGTCAGACATTCGCTACGCCCCTCATAAACCAGCGGATGAGAACGACCGCCCGATTTGTGTCGTCGATTGGGAAGAAGTCTTCCTCTTCGATGCCTTCCGTGGGCGACCATTTCAAGTAGTGGATGGTTTGAGGGTTCTCGATTTCCAGCTCAAGCGAACGCGGACCTTCGTTCCACTCGAACTGCAAGTTGCCCGCTGCCATAGGGACCACCGCTGGGACTGTGGCGACGTCTTCGGGCAACTCGGAAATGAACCGGCGAGCCGCTTCGATGACCGTACGGTCAATCCGCGGCGCGCCCTCGTGGTCCCAGTTGGGTGGCAAAGAGCCTAGACGCTCCAACTCCTGGTTGACGCGCGAGTCGAAGTCAGGCACGTAACGGCCGGCGTGGACCCACTGCTCGTAGCCCCGCTCGGCATACATGGTTTCGGGTTCGTCCCTGTCAAGCGTTGTCGGGGGCATGTTCGATTTCTGCTGCAAAGAAGTGCTGGATCAACGGCTTGACGGCCGTCCGATCCCGGAAGAATCGTTCCGCAGCATCCACTGCGGCCTGATTGGCGTCGTCCCGATCCCGGAGTTCTGTATGGACGTTGCAGAGCAACTCGATCCCGTCTTCCTTGACCGAGACCTGAAGGTTTGTGATTTGATGTTCGCCCTGTTTAACGGCTACGTGGAGGGACCGCTGAGCGAACGTCTGGTCGGGTGCCGGGCTAGAGGTTTGAAGGAAGTCGCGGATAGGCTGGGACAGGAGCGCGATTTCATCAAGACCAGCGCGATAGACAACGTTGTTGCCGATTGCGAAAAGCGGGGTCTCGGGGAGTTTCCGGAGTACAGCGGCAACCCTTGCCCCACAGTCCATCTCAGGAGCTTCGGACTCAATCACCACGCGTTCAGGGGCCACCGTCCAAGCCACGTTGTGCTTGGCAGGGACGAATCGGAAGCCGGGCTGGGCGAGGTTGAACTGTATGGCGACCTCACCCTGTTCGATGATTTCGTGCTTCACCAGCCACTTCGGGTGGACGATGTACATGTTGAATGTACCCACCACCACGCAATTGGCCTTCTGGAATCGAAATGCCACGGCTCGTCCTGGCCTCTCCTTGAGGCGCGTCCCCAACTTCGTCTCCTACGCAAATCCGCCCACCAACGTTCGCGCTTTGTTCGTTCCGACTATAACGGCCGCCGAACCGATGTCAACTACCGTGCAAGGATTCCCCTCGCCTGCCCTTGACTATTCTACCACCCCGGCCATTTTCCGCCATGACCAAGACGGAAGATCCCCCCTCTGGGTTGTCCGAGAGGCGGATGGTATCATGTACCGGACCGCGGCGCCAATAGGGATTGCCGACCGCATCGTGTGTGAGTCGTCTGGGGAGGCCATCGAAGATGAGTCTGCACCCCATCAAGGCCCTCGAACACGTCATCGACGAATACGCCGACTACCTCCGTACGGAGTTCCGGGCCAAGGACCCGAGGCTGCGGGCGGCGCTGGAGGCGGAACTCGACGCCCGGGGTTTCCTGGCCCAGGAGCCGTTCTACCAAGCCCACCGGGCGTTCAAGAGCGGCAAGCGGTGGCGCGACCTGCCGATTGACGTGAAGCTCGCTCAGGTGATGGAGAAGCGGTCCGGCGTCGAGGCTGCCTACCTGCACCAGTCGGAGGCGATCGACGAATTGCTTATCGGGAGCGCGGCCGTCCCGGCCGCATCAGGCGGGCAAGATGCCCGCGCTCCGCGGCCGGTCGTGGTCACCACCGGCACGGGCAGTGGCAAGACCGAGGCGTTCTTGATCCCGGTCCTCGAGAACGCCATCGAGGACATTGCCAAGTTCAAGAAGTCGGGCCTGACGGCGATCCTTGTCTACCCGATGAACGCTCTGGCCAACGACCAGGAGCTGCGGATCAACCAGTACCTGGAAGAGGCCGGGTTTGCCGGGGCGGTCACAGTGGCCAAGTACGACCGTAGCACCACGCAGGCCCAGCGGGAGCAACTCCGCAAGACGCCGCCCCACATCCTGCTGACCAACTACATGATGCTGGAGTACCTGCTGGTCCGGCCAGCCGACCGGGAGGCGATCTTTGCCAACCACCGCTGCCGATTCCTGGTGCTCGACGAGGTCCACACCTACCGCGGCATCCTGGGGAGCAACATCGCCCTGCTGGTGCGGCGGCTCAAGGTCCACCTGGCCCGGGCTAAGCAAGACTGGAAGCCCGACGTGCCGGACGAGGAGCGGGCGAAACGGTACCCGAGCCTGGTGCCGGTCGGCACGTCGGCCACGATCAAGACAGTGGCCGAAGAAGGGCTCTCCTCCGAAGAGAGAATCCGCCAGCGGGACCAGGCGGTCCAGGAGTTCTTCGCGACACTCACGGGCGTTGAGCCGGGCACGATCCGCGTGTTCGGGGAGGAGTTGGAGAACATCAAGATCCCCGCCGAAGCGACGTATCCCAAGAAGCCGGGTGCCGTGGCCATCCGGTCGCTCGACGTGTCCAACGCCGAGGCGGTCCGGCAGGCATTGTGTCGTCTGGCCGGGCTCCCGGCCGACACGCCCATCGACACGGCCGCCCGGCGGTCGCGGCTCCTGTGGGACCTGAACCGCTGGCTGATCGGCCGTCCCATGTCCGCCAGCCAGATGGTGGCACAGGTGAAGGCGGAAGTGCCCGAGCGCAAGGACACGCCGGAGGACCAACTCCGCGCCGAGGTCGAGGCGGGCCTGGTAATCGGGGCGGCCCTGCCGGACGGGACGCCGGGAGCGCTTCGACTGCGTGCCCACCGTTTCATCCGCGGCGGCTGGCAGTTCCACCGCTGCGTCAACCCGGACTGCGGCAGGCTGTACCCGATGGGCGAGGAAAAGTGCAGCGTCTGCCACTACGACACGGCGCCACTCTATCTATGCCGCAACTGTGGGGCGGACTACCTGCGACTGGTCGGGGACCTGGGGAGCCCACCACTTCGGCCCAGTGCCCGTCCGGACGACGGGCCGGAGTGGATGGTCTACGAGCCGGGGCGTTTTGAGTCGGCAGGGTTCGACGACGAGGACGAGGATGAGAACGGCAACGGGGCGGTTCCGAGCCGTCGCCGCAGCCAGAAGATGCCCGCCCAGATCAAGCGCCGGCCGCTGCTGGAGGGTTCTTTCGACCCGCAGAACCTCCAGTTTAGCGCCAACCCGGAGGACTACCGGGTACGGGTGACGCTGGTGCCGGGCCGGACCCGCTGCCTCTGTTGCGGCGGAACCGCCGGGAGCCGGAACGTCATCACGCCGGTCAGCCTGGGCACGTCTGCGGCTGTCAAGGTGGTCGGGGAAGGGCTGGTGGAGGCCCTGGCCGAGGCCAACCGCGACCGACCAGGCCACGACGGCAAAGAGCGGCTCTTGGTCTTCAGCGACAGCCGCCAGGATGCCGCCCACCAGGCCCGATTCATCATCTTCGCCAGCCGCTACGACCGGATGCGCAGCCGTTTGGTCAAGATCCTCCAGACTGAGCGGGTTTTGACTTTGCAGAAGGCCGTGGAGCTCCTAAGCGAGGCGGCTGTGGCCAATCGCGACAATCCCCATGTGCCGGAGGAGACGCGATTCATCCCCGAGGAGGCCCGCAACCGGATTCGGGCGTGGGAGGAGGCACCGCTCTTGGACGAAATCGCCGTCAACGTGGGCTACCGTGGGACGCTGGTGAACCTGGGGCTGGCGTGCGTGGCGTACGACCGGCTCGACGAATACGTCCGGTCCTGCGGTGGTGATTTGGCCGCGGCACTGGGTATCCAGGTTGGGCAACTGGAGCACCTGTGCCGCACGGTCCTGGATGAGATCCGCACCCGAGGTTGTCTATCGCGAGAGATGCTGCGATATCATCCCGCTAACGTCGTCTGCCCCGAGCACATCCTTCGGGCGGAATGGGAGCGGCGGGTCAAGCAGCCGCAAGGGTATCCTGTGACACCCGGAGGCGAGCCCGAAGCGTTCCTGGAGGCAGAACGGGTTCCGTATGGCATTCGCTGCCACAACGCCTGGCGCAGGCCCAAGTCCGGCGGCCGGGGGCCGAGCCTGGAGCGGCTGATGAAGCATCTGTTGGCCCGCTTCGGCGGCCACGAGCCCCACGCCGAGCGGATGGTGGACCTGCTCAGCTTCCTCAAGAGAGGGAGCTTTCTGGTGCCGGTAGAGCTGTTCGGGGCCCAGAAGCGGGGCACGCTGTTGCAGGTCAACGAGGAGGTGGGCCGGCTGCAACTGGTCACCGAAGAGATCCGAACGCACTGCGATGTGTGCGGTGCGGTGCTCTCGGGCGGGGCGGCGGGGTTGCCCTGCCCAGAATGCCACGGGACGCTCGTGCGATGGCGGGATGGGGAGGTCAATGTCAGCCGGATGGTCAAACGGATCAAGAAGCCGCAGACAATCCCTCTGGTGGCCAAGGAACACACGGCCCAGATTACCACCGACGATCGCATCGAGTACGAGACTGCGTTCAAGGCCCCGGCGACAGAGTCAAAGGTCAACGTGCTGGCCTGCTCACCGACGCTGGAGATGGGGATCGACGTCGGCGGCCTGGATGCCGTCGTCCTGCGGAACATCCCGCCCAGGCCGGACAACTACGCCCAACGCGGCGGCCGGGCCGGGCGGCGGTCCAGGGTTGGTCTGGTGCTTGGTTACGCCCGCAGCACACCCCACGACCAGTACTTCTACGACAAGCCGCGGGAGATGATCGCGGGTGAAGTACCCGCACCGGCGGTGTCGTTGGGCAACCGGGACGTGATCATCCGGCACCTCTATGCTATCGTCTTCGGGGCCGCAGAGCCGGGGCTGGCGGGGAGGATGGTGGAGTACGTTGGGCCCAACGGGACGATTAACCAAGATGCCGTGGATACTCTGATCGCCGCGGTCCGCGCCCAAGCCGGCCATTCCTTGGCCGTTGCCCGACAGGCGTGGGGCGACGATGTGCTTGCCGCCGCCGGGCTCGATGAGCCGAAGCTCAGTACGCTCTTGGAGGAGCTGCCGGGCCGGATACAGCGCGTGGTCGATGCCACGTCCAGGCAGGTCCTGGAACTGCGTCAGCCGGTGGTCTCCTTCGCTGAGGGGCTCCAGCGAGGATTCGCCGCCGTGCATGCCGGCGAACTGATCAACCGGCTGCTGGGTATCCCGAGCGATCGGCAAAGGAGCGGCCTGGAGGCGGACGATCGCTCGGCGGGGTATCCGCTTCGCCGCTTCGCCGAGTTCGGCATCCTTCCCGGCTACGAGTTCCCCTCGGAACCGGCGGCGCTGCGGCTCCTGGGGGACGCCCACGAAGACGACCCGATCTCAGTTACCCGGCGGTTTGGCATCGGCCAGTTCCAGCCGGAGGCCCACGTTTACGCCCGATCAAGACGATGGAAGGTGATTGGCCTGGACATGGCGTCCCCGTGGAACCCGCGGAGCGAAGGGCCGACCTGGTCGTACCGCGTCTGCCAGACGTGCGGCCTGCGCCACAACGCCGATGAGCCCAAATGCCCGCGTTGCGGGACGGCCGGCCCCGGCCAGCCGTTGCCCTCCTACGAGCTGGCGGGTTTCGTGGCCTGGCCGGATGAAACGCCGATCCTGGACGAGGAGGAACGCTATGCCGAGCGGAACCTGGTGCGGACGTATCCGCAGTGGGACGGCGACATCGTCGGCCGGTGGACGGTTGCCAGCGGCTGGGCGCTGCGCCTGAGCCACAACGAGGAGGTCCGCTGGGTCAACGAGGGCAAGCTGCCAACCCAGAAAGACGTGGACGACGGCGGCCTGATCCTGCACCCGAAGGCCAAGGGCTATCTGGTGTGCCCGACGTGCGGCCGGATGCTGACGCCGCGCCCGCCTGACAAGACCGCATCCGGCGGACGCCGCAACGCCAAGAGCGGTAAGAGCCAGCAGGACGACATCGGCCACACCGAGGGGTGCCCGCGGAGGGGCAGCAACCCGGTGCCGTTGGCGATCAGCACCGCCGGGAGGGAGGAGGTTCTGCGGGTGCTGGTGCCGGTTCCCCTGGCCAGCGAGCCCGAGCAGTGGCAATCCTGGGGCCTGTCCCTGGGCTACGCCCTGCTGGCCGGAATGCAGCACTTCTTTATGCTCGACGCCAACGAGTTGGACTTTGAGCTTGAGGGGCCCTGGCAGACCGGCGAGGCAATCGGCCGGTATGGGATGCTGTCCTTGGCGTTCATCGACCCCAGCCTTGGTGGCACCGGTTACCTGAGCCGGATCGCCGAACGGTTCGATGCCATCGCCAAGCAGGCCATCGAACACCTGGATCACCCTGGCTGCGAGACGGCCTGCTACCGCTGTCTCAAGTCGTACCAGAATCAGCGTTACCACGAACATTTGGCGTGGCCACAGATTATGCCGGTCCTGGAAGAGCTGGGCCAAGTGGCACCGCAGAGACGCCCGCGAGAGACTGGCGACATCGACGATCCCCGGCCGTGGCTGGAAGCCTATGCCGCCGGGGTTGGCTCACCGCTTGAACTGAAGTTTCTACGGCTCTTCGAGCAGCACGGTTTTCACCCACAAAAGCAGGTGCCTGTTACGCCGAATCTCGGTGAACCGCCGATCTCAATCGCCGACTTCGCCCTGCCAGACCGACGATTGGCGATCTACATCGACGGTGCGGCATTCCACGTCGGCCAGCGGTTGCGTCGCGACCGCATCATCCGTCACCGCCTTCGGACCGGCGATCCACCGTGGCAAGTCGAAGAACTCCGGGCAGCGGACCTGAGCCAAGGGAAGGCTCTCATTGACCGACTGAAACGAGACTGACAGTGACAGGCTGTCGAGCGACACCGACGCTCATGTGACATGGCTGTCTTGTGTCGGAAGGGTGACTCGTTAGTGTCCACAGGTAGTTGGGGGAAGGAACGGATGTCAAGTGTCCCGGTTGGTGGCCCGAGCACGATAAACGGCGTGCTGTACCAGATTCTCTGGTGCTTGTTCAGGACGGCCCGCCTGCATGTCTCCGAGTGCAATCTGGACCGAAGTAGCGGCGAAATCGCCCGGGCCGTGCTTCGTCTCGAACCGGAACTTGGGGGCGGAGACGCACAGGAGATTGTGGAGAACCGCAGGGTCGTTGTGCAACTGAAGGCCCGTTCCGACGAGGGAACATGGTCGCTGCGAGAGGTGGTCGAGGACGTTCTACCAGATCTGTACCTGGGTGTCGATCCAAACGCCCCGGAGACCGAGTATCGGCTTGTTACCGAGGGACGGATGGGACGGTGGTCAGAAGTCTACTCTTTCTTCCAATCACTCAAAGACCGCCCGCCACCGCAAGGTGACCCTCTCGATTCCCTGGACAGCACGACCCCGATCCGGTTCCAGAGAGTCAAGAGCCGAGAGGCCACGCCGGAACAACACACGGAGCCGTTTTGGCCCGCCGAGAAGTACACCGCACGGACGCTTTTCGAGCGGATTGTCGAGGAGGTGCGCAAACGTCCGGCGGTTGCCAAACGACAGGAACCGCTGAAAACGACCCAACGCAATGTCTGGCACCTGCTGGCCAACTTCGCATTCGTGGAGAACCAGACAATGGCTCGCCTGGAGAAGGAAGTCACGTCACTTCTTCTGGCACTGGTCAGCTTCGACACACAGGCCGCGGAAAAGCGGGATGCGATGCTCGCCGGACTTGCCCGTCGCGCTGCTCAGGGTGCGGCGGATATCGAAAGCACGGGGTTTTTTGCAGAGTACGGCCTGGATTCGGTTCCGCTAACGGCGTGGCAGACGCTGCGCGAGCGGAGCGGGGCCCATCTTGAAGGAGAATTGCGCCGTCGTGGATACGAGCCCTGCGACGACGTTAGGGAGGACTCGGCGGAGGACGTAATAGCCCGCTGGCCACCCGACGCGCCCATGCTCGTCCTGTCGGGAGAGAGCGGGCAGGGCAAGTCTTGGCTCCTGTATGCCCTCGCCCGAAACCTAGCCACCGACAAGGAACTGGTTATCTTCATCGAGGCCGAGGGAGACGCGGACAACGATCTGGAACGTGTCGCTGATGTCTTCTGGCGGGCGATCAAGCGCAGCGACACTGGTCCGCCGCTGGATCGAATCGCTGAACGGCGATGGCAATTGCTACACGCACGGGCTGAACGCTGGCTGACGGTCTTTATCGACGGCGTGCAAGACCCGTTGGAGGCAAGGGCCTTGGCCCTTAAGCCCTGGGAGGACTGGGGAGTCCGCGTGGCCGTCACGTGTCAGCCGGACTTGGCGAGGGTGTTCGAGAAGGTCGGCCGAGGCAGAGCGAAGCTCGTGGAAGTCCAGGACTTCACCGTTCCCCAGCTACAGCTTTTCCTCGCCAATCGCTTCGGAGACGAGTGGGCGCAGATTCCGAGCGACATTCGCGGCACGATTCGCCGCCCTCTGCTTGCCCACCTCTACTCTGAAGTGGCCGGGAACGAAGGCTGGAGGCCGACCAACGAATACGCGCTTTATGCTCGATACTGGGAACGCTTGAGAGAGGATGAGCAAGTCCTTCGCCCGCTGGACATTGTTGGCTTGCAGCGGCTTGGCAGGTCTTTGCTACAGAATGCTCCCTACCCATGGGCCCCCGAACAATTACAGGGCGTCGGTCTGAACAACGAAACCGTGATACGGCTATCGCGTCTGGGGTTTCTGCGGAGGACTCCCGGCGGCCAATTCGAGATATGGCACGATCGTATCCTCAACTGGGCGGTGGCGCAAGGTTTGGTGGCGGCCTTCCGCACCAACGAGATCGACGCGGTGACTTTTTGCGGGCATCTCCAAGACCTATTCAAGGGCGATCGATCGTACAGCGGCAGATTCCTTGGCTATGTCCCGATGGATGTGGTTTGGACAATCGCCGACCCAGCGTATGGCAGTCCAGATATTCTCGACCAAGTGATCCAGGCGTTGGAGCAGGCGGGATGGCGACAAGCGGAGGTCCTGTATGAGAACCTCCTTCCAACCATCGGCCAGAGGATCATCCCGGCCCTATACCGACGGCTTCGGGTGGCAAGCTGCTACGATTCCGGGCTCCTGGCAAATAGGATTGCGTCGGCCATCGCCACCTTTGATGAGAGCGATCTTGCCGGACTCACCGCAGACCTCCTCGGCGACGAATCTCCGTTAGTCCAGCGATCAGCCTTGAGAATCTTGACCAAGCGCCCGTGCCCAAGGCTGTTGGATCAGATTTGGAAATTGCACTGCAAGATGGAGGCCAGCCCTGGCGACTTCCTCCGGCCCCACGAGTCAAAGCACTTCCTTTATAGTGAGGCATTCGACGCACTGAAGGCCGGCGTGCGGCTCGACCGTCAATGGCTGGAAGGGCGCATTGCGGGAGCCGAGCCGAGTCGGGAGCCCGTTCACGATCTGGCTTACCTGCTTGCCACGTTGGATAACGCGGCAGACATGTGGCAGAAGTGCAAGCCGATTCTGTTCGAGAAGGTACCATCGGCTAGGGCCCGTTCCCTGGCGGTGAACATCTACGTCCACCGCGATGCCACGGAGGTGGAGTGGCTCGGCAGACAGGTGGGCCGTTCTGAAGACTTGATAGGAGCAAGTGCGTTTCGGGCTCTTGCAAGGATTGACCCCGACACAGCGGTGGATCATCTCCACGAGTTGCCCGAGCGTCATATAGCCGCCACTCGGGATTGGTGCTTTGCCGAACTGCTGGCCCGGCGCCCCGAGGCAACTCTTTCTCGGTTCTGCCGGATCATGGAAGAACATCCGAGACCGGCGGATCTCGCGCACGTGTTCTACGGCCACGAAAGCGCCTTGGATGAACGGACTCTTGATCTCCTGCTGGACGACCTGGAGCGCATCCTTGACGCCGACCTTGCGGGCCGCACACCAGCCAACCAGGCGCCGGTCTGGGGGCTCTGCAACCTGCTGGCGAACGTGCATTGTCTGCGGCTCCTGGGGTCCTTCGAGAAGCAGCGGGGAACGAGCCTGGAAGAGAAACTGACTGCATGGCTTCTGAAACGCGGTGCCAGGACAGGTCTCTGTGGCGACCCCGAGGCCCAGGCTGCACTCGATGTGCTTTACAGGTTCGGCGGTCGCGGTTTTCCGCAGGTGGTCAATGCGTACATTGAAGCGGACAACCAGTACGGACGCCTCGACGGTATCGGGCTTGCGGTAGAACGCCCTGATGACCGCACAGTCGCGAACCTCGTTCGCATTTCCTTGCAGGACGAACTCTGGGATGGCAAACACCCTGTCGAGCAAGAGGACGCCACGAAGGCACTGGCGGCTCTAGGCCGGCACAAGGAAGTGGTGGATTCCATGCTGAAATGGGGTCTGCACACGTTGACGGTGGTCACTGACCGCCGAATTGCGGAAGCCGCAGTCGAGGACCCCATCATCGAAATGTGTCTTGACGCTATCTCACGTCGTTGCGATCCCCCGGCAGGCGCTCTGCTGGCCCTGGGGGTGTACGGTTCGACGAAGCGTGCTGAACAGATTCGTCGCGTCGTCTCCGGTTGCTCGCCTGATTCAGAGGTCGCCAAGGCTGGGGTTATCGCTCTTGGCCTTTTGCAGGATCAATCGCAAGAGGCGGTGGACTTGATTGCTGGCCACCTGGTGATTCCTGACCATCGTTATGTCGCGATCGTAGCCTTGCTGAGGATAGCCAATGATCCTGCAAGCGAGGCCCTCGCAGAGAACCTGCAACGGCACTACCAGATCGAGTTGGCACTCGATCTGATGCGACGACCGTCAACGCGTGAGAGGGCAGCGGAATTGACCCGCGTTCACCTGTCTCTCGCGGAACCATTTCATTGGGCCCAAGCGGTGGACCAGTTGGTTCGGTACGTCGATGATAATCACCTGCTCGTATCCCTGGTTGACCAATCTCGCCTACTGGAACATCTCCACGACGTTGCGTTCGCCGAAGAAGGGAGCGGCTGGTTCACCGGCTCCAAAGCGAATGCCATTTCTGGACTGGCCCGGTTCGACCCGAAGACGGCGTACCTTGCCGCTCTGAAAGCCCTTCGCAACCCCACCTCCCACGACCGGGAATACTACCCATACATCTTGGTGGAGATCGACATCGACGAGGCAATCCCTGCGCTGCTGACCCAAGCAGCGGAAGAAGAAGCGACCCGCGTCGTCTGGGCAATTGGCCGAGCACTTGCTGCGGTGGAACCTTCCGGCGTCATTGCGGATTGGCTTGCCTCGCCCGACGCGAAGCAGCGGCTTGCGGCTTGCCGAGTCTGCGCTCGCCTGCGACCGACGCCCCCAATCCTGCTAACCTTGCAGCACTGCCTTGACGATGCCGACGTTCGCGTCGCGGGCGCTGCAAGAGAGGCGCTCGGCCTGCTTCAGCTTTCCCAAGAGACGGAACGTTTGGTCAATGCGATTCGGGCGGAGCAAGACGCCTCCCGTCGGTGGGTATTGCTTGATTCGTTGGTGGACGTCGGAGATCCAGGCGATAAACACCGGCCCTGGCCCTATTGGGCCCGGCAGGTTGGAGAAAACCTCCCTTACCTCATGCAGGTCTACGTCGCCGACAAGCTGGAAAAGCGGCGCAAGGAGGTCGCGGAAGAAGCTGAGAAGCGCGACAAATGAAGGGTAACCGGTCAGGCAGGGAGCACGGGGTATGGCTTGGTGGCAATCAAACGGTGCCCCACCCTTGGCGCCCACCACGGTGCCATCCTGCCCGCCGCTCAGGTCCCCGCCATTCCAACAACATGATCAGCAACCACGAGGTCAGACGGGAGGGGGACACCGCCTTCATCGTCAGCGAGAAGGTCCCACCTGCCTGGACAAGGCTGGACATGCAGATTCACCGCTGAAGAACTTGGGAGGTGAGGCGACCAGCGTCCGGGCTACGAAGATGGCCGCTACCCCCCGTCAGAAGGACAGGCAGGGTGCGGGATAAACCCACCCTTGCACGGGTTCTCGGCGTCTTGAATTCCGAGATGGCGATCTCGGAGTCGTACGGCGGGGAATTCAGCCGCAGCGTGGAGTGGTGGGGCGAGCGTCGAGAAAGGGGGTGCATTTCCGTTCCTGCGCGCTCACGCGGCCTGAGCGAGTCGGCCGGAGCCGGCGGCGCGGCGGTGTTTGCGGGGACGTGACCAGTTCCTGTT
>Ga0315279_10007146_pt1 | contig 13889 bp, 11 predicted proteins | sample YL17G06_20_MG_FD_203694 | JGI IMG/M metagenome (GOLD analysis project Ga0315279, IMG submission 203694) | Sediment microbial communities from Yellowstone Lake, YNP, Wyoming, USA - YL17G06_20 | ecosystem: Environmental > Aquatic > Freshwater > Lake > Sediment | place: USA: Wyoming | collected... | reverse complement strand
CTTGGCGTCCTTCTGCTTGAGCGTGGTCTTTATCCACCTGACCTCGGGAGGGTACTCCTCTCCGCCGCGCAACCACTTGTAGAACTTCTTCAGCGTCACCCTGTAGTCCACCTTCGTCCAGGGGGAGAAGGAGCTCTGCTCGATCTTCCCGACGACCCGCTCGATGTCCTCTTTCCCCGCGGCGTCGAAGTCCTTCCCGAGCCGCTCGGCGAGCCCCTTCAGGTGGAACATGTACTTGACTACCCTCGCCTTGCTCAGCCCGTCCGAGAAGCAGTGCTGCTCGAATTTTTCTATCAGCTCCGAGTTCCGCTTGGATATCGGGTTGCTCCTCGATACTTTACGCTGGACCAACTCAAACCTCCTGTCAAAGCCATGGATGTCTATTTCCTCTTCCATCAATCCCCTATTTATAAGCTACTGCTATTATACTTTTGGTGTGGAGCCGGGGGCAGGATTTGAACCTGCGAATAGCGGGTCTGCAGCCCACCGCCTTAACCGCTTGGCTACCCCGGCACCAGAAAATCTTTATAACGCTGTTATATAAAATTGACGGGCGATGGTCGGTCGTATGAAGGGTGAAAAAGTGGTCTGCTTGGTCTCCGGGGGCATGGACTCCCCCGTGGCCTGCGCTCTCGCCGCAAGAAGGTTTGACGTTGTTCCATTGCACTTCTGCCTTTACCCTTACACATGTGAGGATGCCTTTCTCGTGACGATGGATGTCCTAAGGGATCTGAAATCCAAGACCAGGTTTGAGAAGGCAATCGTCGTCCCGTGGTCGCGAGTTCTGAAGAAGATCTTGGACGGCGACAAGAGCTACGCGTGCCTCGCGTGCAGAAAAAGCATGTTTCGGGCGGCTGAAATCATATGCGAGCAGGAGAGTGCTTCCGGAATCGTCACTGGGGAGTCTCTGGGACAAAAAGCTTCGCAGACGCTTGAAAACATGCCCACCACTTCCGCCGGGGTAAAGTTCCCGATTCTGCGTCCGCTGCTCGGCTTTGACAAAATAGACGTGGAGCGCCTCTCGAAGAAGCTCGGGCTCTGGCACGAGGTGCACGCCGGCTGCTGCTACGCGACCCCGAAACACCCACGTACACGTTCCGACCCAAAAACCGTGAACGACATGCTCGCAAAACTTGACATTGATGAGATGATTTCGATTGAACTGAAAAAAGTGCTGGAAGTTCGAACTTTTGAGGAGGACTTCAAAGCCTACCTTGAGAAACTGGCGTAAAATAAGATTGCAAGCGCGCCGCGCTCCTGTTTTATGGACGTTTACGCGCCTTTTTCACATTTAATAATATTGTTAAACAACACACCTAACTTAAATTATAGTTTAAGTTGTGTAAAAATAGAGATAATCTTGGATTCAGGGTTGGGGGAATGCATGCGACAGACGCCAGTTGGGGGAAAGAAGAGCTAAAAAATTGGCCCCACAATCGCAAATGCTACACTTACAACGGGCAAACATTTACAACCGACCGCCTGGCTGGCTTTGACTTGATTATTCTGGTATTGTGCGCCTTTGTTCTGACTGACTTGGTCCTGTTCACCGCAACTTCCGCACATCCCGATCTGCGGGACGCAATGGCGCTCAACGCCGACCGCCCGTTCAGCGTTGCGACCGCCATTTTTGCCCACCGGGACTTTGGGCACTTGGCGGGCAACCTTGCATTTTTTGCTTTCTTGAGCATCTTCTTCATCGGAGTCAACGCGTCCGCGGACTTGAAGATGCGGCGGCGGTTAAGTCGGGTTTTTTGTTTGGGTAGTTTCCTCGGCGGCATCGCTGCAGGCGCCGTTCAGTTGTATGTCTGGCAATCTTCTTCGTCATTCGAGATAACGGCGTGCGGGGCTTCGGGAGTGGTCTACACCGCGATGGGAATCCTTCTCGCGTCCGCTCTATGCGGGCTGCCTGCGCGACTGGCACGTCTCCGTATCATTGACTATGATCAGTTTGCAGCAGACTCGTCCGGTATCTTCTACGCAGTCCCGTTCTCGGCGTGCGCTGCTGTCTTGTTCACTTACATGAGCCTTTTCGAGACGAACAGCTTCTTTTACGTTTCACAAAACACAGCCTGGCTTTGCCACGAGCTCGGCTTCGTTTTCGGGCTCTCCGCATCCCTGCTGTTTTTCGTGCTTTATTATTCCAAGAAATACCGTGGCGGTTGAAGCTCAAACGTTGAAAAAACTGTCACAAAAGCGGTCCTCTTTTGTATTTAACAATATTGTTAAACAATTCATCTAACTTTATATTTAACCTAAACGTCCATAAACGAAGGTAACCTTGAGGTCCGGGGGGATGGGAGAATGAAGAAAACCATGTCATTGGCGCTAATTGCTATGGTGTTAGTTAGTCCAACCTTGGTTCTAGATGTCCATCTGACGAATGCCGTTTCCGTTTCAACCTTGGCAGGAATCACTACATCCTTTGCTGGCGGCGACACGGCCGTGACGACTACTGAAACCCCACACGAACCGATATACATCCACGGCAATGATAACTTCACGTTTGCCAACGGTGTCACATCGGGATCGGGGACTGCAGAGGACCCATATGTAATCGAGAATTGGGCAATCAACGCTTCAAATGGTCGCGGGGTATGGGTTGAAAACACGGCTCACTATTTTACCTTAAGAAATATTTTGGTAGAAAATGGGGATATTGACTATGAAGGGGTTTACTTCTACAATGTGCGGAACGGAACAATAGAAAATGTGCACAGCTTTGGGAACTTGGCTGGCGTCTTTTTATCAAATTCTGCCGGAAATGTCATCAGAAACGGGGCGTATGAAAAGAACAACAACCTAGATGGGATTTATCTTTACCAGTCCGACAACAACTTGATAGAAAACAACTTGTGCAGAAACAACGGCGACGACGAAATAAACCTGTACTATTCAGACAACAACATTTTGGTAAACAACGTTGCCGAATACAATGCCGACGGTATGGCTCTCTGGTTGGACTCTTCCAACAACAATGTGGTCGAGGGCAACATAATCCAAAACAACTCTAGTTGGGCGGTGCTGCTAGAAGACTCAAATGGTAACGCTTTGGTGAACAACATTGTGGAAAACAATTATGTGGACGGATTTTCTTTATGGAATTCAAACAACAACTTTATTGTTAACAATGCGGCATTGAACAACGATACTGGGATTGGCTTGTACAGTTCAGAATACAACACCGTTGAAAACAACGTTGTCAAAAGTAACTATTACGGCATCTCTCTCCCTGAAGGCTCCTACAACACCATCTCCAACAACACAGTCGAGAACAACTCTTTCGGTATTTTAATCCAAAATTTCAGCGGCAACAACACCATCTCCAACAACACAGTCGAGAACAACATCTCTGGCATCTTCTTACTCCGATCCAACAACAACACCATCTCCAACAACACAATCAAGAACAATACTGACAATGGCATCGACTTGGCAGATTCCGACAGCAACATCATCTCAAACAACATCGTGGAGAACAACCACGACTACGGCATCTACATAGATTACCTTTCGTGGGCTTCGGGCTCAGACAACAACACTCTCGAAAACAACATCGTGAGCAACAACTCTTACGGCATCTACCTCAATAACTCGAACAACAACGTGATTTTTCGTAACCACTTCCTGAACAACCTGAACAACACTTACGACAGCGACACCAACTACTGGGACAACGGCAGCGCGGGGAACTGGTGGAGCGACTGGCAGCCACCAGAGCACCCGGATGCCAACGATGACGGGATAGTCGACGAACCTAGACCTATTTCAGGCGGCTGCAAAGACAACTTCCCGCTGGTACTTTTCAAATGGGGTGCTGAAACAGCGGGCGCCATCACTTCTTGGAGCGCCATTGAACGCTGGAGCGGGGCTTGGGATAAAACCGAGAATGTTCCTGCCAGCTGGAAGGGTATTGAACGCTGGCGCGGGACTGCCAGCGCGACCTCGTCCTGGAGAACCGTCGAGAGCTGGAACGGGCACATTGCCACGAGGGTGTCGTCGTATTTTGAAGACTTCGACGACGCGGCAGGCATGACATCAATCAACGGAAGCTGGTCCTACTCCAGTGGAACGTATACGCTGTGTGGCGAACCACAGATGGCGGGGGTTTCTTATTCAACAGAAATCCCGCAAACGACCTGCGAATCGGTGAGTGTCAAGTTCAAGCTGACTTCTCGAAAGCAGTGGCAGTACGCGGGGGTGCTGTCGAGATATGACGCAATCACCGACAGCGGTATGTTGGGTTTCGTCGACCAAAATTCCTTGGATGGTTATCTTGCGGTGTGCATTGCAGAGTACATCGGCGATAACGCTGATCACTATGGGAACTACATTGAGGCCAATGTTTCAAAGATTTCATTTGGGGTTTGGCACGAGCTCAAGCTGGCGGCAAGCGGAAGTTTGTACACGCTTTATGTAGATGGTACCTCAGTACTAACCTTCAACTCGTCCCGCTTTAGCTCTGGCAGAGCTGGAGTTTGGGCTTTCCGTGGTGACCCCACTTATTTCGATAACCTCGCGGTTTTCAGTAGTACGCTCTCAACCCCAACCGCCACGACTCTGTCAATCTCACCAAGCAGCTTTGCCCTAGATTCCGGTGATGGGACTACTCTCACTGCCACCCTGAAATCGTGCGGCGCAGCTCTGTCCAACAAGTCTATAACATGGTCAGTAGCCACTGGAACCTTGAGCGCATCGAGTGCTATGACCAACGCTTCTGGTCAGGCCACGGTCACGTACACCGCTCCAACGATTGTCGCCCAGACTACTGTAACGATTACAGCATCTTTCGCTGGCGACATTCAGTACTTGGCGGGCGGCGGGAGTTCGTCAGGTACCGTATCGCCCGCGGGCACGACTGTTAGAGTTTGGTCTGCTGTTGAGGGCTGGAGCGAGACAATCTCTACAAAGAAAAAAGCCTGGAAACACATTGAGAGCTGGAGCGGGGCTTTGAAGAGTTGGGATAAAACCGAGAATGCTCCTGCCAGCTGGAAGAGTATTGAACGCTTGGGCGGGACTGTCCGCACCGCCACTTCGGCTTGGAGAGCTGTGGAAAGCCGGATGGGCACTGCTAAAACTGTAGCCAAAGCTTGGCAATCCGTTGAGCGCTGGAGCGCGACTGCCACAATCGGCGTCCAGTGGAGAGCCGCTGAGAAATGGGTCGGTACTGTCACCGCTGTTTTCGGATGGCGGTCTGTTGAAATATGGAGTGGAGCTGCCACGGCTGGCGCGCATTGGATGCCCATGGAAACTTGGGGTGGTACTGCAAACGCGCCAGTTGTTACCAACTGGGATAAAATCGAGGGCTGGAGTGGGACTGTGTCTGCTGTGGCTCCTGCTTGGCGCATAATCGAGAGCTGGACTGTCACTGCCAGCGCGCCTAGCTCTTGGGTTGCTGTGGAGAGCTGGAGTGGGACAGCTTGCGCTCCGACACCAACCAAGAATACATTACACGTGCAGGCTACAGTTGATTTGAAACCAGAAACCCTTCAAATCGGCTCGGACGGGGTATGGATCACCTGCTACATAGAACTCCCATCAGACAACGTGGCAAATATTGATGTGTCAAGCATTCGTTTGGAGAATACCATCCCCGCCGACGGCCCCTCACCAGCGGAAATAGGGGATTATGACAGCGATGGCGCTCCTGACCTGATGGTCAAATTTTCCAGGACCAGTGTTGAAGCGATGGTACATCCTGGACATATGGTTTTGACCGTTTCCGGCCGCGTTGGAGAATCCTCCTTTGTGGGCTCTGACACAATAAACGTGATCAATCCGCCTGAGGCCATGGTTCCCGCAGGGTACACCGCACCAATAATAACCGCGCAGACTTCAACAATACCCATGGACTTCTTCAGCGATAACAGGTGCTCGCTGCCCGTGATTATTTCAAGAGAAAACATGTGCTCGTCATCCATCACTTCGAGAGAAAACATGCTGCTTTCAGAGGTTTCGAGCGCAGTTGAAAACTTGAAAGCGAGAATGGAACAGATGCAGATTTCAGTCCCAACCTCTGCCGAAATGGCGGGTAACTTAAGAGATGCGATCTCCGCTGGCAATGTCGGCGCGTCCATAAGCATAACGGTGGAAGCCGGAGAGACAAAGGTTGAAAAAGAATTCCAGCGTGAACTGACGATTACCGCCAAAAAAGTGGAATTCGGCAACAAAATAGAGATGGAAGTGAGCTCGACGTCAGAGCACGGAAAAACAGTCATGATAAATGTAGACAACATAGTGTTCCCGAATCTCGACGAAGCCGTGAAACAGGGTAGAGCTGCGGTTCTTTTTGACAACCAAGTAGTCAAACAGGCAGACGACTACGCGGACATCCTCGATACGACAAACGACAATGGGGCGGAGTACCTGGTGCTACTCGGCGCAAACGGGGCTCAAGTTCTTGTTTCCATACCTCACTTTTCTGATCATACCGTAACCGTTGCATCTGTGCCTACGGCTGCCATCGTGCCCGCCGCTGCACCGTCGTCTCTTGACTCTGACTCGAAAAACATCACCCCCCCGCAATCAACTGCGCCCGCCGCTGCACCGTCGCCGCTCTGGGTTATGTTAATCTCTGGAGTTCTTTTAATGATCGGAGTTTTTCTAATGACGGTCCTGGTTGGCGTAGTATGGAAATACACATCCACAAAAAAGAAGTAACTGCTTAGAATTGTTAAACAATCCTGAACAAATAAAGTTAAATTAAGACAGGCTGAGTTTGGATGGAACAACGAACAGGAGCTGATTGAATTCCCCTCAACCGCGCCAAGCTGCTTAACGCTCTGATGGACTCTCCTAACGGGATGACCGCAAATGACATCAAAACTGCAAGCAAGCTGAGCTACCCGACCGTGATTAAATGGCTGGAGGTGCTCTACGCGCAGGGGATGGTTGACTTCCGCCAGGTGGGGAAGTCCAAGCTGTGGTTCCCGAGGGGGGTCCTGCAGGGCATGGACGAGGTGGACATCGACCGCCTGCTGAAGCTCAGAAGGCTGGGCAAGGAGCTGACCGGCCCGCAGAAGTTTGAGCAATCAGAGTAGCTGTGACCAGCGACACTCGAATCAAGCCCGAATTACAAACAAAACTTTAAAGACAAAAGACAACTATTTTATGGTGTAAGAATGGGCGAAAAAGCTCGTGCAATTATGGCCGCGCTTGTACTCCTGTCCATCGTCTTCATGATTATGGCGCCAGTGCTCGCGGAAGACGAGCCCTCGGATGAGGAACCAACTGAGACTCCAACCCCTGGAACCACGCCTACTCCTGGAACTGAACCTACTTCTGGAACCACGCCTACTCCTGGAACTGAACCTACTCCTGATACAGAACCTGCTCCCGAAACCGAGCCTACTCCTACAATCGAACCTACTGAATCTGAGACCACAGAAATTTCTGGTACCCTGCCAGAACCCGTAGCGTCACCAACCTCGGGGACGGTAACTGTTTCTGTCAGTGAAAACATCCCCGCCACAGCTGGCGGTGCGATCACCGTTAACTTTCCCGAAACCAACGCCATCGTGGCCGTGCTGGTAGTGCCAGCAAACGCCCTCACCGAGAACGAGAACATTACGGTGACTCGGGAACTATATGAAAACCTGCCCTCGCAAGTGATGGTGAGCAGCATCTTCGAAATCGGACCGAGCGGGACGACTTTCAGCACTCCTTCCACGATAACTTTGCCCTACAACGAGAACAGAATCCCGTACGGGGTGAGCGAGAATGACCTGGCGATATATTGCCGCGCCAGTCCGGGAGACAACTGGACGCGCATTGGCGGGACTGTTGACAAAACGACGCACACCATTTCCGCACAGATTGACCACTTGAGTGAATACGCGGTGATGTCAAGTGCTGGAACGGACTGGGTTCAGTTACTCATGATTGTGGCCGTGGCAATATTCGCCGTTGCAACTGCTGCGTTCTTAACAAGACTGGGAAGCCGCAAAAGGAAATCAAGGACAAAACACGGCGGCAGTGAAGATCTTGACATTCCGGTTATACGTGCGCTAATGTATTTGTGACGCTGCCCGAACTTTTTTTCAGATTTTGAGTTCTTCCAGAATCCTGCTGTGCATTTCGCAGAACTCGCTGCTCCTAGATCCAAGTTGCGCCAGAATAAGCTCCTCCTGCCAGTGGGCGTTGAAAAGTCTACACTGCTTGTCCTGACAGAACGGCTCGAAACCCAGGTGGTAAAAGAGCGCCTGCATCACGTATCCCTTCATGATCTCCGTCAGGCGCGGGTCGTCGTAGTCTATGAACCTCCCTTTGAAATCCGCCTTTAATTCTTCGGACGACACCAACATACCAAGAGCCATGTACCGTCGCTTGATCGTGTAGTAATCCTTGGGCTTGGCCGGGGCCTCGACAATCCCACTGGTGGAGATCAAAGACGGAAAACCGTAGACGCTGACCCTCGCGTGGTACCTCCCATCGTCAGTATCCCAAGTCCCAAACAAGCGATTCGTGAAAACGACATGGGCGTGCCTGGTGTTGAGTTCCTCTGCTGGAAGCAGTTTGCGCGCCACCGTTTCGAGCTTGGACCCGTCGTAAAGCACACCAACCGTTTTGGAGCCGGGGTCACTCAAAAGCCTACGCTCGAACTCGACCTCCCCTGGGAGAGGACCCATCTCGACATTTTGGTTCATGGGGTCTCTAACTTTCGTGGCCGCCAGATCTCGCGCAATCTGCTCTGCTGCTTCTGCCTTGAAAAGTGGGGGCCTGATATCAACCGAAATTTTCCCAAACCTGCTCTTGAGGTAATCCACGATTTCCTGCAAATCAAGGGTTTTGGTGGATGAATCCTCGTAGAGATGAACGCTCGGCAGTGGGTCACTTCGACCCGCGGAGCTTTTCATAAGCTACCTCCGCAGCCCGCACCCCGCTCATCAACATCGCTCCAAAAGTCGGCCCCATCCTCGGCAAGCCATAAGCCGTGCTGACGGACATCCCAGTAACAATCAACCCTGGATAAATCTCTCCCGTGTGCTCCACCACCAGATCCTCGGAGCGCTCCACCCACATCGCGCCGTAGCCTGGGACCTTGAGCAACCCGCGCCGCTCGAGAAGCCTGACCACTTGGGCATCGTGGCCTGTAGCGTCTATCACAACCTTTGTCTCGAGCCCAATCGGGTCAACGCATGTGATCTCACGCGGAAGCGCGGATACTGGTGTCCAGTTCACCACCACCCCCGCGACGCGCTTTTCCCTGAGCATCACGTCGTCAATCAATGTCAGGTTCAAGAACTTTGCCCCGGCATCGCAGGCCGCGGCGATCAGCTTTGAGCAAGCATGAGGTCCTGGGGTCGTGTAAAGACCGGGGGAATGCTCTTTCAGAGGCACTCCCAGATCCTGAAGAATTTTGTGGCCGGGCGCCCGAACGGTTATCGGGTTGAACATGTAGCCTCCAATCCAAAAGCCTCCTCCCAGGTAGTTGTTCCTTTCAATGACCAGCACCTTGAGCTTCTTGGCAGAGAGTTCCTTCGCCGCCATCAGCCCGGAGGGACCGGCGCCCACTATAATCACGTCGCTTTCAGCATACTCATCCAGCATCGCGATGAACTCGGAAGCTATGGCCCTCGTTATCTCCTTCTCACCAACTGGCTGGAACTTTACCATGACATCCCCATTGGGTTGTGCGGCTAGTAAATAAATACGCAACTATTCGGCCATGACATCGCCCCGCCTGCACTGTTACCGGGGCGCTGGCATCCCGTCAGACTGCGCAGATCCCTAAGACGCGCAGACCCAGGCCGTGCGCTTGAGCCTCCTGTGCCTTACCGCCGCAATCCTCATGAGCCTGTTGAGAGTGCCATCGGCTTCCTCAACCGCCCATTTCGGAATCCACACTTTCATTTTTCCTCACCTTTACACTCATGATAGTGTTTTCCGTTGTTGCCGCACTTGCACCGCGGACATGGATTGTGCTCGTAGTCCAGAGCATCGGGATACATGTAGTACAACCCACACGCGCTGCAAATAGTGCATGCCTCCTTAATCGCGCTGACCACTTTCACCACCCTCTCAATGGTTGAATGCCATGATTGGCGGCCGTGGTCTTCGAGACCTTGTATAGCGTTGCCATGTCCTTCCTCAATTGGACTTCCTCTTCCCAATGGTTTTAAACGATAAACCAAATGGGGGATTTTCGGCTTTACCCGAAACCATTATAAAAGCATGGGGGAGCTTCAAAATCACCTAGGTTTTCGGCTTTTTACTGAACAGTTTTCAATAAATCCCTCTATTTGGACTTTGTTTAATTTAAGTTGTAAATTAGTATAATTTTAATTGTATTATAAGCTGGAAATTCTTGGTAAAGGCTTTATCATCACCCGGATGCAAAGTCACAAAACAGCTAGGCACGGCGCCCGGTGAGAGCCTGGATTATCCTGCGCGTGGTCTCATTCAAGTCGCGCGCCTCCTGCGGCGCATACGGCAGGTCAGCCTCGCCTGCCACGAACTTCGCCAGCTCGTTTATTGCAACCGATGCCTTGCAGTCCGGCTCATAAACAACGACCGGGATCCCTTCCAGCTCCGCCTCTTGGACTTTCGAATCCTCGGGAATCTCTGCCAGTACTGGAATGTTTCCCAACGTCCTCCCCATGAACTGCTCGATCTCGCTCGTCGGGATCTCCGCCTTCTTCCCGACGCGGTTGACGACGAGGCCGCGCGTCCAGGCACCTAGAAGATTCCCATACCTGATGAGCTTGTAGACGTCAACCAAACTCGTGTGGCTGGGATTGCAGACGGGAAGCATCTCGCGGGCGGCCGCCATCGAGACTATCGTCGCGTCCTGAATCCCTGCCGGGGCGTCTATCAAGAGGAAGTCCGACTCGGCCAGGAGTTCCTTGACCGCCTTCTCCACTTTTTCCCGCTTGAACTTTGCCAAGGTTTCATGCACGTCCTCGAAGCGGAAGCCCGTCGGAACGACCTTTATCCCGTAGTTCTCGCAGATCGCCGAGCTGACGTCCACCTTCCCCGCCAGCACGTCGAGAAAGCTGGTTTTGACGTGATGGATGCCCATGACTATCGCGAGGTTCGCCATCGCAAGGTCCCCGTCCAGAATCGTCACTTTTTTTCCAAGCGCGCCGAGAGCCACGCCGAGGTTGGCCGTGATTGTGGTCTTTCCCGTGCCTCCCTTCCCCGAAGCAATAGATATCGAGCGAGGTTTCAAACGCAAGATTCTCCCCCCAATACTACGCAAAGAATTGTAACTTCGAGGTTATAACTTTGGCGACTTCTATCCCAGCTTCGATTCCGGGTGCTTGTGGAAGTGTTCTCTCACGGGCGCCAGAATCTCAACTAGTGCATCCGCAACGGCCGCCTTGAGGTCGGCCGGGTGGAGATTTCCTGCCATGTAAATCTTGTGAAGCTCTCCAGCGCTGTTAATCTCCAGTGGGCCACCATACTTTGCCGGCCGCTCAATCTTCAGCTCCCCCCGCTCAGGAATCACTATGTGCTCGGCGTACTCAACAACTGGATTATCCTTGACCACTTTTGGCAGACAAAATGCTTTCCCTATCTTCTCCTTGATGACAGATGGCTCGTCGTCCACCGCGACAAAGTTCCCCTTGCTAGAGGACATCTTCACCTCTCCGTCAAGTCCATGGAGTAGCGGCACGTGAACACACACCGGCTTGCTGTAACCCAGTGCTGGCAACTCCTCCCTCGCTATCATGTGGACCTTGCGTTGATCAATCCCACCAACCGCCACGTCTGCCTTCAAGTGGGCCACGTCCACCGCTTGCATCAAAGGGTAGAGAACCTGAGCCACGTCCGGGTCCTTCTGGTGCCTAGCTATTTCTGCCATGGACCTTTTTGCGCGGAGGATTGTGGCACCTGTCGCCATCTTCAGGACATCCATCATGTACTCTGGCTTGAGTTGGAACTCCGAGCCCAGCACAAACTTTGTATGTTCTGGACTAAGGCCGAGACCGATGAAGCAGTGCCGGTTGTACTCGGCCACGTGCTTGATTTCCTCCAAAGTCCCCTTGTCGTTGAGATAGGCGTGAAGATCGGCCAAGAGAACTGTTACCCTGGCGCCGAGCCTTTGAAAGTCTACGAGCTTCTTCACTGTCAAAGCGTGGCCGAAGTGCACCTTCCCAGAAGGCTCATAACCGCAGTAAACCGATGGCCTGCCGCGTGCGAGCAGTCCCCGGAGCTCCTCCTCCGTGACCACCTCGCTCGTGCCTCTGACCGCCAGTTCGAAATCTTTGTCCGTGGCCATCATCTCACCTTTCTTCAATCTCCTTTAGTGCTTGTTCTACCTCCACAACTTCGGCCGCCCCTAACTCCTTGAACAGATGGTGACTCTGTAAATAAGCCTCTTTGGCGCCCGCGATGTTACCCATCTTGACGTAAACTCCACCGATCCTAAGGTAAGCCAGTGCCCTTGCTCTCATGAACTCCTTCGAAACCCCGAACCAGAGATATGAGAAGACCTCGCGCCCGCCTTTCGCGCCAGCGCTCTCCGTGTACCCGACGCACATCTCGTACTGCTTCAGCGCCTCTTGGAGCTGCTCCATGCTTCTCATCAGATCCCCTTTGAGAATTAGAACGTATGGCCAATAGTCTGGCGCCTCGGCCTCCTGCAGCTGGGATATCTCCTCCATGAGCGGCCGCCCGTACCCTGTCTGCACCAGCTGTGCTGCTTTCTCTATGGCCACGGATGCCGCCTGTGGCTGCTTGTATCCCTTTATCAGATGGTAAACGGCCTCGATCAGGGCGTTCTCCGTGCCGACGTTCAAATAAAATTCCCCGGCGAGCCTGTGATATCCAACTTTTTCCTCCACAGTTAGCCTGCTGTAAATTATCGTCCTCAACATTTCGTGAATCTCGTAACCCCCGTCTACTCCTTTAAGCAGCAACTTTTCCGTGAGTTTTTTCAATGTTGCTTCATCGGCCTGCGACCGAACTGCGTCCAATGGAAAAGGCGAACGGAACACCGAAGCCAACCCCAAAACCTTCTTCTCAGGGTCAGTGAGTGGTTCCAAGACTTCCTTGTCGATAAACTCCGTCGCGTCCACCGTCGCCCCGGGCGTGGCCAGCTCAAGCATGAGGGGGTGCCCTGCCGTCATTGAGTACAGCTGCTGGTAGTACTGCGTCTCAATTCCACGGTACTTCAAGAGCTCGAACGCGCTTTTTTCGTCGAGGCCACCAAGAACCACTTCCTTCAATCTCTTTCTCACGAGTATGTCACGTTTGTCGTAGAACCGCGGGACCATCCTCCCCGAGATAATCAGCTTTGCGTCCGTGGTGTCTAGCATGTCCATTAGCGGTGGGAAAATTTTCGTTATTTCCTCCCTTGCCAAGTGGACGTCGTCGAGAATTATTAAAACGCGGTCTCCGCTGATGTCCCCCTGCATCGCCGTGAGAAATCCCTCAAGCTCTACGTTTCCCTTTGCCGTTGAAAGATACTTGGCCAGCTTTTCCTTCCCCATTTTCTCGAGGAAGCCACCGAGCTTTGAGAGTATGCCGCCCAGCGAGCTGTAAGGGTACACTTTTAGATAAACTATGTTCTTCTTGTCCTGGTAAATCTCGACCAGCTTTGAAATGGTGGCGGTCTTTCCCACCCCTGCCATGCCGCGAAGGATCAGAATCTTGCACGTCTCAGAGTCCATGAACTCTCTTGCCCAAAGTAGCTCTTCTCCTCTCCCGAAGAAGTACTTCAGCTTCGGCAGCGCCTCTACTAAAACCTGCGTGCTCGTTGATTGGACTGACATCATCGAAAATCCTACCTCTTTTGTATTAAGCCTGACCTCTTCCCCTTGACTTCCACTGGAGGACTTGCTGGCGCCACCGCTCAAACTGCTGAACCCTGAACTCCGACTTGAATTTCCCTTCCAAAAATTCTGCTAGTTGGACTGTCTCGGCTTTTCTCCTGATCTCCAAGT
>Ga0315279_10007145_pt1 | contig 13890 bp, 12 predicted proteins | sample YL17G06_20_MG_FD_203694 | JGI IMG/M metagenome (GOLD analysis project Ga0315279, IMG submission 203694) | Sediment microbial communities from Yellowstone Lake, YNP, Wyoming, USA - YL17G06_20 | ecosystem: Environmental > Aquatic > Freshwater > Lake > Sediment | place: USA: Wyoming | collected... | reverse complement strand
GCCGAGCAGGTAGGCGGCCAGCCCGCCCGCCGCCAGCCAGCCCAGCATGCGCCACGGCGGCGCCGTACCGTCCAGGAAGATGGCGCGATAGCAGCGGACCATGACGTATACCGGGTTCTTCTCGAACACCGCCAGGCTGCTCGCCGGCAGCGCCGTCTCCGGATAGCAGATCGGCGTGGCGAAGAACCACAGCGTCAGCAGAAAAGTCATGAACTGCCCGGTATCGCGCAGGAACACGCCCAGCGCCGCCAGGAACCAGCACAGCCCGATGGTCAGCAGCACCTGCGGCGCCAGCACCAGCGGCAGGTAGAGCGCCGTAACCGGGATGCCGTGGCGGAACAACAGCAGCCCGGCCAAAAACACCAGCAGGGCGAAGAAGCCGCCGACCAGGCCCGCGCAGGCGATGTTCACCGGCAGGATCTCGACCGGGAACAGCACCCGCGTCACCAGCGTCTTGTGCTCGATCATAACCGAGGGAGCGCGCGCCAGCGCCTCGCTGAACGCCAGCCAGGGCAGCATCCCGCAGACGAAGTACAGCAGGAAATTCACCGGGCCGGCGGCTTCGGCCCCCGGGCCGAAGCGCACCTTCAACACCAGCGCGAACACGAAGAAGTAGGTGAGCATCAGCAGCAGCGGGCTGATCACCGTCCAGACCAAACCCGCAACCGAGCCGCGGTAGCGGCCGTGGATGTCCCGGCGCACCATGGAGACGATCAGCGGGCGGTGCCGCGCGATGGTGAGAAAGGGGGCGGTGAGCAGGCGGGCCAGCGCTCGGCGCAGGCGCTCGGCGCGGCGCGCGGCGGCGGTCAGCCGGCGCTGGCTGGCGCGCACCCCGCCGCTATCCACCCGCACCTCCAGCGCCAGGCATTCCGACCCGCGCTGGTAGAACCAGGCCACCGGCTCCTCGACCGGCGACACCAGCACGCGGTAGCAGCCCTGCTCCGGCGGCAACTCGATATCGAGGGTGGCCTCGGCTTCCCCGCCCGGCGGCAGGTCGGCTTCGAGCGCCGTGCGCTTGCCTTCGGCCAGCAGCGATTCGGCCTTGCCGTCCAGCACCTGGTAGGCGAGAAAGACGGGGCCGCCGGCGGGCCAGAGGCGGTCGCTGGTGTTGCGCACCCGCAGGCGCACCCGCAGCGATTTGCTGTCGAGCGGCTTCAGCTCGGTGGCCTCCAGCCGGGCGCTGAATCTGGCCATGAATGGTTATTATAGAGCGGCTTTCGATCCGATTCCGGCCTGACGAGTGTAAACTACGAGATGAAGGACTGCCGTGAGAAGGCGGCAAGCGCCATGAACGACTCGACATTCCTCGGCCGGGTGGTCGTCAAGAACTACAAGAGCATCGCCTCGTGCGATGTGGAGCTCGGGCCCCTCGTGTTTCTCGTCGGTCCGAACGGGTCCGGCAAAAGCAATTTCCTGGACGTGCTTCGCTTCGTGGCCGACGCCCTCCGCACATCGCTGGATCACGCCCTTCGCGACCGTGGGGGCATCAAGGAGGTTCGCCGCCGTTCAGGAGGACACCCGACGCACTTCGCCGTGCGCCTGGAGTTTCGTCTTCGCTCGGGAGCAGTCGGCCACTACGCCTTTCGGATTGGCGCGCGTCCGCAAGGCGGCTATGGAGTACAGAACGAAGAGTGCCGCCTTCAATCTCCCGATTCCCCGCTGGCCGCCTACTTTACCGTCCGCGGCGGCGAGGTAGTGGACACGAGCGCGAAAGTAGCACCGGCGGCCGCCTTCGACCGCCTCTACCTGGTGAATGCCTCGGGCTTGGCAGAATTCCGCCCCGTGTACGACGCATTGTCACGGATGGGTTTCTACAACCTCAATCCCGATCGGATTCGCGATTTGCAGCCGCCCGATCCCGGCCAGTTGCTGGCGCGCGATGGAAGCAACATTGCCAGCGTCGTGGCGCAGTTGTCGCAGCACAGTCCCGAAATCAAGCAGCGCATCGAAGACTACCTTGGAAAGGTAGTGCCTGGCGTCAAAGGAGTGGACGTGAAGGTCGTAGGCCCGAAAGAAACCCTGGAATTCCGGCAGTTGGTAGCAGGCTCGCAAGATCCATGGCGCTTTCTTGCGGCTAGCATGTCCGACGGCACGCTGCGCGCCCTGGGTGTCCTGGTTTCGCTCTTTCAGGCTGCCAATGGAGCAGTCTCTGCCGTGCCACTGGTTGGTATCGAAGAGCCGGAGATTGCCCTGCACCCTGGCGCGGCCGGTGTCTTGCTTGACAGTCTGCGTGAAGCAACCGGCAGGACGCAGGTGCTGGTTACCAGCCACAGCCCTGACCTGCTGGACGACGACAAACTGGGGACGGAGAGTATTCTCGCGGTCGTCTCCGAGCAGGGCAACACCAAGATCGGCCCGCTCGATGTGGCTGGCAAATCGGTGTTGCGAGAGCGCTTGTATACCGCCGGCGAACTGCTTCGCCTCAACCAGTTGACGCCCGATCCAGCGGCCTCGTCGCCCATCCAACTGCGCTTGCTTGACACAGGAGAAGCGTGAGCACGATTGCCTGCATCGTCGAAGGTCACGGAGAGGTGGAGGCGGTCCCGCTCCTTGTCAGGCGCCTGGCGGCGGAACTCCGGCCGGGCTGCGTCCCCACTATTAGGCCGGTGCTCCGAATCCCAAGAAGCAAGCTCGTCAAAGAAGGGGAGCTGGAACGCGCAGTTGAACTTGCGGCCAGGAAAATGGAAGGGCCCGGCGCCATCCTGGTCTTGCTCGACGCCGAGGACGACTGTCCGGCGCTTCTCGGCCCACAACTGCTTAGACGCGCCGCCACTTGCCGGCCAGACAAGAACCCGGCGGTCGTCCTGGCGAAGCGCGAGTTCGAGTCCTGGTTTCTGGCGGCCGCCGAATCTTTGCGAGGGCGCCGTGGATTGCCGCAAGACCTCCACGCTCCAGAGCAGCCCGAAGAGATCAGGGGAGCGAAAGAATGGCTGGAGCGGCACATGCCGCCCCACGTCAGATATTCCGAGACGCTCGACCAACCGGCCTTCGCTGCCCTCTTCGACCTGCGCTCCGCCCGCAGGACTGACTCCTTCATGAAGTGTTGCCGGGAAGTAGCGCGCTTGCTTGCCTTCGAAGCTGACACGCCGGGTTGAATGGAACTCTGCTTCTCCGCAGTACCCAATTGCTTCAGCGGTCACGGCCGATCCCACGGCGCTGGCTTACAGCGGCGCCCACTTCTCGGCTTCGGCGCGGGTGACGGGGCGAGAGCCGCCCAGGTCGCGCGCACGAATCACGCCGCTCTCATCCACGGCGAAACTGCGGCGGGCGTTCCGTGCTGGACGGCGCAGGCTACGAACCAGTGACGGCACCCAGTACGGCGGCTCTCCGTAGTCGGTGGGCATCGCATAGAGGAAACACTGCTTCTCGTTGACCGCCGGATCATCGCTCAGTTGCAGGACAAGCTTGTACCCGCGCGGCCGCCCGGAAGTCAGGTAGCGACGTTCCAAAACGTCCCCCTGCTCCTCCAGTTGCTTGAGTGTGCCGTATTCGCCGATCTTGTTCTTGTTGGCGTCCAACACAGTGGCCGCCTTGAACTTCTCCTCCGCCCCAGCTACGGCACTGACAACCGAAACGCAGTCGGACTCCACAGCAATCGTGCTCAGCCAGCCGTAGTTGAGGGAGGCAAAGTAGTTCACGATGGCAAGAGCAGTGAACAGGAGCATGGCAACGCCGGCCCCGAAGCGGCGGATGCCTTTCCCGCACCTCATCATTTGCAGGCTGCGATAGGCGCCGAAAGCAAGCAGCACGAGAAGCGGGATCAACGCGAGTTCCGTGCCGGCCGCCGTCAGAAGCACGGCTAGGAAGAGACCGGCCCGTCCCACGAACTTCCGTCGTCTGGACATCTCGGACAGCCGAGCAGCCGCCAGCCGCAAGCCCAGAATGGCGGCCGGGAATATGAGGATGATTCCCAACATGCCGTCCGGCAGCGGCGCGTTGTTGGCCCAGGCTGCCAGGGGACAGGCCGGCAGGCACCACAGAGCAGCACGCCAGTGTCTTCCCATCACGAACCTCCTTGCCCGAATCGGGCTTGCCCGAATCGGGCTTGCCCGAATCGGGCTTGCCCGGCGGGCGCGCAGGGTTGGCGCTCCTCCCAGGCGAACTCCCAATCGCGGTCGGGATCAAACTGAGTCCTCGAGAACGAAAAGGCCGCACGCGGGCCAGGAGCAGAAACAGCGGTCAGTGGGTAGTTGGAACCGGCCAGAAGGAAACAGCGGGGCAGCCACAAGATGAAGGAAGCGTCTTCTATGGGCCGCCGCCAGGTCCGCGTCGTAGTGAGCAGGTATCGGCCGTTGGGCAATCGCGCCGGTTGCTCGTATTCCAGGCCAACCCGTTTTACTTCCTGCGGACGAAAAAACAACCGGAAGCGCACTTCCCCGCCCCGAGAGGTAAACGGAATCAGGGCGGGCTCGCCGCCGTCCACAGCCTCGGTGAGCAGGACGAATGCGGGCGGCGGATGCGCGTGGTCCACGGGGAAAGGGACGCCCAGCGTCAGCACCGCCGGCAGCCATGACCGGTTGCGGTATTCATAAAGACCGCTGACCCGCACCGCCCCGCGCCCCACCTGAACCTCGATCCGCTCACGCTCGAAGCGGACGGTGGTGAAGTATCCGCTGAAAAAATAGACAGCGGCGGCGATCAGGCCCCCGGCCAGCCACAGGTCAGCGCTTGAACGCCTCGCCATTACCTCCGCCTCTCACCTGGAAGGGGTGCCGGCAGCAAGGAACCGTGCGAATGCGGCGCGGTTCTTCCGCGGGCACGGCCACAACGCTGATTGTAACCCCACGATGCGCCGCTTCGCGGCTGAAACCTAGCCGGGCCTTAATCAAGTGACGTTGAGCGAGACGCCGGCAGGGCCACGCCCCGTTGACCGTGCGGAACAAGCGCCGTATAGTGCGCTTACGCCCTATGAATAAATACCTGAGCGTTATTGCCAGCTTGGTCGTTTGCGGCAGCCTGGGAGCCGCCGAGCGGGGCATCACGAATACATCGGCGAGCCCTCACGTCACGATGCGCAGCGTGGGCATGACGGATGTCCGCTGGACCGCGGGCTTCTGGGCGGACCGCTTCGAGTTGTGCCGGAAGGTGGTCGCCCCCGGCCTTTGGGAGGACCTGCAACTGCCCAACAACGGCGCCTCCTACAGGAATTTCCTGATCGCCGCGGGAATCGAGCGGGGCAGGTCCGGGACTACCTGGTGGGGCGATGGCGACTTCTACAAGTGGCTCGAGACCATCGCGCATCTCTACGCCACCACCCGCGACCCCGCGCTGGACAAGCGCATGGATGAGTTGATCGCCGTGATCGCCAAGGCGCAGGCCGCGGACGGCTATATCTCCACCCCCATCCAGATTGGCGGCCTGCCGCGCTGGAGCAACCTGAATCATCATGAGCTGTACAACATGGGCCACCTGATCACGGCGGCCTGCATTCACTTCCGGGCCAGCGGCAAGGACAACTTCCTGAAAATCGCCGTCCACAACGCCGACTACCTCTACAAGGTTTTCCAGCCGCGGCCGAAGGAACTGGCCCATTTCTGCTTCGATCCCTCGCAGATCATGGGGCTGGTGGAGCTGTATCGGACGACCGGGGAGAAGCGGTATCTGGAGTTGGCCGGCATCTTCGTCGATATGCGCGGCTCGCAACCCGGCGGCAGCGACCAGAACCAGACGCGGGTGCGCCTGCGGCAGGAGACCGACGCCGTGGGCCATGCGGTCACCGGCCCCTACCTGTGGGCCGGCACCGCCGACGTCTACGCCGAAACGGGCGAAAAGGAGCTGTGGGACGCGCTGGACCGCATCTGGCGGGTCGTCACGCAGCGCAAGATGTCCGTCACCGGCGCCATCGGCGCGGTGAACCGTGGCGCCTCGCTGCGCGGCGACCCGACCCACGAAGCCTTCGGCCTGGCCTACGAGCTGCCGAACCGCATCGCCTACAACGAGACCTGCGCCAACATCGCCCACGCGCTCTGGAACTGGAGGATGCTGGCCGCCACCGGCGAAGCCCGCTACGCCGACGTGATGGAGCTGGTCCTCTATAACAGCATGCTGTCGGGCATGGGGCTGGACGGGCGCAGCTTCTTCTACGCCAACCCGTTGCTGCGCCTGGCCGACACCCAGCCCATGCTTCACAACGAGAGCCTGCAGCGCTGGGTGAACACTACAACGCCGGGGGCGTCGCGAAGCTGGTGCTGCCCGCCGAATGTCTCGCGTATGCTGGCCAGCATGCACGAGTATGCCTACGGCCTTTCACCGGGCACGGTGTGGGTGAACCTGTACGGCGCCAACACGCTTCAGGCCATTCTGCCGGGTGGCGGAAGAGTCGAGTTGCGCCAGGCCTCGAACTACCCGTGGGAGGGCGGTGTGAAGATCCGAATCGATGCCGCTGCGGCCGAGCCAATGGGGATTCGCGTTCGTATCCCGGCCTGGGCGGAGCGGGCGAGCATCAGTGTAAACGGCCGCGCCGCCGAGACCGCGCTCCAGCCCGGAACCTACGCCGAGGTGCGGCGCCGCTGGAAAGCCGGCGATTCACTGGAACTGGACCTGCCCATGCCGCCGCGCCTGGTGGCGGCCAACCCGGTGGTGGAATCGGCCCGTAACCAGGTCGCCGTGATGCGCGGGCCGATTGTCTATTGCCTGGAATCGAACGATCTTCCGCCGGGCGTCAACTTTCACGACGTGGTGATCCCCAGCGGCATTCGGCTGTTGCCGCGGTACGACGCCGGCCTGCTCGGCGGGGTGGTTGTGCTGGAAGGCTCTGCGCTGGCGGCGCCGGAAGCGAACTGGACTGGCACGCTCTACCAGACCTGGAAGCCGGCCATGCGGATGGAATTCCCCCTGCGGCTGATTCCCTACTATGCCTGGGCCAATCGCGGCGCTTCCTACATGACCGTCTGGCTGCCGCGGGCGCTGTAGCCCGGATCCTTCCAGGTGACGGGAGTAACGGCTCCTGACAAGGCACCGTCGAGCTATGGTGTTTTTGCGCTTGGAGACGAATACAATTACCGGGTAGGGTGTTGAGGCACGCCGATGCAGCGACTGCTTGAAAATGATCCGGCGCTGGCCGAGGTGGTGCGACGCCTGACGGAGGCCTACCAGCCGGAGCGCATCTACCTGTTCGGCTCCAAGGCGCGCGGCGACGCCGGACCGGACAGCGATTACGACCTGCTGCTCATCGTCCCCGACGAATTCCCGCCGGAGCGGCAGCGCAGCCGGCTGGCGTATCAGGCGCTGCGGGGAACCGGAACTGCCGCCGATGTGCTCGTCTGGCGAAAGTCCGCGTTTGACCGCCGGCTCCAGGTGGTTGCGTCTCTTCCGGCGACCGTAGTGCGGGAAGGAATTCTTCTGTATGCCGCATGATCCCGAGCTGATTGCCGAAACTCGGGTCTGGCTGGCCAAATCGGCCAATGACCTCGGCGTTGCCGGAGCGCTCAGCAGGAGTGATCCTCCATTCCTCGGCGACGTGGTATTCCATTGTCCGGCGCCGGCCGCTTGAGCACCGGCTCGGTGGGATCGATGCGCAGCCAGAGCAGCGCGCCGAGCAGGTACGTGGCGCAGGCCACGTAAAAGGCCAGGTTCCAGGAATGAAGGCGTTCCAGGAAGATGCCCACCAGAAACGGTGACAGCGCGCCGCCCAGGTTTCCGAAGGTATTCATGCAGCCGGACACGGTGCCGGCAAGTTCCCTGCCCGTATCCACGCATACAGCCCAGCAGGCGCTGAGCGTGAAGTCGTTGGAAAACGCGGAAAGGGAAATGGCAAGAATGGCATGGGAGGGGTTGCGCAGGAACAGACTGGCAGCCAGGAAGCAGGCCGCCGCCACCAAGCTGCCGGCGCCCACCGTGCAGCGCCCGAACCTCAGCCCGCGGCGGGCCACCAGCGCGTCGGTGAGCAGGCCCCCAAGCACGCAGCCGGCGGCCCCGAACAGCAGCGGCAGGCCGGAGTACAACCCGCTGCGCTCCGCCGATAGTCCGCGTGCTTCCCGCAGGTAGGTGGGCAGCCAGGTGATGTAGAAGTACCAGCCGTAAAACATGCAGCCGTACATCAGGCAAAGGGCCCAGAGGTTGAGGCTGGTGAGGAGCGCGCGCCAGGGCACGCGCGGGCGGCCGGTGGCCATCACTGCGGGCCCGGCGCGGATCAACTCCAGCTCCGCGGCGTTCACTGCCGGCTTCTGGGCCGGATCGTCGCGAAACCAGGCATAGAAGGCCGCAGCCCAAACCAGCCCCAGCGTCCCGAAGATGCCGAAGCTGCGCCGCCACCCAACCGCCGCCAGCAGCGCCACCACCGTGTAGGGAGTGAGCGAGCCGCCCAGACGCGAGCCGGTGAAGATGATGCCGTGGGCCAAGCCGCGCTGCGTGGCCGGCATCCAGCGCGAGAAAATGCGGGCGCAGTTGGGGAAGGCGCCCGCCTCACCCGCGCCGAACAGGAAGCGGAAGGCGGCCAGCGACAGGAAGCTCCAGGCGGCGCCGGTCAGCGCGGTAAACAGCGACCACCAGACCACGATGCGGGTCAGCACCCGGCGGGCCCCCACCACGTCGCCCCACCAGCCGCTGGGCACTTCCATGAGCGCGTAGGCCAGCGTGAAGGCGCTGAACACCAGCCCCATTTGCATGCGCGACAGGCCCAGTTCGGTGGACATTGCCGGGGCGGCCGCCGCGATGCACACCCGGTCGATGTAGGTGATGACGGAAAGCAGGAAGGTAAATGCCAGGACGATGTAACGGACCCGCGTGGCCTTTCCCGGCTCCCCGCCCCGCTCTCGCGCCGCGCCGGCCTTCGGATCGCGCATGATGTTCGATTAGGCGGGGCCGCCCCTCCACGGCCGGCCGCGGGCGCCCCGCCGCATTTCCGTGCATGCGGATTGGCCGGTGAACGTGTATTATGCACCATGGCGCAGGCGCCCGACGCGCTTCCGGCGCCTCGGAGGAGTTCACATGAAGCGTTTGTTCAGTTTCCTGGTCTTGGCGGTGGCGGGTCTATGCCTGGCAATCTCCCCGGCGTTCGCACAGCGCGGCGGCGGTGGCGGCGGAAGCCGCGGCACGACTATGCCGCGTGACCCCATGTCCGGCACCAAGCAGGACAGGGCCCAGAAGCAGCAGCGACAGAGAGAGCCCACGGTCGCCGATCAGCTTGCGGCGCGACCCAGCCTGGCCGCCAAGCTGCAGGCCGAATTGCCGCCCAGCACCAACCTGCAAAGCGCGGCCCGCGGCTTTGACGACCTGGGCAGGTTTGTGTCCACGGTGCACGTTGCGCACAATCTCGGGATTCCCTTCCGGGACCTGAAGGCGAAGACGACGGGGCGCTCGGCCATCGGCCTGGGCAAGGCCGTCCAGCAACTGAAACCCGGTATGGACGCCAAAGCCGAGGTCAAGAAGGCCGAGAAGCAAGCCAAGCAGGACATCAAGGATTCGAAGAAAGGCTGAGAGCGGGCGGCATGATCCGCGAAAATCCGCGGAGTGCGTGTCCGTCCGTGGCCAGGGTTTCTCGCGTGATATAATCACGGCCCTGCAAGCGAGGTGCCTGCCAATGTCGAATAATGCGACCTTTCAAAAATACCAGGACCTGTTCCAGAAAAAGGCCTTTGCCAGCCTGGCCACGCTGATGCCCGATGGCCGCCCGCAGGTCACACCGGTGTGGTGCGATTACGACGGCCAGTACGTGATCGTGAATTCGGCGCGCGGGCGGCAGAAGGACCGCAACATGCGCCGCGACCCGCGCGTGGCGCTGGCCATCGTCGATCCCGACAACCCCTACCGCTACATCGAGATCCGCGGGCAGGTGGCGGAAATCACCGAGCAGGGCGCCGAGGAGCACATCGACCGGATGGCCAAGAAGTATCTGGGCCTGGACAAGTACCCGCACCGGGCGCCGGGCGAGGTCCGAGTGCTGTACAAGATTCGGCCCGAAGGCTTCTCCTCCATGGGCTGAGAAGTTCAGGCTGTAGGTTGTAGACTGTAGGCTGTAGGCTGGCGCCGCCAAGGATCAGCAGGCGCTCCCTTGACCTACGGCCTACAGCCTACGGCCTATAGCCTGTAGCGTGCAGCCTCCGGTTATGGTTTAATAGCCGCGTTCGGGGATGCGCATGACCAAAGGCAAAGGCATTTCACGCCGGGCAGTGCTGGGCGGCATGGCGGCCGGGGCCGGCTTGGCCGCAGCCGGGGCCGCCGACACCTTCCAAGAGATCAGGGCGCGCGCCGCCGAAGGCGGGCCGCTCAAGCTCAAGGGCCGCATCCGGCAGGCCGTCTGCAAGTGGTGCTACAAGATGTCCACGGAGGACCTGGCGCGCGAAGCGGCCAAAATGGGCATTCAGGGCATGGACCTGATCGAGGGCCCGGATTGGGACGTGGTGCGCAAGTACGGCCTGGTTCCGACGCTGGTCAACGGCGGGCACAGCATCGCCGACGGCCCCAATAACAAAGCCAACCACGCCAAGTTCGAGGCCGAGCTGTACAAGCGCATCGACGCCGCGGCCGCCGCCGCCGTGCCCAACGTCATCGTCTTTTCCGGCAACCGCCGGGGCATGCCCGATGAGGAGGGCGCCGACAACTGCGCCCTGTTCCTCAACAAGGTAAAAGCCCACGCCGAAGACAAGGGTGTCACCCTGGTCCTGGAGCTGCTCAACAGCAAGGTCGATCACAAAGATTACATGTGCGACCACACCAGGTGGGGCGTGGAGGTGGTGAAACGGGTGAACTCGCCGCGGGTCAAGCTGCTGTACGACATCTACCACATGCAGATCATGGAGGGCGACGTCATCCGCACCATCAAGGCCAACATCCAGTACATCGGCCACTTCCACACCGGCGGCAACCCGGGCCGCAATGAGATCGACGACACCCAGGAGTTGTACTACCCGGCCATCATGCGCGCCATCGCCGAGTCCGGCTACACCGGCTACGTGGCGCAGGAGTTTGTCCCGAAACGCGACCCGCTGGTCTCGCTTCGGGAAGCGGTTTTGCTGTGCGATGTGTGAGGAAAGACAGCCATCAGCTTTCAGCTCTCAGCTCCAAGCTGAAAGCTGATAGCTGAAAGCTGACAGCTTCTTTAACAAAGAGAGGGCATATGGAAAACATGGATCGGCGAAAGTTCCTTATCAATTCGGCGGGGGCGACGGCCGGCGTGCTGGCGCCCACCATCATAACCCGGGCCTTTGGCAGCCCCAATGACCGCATCCGCGTGGCGGTCATGGGCTTCAACGGCCAGGGAGGCAGTCACATCCGAGCGATCCAGGGGTTGAAAGACCAGAACGTGGAGTTGGCTGCGCTGTGCGATGTGGACGAGAACGTCATCGCCAGGCAGATGAAACGGCTGGAGTCGTCCGGCGTCAAGCCGGCGACCTACACCGACATCCGCAAGCTGCTGGAAGACAAGTCGATCGATGCGGTGTCGATGGCCACGCCCAACCACTGGCACGCCCTGGGCACCATCTGGGCCTGCCAGGCGGGCAAGGACGTGTACGTCGAGAAGCCCGCGTCACACAACATCTTCGAAGGCCGCAAGATGGTGGAGGCGGCGCGCAAGTACAAGCGCATTGTCCAGGTCGGCACCCAGAGCCGCTCCAGCCCGGCCTTGCAGGAAGCCGTCAAGCAGATGCGGGACGGCCTGATCGGCGAGGTGTACATGGCGCGCGGGCTGTGCTTCAAGTGGCGCGACACCATCGGCAAGAAGCAGGACGGCCAGGAACCGGCCGGCGTCCATTACGACACCTGGCTCGGCCCGGCGCCCAAGCGCCCCTTCAACTCCAACCGCTTCCATTACAACTGGCACTGGAACTGGGATTACGGCAATGGCGACAACGGCAACCAGGGCATCCACGAGTGGGACATCGCCCGTTGGGGCCTGGGCGTCAAGCTGCCCACCAAGGTCATGTCCATGGGCGGCCACTACATGTTCGACGACGACCAGGAAACACCCAACACCCAGGTCTGCACGCTGGAGTTCGATGTGGGCGGCAAGAAGAAGCTGCTGGCCTTCGAGGTGCGCCACTGGATGAGCAACCATGAGGGCGGCATCGGCGAGGGCCGCGGCGGGAGCGAAGCCGACGGCGTTCCGCCGGCCGAAGGCCAGCCGCAGGCCGCAGCCAAGGGCCGCGCGCCGAGAGGCGCCGACCCGAACACCATCGGCAACATCTTCTACGGCTCCAAGGGCTACCTGGTGATCAGCGGCTACACCACCTACAAGACGTTTCTGGGCAGGTCGCAGGATCCGGGGCCTACCAAGACAGGCAGCGGCAACCATCACGCCAACTTCTTCCAGGCCATGCGCAGCCGCAAGATCGAGGACCTGAACGGCGACATCCAGGAAGGTTACGAGTCGGCTGTTAGCATGCACCTGGCCAACATCTCCTATCGCACCGGCCGGGCCATCAACTTCGACCCCAAGACGGAGAAGATAGTAGGCGACGCCGAAGCCGCCAAGCTGGCCACGCGCCAATACCGCGCCGGGTTCGTCGTCCCGGAGAAGGTCTAAGAAGGCAGTGATGAGTGATAAGTGACGAGTGACGAGCTCTGCCCGTCACTTGTCACTCGTCACTTTTCACTTGCTGGTCAGCGGCGCTTCGTGGTGAGGTTCTCGAACAGGAACAGGCCGCTTTTGCCGCCCACCGCAAAATCCAGGTCGCCATCGCCATCGAAGTCGGCCACGGCCACCTGCATTCCGCCGCCCGCTTTCGATCCCTGATCGACCACGTGGCGCACCCATTCCACTTCCGCTCCGCCGGCTGCTTTGCGGAATTCGTACCAGTAGACGCCCAGCGGCTCGAACTCCCCCGGGTCCTTGCCGTTGTGCGCCATGTAGCGTTTGCCGGTGATGAACTCGGGGCGGCCGTCGCCGTTCAGATCGGCCATGGTGACGGCGTGGGCCTGTGACCAGCTCTTGTCAATCAGGTGCTTCGTCCATTGATTGTTCGCCCCTTGTTCCATCCAGAAGATGCCGTAGTCATGCGCCAGCGAGGTCACCAGGTCGTTGCGGCCATCGCCGTTGACGTCCAGGACATGGATGAAGCCGGTCTGGCCCAGGTCGAAATCCGGATGCCACTTCCACTGGTTCTGGCGCGGGTCCGGAGGCGCTTCGGACCAGCCCTTGGGAGTAATGATGTCGGTGCGGCCGTCGCCGTTCACGTCCCCGGCGCCAATGCCGTGCCCGAATCCTTTCTCGCTGACCACGTGCTTGATGAACTGGCCTTTGCTGATTTCGTACCAGGCCAGGGGGCCGGCGCCGCCGAACTGCGGCAGCAACTCCCGCGCCTTGCCGTCGTTGTCCAGATCCACCAGGAAGGCGAATTCACAGGGGAAGCCGCTGTCGATGAGGTGCTCTTTCCACTCGCCGCTTCCCTGCCCCGGGTTCTCCCACCAGGCCAGCTTTTTGGCGAACCAAGTGGCGGTGACGATGTCAATACGGCCGTCGCCGTTGACGTCAATCGGCAGATCGCTGAAGGCATCGATGTAGTTGTTGGTAACCGGCAGCGTGCGGAATTTGTGCTTGACCCACTTGGGCGCCTCGTACCAGTTCTCGCCGGACACGATGTCCGGCTTCCCATCGCCGTTGATATCGGCGAAGGCGCAGGTTTCGCTGGCCCCCGGGTCAATGGCGTGTTTCTCGAAGGGAATATCGCCGCGCTCGGCGGCGATGATCAGCAGCGAAGCCACCAGAAGAGCAACAACCGCGGTTATGCGAATCAGCATGCCGCAAATTCTACACGAGCCGGTTCGCTGTTCAAGCACGGAATCGGACGCAGATGGACAGGGACCATCCCGCAGGGCGGGACGGAACCAACGGAGCCGCGAGTGCAAGACCGGGGGCCGGCGGGACGCCAGCGCTCCATCGGCGGCCGTTTATGGAGCGCTGGCGTCCCGCCGGCCCCTGGTCGGGCCTCCATTTCGCTGCTAAAAAAACAA
>Ga0315279_10007144_pt1 | contig 13893 bp, 10 predicted proteins | sample YL17G06_20_MG_FD_203694 | JGI IMG/M metagenome (GOLD analysis project Ga0315279, IMG submission 203694) | Sediment microbial communities from Yellowstone Lake, YNP, Wyoming, USA - YL17G06_20 | ecosystem: Environmental > Aquatic > Freshwater > Lake > Sediment | place: USA: Wyoming | collected... | reverse complement strand
GCAACGGTACGGGCTCCTGGGAGGTAGACCCGGCGGGGCGATCTGGCTACGAACGGCCTTCATGGCCCAGGGGCGGCACGATCTACCCCGCCGGTGATCATGTTCAAGATACAAGGGGCGGCCCCCAGTGGCCGCCCGGGGCAGACTGCGTCCTTACAGGACGTCGGGGGCCTGCCCCTACTCGATCAGGTCGAGGCCGAGGGCGTCGATGAGCTTGCCGACGATCGGTTCGTCCTGGACGATGCCTTGGACGAGCGCATCGCCGCGATGGGTAGTCTCGGCCTGCGGCTGCCGTTCGCCCGGCCCGCTCGCCACGATGTCCAGCCGCCGCACGTCGGGGAAGCGCTGCCGGATGACGCCGAGGATCTGTTCCTCCATTTTGCGGAGGCGCGAGACGTAGAACTGCTCTTTCGCGACGAGCCGCAGCGTCTCGTCGTCCACGCGCTGGATGTCCACCTGGGACTCGATCCACGGGGGCGCGCCCGCCTCGGCCCGGAGCGCGGCGGCCATCTCCGGCCAGCGCGCCTCGAGCACGGCGGCGCTCACGCGGCTGCCGGCCGCCCGTGGGTGCGACGTCTCCGCGGATGCGCCCTCGGGCGGCTCCGCCTGGGGCCCTTCGCGTTCAGCCGATTCGTCCTCCGATGGCGCTGGGCCGCGCGCCCGCGGCTGCGGAGGACGGCGCTCGGCATCGCCGGTGAACTCCTCGAGGCGAGCCATCAGGTCGGCGAGGTCCACCGACCCCTCCATGTACGCCATTTTCAGGAGGGCGAGCTCGACGCGCACCTGCGGCGCGGCGCTCGATGCGAGGTTCGTCTCCGCCTCGGCGGCGGCATTCAGCATCCGCAAGAGGTCGCGTTCGGCGAAGTGCGCCGCCTGCTCCGCCAGCCGCTTTCGGTCGGGCTCTTCCAGGTCCACAAGCGCCGCCTCCGCACTCACGCGGCACGCAAGCAGGTGCCGCAGGTGCGCCATGAGCCCGGCGACGAACTCCGCCAGGCTCCGCCCGCGTTCGATCGTCGCGGCGACGGCGGCAAGCACCGCCGGGACGTCGTGCGCGGCGATCGCGTCGACGAGGTCGACGTAGACCGCCCGCTCCACGGCGCCGATCAGGTCCGCCACCTGCGGGGCGGCGACCGGTCCCTCCGTGGCGGCGGCGACCTGATCGAGGAGGCTCTCCGCGTCGCGGAGCGCGCCATCGGCCTTCTGGGCGATGAGGTCGAGCCCGGCCGGCTCGATGGTGAGGCTCTCGGCCTCGCAGATGCGGGCGATCTGGGCGCGGATCTCCGCCACGCTCAGCCGGTGGAAGTCGTATCGCTGGCAGCGCGACTGCACCGTGGGGATGACTTTGTTCGCCTCGGTGGTCGCGAAGATGAAGACGACGTGCGACGGCGGCTCTTCGAGCGTCTTGAGGAGCGCGTTGAAGGCCGCCTTCGAGAGCATGTGCACTTCGTCGATGATGATGACGCGGAAGCGGCCCTCGGCCGCCGCGTAGCCGACCGTCTCCCGCAGATCCCGCACCTGTTCGACGCTGTTGTTCGACGCGCCGTCGATCTCGAGGACGTCCATGCTCGTGCCGGCGGCGATGGCGAGACACGAGGGACACTTCAAGCAGGGCGCGTCGGTGGGGCCGTCGACGCAGTTGAGCGCCTTGGCGAGGATGCGGGCGACGGTGGTCTTGCCGACGCCGCGCGGCCCGCAGAAGAGATACGCGTGGTGGATGCGTCCCTGGCGGATGGCGTTCGCAAGGCTCTTGGTGACGTGCTCCTGCCCCACGACCTCGGAGAACGTGGCAGGGCGCCACTTGCGGGCGAGAACGTGATAGCGAGGGTCGGCCATTCTGTGTCGGTCTCAGGCAGCCAGGTGCTCGTTCGCCCGACGCTCGGGCGAGCGTCCATCGCATGCGCCGGTCGAATCCCGTCGCGCCGGACGCAAACTCGACCACGAAGTGGTCGACGCCGCGCCACGACCAGTCTCTCCGGCGCACCTCGCGCGGCCAGCGCAGCGGCCGCGCCCTCTCCCCGGCGAAGCCGGCGGCGGGGAAGGCCAGACCTCCTGCGGCACCCGGATACGGTCGCCTACCGTTGCTACCTTCCGGTCCTGGCGGGGTTCGGCGGGCATCCGCCGCGCAGGGTCTGGCCCTCGCCGCCGCAGGGATCGGGGCGACGAGCGGTCTCGTCCGCAGAGCGGACGCTGCTCGCCTTCAACAGACCATACGGGCCTGAAGTCGGCGCGACCTCAGGCCCGCAACGAATCGATGGTGGAGCAGATCGGGCTCGAACCGACGACCTCATCCGTGCGAGGGATGCGCTCTCCCAAACTGAGCTACTGCCCCACGCGAGCATCATGAAGTATAGCGTCCCGCCCGTGCGGCGCACAAGCGGAGTCCTGCTCGCTCGTCGCAAGCGCGCATGTCGGGCGACGGCCACAGAATATACGGAAGGGACGAGCCGGCGGGCAAACCGAGACGGCGAGGATGCGGTGGCAGTCCGTATCGTCCGTATCGATGGTAGGGCGACCTCATGTGCCCGGCTCGATGATCCGCTCCAGTTGCCGGATGAGCGGCGGAAGGTCCTCATTCACGGTCCGCCAGACCACGTCGAGGTTGATGTCATGGTACCCGTGGATAAGACGGTCCCGCATGCCTGCCATGCGCTTCCATGCGACATCGGGATGCCCAGCGGCGAAGGAAGGCGAGGACGCCCCGCGCGGCTTCGCCGACGATCTCCAGGAGCCGCACGAGCGACAAGTTGAGCATCCTGTCGCCATCGAGGTCTTGGCGGGAGCGTCCTTGGATGAAGCCCACGGCTTCCCGCGCCGCATCGAGGACATGCCGCACGCGGACAAGGTCGCCCTCAGGCATAGTGCACCTCCGCCTGCGCGATCACCTCGTCGCGAAAGTACCGGCTCAGGTCCTCGGGCGTCCGCAGGTCCACCTTCCGCCCGCCGAGCAAGGGGCACAACTCCTCCTCCATTGCGAGAAGGCCGAAGAAGCCTGGCACCTGCCCGGGCTCGAACTCGACGAGGACGTCGACGTCGCTGTCGGGCCGGAAATCCTCTCGGAGCACCGAACCGAACAGGGCGAGCCGCCGGATATGGTGGCGCCGGCAGAACTCCGCGATCCGGTCATCCGACACCTTGATGTTGCGAGTCATCGCCCTCCCTTCCCTCGCAGGCGGATGGGTAGCGTGCCATGACATCTCCCAAAGGGTACGATGCGTACAGCGGGAGGCAAAGAGAAGGGACGCGTCTCGCCCTCCATCTTCAGGCTGTACCGCTCTACGATGCGCAGGAACTGCCGCACCCGCACAGCGCGCGGCCGCGCGCGTCGCACTGACCGGTCCCGTCGTAGGAGACGCGCCGGCGGATAGCCCCGGCATCGCCCTCTCCGCGGCGAACTCGTCGCCTACGCGGTCAGCGTGAGCGTTCGCTCCCGGTAGTTCAGCGTGACCGCGAACGCGCTCAGGAAGCTACTCCCGATGACGCCGTCCAGCCGGCCGTGGACGTACCCGCTCTCGCGCGAGCAGTCGATCACCACCACGTCGATCCCATCGCGCCGTGCAGCGCCGACGGCGAGCTCCGAGACCGAGGACCTGTACCCTTCGACGGCATCGACGATCCCATGTGCCGTGCAGGGCTCTCCGTGCCGCAGACCCAACGCCGCGGCAACCTCCGGGGAGACGATGCACTCCGACGATCCCGTGTCGAGGAGGAAGCGGTACGGGCCCTGCCCGTCGAGGTGGGTCGGCACTACCGTGTAGTAGTTCTCTATCTCGATGCCCGCGCGCGATGCCTGGCGTTGTGGGTGCTCGCCTCCGTTCGCGTCCCGTTCGGAGTCGGCGCCACCTCGCGCGAACGAGATGGTCCCGCGCGGGTAGTCGATGGTCACGACGAACTCATCCCTGACGTGCCAGATGAAGCCGTTGCCGAGGAGGCCGTCGATCCGCCTTCCGAGCATCCGCGCGATGGACGAGTTGTCCGCGACGCCGAACCGGATGTCCTGCCACTCGGCACATCCTATCGCGAGGGTGCGGAGGCAGGCCGTTCCGGCATCGTCCACGGCCAACTGCAGCCGCTCGGCGACCTCGCACGACAGGTTGCAGCCGATTGCCCCGGTGTCGAGGAGCAGGGAGTACGGCCCTTGCCCATTGACGAGAACGGGGACGTAGACACGGCCATCGGCCATCTCGATCCTGACGCCCGCCGACTCCCTATCGACGCTCATTGCTTTGACCTCGCGTGCGCACATCAAGCGTTGGGACCTGATCCGCCAACCCGTGCATGCCGGCACGGTACGCAAATCGGCGTGGTCTGTCAAGCGCGCCCGCGATGCCAGCGCAGCCGGCATCGCCGTCTCCGCGGCGAAGCCGCCGCCTTGACATCGCCTGCTGCCGGTCGGAGCTTCAATGAACGCGCAGCATCCTCGCCGCGCGCGTCGGGAACCTCCATCGCAGCACGGGAATGCGCCAATGGGCAACCGCGTCTTCGACAAGCTCGCCGATCCGAAGCTCCTCCGGCGCTCGCCGATCTTCATCTTCGCCGCCGACGCCCTCGTCGCCTACGGCATGACCGGCATCGGGGCGGAGAAGAGGCCGACGCCGCACTTCCGCACGCGGCCCGAGTACCTCCAACTCATGCGCGACATCCTCGCCGACGGCCACATCGACGGCCTCCTCATGACGCCGGCGGACGCCGAGGTGCTCGCCATGGACGAGAACGTGTTCGACGGCTCGCCCATCACGCCGATCGTGCGGATGAACGCGGAGACGTGGATCTGGAGCCCGCGGCACGGGCGCTACAACCGGCAGGTCTCCCGCCCGTTCCGCACGGTGCTCACCTCCGAGGCGGGGCGCTACTGCACGCAAGCGATGGCCTGCGCGAAGGACTGCAAGATCAAGCTCGGCCTCTACTCCATCACCCTCAACAACGAGACCGACGCCGACGCCGAGACGATGCGCGAGTTCCTCGAATTCGCCTGGGAGGCCGGCGACACGCCCGACTTCCATTACTTCCTCGAGGTGTTCCTGCCGAACGCGCCGCAGCCGGGCATGGACCAGAAGCAGATGGGCGAGTACGTGGCCGACTCCATCGTCCGCATCATGTCGTACCTGCGGAAGCACCAGCGGCCGCTGTTCATCAAGACGGTCTACACGTCGCCCGACGTCTGGCGCGCGCTCGTGGCCTTCGACCCGACGCTCGTCATCGGCGCGCTCGGCGGCTCGCGGATCAACGCGCGGAAGACGCTGCAACTTGCCTTCGACGCGACGGAGAACGGCGCCCGCGTCATCCTCTTCGGCCGCGCCATCTTCCAGGAGGACGACCCGCGCCTGATGTGCCGGTCCCTCCGCGCCGTCCTCGACCGGACCATGTCCACCGACGACGCGCACGCCTCGTACCAACAGACGCTTCGGGCGCGGTGAAACGGCCCACCGGTACGCCGGAGCACGCGACGCAGGGGCGACCCGTTGGGTCGCCCCTCTGCATTGGCAAAAGAGGAGACACCATGCCCATTTCATCCATCCCCTCGACGCCGTACGGCGAGATCGCGCCGCATTGGCGGGAATGGCTCGACGCCCTCGACGCATGGCACGCGCCGGTCGGGATGCCGCGGCCGCGCCTCTACGAGCCCGCCGGCGATCGACCCGCACTGGTCCGTCGCATCGACGAGATCCCCGGCTTCCGCCCGGAGATGGAACGCTCGGCCCTCGCCGCGCTCGATGGGGAGCTGCCCGATCCGGCGACCGATCCGCCGGCGCGCGTCCTTCAGACGTGGCTCGCGAAGGCCGTCGCGTGCGCCGATTGGTGGCTCGTCGCCGGGGACGAGCGCGCCGCCGCCCGGGCATGGCAGATCGCCGAACTCGCGTTCGTCTGGCGCCGCTGGGTCGCCGACGAGCATCTGCCGCTCACCATCGACCTCATTGCCGCCTCCATGATCCATTCCGTCGCCGTCCTCCTCGACCGGCTCGACGGCTGGCTCGGGCCCGAGCGTCGCGCTCGTCTCCTCGCGTGGATCGTCGAGCGCGTGCGGCGGTTCGTCGAGATCAGCGACGCGCACAGCGAGTGGTGGACGTACAGCCTCCACAACTGGCGAAGCGACATCTGCGGCCACTTCGGCATCGTCGCGCTCTCCTCTATGGAGGGGCTGTCGCGTGACCTGCTGACGCGCGCGCTGAAGCACGCCGTCGTCGGCGTACTCGTCGTCCTCGACCAGGGCGATGAGGATGGCGGCTGGTTCGAGGGCGTCGGCTACTGGCGCCACGGAATCGGCGACGCGGTCGAGTTCGCGGACGTGCTCCATCGCATCTCCGCCGGCGCCGTGGACCTGTTTGCGCACCCCTACCTCCGGAAGACGGGCGACTTCGGCCTCCACGAGACGTGGCCCGACGGCCGCGTCTTCAACTGGGGCGATTGCAGCGCGCGGGTCAACGCGACGGCCCTCCTCGCGCGTCTCGCGAAGGCGACGCGGCGCGCCGACTGGCAGGCATACGTGCGGCGGTTCCCCGCGCGGCCGTCGATGGAGACGCTGTTCTGGGAAGACCCCGATCTTGCGGCGGCAGATCTCACGAGCCTACCGCGCGTGAAACACTTCCGAGGCACCGAGACGGCCGTGCTGCGCGCCGGATGGGGCGACGACGACCTCGTCGTAGGCATCAAAGCCGGGAAGACGACGGCGAATCACTCCCACCTCGACGTCGGCTCGTTCGTCGTCACCGCGGGCGGGTCCGACCTCGTCGCCGACGGCGGGAGCTGGCCGTACGGTCACGCGCTCGGGATGTTCGACCTGCGCGGCCCGCGGTGGGATTTCCCCGGCCTGGCGACGGAGTGCCACAGCACGATCCTCGTCGACGGCCAAGGGCAGGCGTACGGCCGCGAGCACGACGGCGTCATCGTCGCCGCGCAGGACCACGACGGTTGGGCGTTCGCCACCGTGGACGCGACGCGGGCGTACCCGCAGCTTACGCACTTCGTCCGCTACATCCTCCTCATCCGGCCGGACACCGTCGTCGTCGTGGACGATCTCGCCGCGCCGGAGCGCCGGCGGTTCGGCTGGCGCGTCGTGCTGCCCCATCCGACGCAGCGGACCGACTGGCCGACCTGGGTCACGCGCGCGCCGGAGGGCCCGAGCCTTGCGATCCGCTGGCTCGCGCCGGAGAAGGAGGCGGCCGGGTTGATGGCGGAACAGACCGAGCTGGAGGCAGTCTACCCGGCGACGAGCCGCCTCGCGGAGCCGGTCTGTTCGATGCTCACGATCAGCTCCCTCATCCGGGCGCGCGAGCAGCACATTGCCGTCGCCATACGGGCTGGCCGGGGGGAGCCGGTCGAGCCGCGGGTCAGCGTGACGTTCCCGTACCGCTCCGTCCGGATCGCCGCCGAAATGGAGAGCGGCGCGCAGGCCTGGTCGATCATGTGGGGCGAGCCGGGCGTGCAGGCAGTGACCGCATGAGGGTGCGCCCGGGGCGCTTCGTTCCGCTGCACGCGGGCATGGAGCTATATTCTGGAATGCCCTCGACGGACACCGCGCACACGATAGAGACGCCATGCCGATGCAGCAGCGCTTCCGGAGCATGCTCCCCTTCCTACGGCCCTATTCCCCGTACATCCTGGGCGCGCTCGGGCTGACCATCGTCGTCACCATGCTGGGGCTCCTGCCGCCGCTCATCATGCGGGCGCTCATCGACCGCGTGCTGACGGCGGGCGAGTGGCGGCTGCTCGTCCCGCTCGTCGGGGCGCAGATGGTCGTGCCGGTCTCGCACGGGATCACGTCGTTCGGCACGACGCTCATCATCGCCTACACCGGCCGGCGGCTGGTCTTCGACATCCGCACCCACATGTACCGCCACCTCCTGCGCCTCTCCATGCGGTTCCACGGGAGCATATCCTCCGGCGCGGTCATGTCGCGGCTCATGAGCGACGTGAACATGGTGCAGAACCTCATCACCGGCAATACGATCACCCTCGTGACGGACATCGTCACGTTCGTCTTCGCCGGCGTGGTGACGTTCTCGCTGAACTGGAAGATGGCGATCATCGTCTGGACGATCCTGCCGCTCTACGTGCTCAACTACAAGTACTTCGGCCGGCGCATCCGCCGCGCGAACATCGCCTACCGACGGACCATGGACCGCATCGCCGGCTCGCTCCAGGAACGGCTCGCGGGCACGCGGCGGGTGCGGGCGTTCGTGCGGGAGGAGGCCGAGACGGAGCAGTTCCTCGAGGACACGCAGGAGGGCCTCGAGCACTCCATGGCCGGCACGATCCAGAGCGTGAGCTTCTCCACCGCTTCGCGCCTGGTATGGGGCGTCGGCAGCACGTGCCTCTACATCATCGGCGTGTACTTCGCCCTCAAGGGGCAGATGACCTACGGCTCCGTCACCGCGTTCATGGGCTACACGAGCCTCCTTTTCGGCCCGGCGCTCCGGCTGACCGAGATCGCCAACCAGCTCGAGCAGGTCATGGTCGCCGTCGAGCGCATCTTCGAGGTCCTGGAGACCCAGCCGGACATCCGCGAGAAGCCGGGCGCGCTCGTGCTGCCGAAGGTCCGGGGCCACGTCGTGTTCGACCACGTGACGTTCGGCTACCGCGCCGACGAACCCGTGCTCCACGACGTCTGCCTCGATATCCCGGCGGGGAAGATGGTGGCTCTCGTGGGGCATACCGGCTGCGGCAAGACGACGATCACCTCCCTCATCATGCGCCTGTGGGACGTCCAGCATGGGCACGTTCGCATCGACGGGAACGACGTGCGCGACGTGACCTTGAGCAGCCTGCGTCGGCAGGTCGGTGTGGTGCTCCAGGACCCGGTCCTCTTCAGTGCCACCATCGCGGACAACATCCGCTACGGCGTCCCACGGGCTTCGATGGACGAGGTGATCGCGGCGGCGACGGCGGCGGAGCTGCACGAGACCATCACGCGGCTGCCGGATGGCTACGAGACCGAGCTCGGCGGCGAGAGCGGCATCAAGCTCTCCGTGGGCGAGAAGCAACGGATGGCCATCGCGCGAGCCATCATCACGAACCCCGGCATCCTCGTCCTGGACGAGGCGACCTCGTCGCTCGATTCCGAGAGCGAGGCGCTCATCCAGAAGGCGCTCGCCAACGTCATGCGCGAGCGAACGAGCGTCGTCATCGCGCACCGGCTCTCCACCATCGTCGAGGCCGACGTCATCGTCGTCATGGAGGCTGGACGGATCATCGAGCTGGGTTCTCACGCCGAGCTGCTGCGGCACGACGGGCACTACGCCTCCCTCTACCACCAACAGCACGCGGCCCTTCAGCGTGCCGTCGGACGCGTCGGCGATCGATGAGCCGCCGCGTGATCCGCACAGAGCCCAACGAAACCCTTCGCAATGCCTTGACACCGGCCTATGTCTTCGGATACTTGGTATATGGAGAGTGAGCTCACCCCTCCCCTATTGAGCAGGCGCGCGAGGGGTTCCTGCTACCAGGTAGGCGGTATGGCTGACCAATACTCCATCATGAAGTCGAACGACGGGCGTCTCCATCTCGTGAAGAACGGCGAGGTGGTGGAGTCGCTCTGTCGGATGAAGGAGGCGCTCGCTCGCATCGGCATCACGGCGCCCACATACTACCGGTGGGTCAACTCCGGCCAGATCCAGGACGTGCGCTTCCGAGACCGCGCCAACTGGCGGCTCTTCACCGAGGGCGACATCCAGCGCATCCGCGCCGAGGCGACCCGCGTCAACGTCGTCTCACCTGCACCGGCGGGCGAAGAGACCACCGACGAGGGGCCGATCACGCTCGGCGAATCCGGTGGGGCTGGCTGAGACCGGTCGGAGCGCGTATCTTTTCCCCTTCCGTCGGGGTGTAGCGCAGTCCGGCCAGCGCATCTGCTTTGGGAGCAGAGGGTCCTGGGTTCAAATCCCAGCACCCCGACCACTTCTTCCCCTCCTTCGCGTCTCCTCCGCGTCGAATCCCCCCGCGATTCCTGCCTCGGCATGCCGCCGCAACCCATGCCGTCAGGAGGCCGGACATTCCTGTCCGTCCTCTCTTCTCCGTGCGCCCTGCCGCGCCCGTCATCCCACGGGGAAGACCTTGTGCATCAGAGTGCCGGTGGCGGCGTCCACGACGAGCCAGATGCCGACGCTCGCGAACTCGCCGAGCACGAGGCCGAGCGCGACCGCCTTGAGTCGATTGCCGAGCCGCAGGCCGCCGAAACGCGGCGCGAGCCACCTGGCGAGCCAGCCGACGAGCACGGGGAACCAAATCTCGTCGCCGGGCCCCGGGCCGGCGATGATGAAGCCGAGGGGGTAGAACGGCCACCAGAGGAACGCGCGGTGGAGGTAAAGCAACAGGGACATCACGCTCGCGCCGGCGGCCATGCAGCCGATCGCGGACCAGTGGGTGAAGACATGGTACCGCTGGAGGTTCGCCACGCGGCTGAAGAGCCAATCGCCGTCGTCATGGAAATGGAGCGGAGTCAAGTTGACCGCGCCGCGCGAGTACGCGAGCCAGAGTACCGTGGCGCACGAGACCACCATCGCGACGACGAGGCCGAGCCCCATGCCGAGGAAGAAATGCCCCTGCCGGATGTCCGTCTGGCGGACGATCTTCATGCTGTCGAGCATCTGAGGCATGACATTGGTGGGGTCGTTGAGCGGGACGAAGCTCATGAAGCCGACCTGGGTGAACGTGCGCGGGTCGATGCGCGCGGTGCCCATGACCTCCCCGAGGTTCTGCATCGTCAGCGCCTGGTTCTCGACCCAGAGGAGCCCCGTGGCGGCGACGACGCGCGCGGTGATCATGGACGCGAGGAGGAAGAAGACGAGGATGATGACGGCCGGGAGAAGCCGCATCCCTGCCGCGGTGGTCCAGACGAGGTAGATCGTCAGGCCGAGGAGGAACGCCCAGAGCGTCCAGCGCGGGATGGTCGTCTGCGGGTCGCCCGCGCGCATGCGCCCGACAGCCGCGCGGACCATCTCCCGCAGCTCCCGCCGGGACGCCCAGAGGAGAACAAACGCGGCGAGCAGCATCGCGCCGACCCTCTGGTAGCGCGTCATGAGCGTGTAGCCGAACGTATGCAAGGGCGACCAGTTGTACATCCCCCACCCATAGCCGCTCACCTCGAAGATGATCTCCTCGATCCGGTAGAACCACTGGAACGCCCACACGCTCAAGCTGACCTCCGAGCGGAGCAGGTAGCTGATGCCGATCACGGACCAGTACACGTTGATCTTGATGTCCGCCCAGCGGTAGAACGGCGGATCGACGAGGATCTGCGAGCCGCTGAACATCGTCCCGAACTGATGGCCCGTGAGCACGATGGCGGGCACCGCCGGGAAGTAGGCATGGAGGCCGTTCATAATGTGGAGGACGAGCGGCAGGGCCGCGCCGGCCCACATGAGCGGGTTGTGGAAGAACGGCGACCGCCATGACGGCGCCGGGTCCTCACCCATGATGAGGAGCGGTATCTGCGCGAGAGGGAACTGGAGCCGTTCGGCATCCATCCACCGCTTTCGCAGCGCCACGGAGAGCGCGGCCATCATCATGAACATGCCCGCTATGAGCAGGCACCAGAGCCCGAGCGGCTTCACCCACGGCCACCAGGGGATCGACTCGCCCGGCGGCACGCCCATGAAGAACCACGTCACCACGTCGTCGCCGTGCGGGGTCATCCATGAGGGCACGTGCGAGAAGTGCATGGTCGCCCACTCGTTCATCGGCGTGGCGTAGTAGTACAGGTCGACAAGGACAGGCACGACGCGGAGCGCGAACCCCTGGCTCGGGATCGTCGATGAGACGAGCATCGTCGTGTAGGCGAGCATGAGTTCCTGCGGCGTGAGCGGCCAGGATAGGAGGCGCAGGACCACGTTCAGCCCGAGCATGAGGAGGAAGAGCACGAAGACGCCGGTGGGAAGGAACGTCTCCGCGAGGTTGGAGCCCTGGAGGTAGCCCTCGACGTAGGGCGTCACGACGCCGAGGATGCACACGCCTGCAAGGCCGACCGCCAGGCCGCGCCATGGCGAGCCACCGGCCGCGACGACGATCGGCGGCGCCACGATGGGCACCTCGCGTGCCGCAGGGCGCGCGCGTCGTCCCGATGGGATGACCGCCTGCTTCTCCGTCGGCAAGTGGTCGGCATCCATCCGTGGCTCCGAGGAGATCGCGCGCAGCCGCGAGCGGCCACGACCGCGCGCCATGCGGACATCGAATATGGCGATGGGCAGTCCGGATGAAAAGAGGACGCGCGGCGACGGAAGCAGGAGACCGCGGCGCGCCTCGGGGGCGACTACAACGTGCCCCGAGGGTCATCGCGCCTAGGAGACAGGGGGCGACTCGGCGAGTCGCCCCTACTGCGGCGCCCAGGCGGGGAAGACGCGGTGCATCGTCGTGCCGGTAGCCATGTCGATGGCAAGCCAGATTCCCACGGCGATGAACTCGCCGATCAACAGGCCGAGGGCGACCGCCTTCAGGCGGTGGTACGTCGGCGCGCCGCTCAGCCGGAGGACAAGGGTCTTCGCCAGCCAGCCGAGAAAGACGGGGAACCAGATCTGCCCCACTGCGACCGTGCCGCCGATGACGAAGCCGAGGGGATAGAGCGGCCACCAGAGGTACGTCCGGTGGAGGTAGAGCAACAATGCCATGAACGAGCCGCCGGCGGCCATGCAGCCGATCACCGTCCAATCGGTGAAGACGTGGTAGCGCTGGAAGCCGGCTACGCGGTTGAAGAGCCAGTCCCCACCGCCGTGGAAGTGCCAAGAGGCCAGGTTGACCGCGCCACGCGTGTACGCGAGCCACAGGATCGTGGCGCTCGAGACGGCGATGGCGACGATGATGCCGAGCGCCATGCCGAGGAAGAAGTGCCCCTGCCGGATGCCCGTCTGGCGGATGATCTTCATGCTGTCGAGCGTCTGAGGCATGAGGTTCGCCCGATTGCTCAGCACGGCGAAATCGACATAGCCCACCATCGTGAATGAGCGCGGGTCGATCCGCGCCGTGCCCACCACCTTGTCCAGGCCGTGCATGGGGAGGAAGAAATCGTATACCCACAGGAGACCCGTGGCCGCGACAATGCGGGCGGTAGTCACGGCGATAAGGAGGAAGAACACCAGGAGGGCGACGGAGGCGACCGTGTTCATGCCGGTGGCACCGGTCCAGCCGAAGTAGATTCCCAGTCCGCCGAGGAATGCCCAGAACGACCACCAGGGGATCGTCTGCCGATCCTGCGCGCTCCGCCGCATGCCGAAGGCCGCGCGGACCATCTCGCGGATCTCGTTCCGCGACGCCCAGAGGAAGATCGCCGAGGTGACGGCGAACGCGCCGACCCTCTGGTAGCGCGCCATGAGCGTGTAGCCGAACGTGTGGAGCGGCGACCAGTTATAGAGCCCGTCGCCGACGCCGCTGATGTGGAAGGCGATCTGCTCGATGCGGCAGAACCACTCGAACACCCACACGCTCAGGCTGACCTCGGAGCGGAGGAGGTAGCTGATGCCAATCACCGACCAGTAGAAGTTTATGTTGACGTCCGCCCAGCGGTTGAACGGCGGATCGGTGAGCAAGCGCGATCCGCTGAAGATCTGGCCGAGCAGCAGGTCCGCAAGCTTGATCGCCGGGATGACCGGGAAGTAAAGGTGCAGGCCGTTGATGCCGTGGAAGAACAGCGGCACCGCCGCGGCGGCCCAGAGAAGCGGGTTGCGGAAGAACGTCGAGGTGAGCGAGGGCGCCGGGTCGTCGCCCATGATCATCAGTGGCACCTGCGCGAGGGGGAACTGGAGCCGCTCGGCGTCCATCCACCGCTTGCGGAACGCGAGGGAGAGCGACGCGAGGACCATGTAGAGGCCGATCGCCAGGAGCGACCAGATCGCCAGCGGCCGCACCCACGGATGCCACGGGATCGCGGCGCCTGCCGGCCTCCCGGCGAAGAACCACGTCACCACGTTG
>Ga0315279_10007143_pt1 | contig 13894 bp, 13 predicted proteins | sample YL17G06_20_MG_FD_203694 | JGI IMG/M metagenome (GOLD analysis project Ga0315279, IMG submission 203694) | Sediment microbial communities from Yellowstone Lake, YNP, Wyoming, USA - YL17G06_20 | ecosystem: Environmental > Aquatic > Freshwater > Lake > Sediment | place: USA: Wyoming | collected... | reverse complement strand
CGGCTCAGGAAATAACAGGCACGGGGCGCATGGCCAGGACCTGGTAATCAGGGTCCCGGCGGGGACACTTATTTATGATGCCGAGCTGGAACTGCTATTAAAAGACCTCAATGAGCCGAGAATGGAGGCGTGTGTATGTCGGGGCGGAAGGGGCGGAAAAGGGAATAAGGCCTTTGCGACTTCGACAAATCAGACGCCCAGGAACGCCGAGCCGGGCAAGAAAGGGCAGGAAAGAAATATCCGCCTTGAACTGAAGCTCATCGCCGATGTGGGCATAGTCGGTATGCCCAATGCCGGCAAAAGCACGCTCATTTCACGCTGTTCATCGGCAAGGCCGAAGATTGCCGATTATCCCTTCACCACGACCGAGCCGGTTCTGGGAATAGTGGAATTAAGCGATTACCGCCGATTCGTTATGGCCGACATACCGGGCCTGATTGAAGGCGCTCATAGGGGAGCGGGGCTTGGCTACGAATTCCTAAAGCACATAGAGAGGACACGAATAATCGTCCATATTCTTGATGTGATGCCGTTGGATGGTTCCGACCCTGCGGCAAATTACAAGACCATTCGCGGCGAGTTAGAGCACTATAGTAAGGCCCTCGCCGGCAAACAGGAGGTCATTGTTGCCAATAAAATTGACCTCGACCAGGATGGGAAAAAGGTAAGGAACCTAAAGAGAAAACTCAAAAGGGATATTTGCCCAATTTCAGCAGTTACCGGCCAAGGCATCAAGGAACTGACCGAAATATTGTGGCAAAAGGTCAAGGAAACAAAAAGTGAACATGCCGAGCCTTCGACGTGAGCCCCTATCTGCCTATCAGCCAATACGCTCAATACGCCAATTCGGCAAAATCTATGCAGCAGGCAGAGGGCCTGCTGCGACCAGTCTCCTTCGGGCGGAGTCAGCTACCAGATTCAAACCTTCCAAAGTTCGTGCCCCAAGCAGGGCTAAGTCCCCTTTTTCGGCGAAGACTACTTCATCAATTGTGAAGAATTTACCGACCCGGATGATGGCGAAACCAACGCTTCGCGTGACCACCTGGCCATTTGTCATTATGAAGGAAACATCCTTCTTTTCCCGCTTAACCCCAACTTTTTCAAGCGTAGCAGCGGGAAGCCAGGTGTATTCACTTCCTGTGTCCACCAGCAGCTTTGGTATACGAGCAGACTCTGACCGCTCAACGGTATTCTCAACTTTGCAGCCTATATGAAACGTACCCATATTGCTATATTATTACAACCAACGGCTATAATTTCAATCCTTTTCCAGGATTTTGTGCCGCGTAGCTTTGCTGCCACGGGTTTTCTTGTTGACCTTCATAAGCAGATACTCAACTTGATGAGCGTTGAGTAATTTCAAGAACTCTTTGAAGTCGGGTGGCAGATGGATCGTAGCCATAAATGATTTGCCGCATCAGCTCAACGGCTTGCAGACGTTCATAAGGGGTTTTGGACAGCCAATATGATTTCTCATCTGATTGGTCAAAAAGCGATGCTACTGTGAAAGCCGTTCTGTCTATCTTTAGAGAACCAAACCTGTCCATAACTTAACTATACCAGAAACAAACAGGTGTGTAAACAAAACTTCGCCCCATACCTTGTCGAGGCAAACCGGCGTGAATAACAACTGGCGCATAGGTAACGGTACTATCGTGGTCAGGTGGAACGGCTTGTCAGGCGGGCTGACCCGCCCTTTGTGGTCTCGCAGGGCGGGTCATATTTTCGCCGCATTGGTCTTATTGCATTTACCGGGAATAACGGCCGCCGCCACCGCCGCCCATCCTGCGACCGCCACCGCCGCCACCGCCGCCCATCCTGCGACCGCCGCCACCGCCGCCGCGACCTTCGGGGCGGGGACGTGCCTCGTTGACGGAGAGTGTTCGTCCCTTTAGGTCTTTGCCGTCCAGCCCCGTGATAGCGGCCTGAGCTTCGGCTTTAGAGGGCATCTCCACAAATCCAAATCCCCTTGATTCACCACTGAATTTGTCCTTGATGATGGTGGCGGAGGTCACCTGTCCAAAGGGCTGGAATGCCTCCTGCAGGTCTGTTTCGTTGGCTTCCCGCGGTAAATTGCCTACATAGATATTCACTTCGTTCTCCTTTCAGTTATAGATATTTCAACTTTACAATATTGCCACCCAGTATAGTGGCACTGCTGACTATTTCAAGGTTAAGTCCTACAATTCTAAATACGGGGCTCCAGCTCTTTGCATGAGACCATGCAATCGAGGCGAGGCGCACCTCCGGTAATCGTTATTACAGATTGGGATAATACAGCCTTTTTGAGCACCTGTCAAATTGAAAACGGCGAGAAATGACTGGAAATTGACAATTTTCAGAAAATAGGGTAAAAAGGGGCATAAGCGAATGGCTAATGGTCTGGCAACGGGTCACGGACTACGAATCACGAGGCCTGCTCCGCCGAAGCAGGCCTCGCAGGCGGACGACGGATTATGAACATAATCGCAATAGATATAGGCAATACGAATATCAATATCGGGCTTTTTCTCGATGGCGAGGAACAATTCGTCAAGTCCTTCGCCGGGCAGGCCCGCGAGGAGCTTGCGGACTGTCTGAAATCCGCCTGGGGAAAAATCCCCGTTGCTGGAAGTTCAAAAGAGAAAAAATGCAACGGCGCAATCGTTATAAGCAGCGTCAAGCCCGCCTGGACCGAGCTGATTAGCGATATTGTAAGAGACAGCCTCGGTGAAAAAGTCCATATCATAGGTAAAGACGTGCCGCTGCCGATTATCTGCTGGGTGGATGAGCCGGAGAAGGTTGGAACCGACAGAATTGTCGCGGCGGCGGCGGCTTACGCCGTCGTTGAAGAGGCGGTAGTTGTTGCCGACCTCGGCACCGCTGTTACTATTGACCTTGTTGACCAGAGCGGAGTCTTTCAGGGCGGGGTCATCTGCCCCGGCTTTGAAATAAGCGCCAAGGCCCTGAATGAAGACACCGCGCAACTGCCGAAGATTACGGTTACGAAGCCTGAAGGGCCTTACGGCAAAAACACACCCGAGGCCATAAATTGTGGACTTTATTACTCCATTATCGGGACGCTGGAGGAGGTCATCAGGCGCTACGCAGAGAAAATCGGCAAATGGCCCCAGACAGTCATCACCGGCGCCGGCGCCGGAATCATAAAAGATGATTGTCAGTTCATAGACAACTACGTCCCCAACCTTGTCATAAAAGGCATCGTTCTGGCCTACCAGAAATATATCGAGGGAAAAAGCACGGTTCCTTAAGCTATGCCTGCTTTCGCTGCAGTAATGACCGGCAAGGGCGCCGCTGCAATAGCCACCATTTTGGTGTTTGGTGACGCGGCGGAGGTCGTTACAAAAAAAATGTTCAAACCCGCGGGGGGAAAGCCGGCGGAATTCGAGGTCGGCAGGATTTTACTGGGCGCAATCGTTGACCCGCTGCGGCAGGAAACTATCGACCAGGCGACAATCGGCTGCGAAGGGACCAGTAGCTTTGCAATACACTGTCACGGCAACCCGCTTATAGTTGAAATGATAATGCAGATACTGCAGCGTAACGGCATTACGCTGCTTCCAGCGGAAGAGCTTCTGGCAAAAATGCTAATTGCGCAGAAGCTGGCTGATACAATCGCGGTCGAAATAAAACTGGCCCAGTTAAAGGCACAAACAATCCAGGGCGCCAAAATAATCGCAAACCAGGTCGATTCCGGCCTGGGCAAGAAGGCGCAGCAGTGGCTGCAGGACATAGATAAAACCCCGCTTGAGAAAATCGTATCTGATGCTGAGCAGATACTTTGCGACAGCCAGACGGCAAAACTGATTATTGACGGCTCGAGGGTAGTCCTTGCGGGCCCGCCGAACACCGGCAAGAGCACGCTGTTGAACTGCTTGGCCGGGCGGCAGAAGGCAATTGTAAGTGACATTAAAGGCACGACACGAGACTGGGTCTCGGCCCGATGCCGGTTTGGGCCTCTTGCCGTTGAGCTAATCGACACGGCAGGGCTGGGTGAAACGCTTGCATCGGCCCGCAAAAATACTATTGAAAAAGCTGCGCAGAAAAAAACTGCGGAAATTCTGGAGCAGGCGGACCTGGTTTTGCTCATTCTGGATAGTTCACAGCCGGAAGCTTCTCTCGATGAAAGGTTTGTTGGGAAAATCGGTAAGAAAAAAGTCCTGACGGTCTTAAACAAGTCGGATTTGCCGGCCAGACTCGATACTAATAAGCTGCCTGAAATCCTGAAAGACACGGTCAAGATAAGCGCCAAATTCGGCACCGGGATTGAAAATCTGACCCGCAAAATCCTGCAAATCTGCGGCGTCGCCGACTTTGATTTGCGAACCGCCGTCTGCATAACCTGCCGACAGGAAAACCTCTTAAAGCAACTTGCAAGAATCAAATCCAAAAAGCAGGCAGCCGCGCTTATCACAGAGTTGTTAAGCGGCCCGATTAGGATATAATCTGGCCGTATGGCCGGCATAACGGAAAAACTTACGCCTGCGATGAAGCAGTTTCACCAGTTCAAGCAGAGATACCCCGACTGCATACTGTTTTTTCGGATGGGCGATTTCTACGAGACCTTCTACGAAGATGCCAAGCTCTGCTCGAGGGTCCTCGGCCTGACCTTAACCAGCCGCGATAAAGGCGACAATCCCATCCCGCTGGCCGGCGTCCCGTATCACGCCGTGGAAGGGTATCTTAAAAAGATGTTAGAGGCCGGCTACAAAGTCGCCGTCTGCGAGCAGGTCGAAGACCCCCGAACAGCAAAGGGCGTCGTCAAACGCGATATTGTTCGTATTGTTACCCCCGGGACGCTGACCGATGATGTGCTGCTGGATGCCAAAGAAGATAATTTTCTCTGTGCGGTCGGTTTGGGTGCGAAAGACCGGGCGGCCATTAGCTGGGTCGATATCTCGACCGGCCATTTTTTTGTGCAGCAGCTTTCTGAGGCGAAATTGCTCGATGAATTACTTCGGCTTTCGCCGGCGGAGTGTCTGCTGCCCGACAGGCGCAGTGAGCTGTTTGAGACGGAGACAAAAAAACTCGCGAAGGACATCATCCAATTAACCAAAGCCACTGTTACCGAGCGGCCGAGCTGGTATTTCGACCCTTATCAGGCAAAGCAGCGGCTGCTTAAGCATTTCGGTGTTGCTACTCTTGAGGGCTTTGGTATCAGTGATGGAGACGATGCGCTTGTCCCGCCTGCGGGTGCCATCATTGAGTATCTTAATGAGACGCAGAAGACGACGCTTGGCCACATCCGAAGTTTGAGAAAAGTTGACCGCAAGAATTTTCTGCAAATCGACCCTGCGTCCCTGCGGAGTCTGGAGATACTGCAAACCATTCGCACCGAAAGCAAAAAGGGAACGCTATTAGATTACCTTGACGAGACGCTGACCGGAATGGGCGGCAGGATGTTTAGGAGCTGGCTTTGTATGCCGCTGTGCGATGTTGGTGCGATAGAGCTGCGACAGGAGACAATCGAGGAATTGAAAAATTCCGATGCTGGTTTGTCCGACATTCGCAAGCTGCTCACAAATATATCCGACACCGAGAGAATCGCTGCCCGAATCAGCACACTCCGCGTGACGCCGAGGGACTTAGTTGCCCTGGTTGGGACGCTGCGTCAGGTGCCGCTATTGCGGCAAATCCTGCAGCAATTTCGTGCGGACCTGCTTGTGCGGTTGGCCGGCCAGTGCGATAGTATGGATGAATTGGCTGGTCTGCTTGATAGGGCGATTGAGCCGGACTGTCCCTCGCATCTTCGCGATGGCGGCGTGATAAAGGGGGGCTTCAATGAGGAGCTTGACCGCCTGCGTTCGATTTCCAAAGACGGCCAGAGCTGGCTGAAAAAGTACCAGAAGGAGCAGGCCCAGCGGACGGGAATCGCGAATCTAAGAATCGGCTACAACCAGGTATTCGGCTACTATATTGAAGTGAGCCGCTCGGCGGCGGACAAAGTCCCTGCTGATTATGTCCGCAAGCAGACAATCAAGAATGCCGAGCGTTACATTACCGAAGAGCTCAAGGAATACGAGACGCAGGTTCTGGGCGCCGAGGAAAAGGCCCTCGAATTGGAGCAGCGAATCTTTGATGACATCCGCGGACAGGCCGCCCAGTATGTGGGCCGGCTGCAGGCCCTTGCCGATACCGCTGCGCAGATAGACTGCCTTACAGCCCTTGCGTATCTGGCGAAGCGGCGAAATTATGTCCGCCCGAAGGTGACCTGCGGCGGCGAGCTTATAATTCACGAGGGAAAACATCCGGTTTTGGCTGAAATTCTCGCCTCGGAGTTTGTGCCGAACGACATCGAGCTGGGCGGAGGCGGCGGTGACATCCTTATCATCACGGGGCCGAATATGAGCGGCAAAAGCACCTATATAAGGCAGGTTGCGCTTCTTGTTCTTATGGCGCAGACCGGCTCATTTATCCCTGCCAAAGACGCACAGATTGGTCTTGTCGATAGAATCTTTACTCGCGTGGGCGCATCCGATGAGCTTGTCCGGGGACAATCGACCTTTATGGTCGAGATGACCGAGACGGCGAACATTATCAATAATGCCACCGAACGGTCGCTTGTCGTTCTCGATGAGGTCGGGCGCGGCACAAGCACTTACGACGGCCTGTCCCTTGCGTGGGCTGTTACCGAACATATCGCAAACAAGATAAGGTGCCGGACACTCTTTGCGACACACTATCACGAGCTGACCGAACTGGCGGAGCTATTTGCAAACGTCAAAAACTGCAACGTAGCCGTCCGTGAATGGATGGATGAGGTCGTATTTTTGTATAAGATTTTGCCCGGCGGAACCGACAAAAGCTACGGCATCCACGTGGCGAAACTGGCCGGCGTTCCGCAATCGATTCTGGACCGCAGCAAAGAAATCCTCAAAGAATTGGAGAGCACTTTCACCAAAGAAGTTACCGGCGACCACCTTGCAAAACACAAAACAAAACAACCCGACAAAGACACCCTCTTTGTGCAAAAGCACAAATCCGTTTTGGAAAAACTCGCCTCTATCGACATTAACAAGCTTACCCCCATTGAAGCAATAAACCTGCTAAGCCAGATAAAAGGAGAAATCAACGAGAAATAAGCACCGAGCAGTTGGTGTGAAGCTATCCGCAAAAGCATTTGAATTTCCGACCCTTGCAGTTTACAATCGTGTTTATGATTAGCGATGAGGTACTTCAGAAAGTAAAAGACCGGCTGGTAAACGGCTTTCACCCCGGCAAAATCATTCTTTTTGGCTCACAGGCAAGAGGCACAGCCGACGACCGCAGCGATGTGGATATATTAGTTATATGTCCTTTCGAAGGTAAACGCCGGCAGCTAATGCTGGAAATGGACAGGGCTTTGCGTGGCCTTAACCTGGCAAGAGATATAGTGATTTTGACGCCGGAGGAATTCGAGCGAGACCGTCATATACCCGGCACAATTGCCCGACCTGCCTGGCGAGAAGGAAAGGTTCTTTATGAAACCACCGAATGAAGAATTTATTCGTAAAGTCGGGCAATGGTTCGACCACGCCGATGAGGACCTTCGCCTTGCACTTGGTGCGATTAATCTGCCGGGCGGTGAAGAACCTCCATATCGCCTGGTTGCATATCACGCCCAGCAATGTGCTGAGAAATATCTCAAAGCATATTTGGTTTACCTGGGTGTGGATTTCCCTTACACGCATAACATATCCATACTGCTTGAATTATGCAGTGAGCACGCTGACTGGCCAAAGGAACTTGAGGATGCAGAAGAATTGACCCAGTATGTAATTACCACTCGTTATCCGGGTGAAGACGAGGTCGTTACAAGAGAGGAAGCACAAAGAGCGGTTGAAATCGCCCAGCGAGTGCGAAAGCAGGTGCGGACAGCATTGGAAGAGCTTGGCCTCAAACTGCTGGAGTAGCCAGCACGGATAAAGACGAATAAAGAATGAGACAATCGCCGCCACAAAACAAAAGAGCCAGACAAAGACACGCTCTTTGTGCAAAAACACAAATCCATTTTGGAAAAACTTGTGTCGGTTGACATTGATAATCTTACGCCGATTGAGGCCATTAATCTGCTGAACCAGATAAGAAAGGAAATAGCCGACAAATGATGCGCACGAGGCTGAGGACGGAAGACTTCTGTGCCAAAGCGTATGACAAGTAAATGTTACGAACACCACCAGCAGGGTTTGTTATCCATCGTCCGTCATCTGTTATCCGTCGTTCATTATCCGGCGTCCACAGCCGTACACACTTCCTCACTTTTCAAAGCTTTAATTGAAAGACTATTCTTCCAGATTAACTAAATAGGCTTTTAGGAACTTCTCGATGGCCTTGACGGTTTCGTCTTTGACGGTGCGCGGGCTTTGGGCGACCCAGACCGTAAAGTTATAAAGCTCCTGCGTATCGACCTTAATCCACTTCTTATTCCTGTACAAAAACACAAACAGCGTCGTCATCGCAACTCTTTTGTTGCCGTTCTGGAAGGGGTGATTCTTTATGAGAAGATAAAATAGTATCGCTGTTTTGGATAAAAGAGTCGGATACAGAGACTTTCCTGAAAAACTCTGAAAAGGCGTAGCCAGACAACTTTCTAAAACATTGGGAAAACGACTTGAGAAGTCTGGAATTGGCTCATCAAAAGAGAGCATTTCTCTGGCCAGCTTGAAAGCGATATATTCGACCTCTTTTACGGTTATGAGCTTCATTATTCTCTGCCTAAGAGTTTCAGTACGTCACCATACTCTGTAACCACTTTATTTACGGCACTATCAATTTCCTTTTTGTCCTTTTTGCGCAATGTTTTTCCCAGAATATTGGCTATTTGCTTTTGGGGAATAGCAAAGGTCCTTCCAATCCTTACCGCCTTGATTCGCCCCTTTTTTACTTTCCTATAAACAGCAATCCGGCTTACGCCCAGAATCCTGGCTAACTGCGGGATGGTAATATATTCGCTTTTCTTCATAGGAATCACCTGTCAGTATTTACTATAACCACCTGTCTAATATGAACTTACTCTTTACGTTCTCTTGTTAACCGCGATGGAGATGGTTAACTTATGTTAACCATCGCGGATAAGCTTAACATAAAAACACAAGAAAGCCAGAGTCAGCCAAAAAAATTCGAGTTCACAAATTCATCGCCGAGGGTTACCCGCCTTTAGCCAATTGAAGGATACAGGGGCCCGTGGCTTGAGAATCGTGACTCGTATCTCGTCAAAAACTGCGGTTCTTTCTTGCCTCTATAGTCGATTTATAATAAATTAAATCAAGGAAATCTGTGGCAAAAATAAGGAACACAAGATATGGCTAAAATAACCAAACTCGATGACATCGTATCATTGTGCAAGAGAAGGGGATTTATATTTCAGTCCAGCGAAATCTACGGCGGGCTGGCAAGCTGCTACGATTACGGGCCGCTCGGCGTTGAACTGAAAAACAACGTCAAAAGAGCCTGGTGGAAAAACGTCGTGCAGATGCGCGATGATGTTGTCGGCCTGGATTGCAGCATCCTTATGCACCCTCTGGTGTGGAAGGCCTCCGGGCACGCCGACAAATTCGCCGACCTTGTTGCCGAGTGCAAGAAGTGCAACACAAGAAGCCGCGTTGACCATCTGGTTGACCGTAATGAAGAACACACCGAGCATATCGCACTCGATGCAGCTATGGCAAAAACCGGCGATTTGAGCAATAAGGTATGCCCCAGTTGTGGCGCGGTCGGGCAATTTACCGACCCAATGCCGTTTCGGCTGATGTTTGAGACGCAGATGGGAGCCAATGTTGAGGACTCGATGACGATGTTCCTTCGGCCCGAGACCGCGCAGGGGATTTTTGCAAATTTCAGGAACGTCCTCGATACAACTCGGGTCAAGATTCCTTTCGGCATCGCCCAAATCGGCAAGAGTTTCCGCAATGAAGTTACTACCAAGGCGTTTATCTTTCGCACACGCGAGTTCGAGCAGGCGGAGCTTGAGTTTTTCTGCGAGCCGGGCACCGATGACCAGTGGTTCGAGCACTGGAAGCAGCAGCGATTCAACTGGTACACCGGCCTGGGCCTGAAGAAAGAGAACATTCGCTTCCGTGAGCACGACCGTGAGGAGCTTGCGCACTACGCCAAGGCCTGCGTGGACGTGGAATATAAGTTCCCGTTCGGCTCCGGCGACTGGCAGGAGCTTGAGGGCATTGCAAATCGGACGGACTTCGACCTGCGGCAGCATCAGCGAGGTATGAGAACCGTCAATAAGTGGTTTGAAAATAACCGCGACCTCTCGAAGGTCGAATTAGGTCCGGAGGCGGAGGACTATCAGTCGGGACCGCTTTCTTATTACGATGATGAGAAAAAGAGGCGATTCATTCCCTATGTCATCGAGCCGAGCGCCGGCATCGATAGGAGCACACTTGCATTTTTAGTTGATGCTTATGATGAGGAGGAGGTCCGCGGCGAAACAAGGAATCTGCTTCGGTTCCATCCAGCCCTTTCGCCGGTAAAGGTTGGTGTGTTCCCATTAGTCAAAAGAGATGGTATGCCCGAGATAGCCCGCAATATCTACGATGGACTTAAAAAGTATTTTAACTGTTTCTATGATGAGAAGGGTGCAATCGGCCGGCGCTACCGCAGGCAGGATGAGGCCGGCACGCCTTTTTGTATCACCGTTGATGGCCAGACGCTCCAGGACCAAACCGTAACAATCCGCGAGCGAGATTCGATGGACCAGGTGAGGGTCTCGGTGGATCAGCTCAAGGGCTATCTGCAAGATAAGCTGGATTTATAACGAGCGTGCAGCGTTTAGCGTAGAATGGTCAGGGGGGTATCCTGAATCAAAACCAATATGGTGCCCCTATATTTCCGGATTATTGAGCTCACCGCTTACAACACATATCCCTGGTTAAGCCAGTAGCGCCAGTCCTCGATAGCTTCTCTTGTATCCTTGTCCGCCTCGGCGATTGGTTTTAATTGCAACAAAGGAATCGCAAGCGTTCGTCTCTCCCAGCGCGTCTCAACAAACATCTCGTGCTGACATTCCTCTTCGGGAGCCATTCCCACAATTTCTACTTCATCGCCCTTGCGTAGAGGTGAGACAGCCCTTTCGGCGATACATTTGGCGAGAAACGGAAAATGCAGTTTTCCTTCAATGTAGTAATACCAACCCATCGCTTGTTCTTCCGGGCTGTATGCATCAACAATGATCTCCATTGCGATACGATTCTCACGCTCGGAGTTCTTCTTGGCTTTAGGCATACTATTTTTTTGCCTTTCCTGCCCACGGCCTGATGCCGCGGCTCACCAGCAATCTTTGAGATATAAAAACATCCACCATTTTATGAACTCGCATCCACTAGTAAAATAGGTGGCTGTCCCTATTTTTTAGGATTATTTTTTGTATTTCTCTAAGAATTTAATCCTCGCCTTTTCAGTGATTTCCTTTTCTAATTCTTTTCTTTGTGCTTCTGATGAAGGCTGTTTATCTGGATCAGAGAACCTTAGCAGTTTTGGATTTTTTCTAACTCTTTCTGCATCTTCCTTACTGAGGTAACCGGGCAGAAGCACCATCTTCTCTGTTATCCATCGAGATACTCCTTCACCTTTTGTCCATTTTTGCCACTTTCCATCCTTATATACCCAAATATACTTTACCGAACCTTTCATATCAGCAGATGGTTGCGTTTCAGCCGTGCCCGTGAAAAATCGTGACTTATTCATCTCTTCTATTGACAATGTTGTCCACGGAAACAAAGGGACTATCGAGTAATCTTCATTAATCAGATAAGATGTTGGCGTATTTAACTCAAAGTCCATGGTCAAATCAAAAATTCTAATGCTCTGTTTAGCACCTGAAGTTAAGTAGCTTCTGATTTTATTGAGAATAGAGATACCACCCACATATAATTCTAAATCTTGCGGTATTCTATCTTCTAACGTATGTATAAAATATTTTTCTAATTGATATCTTTTTGATGATACTCTACTTGAAAAGGATATTAACCATCTTGAGATTATTTTAGATTGAAACTTATCATTTAATCTTGCAAACGCTTTACGCTGAAGCTTTTCTAATTCAATAGGATGTGCCAAATTTTTTGGTAGATCAAACATGCTTGTTCTTGAATCTTTAAATACGAAATAGTTAAAGTGAGGAACATCATCACCTTCATAGACTTCATCATCAACGATCACGAATACCTTTTCCTCTACCCATATGTTCTTACAGTCAACTAATCCGACGTTTTTTACGTAGAATTCACAAGTATCCTTTTGTGCCAGGTACTCATAATAACAATCAAGTTCGGGAGACTGCTTTTCTATGTATTGTTTCTTTTGAGATCGATAATAGAGATGTTGGGCTACTAAACCAACAACTGCTATAATGATAGTGGTAATTAATTGCCAATTCACAGTTTTTCTACCTGTTTTCGTGTTCACACTTTTTTTACGTGTTTTCATAATCTGCTACATATTGCAACTTGGAAATATGGGGACGACATACTCATTTCTGCCTCCTAGTATATGGGCGCTTGGCATTGCGGCGGGGATGCTTCGGCCAACGCCCCGGCTGTCGATTAGTGCGACGGCGAGAAACCTTGGCCGACATATAGGATTCTCCCGAATTCGTCAATGTGGCGTTTGAGCGAAGCGCGATGACATATTAGGGATAGGCATTGTTTTCTCATTCCGTCTAAAGCCGGACCCGTTTGGCAATCAGTTCTCTGACCTTCGAAACCAATTCTTTCGGGACTTTCATTAGCGTACAGGAAGCATCCTCGTATGCCGCTTCGTCCTCGGCCACGGCTTCATCTTCCGACTGCCGCTCATAATGTTCGATCACCTTGCGGACGCGTTCTTCATCCCAGCCGGGGGGAAAATTGCTGCTTTTCATCTCTTTCCTTTCCGGCGACGTCGCCGCCGATACGCAAGTAGTGGTTTTCCCGTAAGTTCATATCCCGTAATCACGAAAATTCCATCACGTTCAGGATCCAAAACATAGATAACACGCAGGTACCTTCCTGCCCGTGTCTGCCCTATAGCTATCCTTGAACCTTCTGCACCCGGACGATCTTCGCCGGCGTTTCGCAAAATGTCCTCAACTTCTGCTTCACTAATGCTGTGATGATATATGTGTGGTTGTCCTGTTTGAGCATCGATGTAATATCGTATTTTCACGACATCTTCTCTATTCTACGAACGCCGCAGCCGTCTCGATTCCACTCGTATGTAGGACTGGCTGGCCCCCCGCGACAGGCCCTGTGGGTCTACTGGTCCTAACTACATTGACTGCCGACATTGCCATAGTTTGGCTCCCTACTTGGGACTCGCTGGTTATTGCTGCCCTGTTTTCACAGGATAGAAGGTACCACGCCCCCAGGAACCTGTCAACAGGAAAATGGAATGGGGGAACATCGCCCACGGCGGAACCTTCAAGTATGTGCTTTCCGGGAATCGCTCTAATGTGTATAGTATATTGCCAGACAAGATGGACGAAGGCCAAAGACTCAGGGTCGGATGACTGGCCAATCTGGCTGCCCAGATAGAGCCGGAAACCAGCAAAGTAAGATATATATGAGCGGAAGCATACGCAGATTTGGACGGTAAGTCGACGTCCGAACAAAGGTATTTACTGAACCATTCAGGCGAAAAATTGGAAGTGTGAAAGTGATTGCGGATAAGCTGGAAAACGCTGGTCTGTATCTGCCTCTAAACGACAGATTCGCAAAGGCATTCGAGATTCTGATGGATGAAAAGCTCCGGGAAAAGGAAGATGGCCGATATAGCGTCGAAGGTGACAACCTCTATTATATCGTTCAGCACTACACAACCAAACCGATGGAGACAGGGCAACTTGAAGCCCACCGTAAATACATCGATATTCAGGTGGTGTTGAGCGGCGAGGAGCTGCTCGCTTATGCACCAATACAGGGGCTTT
>Ga0315279_10007142_pt1 | contig 13894 bp, 13 predicted proteins | sample YL17G06_20_MG_FD_203694 | JGI IMG/M metagenome (GOLD analysis project Ga0315279, IMG submission 203694) | Sediment microbial communities from Yellowstone Lake, YNP, Wyoming, USA - YL17G06_20 | ecosystem: Environmental > Aquatic > Freshwater > Lake > Sediment | place: USA: Wyoming | collected... | reverse complement strand
CCGCACACCCCCCACCCCCCAGTTTATTGAGAAGACACCTTTCCACACTTATTCTATGCCGCATTCTATCCCGAAGTCAAGCGCATGACAGCGGGTCTAATGTAACTCTAACCTGTTCGACTTGAGAAGGATAACAGTATACTATGTGGAACCTATCCCCCTGCCCCCTTCCATACCAGAGAAGGGGGAACGGGGGTTAGGTCGAGGAAACATCCATGAAATCCATCTGCGTTTACTGCGGCTCGGCTGACCACGTCCACCCGGACTATCTGCTTGCGGCGCGTCGAATGGGCGAGACCCTGGCCCGGCGTGGCCTGACGCTGATCTACGGCGGCGGGCGCACCGGGCTGATGGGCGCACTGGCAGATGGCGTTCTGGAAAGCGGCGGCCATGTGATCGGCGTGATCGTGGAGAGCATGAACACGCCCGCCCTGGCGCATCCCGGCGTCACGCGCATGGAAGTCACTCCGCTCATCCACCAGCGCAAGGCGCGCATGTACGAGTTGGCCGACGCTTACATCGCCCTGCCGGGCGGATATGGCACCCTGGACGAACTGTTCGAGACGCTGACCTGGGCGCAGATCGGCGTCCATGCCAAGCCGGTTGGATTGCTGAACGTGTCCGGCTATTTCGACCCGCTGCTGGCCATGCTCGACCGAGCCGAAAAGGAGGGCTTCGTCTTCCCCGAACACCGCCAGAGCCTGCTGTGCGCGTCGGACCCCGGCGCGCTGCTGGACGCCATGAAAAATCACGAGCCGCCCGTGGAAGCGGTCAAACGCTGGATGCGGCAGGGGTGATGCGCGGCAGACGATTCACGGCCAGGAGAGGTCAGAACTTTTTTGTTGCGTCACCCCTCACGCCGTGATAGAATAACATTACCTTTCTTCGGTATCCCTGGAGCCAGCTATGCCTGACATGGTCGAAGTCGTGATTGACAGCGTGCGCGTCAGCCTGATGTCGCCCCAGCGCATCGTCATCCTGCGCCAGAAAGAAGTCGAGCGCTACCTGCCCGTCTGGGTCGGGCCGTACGAGGCCGAAGCCATCACCGTCGCTTTGCAAGAGGTGGAGATGGTCCGCCCGTTGACCCATGATCTGCTCAAGAACGTCTTCACCACTTTCGACGCCTTGCTGATGCGCGTCGAGATCGTCTCGCTGCGCGATGACATCTTCTTCGGCAACATCGTCGCCAAAGTGGATGGCAAGACCGTCAACATCGACTCGCGCCCCTCGGACGCCATCGCCCTGGCCGTGCGGGCGCACGTCCCGATCCTGGTCGGCAGCGCGGTCATGGAGGCCGCCAGCATCTTCCCGGAGCGTGACATGCAGCAGGAAGAACCTCCGCCTTCCGTCACTTCCACCCGCCAGGTGAAAAGCGTAGGAGCGGACGATGGACGCCTGTCGGTATTCGAGGATTTCTTGAGTCAACTGAACGACAAGAAAAACGACCATGATGACAAGAACAAACCGAAAGACAAGCCCAAGGATAAACCCGAGAAATAGGATTCGATGAGCGACCTGCCGCCTCCCGAAGAGCCTGCCCTGCCTGCGCCAGTGCCGCAGGCACAGGTGAGCCGAAGCCCTGAGCCTATCGAAGGGCCCGTCGAAGGGATATCCTTCCCCATAACAGGAAGCTTCCCCTCGACGCCCACCTTCCCCCACAACCGAGAAGCCGAAGAAGCTGTTGTGGGGGCCGTATTGATTAACCCGGAGGTGTATTACGACCTGGCCCAGTTCCTGCAAGCGGGCGATTTCTACATCCACCGCCTCCGTTGGATCTGGGAGGCCTTCACCCGTCTGCACGAGCAACGCACCCCGCTCGACATCCTGACCGTCACTGAGGAACTCGACCGCGCCGGACAATTGGGCGAGATCGGCGGCCCGGCCTACCTGACCGCCCTGCTCAACCAGGTGCCCACCTCGCTCCATGCCGAGGCCTATGGCCACATGGTGGAGGCGGCCGCCATCCGCCGCCGGATGCTCAACGCCGCCAACCAGATCGCCACGTTAGCCTACGACGAGCACGAAAGTGTCGAACACGTGATGGAGGAGGCTGAAAAATCGGTTTTCGACGTCAGCCAACGGCGGCTGCGGCACGACCTCCAGCCGATCTCCGCGGTATTGAGCGAGTACTACGACAGGATTGACGAGCTGGCCCGCCGTCCGGAGGAAATCTTCGGCGTCCCAACCGGCTTCATTGACCTCGACCGGATGCTGACCGGTATGCAGGCCTCCGATTTTCTCATCATTGCCGGCCGCCCCGGACAGGGCAAATCCGGCTTCCTGCTCTCGGCGGCCAAGAACGCCGCCATGCTGCACAAGAAGCACGTTGCCATCTTCTCGCTGGAGATGTCCAACGAGCAGGTGGTCCAACGCCTGGTGGCGCAGGAGACCGGCATCGATTCCCAGCGTCTGCGCACCGGAAAACTGAACCAGGGCGAGTGGCCGCTCTTCACCCAGGCGGTCGAAGTGCTGTCCGACACACACATCTTCCTAGACGACACGCCCGCCATCTCCCCGCTGCAACTGCGGACGAAATGCCGCCGCTTGCACATGGAATTCGGCCTCGACCTGGTGCTGGTGGACTACCTGCAACTGATGGGCGGCGACGTCCGCACCGAGAACCGCGTGCAGGAAGTCTCGTATATCTCACGCAATCTCAAGGTGCTGGCGCGCGAGCTGAACGTGCCCGTGCTGGCCGCCGCCCAGCTCTCCCGCGCCGTCGAGCAGCGCACTGACAAGCGCCCGGTGCTCTCGGACTTGAGAGAATCTGGATCCTTGGAACAGGATTCAGACGTGGTCATGTTCATCTACCGACCAGACCAGTACGAGAAGGATACGGTCAAACAGAACGTGGCCGAGATCATTATCGCCAAGCACCGCAACGGCCCGACCGGCAGCATCGAACTCATCTTCCGCAGCACACTGGCAAAGTTCGAGAATGCGGCCACGCGCACCATTGACTTCACTGAACCTCGGCGGGCGGCCAAATCACACCGTGAACCGAAACCACCGGCAGAACCGCCAGTCGAGGATAACCAATAACGGTAGCCATGCGGCTGCCATAGCAGAGCATGAACAAGTTCCAGGGTTTCACCGGCTCCGAAACCTTCACCCAGGTGCCCGACTCGTTCTTCCGCAAGCTGTTGAACGAGATAGACGACCTGGCTGAGTTGAAGGTTACGCTGTATGCCTTGTGGCGCATCACGCACATGGAAGGCGGGGCGCACTTCCTGTGCCGCACTGAGTTCGCCGAGGATGCTGATTTCATGCGCGGGCTGGGCGGGGCAGATTTAGATGCAGCCTTGGAAAAAGCCGTCCAGCGCGGCAGCCTGCTAAGGGTGCAGAATGAGGCGGGCGGCTTCTACTTCCTGAACACGCCGCGCGGCCGCGCCGCCGCCGAGTCCATGCAAAAGGGTGAGTGGCGCTCCGCCATGCGCACTCCCTCTGCGCCTCCAGCGGAACGCCCCAATATTTTCAAGCTGTACGAGGAAAACATCGGTCCGCTGACGCCGCTCATCGCTGACGCTCTGAAAGACGCAGAGCAGACCTACCCGACGGAATGGGTCGCCGAGGCGCTGGAGATCGCCGTCAAGAATAACAAGCGCAACTGGCGTTATGTGGAAGCCATTTTGAAACGCTGGAAGGTGGAAGGCCATGCCAAAAAGCAAGATAGACAAAACGCTCAAGAAGATGGCCGCCGGTACGTCGAAGGCGAGTACGCCGAGTACATCGAACATTGAGCGGCTCATCGAAGCCCTCGGCGACCCGAATTGCCCCCATTGTCACGGGGCCGGTTACTTGCGCCGCGACCTGCCGCTCGGCCACCCCGATTTCGGTAAACTGGAAATTTGTACCTGCCGCCAGGCGGACGTGATGCGCGCGGTGCGGGAGCGGCTCTTTTCCCTGAGCCACCTTGACGAACTCAAAGAGCTGACCTTCGAGACCTTTCAGCCGCGCGGCCGGATCAACTTGGGAAAAAATGCAGATATACTGGAACAGGCATACAATACCGCCCGCCAGTACTCCGCCTCGCTCAAGGGCTGGCTGCTGCTGATGGGCGGTTACGGTTGCGGCAAGACTCACCTGGCGGCTGCTATCGCCAATTTCGCCGTCGGCATGGGTGTGCCTACGCTGTTCCTGACCGTCCCTGACCTGCTCGACCTGCTGCGTTTTTCCTTCAATAGCGAGGACACGACTTTCGAAGATCGCTTCAATGAAATTCGCAATGCGCCTTTGTTAGTGCTGGACGACTTCGGCACGCAGAACGCCACCGCTTGGGCGCAGGAAAAACTCTTCCAGATTGTGAACTATCGCTATATCAACAAATTGCCGCTGGTGGTGACGACCAACGTACCGATGGATGATATCGAGGAGCGCATCCGCTCACGCCTCACGGACCCGGAACTGGTCAGCAAAAAAAATATCCCCGCTCCTGATTATCGTCGACCGACCGACGACAAGGGCCACCACGAACTTTCCTCGCTCGACTTGCATGCGAGCAAGACATTTGTCAATTTCGACGACCGAGGTGAGGAAGGTTTATCCCCCGACACACTCAAGTCGCTGGAAAAAGCGCTCAAGGCCGCCACGGATTTCGCCCGCAAACCGAAGGGCTGGCTGGTGATTACCGGTCCCTACGGCTGCGGCAAGACGCATCTGGCCGCCGCTATCGCCAACACCCGCACCGATCTAGGCGACCAGCCGATCTTTGTCACGGCGCCAGATTTGTTCGACCACCTGCGCGCCACTTTCAGCCCCACGAGCACTGTCAGTTATGACCGCCGCTTCGACGAAATCCGCACTGCGCCGCTGCTCATCCTGGACGACCTTAGCACAAGATCAGTGAGCACCTGGGTGCGCGAAAAACTCTACCAGTTATTCAATTACCGATATAACGCCGAACTGCCGACTGTCATCACCACCGCCGAAACGCTTGAGGAGATAGATGCCAGAGTTCGCTCGCGGATGCTGGACGCACGCCTGTGCACGATCTACGCCATCACGGCCCCGGCGTATCATGGGGCAAGAGGCAAGAGGGGAAAGAAATAAAGATTCACCGCGAAGATGTGACACTTGCACCCCGTTCGCCTGCACTTGCGCAGGTGCAAGCGGGCCGGGAGCCCGCCGTGGCGAGACGGCCTGCTGGAAGTGCAGGTGAGGACGCGAAGTTTTGTAAACCTTCGCGAAGGTTAATTATCCTTCGCGCCCGCCTGCTCCCGTTTTTCGCGAAGCACCCTGCGGGTTAGGGGTCGTTTCTTCGCGGTTCCTAAAGATTTGCGCGTTCGATGCAAGGCGTTCGGCCTGGCGGAATTCTTCGGGGGTGTTCAGGTTCAAGAAAGCCAGGCCTTGCGGATCGTGTCGAGCCGTCTCTGCGGGCGTGAGGGTGCGCACCTTCACCGCCGGGAACCAGGCAATCAGCTTCCACTCGCCTGCCGCCAACGCGTCTTTAATAGCAGGCAAGCAGGTCACGCGCCGATAGACGGCGTGCAGCGGCTCTGAGCCCTCAACTGTGGATGGGATGACCACATCCGCGCCCGTTTCGATGAGCAGGTCGCGTTCGTACTCGAACAGGGCGCGGCTGGCAAAAGGCATGTCGCAGGCCGCGATGGCCACCAGCGGGTGTTGGGCGGCGTGGAGCGCGGTGTAGAGTCCGCCCAGGGCGCCGCGACCAGGCTCGAGGTCCGCGAAGAGCGGCAGGCCGAGGAAGGCATAGTCGGCCGAGTTGTTGGCCGTGACGACGACCTCGTCCGCCAACGCAGCGAGACGTTCCACCACCCGCAGAATGAGCGGGCGGCCCAGGAAGGGTAGGAGGGCTTTGTCGCGTCCCATGCGGCTGGATTCGCCTCCGGCCTGTATTGCCAGGGTTATCATAAGTGTGTATTATAAATGACGATGACGAATGGCAGATGGTCTATGGCTGATTGTTGAAGACAGGCTGAGATGGTGGCATTGGCGAAGATACTGGACAACTTGACGATTGAGGGGAAACTTTACGCGAAGCAGGAAGACAGCGCAGTGCGCTGCACGGCTTGCGGCCATCGCTGCCTCATTCGGGAAGGTAGACGCGGCATCTGCCAGGTGCGCTTCAACCCGGATGGCAGGCTGCGCGTCCCGTGGGGCTACGTGGCCGGTCTGCAAGCCGATCCGATCGAGAAAAAGCCGTTCTTCCACGTGCTGCCCGGCGCGACCGCGTTGACCTTCGGCATGTTGGGCTGCGATTTCCATTGCGGATTCTGCCAGAACTGGTTGACCTCGCAGGCGTTGCGCAACCCTCAGGCGGATGATTCCATCAACTTCATTCGCAAGATCACGCCGCAGCAGATCGTGGCCTTTGGGCGGCGCATGGGCGCGGAATTGGTTGCCTCCTCATATAACGAGCCGCTGATCACCAGCGAGTGGGCGGTGGCTATTTTCAAAGAGGCCGTTGCGACCGGGATGAAGTGCGTCTACGTCTCCAACGGCAACGCCACGCCGGAAGCCCTGGAATACCTGCGCCCCTACCTGAGCGCCTATAAAGTAGATTTGAAATCCATGCAGGATAAGAACTACCGGCGGCTGGGCGGGGTGCTCAAGAACGTGCTGGATACCATCCGGCGGGCGCGCGAAATGGGGCTGTGGGTGGAGGTGGTGACGCTGGTGGTGCCCGGATTCAATGACAGCAACGAGGAGTTGTGGGAGACGGCGCGCTTCTTGGCCGCTGTTTCGCCAGACATTCCCTGGCACGTGACGGCCTTCCACCCGGATTACCAGATGACCGATCCAGACCCGACGCCGGCGCACACCTTGCTCCGCTCCGCGGACATCGGACGGGAGGCCGGTCTGCGCCACGTCTATGCCGGCAACCTGCCGGGACGGGTGGAGGATTACGAGGCGACCCTCTGCTCGAAGTGCAACCATCCCCTCGTCCGGCGTCTGGCCTACACCATTACGGATTACCAGATCACCGCGCAGGGCACCTGTCCGAAGTGCGGCGCGCCGGTGGCGGGGGTTTGGACAGCGAATCCTGAGGCTGTGAACCTTCACGGACATGGGATTCCACGCGTAGCATTTTTATGAATTTGCTGTATAATGTACGTCTATATTCAGTACTTCACGAAAAGGCTCCATAGTGGCGACTTCCCTGGCACCGCCCGCCAGGGCAGGTGTAGTCGCTTTTTAGCCGAACGACTGAAGTCGTTATATGTTTTCGTGATTTACTGATATTCCCAGAAACCCTTGCTGTAGACAAAAGGAGGTGGTCTATCGCTAGTTTTGACCAAACTCTCCCGCTCGCTCGATAATGGTTGCGCAACCGGCAACCATAACCCAAATCCCAATCATTCTCTTTGTAGGAGGAGAGAAACGTGAAACGCTCATTTTATCTACTGTTCTCGCTGCTGGTGCTGGCAAGCCTGGCACTGGCGGCTTGTGGTCCGACGACCACACCCACAACGGCGCCTGCTACTCAACCGCCCGCTGCGACCCAACCGCCAGAGGCCACCAAGCCTCCCGTGGCAGCCTGCACACCCGTAGGCACTGAGCCGATTCCCTTCCCGTCAGGCGGCAAGTCCGTGACCGGCGCCTGGTCCCAGGAACCGGATAGCATCGTTCCCTACTACACCCAGATGTCTTATGCAATCTGGATCACCCAGTTGACTCTCGTTGGCTTGGGTGAGTGGGACGAGAATGGCGCCTTCGCGGCCGAATTGGGCGCGGAAGCGCCGAGCGCAGAGAACGGCGGCGTCTCGGCTGATGGCCTGACCATCACCTGGCACCTCAAGCCCTGCCTGTTCTGGTCGGATGGCCAGCCGCTCACCTCGGCGGACATTAAGTTCACCTGGGAATCCGTCATGGATCCCGGCAACGCAGTGATGAGCCGCGTCGGCTACGACAAGATCGCCAGCATCGAGACCCCCGACGAGCAAACGGCCGTGATCAAGTTCTCGGAACTGTACCCGCCGTGGCAGACCCTCTTCACCCAAGGCCCGAACAACTCCGGCGGTCTCCTGCCCAAGCACATTCTCGAAGGGCAGACCGGCCTGGAAGGCAACGCATTCGTTCACCAGCCGACCATCTCGTCCGGCCCATTCGTAATCACCGAGTGGGTGGCTGGCGACCACATGACCTTGCTGCCCAATCCGAATTTCTACAAGGGCCGCCCCATACTCGATCAGGTGCAGATCAAATTCGTGCCCGATCCAGAGACCGCCCTGGCTGCTCTTCAGACGGGCGATATTGACTGGTATCCGGACTTCTCCGAGTCGGATATCGAGACCGTCGGCGCGCTCGAGCCGGCTATCCACCTGGTGGTAAAGCCCGGTTTTGACTTCGAGCACTACTTCTTCAACCTGGGCACCACCACCGGCGTGGATGGCAAGGGCATCTCCGATTTAGACGGCTTCTGCCCCTTCAAGGACATCCGTGTCCGCAAGGCCATCACGCTGGGCATCAACCGCCAGGCGTTTGTGGATAGCCTGCTGGCTGGCAAGACAATCGTTCCCGCCACGCAGTGGCCGAACTCGTCATGGACGAACGCCAGCCTGACGCCCGACGCCTACAATCCCACTGAGGCCGCCGCCTTGCTCGACCAGGCCGGCTACACCCTCGGAGCGGATGGCATCCGCCACGGCATGTGCAACGGCGTGGACACCAAGCTGTCCTTCAACTTCGAGACGACCAACAAGCAGATCCGCGTGGACATCGCACTGGCCGCCCAGTCCGACCTGGCCAAGATCGGTATCGAGTTCAAGCCGATCCACACGCCGGCTGGTACCTTCTTCGCCAGCTACAGCGACGGCGGTAACATGCCGCTCGGCAAGTTCGATATGTCTGGCTACACCACCGGCTTCTACCCGGATGTCATGACAGGCGTAATGGATAGCTATGCCTGCTCGACCATCCCGTACGCGGCCAACCCATCCGGCACGAACAACTATCACCTCTGCGATCCCGCCCTGGATGATTTGATGGCGGCAGTGAATGCTTCCGCCGATCCAGCCGTCCGCAAGGTGGCCATTGATGCAGTGCAGAAGTACATCTTCGACAACTACTACGTGGTGATGATGTACGCCCGCGCCAACGTCTACGGCATCGTGGACCGCTTCGTGCCCGGCCCCTTCAGCTTCGCCAGCAACATGGACTGGAACGCTGAAGTCTGGGACGTCAAGTAGCAAGTCAAAGTTGTAGAAGCACATTGAGAGGCAGGGAAATCTCCCTGCCTCTCATGTAATATAAACTCTGTATAATCAGTAGATCACGAAATCGTAGTGGCAACTTCAGTCGTGCGGCGAAAAAGCGACTACACCTGCCCTGGCGGGCGGTGCCAGGGAAGTCGCCACTACGAAGCCTTTTCGTGAATTACTGATAATGAATACCATTGACGCAAAACCCAGCCTGTAGCATACTTGGTCAAATTCCATGAGAAAGCCGAGGAGTTGCGCATGTGGTCTTACCTGGGACGTCGTTTGGTTCAAGCTCTCTTTACTCTTTTAATCATCACCGTCTTGTGCTTTATCCTCACACGCCTTTCGGCGGACCCCCTGGCGCAGTATGCGACCAATCCAAACATGTCGCCTGCTGACCGCGCCGCGCTGCGTGAGCGCCTGGGGCTGAACCGGCCTTTGCCGGTCCAATATCTGCGCTGGCTGGGGTTGGCTGTGCAAGGTGAATTGGGCAATTCATTTTTCTCCAAGCAGCCTGTTTCATTGATGATTGCCCAACGCCTGCCGATGACAATCATACTCATGGTAACGGCCGAGATCATCACCCTGGCTGTAGCCCTGACACTGGGGATCATTTCAGCCGTCAAGCAATATTCTTTTCTTGACAACCTGATCACGACCTTTTCATTCATTGGCTATTCCATGCCGATCTTCTTCATCGCTTTGGGATTGATCTTGATCTTTGCGGTCAAGTTCAAACAGATGGGCTGGCCTTATATGCCGACTGGAGCAGATATTTGGGATCCAAAAGATCCAGTCCAGTTAGTACGCCACATGGTCTTGCCTGTAACGGCGCTGGTCATCATCACAACGGCCAACTATTCCCGCTTCATTCGCTCCAGCATCCTGGAAGTCCTCGGCATGGACTACGTCCGCACGGCGCGCGCCAAGGGGTTGACCGAACGGGCTGTGCTCTATAAGCACGCCTTGCGGAATGCCGCCCTGCCGTTTGTGACCATTATCGGATTGGACATCCCTTATTTGCTCGGCGGCGCGCTGGTGACCGAGTCGGTCTTTGCTTGGCCCGGTATGGGACGGCTGTTCTGGGAATATGCCCAGCGCGGTGACTTCCCGGTGGTGCTCGGCGTGCTGTTGATCGTTTCTACTGCGGTGGTACTTTTCACGATCATCACGGATATGGTCTATACCCTCGTTGACCCGCGCATTCGGTTCGGTTGATATCGAAGAGCCTATGTTGTCGGATACTTTGAACTCAAGCGGCATTTCTACGCTTAAAGCACAATCTACCGGCGCCGCGCTGACCCCCAGGCAATTAATCTGGAGGCGGTTCCGTAAGCACAAGATGGCGCTGGCCGGTGGGATTGGGATTGCTCTTCTATTGCTTTTCATCATCGTCGGATCGATTTTCATCCCTATCGAAAAGGCAAACTATGTAGATTTGAAAGCGCACTTAGCGCCGCCTTCAGCCGAACATTGGCTCGGCACCGACAGCACTGGGCGAGACGGTTTTAGCCGGGTCGTCTATGGTGGGCAGATCTCCTTAATCGTTGGCCTTCTCGCGGTCGTTATCGAGATCTGCGTGGGAACCCTTATTGGAGGCGTAGCCGCTTATTATGGCAGTTGGGTGGATGCGATCCTGATGCGCTTTACCGAAGCCATGCTTTCGATCCCCTCCCTTTTCCTGCTGATCGTCTTGGGCAAGTTCCTGGGCAAGGATGTTCAAACGATTGAGATCTTTGGCCTATCCTTCAGCGGCAGCGTGGGGATCGTCATCGTGGTCATTGGCCTGACCTCCTGGATGTACCTGGCGCGTATCGTGCGGGCAAATGTTCTTTCCTTGAAGGAAATGGATTACATTTCTGCCGCGAGATCGTTGGGAGCCAGTAATTCCCGCATTTTCTTCAGTCACCTGGTGCCGAATACGTTGGGCATCATCATCGTTTCGGCCACCCTGGGCCTTGCGGGCGCCATCCTGATGGAGGCCTACGTATCCTTCCTCGGCCTGGGCGTCCAGCCGCCGACCGCCTCGTGGGGCAACATGCTCACCAGCGCCCAATCATTCATCCAAAGAGGCGCCTGGTGGATGTGGGTCTTCCCCAGCCTGTTCATCATCTTTACCATCCTTAGCATCAACCTGATGGGGGATGGGATGCGGGACGCCTTCGACCCGCACAGCTCGCGGCACATGTAATCGCTGTATTCCAGCAAACGCGAACCCGACAGGCCATTACATGCCTGTCGGGTTTATTTTATCTTCCGCCAATCCAACAGCAGCACCTCAGCCAGCAAACGGGCGTTGATGTTCTTCTCCAGCCGTCCTACGGTGCGCTCCAGGTCGCTGACCAGGCGTCGCGCCTCGGCAAGAGACAGCCGCGCCGCCAGCGCCTCGATCTCGTCTGTTCGATCTACGTTGACGGGGGGGGCATCCGCTTTGGCGGCGACCAGCATCACGTCCCGCCAGAGCGAGAGCCAGATGAGCAGCGTTTCGCGGAAGCGTTCCTTCGCCTCGTTTTTTCGGTCTGTCAATTTCTCAGCATAGGCGAAGCACTCACGGCGAGTGGACTTGAGCAGTCTTTGCAAATCGTCCAGCCGTGTCTGGCGGAACTCCAATGCAGCCTTATCCTGCATCAGCCGCAGGGCATAACCGGGACGCCCACCCGAAAGATGCGCGATCAGGCGTGCTTTGGCTTCGTCTGCTCCGCGTTCCTGTAGATAAGCTTGCACGGTTTCGATGGACAGCGGCCGCAGGCGCATCACCTCGCAGCGCGAGAGGATGGTTGGCAGGAGCAGGTCAACGCTGTCGGCGGTCAGCAGCAGGATGACCTGCGGAGGGGCTTCTTCGAGGGTCTTGAGCAGGGCATTGGCCGCGTTGGGATTCGCCTCCTGAAAGCGCAGGAAAAGGGCGACGCGGTATCTTCCCTGGTACGGCGCCAGCGACAGGCTGTGCTGCACCTCGCGGATTTGCTCGACTTTCAGGACGCCGCCCTCTTTTTCAGCCTGTACGACCGCCAGGTCTGGAAATTGCATGGCTTCGATCTGCTTGCAAGTGCGGCATTTCCGGCACGGCTCACCTGGGGCAGGGGGTTGGGGACAGTTCAAGGCCTGGGCAAAGCGCAAAGCCAGGCTGCGGCGACCCAGGCCGGGGGGGCCGGTAAAAAGGTACGCATGGCGTACAGCCTGGTGGGCAATGTGCTGTTTCAGCATCTCCACCGCCCATTCATGTCCTAAAATCCCCCAATTCTGACTGGTCACAGATAACTGTTCACTGGTCACTGATCACTCCTCCCCTGCCCTTAATCGCAAGTAAGAATCATACCGTTCCGGCCGCACGCTGCCCGCTTCCACCGCGGCGCGCACGGCGCAGCCCGGCTCGTGGCTGTGGGTGCAATCGCTGAACGAACACTGCGCCACCAGCGGGGCGATCTCAGGGAAGTAGCCGTCCAGTTCTTCCGGCTCGGTATCCCAAAGCGCCAGCGTGCGCAGGCCGGGCGTATCGGCCACGTAACCACCACCATCGAGCGGGAAGAGTTGGCGCACGTTGGTAGTGTGGCGGCCTCGATCGGTCGCCTCGCCGACCTCGCGCACGGCCAGTCCCAGCCCAGGCTGGATGACGTTGAGCAGGCTGGACTTACCGGCACCGCTCGGCCCGGCCAGTGCGGATACTTTGCCCGTCAGCCGCGCCCGCAGGAGTTCGATCCCCTCGCCGGTCTTGGCTGAAACATAAAGCACTGGATAGCCGAGCGCCGGGTAGCAGCCAAAGGTTGCCTCAGCCTCTTCGCGGTCCACCAGGTCGAGCTTGTTGGCGACGACGATGACTGGCAGGCCTTGCTTCTCGGCGATGACTAAAAAGCGATCGAGCATACGCGTGTGCGGGCTGGGATTGGCACAGGCGAAGACGAACACGGCCTGGTCGGGGTTGGACAGGATGACTTGCTGGTAGACGCCCTTCGGCCTCGGGTCGAGCCGCACTAGGGACCTGGCGCGCGGTTCGATGGACTCGATCCTCCCCGTCCCGTCGGCGAGACGCACCGCCTGCACCCGGTCGCCGACGGCGGCGATGTCGCCCAGGCGGGGGCCTTGCTTGAGGCGGCCGCGCAGTTGACAGGTCAGGGGGCCGCTTTCGGTCTGGACGATGAAAAAGCCCGATTGGGCGCGGACGATGAGGCCAGGGACAAGCCCTTTTGCCAAGTAGGTGCTTCGCATCGGCATACAGTTTAGTCTATGGTGTAGGCATTTCCTGGCCTTGAGGAGTGGGCGGGGGGACGATACCGATGCCCGATTCCCACCAGTACACGCTTTGTGGCTTGCCGTAGAAATAGATCTCCACGATGCGCCGGAAAATGGGCGCGGCCCAGTCGGAGCCTTCCCCTTTGTTCTCGACGACCACCGCGATGGCAATGTCCGGCTTACCTTGGCGGTTCGCCAGGGTGTAGCCCGCGAACCAGGCGTGGGGTTCCGTGAAGCCGGTTTCGACGGTGCCGGTCTTACCTGCCATAGGGAAAAGGTTGTCGAGCGTACTCAGGCGGAAGTAGGCTGTTCCGCGCGGGTTCTCGACCACTTCGCGCATGGCATCCTGGATGACCTTCAAGTTTTCCTGCTTGAGGGGCAGCACCCCGCGCACTTCCGGGTGGAAGGCGAGCAAGGTCTCACCGCCCACCGATACAATTTTTTCCACAAGTTGCGGCCGGTAGAGGGTGCCACCGTTGCCAATTGCGGCCATAAAATCAGCCACT
>Ga0315279_10007141_pt1 | contig 13894 bp, 12 predicted proteins | sample YL17G06_20_MG_FD_203694 | JGI IMG/M metagenome (GOLD analysis project Ga0315279, IMG submission 203694) | Sediment microbial communities from Yellowstone Lake, YNP, Wyoming, USA - YL17G06_20 | ecosystem: Environmental > Aquatic > Freshwater > Lake > Sediment | place: USA: Wyoming | collected... | reverse complement strand
GTTCACCTATCCCTCCCCAATTGCCTTGTTATGAAGTCAAGGGCTTCCTCAGCGGTCTGTATTTCACCCGCCGCCTGGGCTTCCCGCACCATCTCCAGCAACTGGCCGATTTGAGGGCCCGGGCTCAATCCCAACTTCTCCATCAAGATGTGCCCATCTATCAACTTTGGTGGCATAACGGTAGCTTTTTCCTCGAACCACTTGGAGAGGATGTATTGCGTTACCTCCGCATGTTTGCGCCACTGGCCGAGGTCGAGCGTAGGCCCCCGGGCTGCCAGATGGTCTGCCAGGCCGAGAAACAGGGTATCTATGCCTACATCTCCAGTGTCGCGAAAATATTTGTAAATCGCACGGCGTGAGGGCATGTCTTCGGACAGCAGATACCCGGGGCGCAGGTGATGCTCGACCATCAATTGCACCATCTTTATCTCACGGTTACTGAACCTTAACCGCTCCATGATTTGAACTGCCATAGCAGACCCTTCTTTGGCATGGCCCAGAAAGCGCATCCGCCCACTTTGCTCTATTGTTTTAGCCGCTGGCTTGCCGATATCGTGGAGCAGCGCTGCCAGCTTTAATAGAGCCTTTCTGTTTCGTCCTCCGGTGATATCCTGGGCAAAATACTGAGCGATGTCTGGTGACCAGGGTACCAGAGTAATGAGCTCATCTTCCTTATTGTTATCTCGCTCTCTGAGCAACCGTTCCACACAGGAAACTGTTTCCAGGGAGTGGTCGAAGACATCCCAGAAATGCTCCTTGGGCTGTGTCACTCCTTTGGAACTGGTTAGCTCGGGCATCAAAGCAGCGAGCAGGCTCAGTCGGTCAAGATAGCATAATGATTGATATGCTTTGTTGGTTTCAAGAATGTAGCATAGTTCCTCACGCAGTCGCTCACCGGCAACAGTGCTGACCAGTCTACTGTCGCGCTGTATCAGGGCCTCAGTAGCAGGCTCAATGGAGAAATCGAGCGTAGCTGCAAGGCGCACTGCTCTGAGAAGACGTGCTGGGTCTTGCTGGAAGCTTGCATCGCTAACCGCGCGAACTATCATTCGGTTCAGGTCGCGGCATCCGTCCAGAGGGTCAATGGTTTCGACTTGGGACCAGTTCCCCTTAGCTTCGCATAGCCTTACAGCGATAGCGTTTACGGTGAAATCGCGGAGCCTGAGGTCTTCCTCGATGCTGCCACGCAGGGTAGCAAAGTCGAGATGCCACGGATAGCCTGCTTGGGGGAAAACCACTCTGGCTACTTGATTCACCTCGTCTAGGGGCACCATCCTGGCGTCGAAAGACTTGGCTACTTCGGAAGCTATTTCTATGGCGTTACCATCTACTGCAATGTCGATGTCGCTATTGGTGCGACCCATAAGCCCATCGCGCACAAAGCCGCCGACAACATAGCAATCGATGTTGTGTTGCTGAAAGAACTCTCCCAGCTTTTCTAGGAGTGAAGCTGCCTCCCTCGGGACGTAAATTTTCAGCCTCTCTTGGGTAAGATTTGTCATTAAAGATTTCTTTTTCTAGATTCCACCCGTCTCTTCCTCAGCCTCTTCGGTTTTACGCAGCTCGTCCATGCTCTCCAGATGGTCAACGAAAACTATGCCGTTTATGTGGTCTACCTCGTGCTGCAGCACTTGGGCTAGGAGCCCTTCCCCTTTTATGCGAATCGGCTTCCCCTGACGGTCGCGTGCTTTCACTGTGATTGAGGTAGAACGCTTTATCTCCCCGTTGTAACCGGGCAGGCTGAGGCAGCCCTCTGTCATCATTTCAGTTTCCTCTGAAATTTTCACAATCTCGGGGTTGATGAGCGTGATTACATCTTCTTCATCCGGCAGTTGGATTACAACTACTTGAAGCGGGACTCCGACCTGAGGGGCAGCCAGCCCTGCTCCTTCAATGTTGTGCATAGTTTCAATCATATTATCGATGAGTTTTTGGATGGAATCGTCTATTTTCCTTACCCTTTTCGCTTTCTGATGGAGCACGGGGTTATCCATTTTGATTACGGGCATAATCGCCATGCTTGAACCCTGACTCTCAATATGATATGCAATTTTTTTGCAATTAGGGAGATTATAGTCCAAGCCGAGGCGGTTGTAAAGACTAAATTAAGCTTACAGGGTCGATATCGACTGCCCATCCTTGAGGTAAACTCAGCTTGGAAAGGAGGGGGAGTGGGTCGGGACTGCGGATGACTATCTGATAGCGGTATCTGCCCCGCACACGCTGGGTGAAAGCGGGGGAGGGGCCAATGAGAGTGGTATTGGGTAGTCCTTGGGAGTCTCTCTCCTGCTCGAGTAGTCGGTATATCCTCTCTGCTTCCTTTTGGCAGCGGGCGGCATTGGTGTGAATATACGTGAGGCGCACCAACCGACTGAAGGGCGGGTTGCTCTGCTGATGGCGGAAGGCTATCTCTTGCTCATAGAAATTGGCGTAGTCATGTTTCGCCGCAGCGACTATAGCGTAATGGTCTGGAGTATAGCTCTGGACGATGACTTTGCCACCCATTTTCCCTCTTCCCGCTCTGCCTGCCACCTGCGCTAGAATCTGGAAGGTGCGCTCGCTGGAGTGGAAGTCGGGTAGATGTAGTCCGATATCGGCATTGATGACACCTACCAGGGTCACCAATGGCATATCGAGCCCTTTGGCAATCATCTGGGTCCCGATGAGGATGTCCGCCTCGTGTGCTAAAAACTGATCCATGATTTTTTCGTGAGAATGCTTCCCTTTGGTAACATCGCGGTCCCAGCGCAGAATCCGTGCCTCGGGGAAGGTTTTAGCAACCTCCTCTTCCACCTTCTGAGTACCGATGCCCAGAAATTTGATCCGCCTGCTTTGACAGTTAGGACATATCTCCGGCGGTTTAGTCCTATAATTACAGTGGTGGCAGACTAAGTTGTCCTCTGTAGCATGATATGTAAGCGATACATCGCAGCGTTTGCATCGCATTACGAAGCCGCAATCGCGGCATTGGACAAAGGTCGCTGTCCCCCTGCGGTTGAGGAACAGGATTACCTGCTCGTGCGCCTGCAGAGCATCGGCAATAGCTTTGGCTAAGGGACGACTGAAGATGCTCCTGTTACCCTCCTTCAATTCACGGCGAAGGTCTACGATCTCAACCTTTGGTAAGGGAGATGGCTCCCCGGCAGAGATTCTCTCATGAAGCTGGAGCAGTTGAAATTCTCCCCTTTGTGCTCGGTAGTAGCTGGTTACATCTGGGGTGGCGCTTCCCAGGATTACCACTGAGTTGGTTAGCTCTGCTAGCTTGATGGCCACATCTCGAGCATGATACCGTGGCTGCTGCTCCTCTTGCTTATAACTCCATTCGTGCTCTTCGTCTATAACGATGAGACCAAGGTCGGGCTGCGGGGCGAAAAGGGCACCCCTCGAGCCGATGACGACGTCGAACTCCCCATCTTTGATTCTTTGCCACTCATCGAACTGTTCACCTGGCGATAGCTTGCTGTGAAGTACAGCTACTCTATCGGGGAAGCGCGAAGCGAAACGATCGATGGTTTGTGGGGTGAGTGCGATCTCGGGTACAAGGACAATAGCCCGTTTGCCTGAGGAGATAGCCTCAGCCAGTGCCCTCAGGTATATCTCGGTCTTGCCGCTGCCGGTGACACCGTTGAGGAGGAATACATTTGGGGTATTACTCCTTATCTCAGCGCTGATCTTAGACCAGGCCTCCTCTTGAGCGGTGGTTAGAGACAATGCAGCAGTGGGGATGAAGATACGATGAGCCAACGGGTCACGTTGTACCCTGATTTTTTCAATGACGACCAAACCCTGGTTGATTAAGGCCTGAAGGGTGGTTGGTGTGAAGCTAAACCTTCGTCTTGCTTCAGAAAGGGGAACAGGTCCTGGCTCCGTAGCTAAAAGCCTGAGCAACTTCACCTGTTGAGTCGCTCTCTTTTGTTCAAGAGCAGCGATTAGTTCATTAGCCTTATCAGCAGTTACCGCAAGCCTCAAGTACGACACCAAACGTGGCCTTACCTTTATTCTCTCTAGTTCATGATTCTTGACGACAAGACCCTTTCGTAGAAGCTGCTCTAGGATAGTGTCGACTTTGTCTTTCCTGAACATCTTCTTAAGCTGCCTTAATTCAAGTCTTCCTTTGCTCTCGAGAACGGTCAGCAGCTTCTGTTGTTGCGCTGTCAGTGAGGAGACCGCAAGCTCTGAAGGGTTTGGTGAAGGTTGAACGAAGGTAAGCACCCTGCGTTCGAATCCGGGTGGCAGCATCAGGGCTGCCGCATCGAAATAGGAAGATAAATAGCGCTCAGCTATCCATTGAGCAAGCTTGACCTGATGTGGGAAAAGTATAGGGTGCGGATCGATAGCCTCGGCTATTTCCTTTGTCTCTTCCACCTGTGACTGTTCGCTCAGTGCCAAGACAATGCCTTGAACCAGCCGAGGCCCAAAAGGTACCCAGACCGCATGCCCCACGCTCAAGGAGATATTCGGCGGTATAGAGTAGCTGAAGGTTCTCGGTTGTGCCAGAGGGAAATTGACGGCGACCTCAGCGTAGCTCATCCTTTGATTTTGACTTTACCTTTTGCCGGGCCATCTTACCGCTGAGTTGGCGCAGGTAGTAAAGCTTTGCCCGGCGGACTTTGCCGTACCGCAGTACCTCGACCTTTTCTAAACGAGGCGAATTGAAGGGGAAAGTACGTTCCACACCCACCCCATGAAATACCTTCCTCAAAGTGAAGTTGGCCCCTGCACCGCTTTTGCGTACTCGGATTGCCACGCCTTCAAAGGTCTGGCTTCGCTCTTGTTCTCCCTCTATGATCTTCATCTTTACTCTAACGGTATCGCCGAGATTGATCGGGGGGATATTCTCATTTACTTTGGTCTCAACCACAGTCTTGATGTCCATCGCTACTCTCCTGAATTTAGCCTCGTTCAAGGCAGAATCTAATCAAAGCGGGTAACCGCTCTATTTGCTACTGACTTTCTCTCCTCGGGAGAGAGATTTGCCTTATCGAAAAGGTCGGGACGCCTCATGAAGGTGCGCAAAATGGATTGCTCCCTGCGCCACTTGGCAATTTGTGCATGGTTTCCTGAAATCAAAACCTGCGGCACCTCCCAATTGCGATATGTTTGAGGTCGAGTGTATTGGGAGTATTCCAACAGACCTGTTGTATGAGACTCATCGCCGGCTGATTCCTCGGAGCCCAACACCCCAGGCAACTGCCTCACTACGGCATCGATGACTACCATAGCTGCCAGCTCGCCGCCTGTCAGCACATAGTCCCCAATGCTGATCTCGTCAGTGGCCAGGTGTTCTCTAACCCTCTCATCGACTCCTTCATAGTGCCCGCAGATGAAAATCACTCGGCCAAAATTCGCAAGCTCTGCGGCGATTTTCTGGTTGAAGACCCTCCCCTGAGGAGTGAGCAAAATGACTGGAGCAGAGGAATCGCCGCCCTGGGCCTTTATCGCTTCTACAGCCTCAAATAGAGGCTCTGGTTTCATCACCATACCGGAGCCGCCGCCAAAGGGATAGTCATCGACTGTCTTATGTTTGCCCAGTCCCCAATCTCTCAGATTGTGGATCACGATGCTTACGATGTCATTGTCTATCGCTCGTTTGACGATGCTCTCGTCAAAAGGACCGCTGAACATGTTGGGAAAGAGGGTCAGAATATCTATGCGCATTTGTCTCCCCTTCACATCTTCCTCTCAACTACCCTTGGGGTCTCGGCGCATTCTGAAGCTTCACCCTTAAGTGTCTCAACGGCGTGGGGCAGGGCTGGCATTATTGCCTCCAGGCATTCTCGCACTGCTTTCGGGCTGCCCGGGAGGTTAATGATAAGAGTCTTCTTACGGATGCCAGCCACCGCCCGACTCAGCATGGCGTGGGGCGTTTTCTTGAGGCTCTCCGCTCTCATCACCTCGGCGAATCCCGGGGCTATCCTGTCTACCACGTCGAGCGTGGCCTCAGGCGTTACATCGCGTGGCGCAAGGCCGGTGCCTCCTGTCGTGATTACCATATCCACCTTGCCGCTGTCAGCCCATACTGCCAGCTTCTTTGCGATAATATCCCTTTCATCGGGGACGATGGCGTAGTCCACCACACGAGCGTTCATTTGAGAGAATATCTCTCGAATGGCCTCGCCGCTCTTGTCCTCGCGTTTACCTTGCGAGCCTTTATCGCTGACCGTCAATATGCTTACCGTAAACATCGCCCTAATTCCCAAAACGACGTTTATCTATAATATCATACCTGAGCTCCGTTGCAAATAGCAGCTTCGGAGAGCATGTGGGAATGCCCGAAGCTCCTTCAGTAGTAGCAGATGCAAATTTTTTGTGTTATCATTAAACAGGATTGAAGCAATGGTGCCCAAATATAACCCCCAAGAGATTGAAAAGAAGTGGCAGGCAAGGTGGGAAGGCGACCATATTTACGAGGTGCATGAGACCTCAAAGCGCCCCAAGTGGTATGCCCTGACCATGTTCCCCTACACCTCCGGCGATCTCCATATCGGCCACTGGTACGCAATGGCTCCCTCTGATGTCCACGCTCGTTTCAAGCGAATGCAGGGTTACAACGTTCTCCATCCCATAGGGTTCGATGCGTTCGGGCTTCCCGCGGAGAACGCTGCTATCAAGCACGGCATTCACCCGCATACTTGGACTATGCGCAACATCGATAAAATGCGTCATCAGTTGAGGAGTATCGGTGCATCGTATGACTGGAGCCGTGAGGTTATCACCTGCTTACCCGAATACTATAAGTGGACTCAATGGTTCTTCCTCAAGCTCTTCGAGGCTGGTCTGGCTTATCGCGCCAAAGCACCGGCCAACTGGTGCCCTCAATGCAAGACTGTGCTGGCCAATGAGCAGGTTGTGGGTGAGGGAGTTTGCGAACGCTGTGGTACACCGGTGATACGGAAGGACTTGGAGCAGTGGTTCTTCAGGATAACCAAGTATGCTGAGGAGTTGCTTGAGTTCTCTGGTATTGAATGGCCGGAGCGCGTGAAGATAATGCAGCGCAACTGGATCGGCAAAAGCGTTGGCGTGGAGATATCCTTTGGGCTTGATGTGAAGGGCGTCAGTGAAAAAGAAATCAAAGTCTTCACCACTCGCCCTGACACCATATTTGGCGTCACTTTCATGGTCCTTGCTCCCGAGCATCCCTTGGTTGCTAAGCTCACCACCAGTGAGCACAAAGATGAAGTTCGTGAGTATATTGAGTGGACCAGAGGCCAGACGGAGATCGAGAGGCTCTCCACGGAGAAGGAGAAGACAGGAGTTTTTATCGGCGCCCATGTTATCAATAAACTCAATGGCGAGAAGGTGCCGATATGGATCGCCGATTACGTGCTCCTTAGCTATGGCACAGGGGCGGTGATGGGAGTGCCTGCGCATGACCAGCGCGATTTCGAGTTCGCCCAGGATTTTGGCCTGCCCATAAAGGTGGTTATCGCTCCCCAGGGCTGGTCTGGCGAGCCTCTGAAAGAGGCGTATGTCGAGTCTGGCACCATGGTGAACTCGGCTCAGTTCAACGGGCTGCCCAATGAGCAGGGTAAAGAGGCTGTCTCCGATTTCATGGAAGCGAAAGGCTATGGCAAACGTACTACAACCTACCGCCTTCGCGACTGGCTCATCTCCCGTCAGAGGTATTGGGGGGCGCCTATACCTGTAGTCTATTGCCCGAAGTGCGGTGCGGTGGCTGTTCCTGAGAAAGACCTGCCCGTGCTGCTGCCCGAGGATGCTGAGTTCAAGCCCACCGGTGAATCACCGCTCAAATACTGCGCTTCGTTTGTCAATACCACTTGTCCCAAGTGTGGCGGCCATGCTCAACGCGAGACCGATACCATGGACACCTTCATGTGCTCTAACTGGTACTTCTTGCGCTACACCAGTCCGGGATATGATAAAGGGCCCTTCGAGCCTGAAAAATTAGCCTACTGGATGCCTGTAGACCAGTACACGGGCGGCGCGGAACACGCCACCATGCACCTGTTCTATGCGCGTTTCTTTACCAAGGCGATTAGAGACATGGGGCTTGTGAAATTCGGCGAGCCTTTCACTCGCCTGTTCAATCAGGGAACCGTCGTCTTGGGCGGGGCCAAGATGAGCAAGTCGCGGGGCAACGTGGTTACACCGGACGAGTATGTAGGAAAGATGGGTGCGGATACGGTTCGTGCCTATCTGATGTTTGTCGGCCCCTGGGACCAGGGCGGAGGTTGGGATGACAGCGGCATCAGCGGGATGTGGCGCTGGCTCAACCGTGTGTGGAACCTGGTGCTGGAGGAACAAAAAGACGGGTTGCCTCAAATAGACCAGGCGACGGAGAGCGAGCTGCGCCATCGAACCCACAAAACGATAAAGAAGGTTAGTGAAGACCTGGAAAAGTTCCGTTTCAATACCATGATTGCTGCTCTCATGGAGTTCACCAACTATCTGGCCAAGGTGAAAGAGGAGCGTTCTATTGCTCATGCTGCCTGGAAGGAGACAATTAAAACCCTGCTCCTTCTCCTAGCACCCTCAGTCCCCCATATTGCAGAGGAGCTATGGGAGCGGACCGGCAACTCGTATAGCATTCACAGTCAATTGCTCCCTGCCTGGGATGAGAAGCTGGTGACCGAAGAGCAAATCACCCTGGTAATTCAAGTCAATGGCAAGCTTCGCGACCGTGTGGAGGTCCCAGTTTCTATTGCAGAGTCTGAAGCTCGCGAACTGGCGCTGAACCGAGAGCGGGTTAAGGTTTATACTGCTAGTAGGGAGATAAGGGATATCATTTATGTGCCGGGGCGATTGGTGAACATAGTTGTTAAGTAAGAAGAAGGAGTCACTCAACAACTGGGGAGTGCAGAGGGGCAAAGCCCCTTTGCTGGGGGTCTGGGGGTGTCCCCCAGTTTCAAAAGTCTCCCAAGACTGGGGGATTCAGGGGGTTGAAAAGAGTTACTAGATTGCCTCTAGAAGCGTATCATCGCGTGTGAAGATGCAATAAATTTTTTGGAGATATGCTTATGATGAAAGAGATTCGAGTTCATGCAAGGGCAGGGCAGGGGGCAATCACTACCGCCACTATCCTGGCTAATGCCGCCTTCGAGGATGGTAAGTACGCTCTATCCTTTCCTACCTTTGGGGCGGCAAGGATGGGAGCGCCCATGAATGCCTTTGTGCGTATTGGCGACGCTCCGATTCGCGTGCGCAGCCAGATTTACAAGCCAGACTATGTGCTTGTGCAGGACCCCACTCTGATGAGGGGATACGATGTGGTCGCCGGGTTAAAACCCGATGGACTTGCAGTGATTAACACCAGCAAGAAACCTTCAGAACTGGGGCTCAAGACCCAGGCCAGGGTCGTGACAGTCAACGCAGCGCGGATTGCTAAGCAGATTATGGGTCGAGCCGACCGGGTCAATACTGTTCTCATCGGTGCCTTCATTGCGGTCACGGGTGAACTGAGTGTGGAGTCAGTCCAGAGGGCGATTAACTCCCGTTTCTCCGGGAAGGCAGCAGAGAGCAATGGGAAGGCGTTTATAGAAGCTTACAATGAGGTCAAGAACAGGGGGAATGGCGCATGAAGATAACGCTGGGAACGGTGACAAAGCCGGGGGGAAGCCGTGCAAACAAAACAGGGGCTTGGCGCACGTCGGTCAAGCCGCGCTTCTTACATAAGAATTGCATTGCTTGCGATGTCTGTACTTTGAGCTGTCCGGAAGGATGTATCTTTGGCACTGGCCAGAGGACTTACTATGCTAACGAAGACTTCTGTAAGGGCTGTGGCATCTGTGCCAGTGTCTGTCCAGTTCACGACATTGAAATGATACCGGAGGGGGGCGAAGATGCTTAAAGGAAGAATGATTCAGGGTTGCCGGGCAATAGCTGAGGCTGTGACGCTATGTCGTCCCAGAGTGATCTCGGCTTACCCTATAACGCCGCAGACGCTGATAGTGGAGGAGTTGGCCTCGATGGTAGCTGAAGGCGAGTTGCAGGCTGAGTTTATAAATGTGGAGGGAGAGCATTCGGCGGCCTCACTGGTCTTGGGTTCCAGCGCCGTCGGGGTGAGAGTTTTCACTGCGACTTCCTCACAGGGGCTTCTTTACATGGGCGAGGTGGTCTTTAACATCGCAGGCATGCGACTTCCAATCGTGATGATCAATGCCAACCGTGCGATATCAGCACCGCTCAATATCTGGAATGACCAGCAGGACTCGATTAGCATGAGGGACAGTGGCTGGATTCAATTATATGCTGAGAATAATCAAGAGGCCTGCGACCTGGTTTTTCAGGCTTATCGAATCGCGGAGGACCACCGTGTGATGTTGCCGGTGATGGTCTGTGTGGATGGCTTCGTGTTGCCTCATGCCTTCGAAGTGGTTGATCTCCCCAGCCAGAAAGAGGTAGATGCATATTTGCCTCCTTATCAGCCCATATACAAGTTGGATCCCGACAACCCGTTGACTATGGGCGCTTTTGCCGAGCCGGACAAGTACATGGAAACTCGGTACATGATTCAGCGCACTATGGAGACATCCATCCCCATAATCGAGGGGGTGGCCCAGGAGTTTAAGCGCACATTTGGGCGCACAGCCGGCGGGCTCTTTGAGAAATACCGCGTTGAAGATGCCTCGACGGTGGTAGTGGCTTTGGGTTCCATGGCGGGTACTATTAAGGATGTGGTTGATGACCTGCGGAATAAAGGGCAAAAGGTTGGGGTGCTGCGTCTCATAACCTATCGTCCCTTACCCCAGGAGGCCCTATATGAGGCGCTGAAAGGCGCTCAAAATATAGTTGTAATCGAGAAGGCGCTCTCACTGGGTGGCAGCGCTCCTCTTGCTGTTGAGTTGAGGTCTGTTTTTTATGGCCGTCCAGCCTCCCCCAGGATAAGCGGCTTTGTCATCGGCTTGGGCGGCAGAGATGTTACCGTGGACGATTTGAAGTACGCCATAGAGAAGGCTCAGCAGCAGTTCATAGATATGGAATTCATCGGCTTAAGGACAGACCTCGAGTTGGAGGGTATAAATGCCTGAGTTAGTAAAAGAGCGTGATGAACTTGTTGACCATCTATTATGTTCGGGACATACGGCCTGCCCTGGTTGTGGCCAAGCATTGGCAGCTCGCCTGGTGGTCAGAGCGGCCGGGCGCAATGTGATAATAGTGAACTCCACCGGATGTCTGGAGATATTCACCTCCAAATACCCCGAATCGGCCTGGGAGGTTCCCTGGCTCCACTCTCTGTTCCAGAACACTGCTGCTGTTGCGTCCGGTGTTGAAGCGGCGCTGAAAGTCATCGGGCGACTTGATAAGGTAAGGGTGATTGCTCAGGGCGGTGACGGTTCCACTTTCGACATTGGGTTTGGCGCTATCTCAGGCATGTTCGAGCGGGGGCACGACATATTATATGTTTGCTACGACAACGAAGCTTATATGAATACCGGCATCCAGCGCAGCGGCTCGACTCCCACCTATGCTCGTACTACTACCAGCCCTCCAGGCAAGGTCTCGTTGGGCAACCTGAGGCCAAAGAAGGACTTACCACAGATTGCTGCCGCCCACGGCATACCTTATGTGGCTGTTGCTTCAGTGGGCTATCCCATGGACTTGGACAGAAAAATCAGGAAGGCGCTTTCGATACGCGGGCCCAAGTATGTACAGATTCATGTCCCCTGCCCTCTGGGTTGGGGTACTGAGCCATCGAAGACTATCGATTACGCCAGGCTGGCGGTGAACACCGGACTTTGTCCGTTGATTGAGATAGAGGATGGCGTGGCGACTGCAATAAAGATTCCCGCCAGGGTTCCTGTAGAGGAATACTTGAAGGGGCAGGTGAGGTTCAGGCATCTTCTCGAAGGGACGGGCAAAAAAGAGGAGATTGCGGAAATCCAGAGGATGGCCGACCGGAATATCGAGGTGTATGACCTTATCGCCAAATAGATACTCGGATATTGAGTATAATTGTCTGTCTTTTAGGGGCGTTCAGTTGAACGCCCCTACGTTGGATTGTAGCACTTGCTCCAATATATCCGTAATTGGGGAGTGCAGAGGGCTAAGCCCTTTGCTGGGGGCCTGGGGGTATCCCCCAATTTTTTAAAGTCCCCCAAGAGTGGGGGATTAGGGGGTTGATTTACAGGAATGAGTGCAGCAGCCATCAAACTGATTGACACCCATGCCCACCTCGATGAGGTTGAAGACCTCGACAAAGCTATAGACGACGGGAAGCGGGTGGGTCTTGTCGCCATCATCGCTGTGGGCCAGGATTATGAGTCTAACCTGAAGGTATTGGACATTGCTGAAAAGCATAAGAATTTCGTCTACCCCGCGCTGGGCTTACATCCCTGGAGCCTGGGTAATATGGATGCTTCGAAAGTAGATCTCACTTTGCGACAGATTGAGGATAATATCGAGAAAGCGGTTGGAATCGGTGAGATTGGCCTCGACTATGATAAGAGGGTGATAGCTGCGGCGGACAAGGAGCGTCAGAAAGAGGCCTTCAAGGCTGTGTTGGAGCTGGCTAGAAGATACGATAAGCCGGTCAGCGTCCATGCCAGGTACTCCTGGAAGGACAGCTTCGACATGGTCAAGGAATCGAAGGTGAAAAAGGCAGTTTTCCACTGGTATACCGGGTTTTCCAGCGTGCTGCGCGAGATAATTGCCGAGGGCTATTGCATCTCTGCTACACCTGCCGGGGAGTATCACGATGAGCACAGGAGGGCTATCAAGGAAACCCCATTGCAAAACCTTCTGCTGGAAACAGATTGTCCAGTCACTTACGGCAGGGAGACCAAATACCAGGCCTATCCTGCTGATACCCTGAGGTCTCTTAAGGCAGTTGCTCAGATAAAGGGTATTACCGAGGATGTCGTTGCCGCCAAAACCACCGAGAACGCCCTGAGGTTCTTCGGCTTATCTACGCAGATTAAGGTGACCTGATTTAGACGTTATCCCATAAGTGGGTTAATCACCAGGCCTGCCGGTGTCTTGGGGTAAAAGTAGGTGGATTTCTGGGGCAATCTCTTGCCATAGTCGGCTGCCTCAAGTACCGTCGAGACGCGGGTGGGGTTGATGAGGAAAGCCATCTGATATGCTCCTGAGTCAACCTTTGATATAGCCTCCAGCGCATCTCGGGTGAATTCCAGGTGCTTAGCCTCTTTTTCCAGGGTATCTATGCCCAGTGCGTCTCTCAAAACGATTTGCTGCAGCAAAGCCACATCCAGCTTTTTCCACAGGCTGAGCTCCTCCGATGGTATGACCTTCTGCAGGTCGGCTTCTCGTTTCAGCCTCAGCAGGCATAGCTTTTTTTCGTGGAGACCGTAGAGTCCCAGGACATTACCCCGTTTTCCCTCCGTCTCGAGTGTGTGAAGCCAGCTCTGAATAGTCTCTGAGAGGGTTGGCAGGGAGGGAAGCAAGCCGTCCGCACTGAAGTAAGGGGATAGCGTCTGCTCAAGCTGAGCCAGCTTTGCAGGTTCCAGCTCTTTTACTAGGCGATGTGTGGACAGCATAACTAAGCCGGGGTCATGTGAGTCCATCAGGCTCATCATCACAAAGTTGAAGGGTTCTTCTCCAGTGTAGGAACTGAGATTTGCGCGCTGCTCATCTCGGTAGCGTAAAGCGGTTTCGTATCTATGGTGCCCGTCTGCTATATAGATAACCTTGTCAGCAAAGAGCTGTGAGACCTTCTGGATAGCTGTTCCGTCCGATATGACTCGGACGATGTAGTTTACACCGTAGCTATCGGTGGCGCTGAAATCGGGCTCTCCCTTGGTCAGCCCGCGCAGCAGCTTCACCATTTCACCTTTTTTGGTGCGTACAAGCCCCATTATCGGGCTTATGTTGGCGCGGCACGCCCTTAGCAGGTTGAGGCGGTCGATGGCAGGCTCTTTCGTTGTTTTTTCATGCGGACGGATGTGCCCCTTATTATCGAGTTCCTCCAGACGCA
>Ga0315279_10007139_pt1 | contig 13895 bp, 13 predicted proteins | sample YL17G06_20_MG_FD_203694 | JGI IMG/M metagenome (GOLD analysis project Ga0315279, IMG submission 203694) | Sediment microbial communities from Yellowstone Lake, YNP, Wyoming, USA - YL17G06_20 | ecosystem: Environmental > Aquatic > Freshwater > Lake > Sediment | place: USA: Wyoming | collected... | reverse complement strand
ATCATATGCTCAGAGACAACGCAAGCCTATGCGAAAGCACTTCTAGAAGTTGGAACGAGGGGTCTCGAAACAGAGATTTACAATTTCAAACGACGCCCCCTCTTCAACATACGTGACGAACCAGTTGAGCGACAATTCATCCTTACAGAGTCAGGCAAGGAGATGAAGATCGGCGGAAACTCGATAACTCCTTGTAATGTTGATCATTCCGTTCTAGGAGCCACAGCTTACGTGCTAAGAACAAGTGCCGGGACAATTGTCTACACGGGAGACCTCCGCTTCCACGGTAAGCTGGCAAAGTTGAGTGAGAAATTCGCTGAAGTAGCCGCCAGAGCTGAACCCGACATTATGCTCTGCGAAGGCACAAGGATAGATGAAACGGAGAATGCTTCTGAGGATTATGTTCAAGAAAAGGCGGTTGAAACCATTCAGGAATCGAAGGGGCTTGTTATAGCTGATTTCGCTTTTCGTGACTTGACCAGATTGACCACATTTTATGAGATTGCTAAGGAGACCGACCGAAAGCTCGTGATCAGCAAAAGAGACGCCCGCTTGATAGAAACATTGAGCAAGGTTCCTGACATACCATTTCCTCTTCCCTCGCCTCAAGACCAAAACGTCATGATTTACGTTGATCGCAAAAGCACTGGCACATACAGGGACAGAGACTATGATACGTGGGAGCGACCGTACCTAGAGGCTTCAAACGCAATCCGTGCCGAGCAGGTTCACGACGACCAACAAAAGCTCATAATTCATCTAACCTTCTTCGACATCAACGAACTCGTTGACATTGACCCATCGCCAAATGTTGCCTACATTCACTCTGCCTCGGAACCTCACAATGAAGAGCAAGTGATTGACGAACAGCGACTGAATAACTGGCTTGATTATTTCCATATTAAAAAGTACCATTACCACGCCTCTGGACATGCCAGCGGTACGGACATTAGACGACTCGTGGAACAAGTGAAACCTAAACTCCTCATGCCGATCCATACGGAACATGAGGATCTGTTCAAACAATTTCACGATAACGTGAAGATGCCCTCTTTGGAACCATTCGAGTGAACAGGAAGAGCCTCATCCCCAAGAGTCAGAGAGAGATCTTTCACTTTCCAAAAACATGGGTATGACTGCACAAGGGTTTAGTAAGGGTTTAAGCACTTTCTAGTATGCAGGCTAGAAGATGGATATTCTCAAGCTCATCAACCAGTTGAAGGTATCAAAACTCTACGCTGAATGCAAAGAATGTGGAGAAGAATTTCCATTATCAAAAGCCGTCCTGTTCGATGGTCTAGGTGACTTCCCAGAACCTGCTGAACTTAAACGAAAGCAGATGCTTGAAGAACTTCAAGCGAAACTTGACGAATTGAAAAAACGGAAAGTTTCCGCAGGCCCAGGAGCAGAAAAGAAGGCCATTGAGGTAGGGATTGGAAAAATCATCGAAAAAGTGGTGCCAGCGTACCAGAATTTCGGCATGCCCATCTCCGATTGCCGACCTCTGTTCGAACCAATTGATATGATCATTTTCAACGGTCTAAGCGCAATGAGCGTCCAGTCTATCACTTTCATGGAGATTAAGACTGGTAAGAGCAGATTGGACGAACATCAGAAACTCGTCAAAGAAGCTGTTTCTGACGGAAAGGTAAGCGTTCAGGTGGTATGAATGAACGAAATCCTCTCTACCTTCCAAGCCTTCCGAAGAGTACTCTGTCTCTGCCCCAACTGCAAGGCTCTGCTAAGGTTGAGTGACTTACAACTCAAGTACAAAGGCATGGCGCCAAAGACATGGCTGGATAATTTCGAGACAAAACTCGCTTCCGCTGACGAGAGGGAAGCCCTTTTCGACGAGAAAGAGAAAGACCTCCGTGATCAAGCCGCCGAAAGAGGAAGACGTAAGGTTCCAATACTGATTAGGAAGTCCATGGACTCACAGTTCGCCAAACTCAATTACAATCCTTACGACATCAAAGCGTTGTTACATCCTGTCGATTTTGTGGTTTTTGACGGATTAGAAAGCAAAGCAGACATACGAAAAATCGTCTTTCTTTCGAAAGCCGTAAAAAATGAGCAATTGAACGCTTTACGCAATTCGGTAGAGCATAGTGTAGAAGAAAAAAGATACAACTGGCAGGTTGCAAGAGTTTCCATCGATGGAAAAATCGAAATGACGGAAAGTTGACTGAAGTCTTATTGACATGAGTTGGCAAGCAATGCAGATGGTGCCTGTCTCATCCTCGAACCTTGCTAGCGTTGGATACGATTCGACGACACGAACTCTACGAATTGAATTCAAAAGCGGAGCAGTTTACGAATACTCAGAGGTTCCAGAGTCGGAGTATCAGGGGCTTATGGGTGCCAGTTCGAAAGGGTCTTATTTCCATCAAAACATCAAAGACCGCTATAGTTACAGTAGAATCGCCTAGAATGCGATCGTACGAAGACCATTATTCCAACTTCTTAAGCCAAGGGCATTCGTTCATCAGACGACCTGATCTCATGAAGAGGTACCGAGGACCAGAATAGTCCAGTACAATACTCTTTAATTGCCATCGAAACATAACATCTATAGAAACAGTTGTCTCTGCCCAATACGATAGGAGTCATCTTTGACTTCGACGATACCCTTGGCGAGGACACAACGAACCTCTTTATGAAGAAGAAACTTGGCATGAGCGGGTCCCAGATACGTAACTTTTGGAGTAGGGAAGTGGGAATTCTGGTCCAAGAAGGATGGGATCCGCCGCTAGCATACATTCACCTAATACTTGAGCGCGCTAGGTCAAAGCGCCTTGGAATCACGAATAAAGATCTCAGGCATCTGGGAAAGAGAGTACGGTTACATCGTGGAGTTCCGGACGTGTTCCGTCGATTGCAGGATTTCGTCAGAGCTAGACAGGAATTCCAAGAGGCGCACGTCGGAATTGAATTCTTCGTGATCAGTGGAGGATTCGAGGAGATAATTCGCGGAACTCCAATTGCTCGTGAGATGAAAGATATCTTTGGATGTACGTTTGATGAAACAAGAGAGGGCTTGGTTCCCAAGAGCATAGTTACATTCACCGAGAAGACCAAGTTCCTTTATGCAATTAACAAGGGCCTTAGCGGGAGGGAACTGCGGCGCAATCCTTACAGCGTGAACGATGTGATTCCTACAAATCGCAGAAGAATACCTTTCAGCAACATGATCTATCTCGGGGACGGACCAACTGACATCCCCTGCTTCTCTTCAGTACAACATTTCGGCGGGAAGACGATCGGTATCCTGAAATACAAAAAGAAGAGCACCCGTGAGGGGGACGTACTCGTAGACAAGAACCGAGCATGGGCGATAGCGAAGGGTGAGCGTACTACACTGGGCCCTTTTCAGCCAGATTATAGAAGAGCCTCTGATCTCTATGTCAACCTCAGGATGCAAGTGGAACGAATTGCACTAGAGATATGTGACGTTTTCAGGAGGAGAGGATGAAATCTTCGTCTCGCCTCTCTTGGTGTAAACAGTCACTCCAACCTCTTGCGAACTCAAGAGTCGTCGTAACACTTTGTGCGGGCATCAAGACTCGAACTTCCGAGACTCACTTCCACTTTCAGGAATTGGAGAGACGTTTTCACGCGACTTCGAAATAACTTGTGCTGTCTTTCCCATGATCCCAGGCGGTAGACCCGTGACTCAAATAACTATTAGCCTCATAACTATCAGCCAGATATTGATTCGGAGTGAAACGGAGTCCGATGCCGATCCGGGGCACTTCAAGGAGATTTTAGACCACATTAGCTCTGATCCAGGTATTGCTCGAGCCGCAGAGAACATAAGTATTGATGTCTCCCATTTCTCTCACCGCGACAAGCTGACGAATTGTTAGTCTGTTATCCCCTCCCTAAGCATTCTTGCCTGACACATACTCGTCCGCCGATCTGGAGTTGATAAGCAAGGAAAGGTTGCTAGGGTATTCTTCCACTAAGGTTTCTCTCTTGTGTGCACGCCATGAAACCCACACACGAGTGCAGATTACGATGCCGCAACAAGAGAAAAAAAGCTTCATGTTACTAGAGTGATGAATTGGACGCGGGTAATTGTTTGCCCAAATGGGAGAAGAAGTGTCTAAGTGATATTAAGAGAGTCTGGGAAAAAAGGGATAGTAGACTGTCGAAGGGATCAAATGATTTCCTTAGAGACACACCGAAACGGCCGGGCGTCTACCGCGTCCATTTGGTTAGAAAAGGCGGGAAGTTCGATCCAGTGAAGCGTCTTGGGGGAATTGATGATGAAGGAATCATCTATATTGGGAAAACGACCAATCTTCGAAGAAGACTGAGATTGCAATTGAAACGTTATGGTGGCAAACTGAGCAAGCGTACTCGTGAGTACTTGAAATATTACCTGGGCCGCTTTCCACACAAAAGCCATTCTTTCTCGTGGAAGTGCACCAAAGACGAGAGTGAAGCCGTGAGAGCAGAGAAGAAACTCCTGAAGAGCTATTTCAAGAGATTCTTGGAGGAACCTCCAAGGAATAGAGCCCTTGCTCTAGGGGAATCTGACTGACCGCTTGCGCGCGCGGAGTAGGAGCCCCCTAACGATACGCCATCTTGTGTGTAGGCTCCAGTCAGCAGTCGGTTCAGGAGCTAGAGGCTCAAGTCTGGGGTTGTTTCAGAGAGATTCTTCCAACAGACTAACTACGGGATGACCGTTCCGGAGCGGCGCATGTTTGAGTCCCCTTCATAAGGTGGCTCCTGACTAGGCTGACCCAGTGCAGTGGGCTCTGAGGACAAATGAGTGGGTCACAACCGAAAGCTCGGTTTTCCAGCCGTCTTCCAAGTGGAGATTACCTTACTCTCGCTGTATGGGCCGGAAAAAAAGATCCAACAGCCGAAGTGCTGACAATTCAGATTCGACATTCTACAGGCAACAGCTGGGAAACCACCGGCAGACTGGCCTTGTATAGAACGGGTGATGGCAACTATTCTCAGCTCCCCGAACGTCAGCCTCCAAGAGAGACTCAGGAGCAGAAAACAACCGATAACACCCCAGACGAAGGCAACATCTTCCCCTGACCGTTTCGCATTGAAGAGCCAGGTCATTCTTGGTTTTTCTAGGTCACATGAATTCTGAGAGATCAGCTTCAGCCGTGTCGAGGTTGATGCCCATCGGCTCGAAGGTTTGGGATAGTGAAGAGATGAGGTTGCGAACGTACTCGTCCACGTTGATCTCTCTTGGGTTGGTCTGTGCGGTTGGTTTGACTGTGAATTGTCTTCCTTGAAACCTGAATGGGTGAACTTTGACGAAACCCACAATTTCGCCTTTGGGAGTTTTCTTTCCTTCTTTTAGCAGAAGCCAGGCTGCTTGGTAGGGTTGCGGCAGCATCTTCGCTCTTGATTTCTCTTGAGGATCCTCGCGTAGCTCAACGCGGTACTCTAGGTCGGATAGGGGGATTCTTCCGTCTCGAAGTTCGCGGATGGCTTCTCTAACAACCTTAGACACTTGCCGTTTGGCTAGTTCAAAGTCGCTGGGGGAGGATCGTCCCATGGAGAATTTGGTGAGACAGTTTTGGAAAGTTGCTTGGAAGAATGTGGGGGAGTTGGATTTTGCGATCGCTAAACCTTTGATTTCCGATTCTCCGCTTGGTAGAATGCCGAAGTATGCTTTCTTGGCGGAACTTAGGACGCAGACTGAATAGACACGGTCGTATGCCAGCTGCAAGCCGAAGCGATTCTTAACCGTCGCTACGAATCTTTTCACATCGTCTCCCAGTGGATTGTCTAGAAAGATGGAGTCCGTGTCTCCATACTTGGGCCTGAGCCCCGCCTCCTTGGCCATGTCCCATGTGGATTGCAGGACATAACGACCGTAAGCGGTGATCGCCTCAGCCATGAGGGGACTTGCCAAGCCATGAATCCGAACAGTCACACCGAAACATGAGACGAGGAACAGCTTGAGAATCTGAGAGGCCGCCTTCATGTTCTTGTCTACATCCGGCAGGGTTGTCGTGGCGAGAGGTTTGAAGAGTCGCAGACGAAGGTCGCGTAGAGCTCCTGTGAGCGCAGAGTAGATTCCCCGTCGCTTGGTACAGATATTGTAGCCTAGGCCTGGGATTGTGTTCCGTTGACATTCCTGGTGAGGGCATCGTATCGTTTCGTACGAGATGTTGAAGACGTCGATACAACCCGGGTAAAGTGACTCGAAGTCAAGCACAAACATGTTATAGTATACGCCGGACTCTGGAGCTATCGTTAGGGCGCCTGTCACGTTTTTCCTATTGTCGCCAAGTCTGAGTTCCTCGGAGTTCGGAATGAGAATATTGTGGGTACGATAGTACGTGTATAGCATGGAACGGATCCAGTCGGATACGGAATGATCCCTGTAGGTATCCGACAGGGGCAGATTCGCGATCCGACTCAATAGGAAGGCGTTATGGTAGTCCTCCTCCGAGCCACCGTCGTCAGGAATGCCCAACTTTGCCCGGGCGATGTTTGGAACAGGTTGGTTCGCGTACGTGTACGCCTCTTTCACCAAACTATACTTGACAGGGTCATTCGCTTTGATTTCACCGAAGAGCCTGTTAAAGCGAAAAGATTGTTCAGCATCTAACCTAGCTTGCAGCATCCAGTGATTGCCTTCGAGGCGATGAAGGACGCCAAAGCGAAGTCTCTTGTCGTAAATGTAACTAAGCGCTGGGTCGATCTCCAACTCCCATGCATGGACCTCCTTTGGAGGCTTCTTGTCGTAGTTCGCCTTGTAGAGTGTCAACTCGTTCTGCGTGAAGAGATTGAGTTTGCTTACAGGTTCACCCCGCTGTTCGTCTTCGGTCAGATAGTAGGGCTGGAACTGGTCGATCCAGTGAATTGGTTCAAGGTCACCAGCCTTGATGAAACGGAGACTCACTTGCCCTGCGGCATATGATGCATCGACAAGCCAAGCTGCATCTCCGTCAGTTGCCAACTCTCTCTTACCTTTGTTTACGCGGGGAGGGCCTTGGAACGATCGTTCTCTTTAGGATTAGGAACCTAGCTTCCCATAGCGAATATGCAAGGAGACCCAGACGAAACTGCGAGGCGACCCCTAACGTCACTCGAGGGATGATTGATACGTTTTTCGAGTTCTATGAGTTTCTTGTGCTGCGCGAAGATCATCGATAATAGTAGCGGCACTTCCTTGACGGGTGAGGCGAGGACTCCAGCCTCCGCCGCGTAGAGCTTACATTGACTGAGGAGATCATCGAAGACCAGTCGGTCTTCAGGTCCGAGAAACTGTTTGAATCTGCTCAGTCTGGTGATTTCTTGTTCGACGATGATATGCCATGACGGTATCGTTCTCCCCATCGCCGCTTCCCCACGCATGCAACGCAAAGGAGAGTCTGACGGGCAATATGGGGAAGGGGATGAAGAGACCAGTCACGGAGAACCATGAAACTGACCAAATCAACAACCCTACAGTTTCGTTGGGCACTCGAGTGCATTCAGTAACCTCTCTTCCTTTTCAACCGAACAAGACCCACATGGCGTGCATGGACTCGAACGAGACATGCACCTGCTGCGGAAATGAGTTGGCAAACGGGCGCTGTCTCAGGTGCGGAAACTGTGAACGGTGCGGCACCTGAACGCCGAACCGGAATTCCCGCCGCGTTGGGGCAGAATGTCAAGATGGGTCAGAGGCCGGGCTGGCTGGCGTTGCGAACTCAGCGGAGCCCGGAAAGTTCCTCCTCCGAACGCCCTGACGATTCACCGCCTAGACGGCGAAATACTTGCTCAAGCTTCCATCAAGTGTCGACTTACAAGGATTGCAGGCCCATCGTCGTCATTTCGTGAAAAGGCTTTTACTGCCAAGCTGTTGCTAGATGGTGCTGTTGCTAAATGAGCAAACTGGTTGGCGCACTACGCAAACTCCACCTACTACCTGACATGGCACGATTCCAATCAGACTTTCCAACGAGACTCATCCTTCAGAAGGTCGTGTATCTTGTTCAGGAGGCAGGTCTTCCACTAGGTTATGGCTTTGGATGGTATGTCAGGGGACCATATTCTCCATCGCTGGCTCGTGACGGATACGAACTCTCGACGCTGAAGAGCATCAGAGAACCCGCAGTCGAAGTTGATGCCAAGACTGCGAAGAGAATAAGGGCGCTCTTCAAGAACATCAGCCTGAAGAGCGCGAGTGCCCCCGACCAGCTTGTGTTGTTGGCCTCGCTGCACTTCATAGCAAAACACGCGTATCCAAGAGTGAAGAACCTGAAAGAGGCGAAAGAGACGCTCAAGAGATCCAAACCAAGGTACAATGATGCACAGATTGATCGCGCCCTGAGAACCCTCGTCGATGCCGGCCTGTTGGAGCCGGAAGCGGCCGAAAGCCCTTGAAGCTCGTTTACGACAGCATCCACGGATACATTGAGCTTGATAAGACCGAAGCTGCGATAGTCGACACCACGGCATTTCGGCGCTTACAAAGAATAAGCCATCTTGGACTCGCTTCCTACGTCTACCCGGGCGCCGCGCACACAAGGTTCGCTCACTCCCTGGGGGCTCTCTACGTGATGGACAGAATAGTGACTCAGCTGATATCTCAAGGAGTCCCGCTGAAAGAGGATCGAAGTGTTCTTCGATTATCCGCCTTGCTGCACGATATTGGTCACTATCCCTTCTCCCACGCGTTGGAGATGACTACGAAAGCCGTCTACGCTCACGAAGAGCACGACGAGGAGAAACAGAAGGAAGCAGGACATGAATCGATTGGCCAGAAACTTGTGCAGGAAACCCCGGATATCGCCAAAGCAATGGGTGATACAAGCAAGGTGATCTCGATATTGGCGAAGTCGTACGTCACTAGGCCTCTGTATAGTTATCTAATGTCATCGAGCATGGATGTTGATAGAATCGATTACCTCCGGAGGGACGCAGCATATTCCGGTGCAGCATATGGTAGAATAGACGCAGACCGCCTTATCTCCACAATAACCGTGGATGACATCAACAACCCGAGTTACCTTGCTGTCTACGAGAAAGGCAAGCAAGCTGTAGAGAACTTTCTGATTGGACGGTATCACATGTTTCAGGCTTTGTACTACCACAGATCGGTGTATGCGCTGGAATTGATGCTTCGTGAAGTCTGCTCCAAGCTAATTCGAGATGGAGTTCTGCCAGGCTGCCGAGAATTGAGGAAATCACTTACTGACAAGTTCCTCGATTATGATGACAGTTACGTGTGGGAGCGAATAAGGAAAGCTAGAAAGAGGAAAGGAGTAGTTGGCGAACTAGCAAAGATGCTATTGAACGGTACCCAACTGGAACTGGCCTATGAATTCACTGAACTTTCACGGAAGAAGAGCAAAATCACGGACGCGACCCTCCAGAAGTGGAGGACGAAGATATCCAAGAAGAGTGACGTGCCATTCCACTGGATCTTCTGCACCAAGAGCAAGGATATTGATTTCATTGACGATGATCTCGAGGAAACCATCTACATAAAGTCCGAAGACAAGTGCCACCCAATAATGAAGGATAAGCAGTCGATAATCTACCATTTGTGGCGCTCGAAGTACAGAACGATCCGAGTGTACACCAAGAGCGAAGAATACGCTCACAGAATTCGGCCCGTGTGCAGGAACTTGATCGGCTAGGAAACGTGAGAGAGACACTGTAGTCTGTAGTCACTAGAGATTTCTGTGCTGAGACGGGATTTGTGAACTAAACAGTACATAGACCACAGGAACGTTCTCTCTCCGTGTTTTCGAGAGCGCCTTGCCACTAACGATGCCTAGTTGGGCCATTTCTCGGCGTCGAAGTGCCCAAGTCCGCGACCATTCGGATCCCAATAGCTATGGTTGAGCGTACTTTTGACTTTATAGGCGCGGTCGGTCGACGCCTCGTCTTATAAAGAAAGAACATTCTTTCCTCTGAATTGACGGCTTCCTTGCCTTGCTAACAATGGAGAGCACAAGGAACACGGGTTTTCCGGTTGAAAATGGCAGCCGAGAAGCGTTCAGCGTCCTGCAATTATGTGGAATCTACCTTCCAAGACTCTCCGTTTGGCGGGCCTCTGGAATTCGATTGGGTAGGTTCGTGTCCCCACTATCCCTCTATCCCAGAGCCACATGCTGACAACTGGTGAGCCATGCGGCCATCCTGGGGAATTGTACGAAATCGGGCGCTTATATCCCTAGCCCGGAGGTTTCTATCCCATGCGTTCGGGCTTGTACCGCTCACAAACCAGTATTCCTCTCGCAATGGAACGGAGGACACAGAATCGACCACCAGAAATACATTGAATCTAACCCCTGAGGAAAAGAAACGCTGGGAGAATATCCAGAACTTCAGATTTTCTCCTCCACTGCGTGGAGGCCGTGTAATCAGCCTCTTTTGGAGAAGTGCTGTAGAGGCCTTCGGTTGTGGTGCTTTCATTTGTTCGTCTGTACTTGCCGGTGTAACGGCAGAGCTGGCTCACAAAATGAAGCTACGCGAACAAGGTGTCAACATTGAACGAAAAGGTGGTCGCTCAAAGATGTGGGGGAAGCTGATTGAGTATGACGAGAAGGATGAAGACATCAAGAAGATCGCGAAAGAAATCAAGGACAAGTATCGGAACATCTGGGTTCACCCAGACCTCGATGAAATAGAGCAATATCTGACAAGGGAGGGGGCACTCTGTCGTCAGATGACGAAATGACCGTTGGCTTCGCTTCGGCAATGGCTCTCGTCCCGTTGGATCTGACTAGGCAACTCCTAGCAAAGCTCTATGCCCAGTGAACCCCGTTATTTCTCACGGTTCTGCCAAATCTCCCATGGGCTACTCTCGAATTCTTGAGTCTGAGCAATTCATCGCTAGCGGTGTGAGTCTCGGCGGCCGCACCACTCTAGCGACCACTAGAGGGGATTCGAGGAACTGAGGCCAATTATCAACTCTGCTTTATCATGCCAATCGAACGAAGCCCTCGGCTAGCCATGGTCAGTACATGGGTCATCATCCTATATTGTCGAATCACTTTGACTAGTAGCCAGAGTCGATGCAAACTGAATGGCGAATTGATTCCTTACATGACAGCTATCGTGGCCACTCACGCTCTTCTCCTTTCACTGGGAGGGCCAATGGCAGTTAGCAGCATCAGAGCACTTGCCCAAATCCAACAGCAAGAATGGGAAGCCCATATCGATGCCAAAGCGCGAAAGGTCTCTTTTCCTGATCCGTCCCGCTTGAATAAGCAACTCGAGGGAATCAAGAAGATGATAGCCAGATTTATGCAGGTCAATCTGTTTACGGGTGTATTCGGAATCATTTGGGCTCTTGTTTTCCTCCTTGTCCGCTTCGACGGGATTCTTGCTCAGATTTTCGGTGCCGTTTCGTTCTTTGTTGTGGCTGTGCAGGCCATTTTCTTTTCATTCATAGTTCTTGATGCTATGCGATATGTCCGTTTATGGGTGAGGAAGCCGCCTTGACGAGATTTGCAAGTAGCTCCTTCTTGAGGCTGTCCTTGAACGCTAGGCCTAGCAAGCGTATGTCGTTTCTCTCTCGCTTATCTGCTAGACTTGGTGAGTCTACGAAATTCGTCTAGGTAGGTTCGTGTCCCACCGGGCCCGCCATCTCTTTCCTTGACTAGCCTTCTGTCTGACGAGTCTTGTGATTACTTCTCCTCTACTGTGACGGACCTCGGACCAATCCCGTCTTCTTTAGGATAGCTGGTGCAGATTGACTGTGCGGGTGAAAGATCAAGATTCAGGCAAGGCGATACTGCAAATCGTACTGCCAGAGGCCCGATTATCGCCGCCAAGTCTGCAAGAGCTGCATCGCAAAGGTCGACTCACTTACTTTTTTTGGGGTACTTCAGGGGGCAAAATGAAGCGCTATGTTTTGCGAGAACTTGCAGAAGCCTCGAAGAGCACGAGGCCTGACACATCAACACGGCCCAGCTGCAACTCAAGTCCTTCTATGGAAACCAACCGGCAATCAGGGGGGGAAAGCGCATGGACTCCCTGTCCTCAAGGCCAAAGGTCCGTGCGTCTGCTGGATCAATTGGTGCCCGGAGTATGAGGCGCAACTCGCCGAGGTGAGAATCTCATGCTTAGCCGCGAGCCCGAGCCTCTCTATGATTCGGCATTCATTCGCAGGAGATATAGACTCCTTGCTGAATCACCCAAGCCTCTGCTAATCATATTCAAGCTTCTCGAGACAAGAGGGCCCCTGCCCGTTCGTGAGCTAATTCAACTTTCGGGCTACAAGAAGACTAGAGTGTATGAAGCTCTGAAGTTGATGAGATCCAGAGGCATTATCGGGATACATCGGGGGCTTTGCTATTTGCCGGACTAGTTCTTCCGCAGAAGTCAAGGAAAACTAGTCTCCTTTTCCGATACGCACACTGAGTTGGCGTTTTCAGACTTATGCTGATGATCTGTCTCATTCCTTTTCCTAGAGAGAGAACGAAATGAAATGTGAACGTGTTCTCAAACTGAAGCTGGATGAAGCGATCGATTACTTCAGTGGGAGAAAGTGGAAACTGTTTGCGGCTTTGGGCATCGATGGGGACAGGCTTCTGAAGCTTGAGGTTCCAATTAGCCAAACGGAGTCGTTCGTCGTGGAACTCGCGTTTGACGAAGGCGAGTTCCTGAATGAGGCCATCAGGGCTCTAAGGGCGGCTGGGTGGATAGAACAGGAAACTAGGACGGTCCCGTAGAGCATGGCCGAAGCCGGGTACACAACCCGGCGGACATTCGTTAAGGTAGAAACTCTTCTCGACAATTCATTGTATTTGCTTGAAAGATTGAACGACTCTCGCGCGACAGTTTTTCTCTTACTGCGAGAAGTGAGTCAGCCAATCCATGTGTCCGAGATAATCAAGAGAACCAAAGTCTCTCGCAGACAAGTGTACCGTGCACTGCAATTTCTGAAGTCGATCGACGTGGCCGATGACATCCACGGATACTGGTACGAGAAAATGACTCGCTAACTATGACACAGCTCCTGCTTCCGTTGTGACATTTCCGGCACTGCAGTTTAGTGGAGCGTGTCGTCGGGTCGGCGCTTCTTCTGCCCTCTCTCGGGCAGGTAGGTGAGATCTTGGACAAGAAAGTTTTTGCCATTTCAGTTCTGCTAATGCTTACAATCATACCAGTTCTGACAGCAACGGCAAAACCAACAGTCACGGTCAGCATCGAAGCTCGTGTGGCACAGGGATCAGGCCAGATATGCGAAAGCATGAACAGCGGCAGTACATGGAGTTGCAGCACCTATGGCTTTACTCTAGTCGTTGATGCAGGAACCTATGTGATGTGGAAAGGCATACCTGCAAGCGGATACCACTTTGACCACTTCCATGAAGATGTCTATGGGGACATCTACAGCAACCCGTTCGGTATGAACCACAACAGAGACGATCACGTCAACGTGTACTTCCACAGCAACTAGCAGCAACACAAGAATAGCGGCAACAGCGTAGAGTCCCCCCTCTTTTTTCCTCCGAGCGCAAGTACACCAAGCCGCAGTGCGAGGCCTGCGATTATTTTACTTCATCAGAGCGTCAGATTGCGACCCAACGTAGGTGCGCCCATGAGAGCCGAGCTTGTTTTCTGTTCCCTCTGCGAGCCCTGATCAGCACCCATCCGCTTCTTCTTTCTTGCCACGACAAAGAGCCCAACAAGGACAGCTAGGAGAATCACTGAGACGAGAATGACGAATGACGGTAGGCTCACCGTGGTCGTTGTTGTGGTGGGATGGAGACTGACTGCGATCTCCAGTGTGACATGCGGTGAGACCGTAGGGTCATGATTGATGAATAGGACATAGAAGGAACCTGGTGCGGCGACGATGAATTGCCAATGCTCACCAGTGTAGACAGCCACGTTCTCATCCGCATGGACGATTGGCCCGAGAGCGCAGCCTATTGGACCATGGTAGTAGTCGGAAGAGAAGACGT